>Ga0182015_10003412_pt1 | contig 17860 bp, 9 predicted proteins | sample 712P3MmetaG_FD_120478 | JGI IMG/M metagenome (GOLD analysis project Ga0182015, IMG submission 120478) | Permafrost microbial communities from Stordalen Mire, Sweden - 712P3M metaG | ecosystem: Environmental > Terrestrial > Soil > Wetlands > Permafrost | place: Sweden: Stordalen | collected...
AGCTCTTCGATCCTTCGATCCCGCCAGTCCGCCTCCAACCCACGGACGCGGCCGTAAGGTTGCCGTCCCAGCTTCCGCTTCCATGCGTAGAGACAGGTCCGGTGCACGCCCAGATCCCGCGAGAGCTGGCTCACGTTCTCGCCCAACTTCATGCGCCGCACTGCCCGCTCCTGAAATTCCTTCGAATACCGCTTCGGATTACTCATCGACCCTCCCCATTCAATGAAAAGTGTCGACATACACGCTGTCTCATTTTCGGGGCGCAGTCCAGCTTTGGCTGCTACAAATTTGACTACATTGCACCCGGTGGATGCGCTTAGTTACCCCTTATCAGCAACTTAGGGAAGAGGTTATCTGAAGTCAGACCCTCTGGGTTTGCACCAGGGGGTCTACTGCAAAGGGTGACGGTCGCAAAGGGGTCAACCGGGATTCATTACACTCACCACGACTACTTCATCCGTCTCAGCATGGCGCCGGGCGGCATTGGCATCTTGAAGAGCAAGACCGGTAAGTCGGAAGGTCCTTACATCAACGCACTCAGCGAAGGCAAGCCGTTGGCCAATGGGATTGATGCCACTCTCTTTGAAGATGACGACGGCAAAGTCTATTTCACCTCCACATCTGCGAATCGCATCACCAGGATGAAGGACGATCTGAGCGGCCCAGCGGAGCCGCCTCGCGAGATCGTGCTTGAAAACCCAGACCACGACTCGAATCATGATGCAACCAGGTACGCCGGTCGCGGGATGAACGATCGTTGGAGGACAGCTTCGGATCTAGCAAGCTGCTCGATCGTGCATCGAATCTAGAATGCGTACGCGGCAAGCAGATGGGGTGGGCCAGCCTGCCCACCAACCACATCTGTCCTGATGACCGCTTCAAAGTTGCCTTCTCTTGCGCCGGCAGGAAGCAGGCGTTCTATCTGTGCAAGGTACTGTTTCGACGAGACAAATTCACTTGCTGCCTCGGTGCCGTAGGGGCCAAGCCCAGCCAGGATCAGGACATTCCCATTCGTGTAAGTGTCGTGATAGCGGGCAACGATTCCGTAGTCTGCGGATACTGAGGAGAAGGGCTGGGAGAAATCGACAGTCCACGCAGTGTTTTGCGGGTTCCTTGTGTCTTCGACTCTGGCTAGTGGGCCTTTCACGAGTCGAAAGCGAAGCGGCTCGGTGAGTCGCAGCGTCCATGGGTTGTTCAGGCCTGCAACCAGGACTGCGGACCGCCCACGAAGATCTTCAAGGCTGGTTGTAGAAGCCTCCTTGACTGCGTATCCATGGTCATACTTCTGAATGTCGCTTGCTACTCGAGCAAGGGCAACGGCAACCGCTACCGAGCAATGATGGTAAGGGCCGACCATGTGATTGTAGAAGGTGGTCTCCGGCGGTTCCGGCGTTTTAAGTTCAAGGCTGCCGCTGCCAATCACAACAAGGACAGGACCGGGCGCCTGCAATAACGGACTCCAAAGCTGATTGACTTGATTCGCCGATTTCTCCTGATAAATGAAATATGCTCCCAGGCTCGTCAAGGCAAGAAGCAGGCCGATCAGGACTCGAATAGGCGGGTGCAGAGGTCTTTTCTGGGGAGCATCCGATTGCCTGGTTTCAGAGGTATCGGCATCGGGTGCTCTCTCGGCCAGTAGGAACGGCTGAACCAAATCGAACGACTCGGGGAATGGCTCTGGCCGTCGATCGGGCGCCGGTTTCGATCGAGCGAGCCGCTTCCTGAACTCTGGCGCGTAGGAACCTACGGGTAAAGCAATTTGAATCTCAGATTCCCTGGCAACTTCGTGATAGTACTGTGCAATTCGCTTGCGCACCTCGCCGGCGCTGACGCGCACAACGGGATCAGCATTGGTGTCGTAATCAGGATCCCGGTCGAAGACATCGACGCCAATTGTGCGCTCCTTCAACTGGCCCGATTTTCCATCCAAACCCTTCATCACCACATAGCGGAGAAATGCGGGACAGCGCTTGCTGTTTCTGAAGTGCAGACTCGCAAGAATGGCATCCAGCTCCTGTTCAACAAGGCTGCGTTCCGTGTCGGTCCTGGGTGTCCAAGGATTGGGTTTCAAGCGTTTGCAGTTCCTTCGCGAAAATCATGCTAAAGCAGTGTTTCAGGAGAGGGATCCGACCACCTTCGCAGTTTCTCCCTCCGGATCGATCCTCCCATTCTTCAGGCTGGAAAGGGCTCCTGGCGAGAACCTTCTTATTGATTCCAAGAGACTTAAATTGGCCTTTGACGTACTGTACCGTAATGCACTAGCCAATGGTGCAAAAAAGGAATTAAGTGCACTCTCGAAGCATAAACAATATGCCAATTGGAACGCAACGGTTTTTCGGCGTGTCCGAAACGTCGGAAAACCGGCCCGGAACCAGTCCTGAGTCAGGGCGATGACTGCACGATGCTGATCAGAAAGTTGGACAAGTGCCAGATCGATTCTGGATGCCGGTCCTGTGTGCAGAGGAACTCTGATCCTGGTTCCGGACAACCGCAACATAACGATCCACTTTGGGAGGCTCGCCAGGCGAACGTATGAATACGACTCCAGTTGTTAAAGCATCGGAACAGCAGCGCAAGCGCAGCGGAAGCTGGGCATACATAACAGCCATCGCCCTCGCTCTGGCACTCTGCCTGGGATGGGCCGCAGTTCCTGCTGCCGCACAAACCGGTGGTGACGGCTCGATTACCGGAACGGTGGTTGACTCGAAAGGCCGCGTGGTTACCAAGGCCAGCGTGAGCGCGCTCAATGTTGCAACCGGCGTGGTTACAACCCGCCCCACCACCTCCAGCGGCGATTACGATATCAGCCCGCTTACGCCTGGAACCTATACCGTCACTGTGACTGCGGGCGGATTCAAGGTCTTCAAGCAGGAGAATGTCGCCGTTGACGCCGTGCTCGCGGTCGGTCTGAACGTCACTTTGACGGTGGGCAGCGAGTCGGAGACCGTATTGGTAACCGCCGCTCCGCCCACACTTGAGACGACGAACGCCACCATGGGCGGAGTAATCGAAAACAGCGTTTACACCGAGCTGCCCATCATGATGAGCGGAGGCGGAGCAAGCATCGGCCAACAGCGCGATATTACCCAGTTTTCCAACCTGCTTCCCGGCGCACAGGTCCCGGGTGGAGGCCGTTCCTCGATCATCAACGGCACGGCTCAGCGCCTTGGAGAACTCTACCTCGACGGCATCCCCACAACCAACGTCACCACGCAGGGCGACAATCGTCCCGTTTTCAATATCATTCCGCTGGAATCGGTCGACCAGATTCAGGTGTTGACCGCCGGCGTGCCTGCCGAGTATCAAGGCGCCGGAACAGAAAACTACACGCTGAAGTCCGGTGGCAATACATTTCACGGGGCGGTCTTTGAATACATCAAGAACACCGCCTTCGACGCCTGGTCGTTCTCGTCGAAGCCGGGCGGCTCAAACGTCGTCAAGAAGATCGTAAATGGCGTGCTGACATCTGTTCCTGGTCCAAAGCCAGCCGAGCATCAGGATGAATACGGCTTCACGGTAGGCGGTCCGCTGCGCATTCCGCACATCATTGACGCCCGCAATAAGATTTTTTTCTACGGCTCGTTTGACCGCGACTACTACGCTGCCGCAGCCAACCCTTCGAGCACTTCAGTGCCCACCACGCTCATGCGTCAAGGCAACTTCTCTGAGCTTCTCGCGGGCAACAATACCTCGGGCGTTAACTATCCCATCTACGATCCATCAACGCAGGCGCAATGCACGGCCAACAGCACCAATGGCCCTTGCCGCTATGCATACGGGCAAACCTATGCGGGCACACCTGGACCAGCCGGCAATCCGACCGGAACAATTACCAACATTATTCCGGCCGGCGAGATTTCTCCGGAGGCGCAATACATGGAGAAGTTTCTCCCTCCGCCCAACGTGGCGAGTCCCACGAACGGCGAAGGCCTCATCCAGAGCAATTACCTGGGTGGTTACCCGACCGAGTTTCACAACCACCTCTATTCAGCCCGCGTGGACTACAACATCTCAGAGAAGCAGAAAGTCTTCGGAGCCTTCGCGACGGGGCGCCGGTTGACCGCTGCCATCGGAATCCTGCCTCCGATCTACAGCACAGGCAGTCAATCCGAGGTGGGCGGAGATTTCTGGGAGTTTGAGCACTCCTATACTCTCACGACGAACCTGATCAACGAGTTTAAAGCGGGCTATCTTCGCTGGTACTCGATTACCCAGAACCAGGGCGTCCACAATCCGCTCTATGAAGCATCCGCCATCGGCATCACAGGCCTTCCCTCCGGGCAGGCATCCACTGACTTCCCGTTCTCTGCGTTCGCCGGCAGCAATGCGCCGGCAGCATGGGGTGGGACCAGCAACGCCGACACCACAACGGTTAACAACTCAATTACTTATGTTGACAACCTGCTTTGGGTGAAGGGCAAGCATGCAATCACGGCCGGCTTCACCTACCAGTTCCTTGAGGACAATGCCGATACTGCCGATGGCAACTCGCTCCCCTTTACCCTTAATTGGAGCACCAACGAAACCAGCAACCTCATCTCTGCAACCAACTTTGCATCGGGCCAAGGGTACTCCTTTGCCAGCTATATGATCGGCGCTGTCGGCAGCTCTTCGGTTACCCAGCAACCATTCTCAATCCTCGGCGCGCGCTATCACCCGTTCGCGCCGTATTTCCAGGACGACTACAAAATTACGCCAAAGTTGACGTTGAACCTTGGTTTGCGCTGGGACTACATTCCAACCTACAACGAGGTGAGTGACCGCTGGTCGTTCCTCAATCCCAATGTAACCAATCCCATCACTGGCAACCTGGGCATACTCCAGACAGCTGGCTCATGGGCAGGCTCAGGCTCTACCGGGCCGACCGGCACAAGTCTCGGCACCAGAACGCCAATCAGCAACTACTTTAAGAACTTCGGACCGCGTCTGGGATTCGCTTATTCGGTGACCCCCAAGCTGGTGGCTCGTGGCGGCTTCGCCGTGCTCTACACCCATGCCGGCGGTACGGGCGGAAACTCCGGCGCCTACAATGGCACAGGGCAGACAGGATTCACCGCTACGCCGCCTTCGATTACCGATAGTACAAGCGGGCCGGCTTTCTACCTGAACTCCAGCAACTCCGAATTCGGTGGCCCGGGAACGGTGCTGCCCACGCCCGCTCCCATTTCCGCCGCTACGCAGGTACTCAACACCGGCAACTTTGTGTGCGGCGGCCAACTGGGCGCGCCTGCCAGTTGCGTAACAGGCAGTTGGGCGGGTGCAGGAGGTGCTGTGTCTTATCCTGACCCATATCTTGGTGGCCGCGCGCCAGAGATTGACTTCTATAACTTCGGCCTTCAATACGAAGTCTTCCGGGACCTCGTAGTCAGTGCGAACTATGTCGGCAGCCAGGCGCACTTCCTGCAGGTATCGGCTGCTCGCGGCCTGCAGTCGGGGCAGATCCTTCCTTCCTATGCGCCTTTGGCGAACGTAGGCGGAACTGTGGATGCCGTTTCCGGCAGCACGGGAGGCACGAACTATCTTGCGGATAAAGCTACCCAGGCGAATATCAATGCCGCGCAAACCGCAACGGGAATAACCTTGCCCATTCCGTATCCCGGCTATCCCCTTGCAGCCGCCGCGAAGGGCGCAACCTCGACCATCAGCATCCAACACATGTTGACGTGGATGCCACAGTACTCCGGCACCACGGACACTTGGGGCGATGTAGGCAATGCCAGCTACAACGCCTTTCAATTCACCGTACAGAAGCGGCTCTCGCACGGCCTGGCTGTAACTGCGAACTACACCTATTCAAAGAACATCGATGACGCGGGGACCTTTCGCGTCGGTTATGCAGTTCCTGCATCGGAAACGCTGAGCGGCAAAGCCTATCCCGTTGATCGCATCGATCGGTCCCTGAGCGTGAACGATGTACCAAACCTGCTCTCCATCTTTGGAAGTTATAAGCTGCCCTTTGGTAAAGATGGAATCGGCCAAGGCAATGGATTCGTAAGGGCTATCGCGAGCGGCTGGTTGCTCTCCAGCGTCTACCAGTATGGCTCGGGGCTTCCGCTACCAATCACCGGAACGTGCGCGTCTACAAACAGCCTCTGCCAGGGCACGGCGATGCCCGACATCAACCCGAATTACCATGCGAATCCGCGCCACGGAGGCAAAATGGGCACCGGAATGACCGCGGCGACACTCGGAACGATCTCCTATATTACGGGCTATATTCCCGTAACATCTCCAGGCGCTGGACTTGGTTCGACAGCCAAGACCAGCACATCCCCGGAGGTAGATGTTCCATGCGCTGCCAGCACCGGCCCGTTCTGCAATCCCGGGGCGGGAATGATTGGGGATGCTCCGCGCGTTGCTCCGTTTGGCTTGCGTCTCGATGGCCAGGGACGTCTCGGCGGTCACATTGGCCGTACGTTCGATATCACCGAGCGGTGGAAATTCGTGTTTAGCGCAGACGGGCAGAACCTGCTCAATCACGTGACTTTTGGGAATGATGCGCAAAACACCGGGGGTAGCTTCTTTGGAGCGTCCATGAACTCATCCAACTTCGGAGCTCCCCTCTACGCAAGCAACGATACACGGCAGTTCCAATTCTCGGGAAGGCTGCAGTTCTAGCTGTCTGATACTCGCCACCCCTTCGACCCCGGAGTCGCGGACGTCGTAGGGTCGGACGCGACTCCTCACCACTGAGGCAAAGGCTGCGCATGGAAAAGCCGGCGGGCAAGCTGAAGGTATCTCTGAACGATGAAACCCGTGAGATGATAATCAGCGGAAATGCTTCAAAGCCCGATACTGATGAAGCATACGAGATTGCCTTGCTCCCTCGATACGCCCGAAAGCTAGCTCTCGTGCTGATTGCGTATGCAGCCACAGCAGACGCCGAACCAGTCGCCACAACCCCGTCTGGGATGCGAAAGGAATCGCCCAATCTCCTGTGCGATGATTCCCCTAGTCCATTTATCGAAGACTTGCAGATTCCGATTGGATTTCCAGGCAGGGAACAGCGCCCGGTTCGACGTCGTCGGTCTCTCTATCGAGGCGCAGTCGCTTCCCGATCTTGAGCGTTGAGGTGGAAATCTGGCGAAACACAGGATCGCTATGATCTCAGACTCTTTCCTATCCCGCCGCGAATTCCTTGGAACAGCCGCGGCTACTGTAGCCGCGGTCTCCGCGCTGCTTGGACTCCCACAACGAGTGTCTGCGGGCTCTGCGACAGCAAAGTACATCCCCCCGGTATCCCCCCGACGAAGATTGAACTTCAATCTCAATTGGCGTTTCATCCGCGAGGACGTTCCCGGGGCCGAAGCTCCCGGATTCGACGACACAGGATGGACGACGGTCAGCACACCGCACAGCTTCAACGACATTGACTCTTTTCGAAAGATCATCTCCCACAGCGGCGGCGACCTGGGAACGTACAAAGGGCTCTCGTGGTACCGGAAACACTTCAAACTCCCCGACCGATTCTCAGGGAGCAAAATCTTCCTCGAATTCGAGGGCATGCGACAGGCCGGCGACATCTTCCTGAACGGCAAGCAAGTGGGACTCTGTGAGAACGGGATTACCGCCTACGGAGTCGACATCTCCCATGCGGTGCTGTTTGGGCCTCAGGAGAATGTGTTGGCGGTAAAGGCTGACAATCGGACGACCTACCAGGAACGCGCAACAGGCACCACTTTTGAATGGAACGCAAACGACTTCAATCCAGACCATGGCGGCATTAACCGCCATGTCTGGTTGCATCTCATGGGCAAGATTCATCAGACGCTTCCGCTCTACTACGGCCTTGAGACTACCGGTGTTTACGTGCACGCAGGCAACTTCGATTTTCCGAAAAGGTCAGCGGAAGTGACTGTCGAATCCGAGGCACACAACGATTCGGGGACCAGGAAAAAGGTTGAGCTTTCGGTCGTGATTGTCGATCACGGCGGGCGGGTGCGAGCGCGATTCGAGAGCGAGCCAGTTAACATGGTTGACGGCGAGAAGACTGTCCTGAAGGCGAAGGGGATAATCAGCAGTGCACGGTTTTGGAGCATCGAAGATCCCTACCTGTACCACGTCTACACAATCCTCAAAGCCGACGAACAAGTCGTGGATGTCGAAAAGACCGTCACCGGATTTCGCAAAGCCGAGTTCAAGGGCGGAGCCGGAAGCGGAGGCGTATACCTCAACGATAGGTTCGTCTACCTGAAGGGCTTCGCGCAGCGAGCCAGCAACGAGTGGGCAGCCCTTGGCCAGGCATATCCAGACTGGATGCACGACTTGAACGCCAGGCTCATTCGCGAGTGCCACGGCAACTATATCCGCTGGATGCATGTGTCGCCGCAGAAGGTGGACGCGGAAGCGATGGCGCGATTTGGCATTGTCCAGGTTTGTCCGGCGGGGGACAAGGAGCGGGATGCAAGCGGACGCCAATGGGAGCAGCGCCTCGAAGTCATGCGGGATACCATCATTTACTTCCGCAATAACCCGAGCATCCTCTTCTGGGAAGCGGGCAACACGGTGGTCACTGTGGAACATTTGCAGCAGATGATTGCGAACCGTAAGCAATGGGACCCGGGCGGCGGTCGTGTTATGGGCGCTCGCGGCAACGACGATGCTCCTCTCAATACGGCGACCACGCCCATCGCCGAGTATTTCGGCGTCATGATCGGCCAGGACCCAAAGACCGATGCGCTGAAGGAGCCAAGCGACATGTTTCGCGGGTACAGCGCAGATCGTCGGGACCGCGCGCCGCTGATCGAGACCGAGGACTTTCGCGATGAAGGCGCTCGCCGCTTCTGGGATGACCAGTCGCCGCCATACTTCAAGGCGGAGAAGGGCCCGAACGACACCTGGCGAATGCGCTCCCGATATCTATACACTTCGGAGAGCTTCGCATTGGCTGGCGTTGCGCGCTATTGGGACTACTGGCAGAATCGCATCTCCAATCCCGACCCCGCGCACTCCAAATGGTCCGGCTATGCATCCATTTACCTCTCCGATTCGGATGCGGACGGCCGCCAGAATTCGAGCGAGGTGTGTCGCGTGAGCGGGAAAGTCGACGCAGTGCGGCTGCCGAAGCAAATCTTCTTCTGTCACCGAGTGATGCAAAACGATGAGCCTGATCTGCACGTTCTGGGCCACTGGAGTTATCCGCTGGAACAGCCACCTTCGCCGGCGGAGCCCGCCATTGCAGGCGGTCCCGCTGCTCCGGGCAGGCCACCGATCCCAGACCTGCCGCCAGTTCCGGCCGAGCCTGCGCGAAAGACGGTGAAGACGATTTACGTTGTGGCGAACACCGCGGAAGTGGAGTTGTTCCTCAACGGCCAGTCGCTTGGTGTCAACTCAAAGTCCGAGAACGGATACGTGTTTGCATTCCCTGATGTCGAGTTCGCGCCGGGGAGCCTGAAAGCTATCGGCAGGAACGCTGGCAAAACGGTAGCCGAGCACATGTTGACCACGGCCGGCCCACCGGCCGCGATCAGGCTTACGTCGACAGTAGGACCGCTCGGGATGCAGGCCGATGGACAGGACGCAGCCTTCATCGACTTTGAGGTGGTGGATGCTCATGGCCTTCGGTGCCCAACGGACACAGCGAAGGTCGATTTTACGTTCGATGGGCCTGGAATCTGGCGCGGCGGCTATAACAGCGGCAAAGTCGATTCAACGGACAATCTCTATTTGGATACAGAGTGCGGTGTCAATCGCGTCTTGGTTCGTTCGACTCTCTCTCCCGGAATCATAACGATTACTGCGAACCGTCCAGGCTTGAAGCCGGCGAAGCTTCAGATTCCGGTACGGGCAGTGAATCTAACGGACGGATTGTCAACCCTTGTTCCGCAACACCTGCTGGGACCTGCGGAAGGATGACGCTCTAATGGGTGGGAGTGGGCTTGGTGGGGTTAATCTGGCTGGCCAACTGTGGTGTTGAGCGGACGTCGGCATCAGCAGGGTTTTCGGTCTTCCCAACTTCTACGGCAAAAACAAAGCTCGGGCCAAACATGTTGCTGGTGAAGATGACAAGCTTCATGTCCGGCGAGAAACGCACGTTCGGCTCAAGGCGGTAGTTATGATGCGTCATGTTCACAAGATGCTCGGCATGCAAAGCTCCGGCCTGCCAGAAGGCCGGATCGTTGAGAGCCCCGTTCCCTGCGTTGAGCAGCGCGGGGCGGAACAACTCGATCCACTCGCCGTCAGGAGCCTTTGCCACCTGGCCTGGGTCGCCGCCATCGCCCGTAAACAGGGTCTGGCCCTGCGTCAGGTTGAAGTGGATCGACCACTCGTTCCGCTGCAAGTGGTAGGCCACTCGATTGTGCGTCTTCAGGTTGTAGCCGGCGAGAAAGAAGTCCTCGCCCTTGGGGTATTGCCAGTCGTACCAGATGGTTTGGCCATCGAGGCTCCAGAATTCGTGGCCGGCAATCTCCATAGCCATGGTGCGCTTGTGAATGAGCTCATTCTGTGTTCCATCCGTATGAATCATCCAGATGCGATCCACTTTTTGCCATGGGCCTTCATGGCAATACATCAGCAGTTCCGGATCGACGGGCGAAAAGAGCATGTGCCCGATCCAGTCTGTGGAGTGGAGGAGCGGTGTCACTTTTCCCGTGGTCAATTCCATTGTGAACAGGACCACTGGAATTCGCGCTGCCAGACGGCGCTCCATCATCTCCCCTTTGCCTTCGGGCTGGACAAGGTTGCCCGCCTGTGGCTGCGCGGGAGCTGGGCCCGACGCGGTAACAGCAACTTGTGGTTGGTTGCGTCCGTACTCATGGCTGGCAGGTGTTTCATTCTCTTCGTAAGTGCCCGCGCCAAGTGTCTCATCGGCGTTAATGGTGGCGATGCTCGCGCGAGGCGGCAGTGCAGCCAGCCTGGAGACCTGGCCGGTGTAAACATCTGCATTGTAGAGGGTGTTCTTGCCCGTCTCCGGATCCAGTTTTGTGAAGAATACGGAGTTCGTCTTCCTGCCTGCCACGATGGTGTGAATGTTGAAGCGCAATGCCTCACGGCTCTCAGGCGCTCCATCAGGCGGACGCGGCGGATTCGGCACCACAAGCCTTGTCTTCAGGGTGGCCAGATCGAGCGCGTGAATACCGTCCGGGGCGTTGTAGACCATCTGTTTGCCGTCGGGCGTATAGGCATTCACGTTGAAGTAAAATCCCGCGGACCCAGGCTCATCCGTCAGCCGGATGACACGATGCCCCGTGTCTTTGTCGATCCACGAAGTCGGCAAGGCCTGACCGGGGATAGGTCGCGGCAGCGCCACGGAAGCAACGGCGATGAACAGAATGTACCGGTGCATTGGCGATGTACTCCTCTGGTTGGAGATCGAAGCGGCAATCCCGGCACGGTCGTGTCGAACTTCGCGACGGACCACCCCGGACCGATTTATACAATGCCCTGAGTGTAACTTGCAAATATTTCTCTATTGGAAGAGCATCGTCTGCCAAACCTGTCGCTCGTCAATCCACACTCTGAGCGGCCTCGCTACCATCTCCACCATGAAACGCATTGGAATGTGATTATGCCCGTCTCCCGGCGACACCTTCTCATCGGCTCCGCATCGCTTTTCGGTTACCACTCGATGATTCTCCGAGGGCTTGCGCGATCCCCTGCGGAGACCGTTGAATCGCCCAACCCTGCCTCGCCGCCTTCTTCTCCTGGAGGGAAGCGTCTCTACGATCAAATCGGAGCCGTCTCCTGGACGGAGCTGAACCATCGTGTCCATACCGTTAACGCGGATATCCAGGCCCATGGCTTGCGCCACATTCCGGGAGTTGAAGGGACGCTCCTCACCGGTTATCCATACAACGAGTTCTACGACTGGGATCTCTACTTCGAAAACCTGTACCTTTCCTACTTTGGCGTATGGCAATACTGCTTCACGAATCTGAAGGAGTTCCTGAACCGTGAACAGCCCGACGGCTACGTCAACCGCAGTCTAATCAAGCAGAGAGATCGTCAGCAGTTTAAGCCGTTTCTTGCACAGTTGGTCGTCCTCGGAGCCAAACAGAATCACGACGACTACGAGTGGCTGCGCGGCAATTACTACGATCGACTGGTGAAGTACATCGACAAGTGGTTCTCCTATGACTCGGACCACAATGGCCTGCCCGTCTGGAACTCCGCGGATGCGGCCGGGACTGACAACCAGTGGTCCCGGGCAGGAGCCCTGAGCTCCTTCCAGGTCGAAGGTGTCGACCTTGCCTCCTATCTCCTCCGCGAGTTGAGAGCCATGTCCGTCATCGCCGAGCACCTTGGCCTTCGCGCGGACAGCTCCGCATTCAACCACCGCGCCGATCATGTTGCCAAGCTCATCAACAATACTTTCTGGGATGAGCAGCAGGGCATGTACTTCGACCGTAATGAAATCACCGGCAAGCGCGTCTATGTGAAGTCGGCCACAAATTTCATGCCCCTCTTTGCCCACGCCGCAACGCCGGCGCGTGCTAGACGGATGATCCACGAGCATCTCCTGAATTCCGATGAGTTCTGGCTCAATTACCCGGTCGCCAGTTACGCGAAATCGGAGCCGGACTACTATCAGGGATCGCACCATGAGTGCAATTGGCGCGGCCCCACCTGGGCTCCCACCAACTACATGATCTTCCAGGGCCTTCGCCACTACGGATATAACGCGGAGGCCCGCGAGCTCGCCTCACGCCTCTTCAACATGGCTCTGCTCAGAAATCCCGCTCTCCGCGAATACTACAACGCCGAAACGGGTGAAGGTCTGGGACAAACTCGCTTCTGGGGATTTACGGCCTTGTATTACGGTATGCTGCTCGAGTCCCTGCTCGACTACGATGCGTCTAGCCTCTCCGATCCAATAATCCCGATCTTCGCTCGGGACCTCGGATTTGGTTTCCCAGCAGAGCGATGAGCCGAGAGTCCTCGTAGCCCGCCCCACGTTCTGAACCAGCGAATTGTTCGTTCAGGACGGCGAGTAAACTGTTTCCGCGTGTTGACGAAACAGGTTTCTTGAACAGCACGATTCAATCGATTCAGGTTCTGAGATCTCTTCTCGACCGCAAGGACTGTGAGCTCATCTTGAAGTAAGACTGTGTGCGGAGATTTGTCCGCCCATCGACTAGCTAAACGCAAGATACAGAGACTGCAGCTTGACAGCCCAGCGCTCTAACCAACTGAGCTACGTCCCCAATAGTTGGGCTTGTCACTCGCGCTTCTAACCAATGGTGCCCCATACAGCGGGCGTCCTCGGCGAACACGACATTTTTGAGTGTAACAGAAAGTGGAGGCCTTCAAGGTCCTCCACTACTCGTTTTAGATGCCGAAACCCCTGCTTCAGAATCGTCTCCAACACCGGGCCCTTAGTGCCCTTTCGCCTACGCAGACCAGGCCGCACGATTTGCCCGGCTGGCCGAACTGTAGCCCATATCCGCCGAGATGCCGCGAACACACGTCAACAACTGGTTGGCAATCGCCGGCAGCTTTTGCGCTGTCACGCGGAACGACGGCCCCGAGATGCTCACCGCTCCTACCGGCAGCCGTTGTGCGTCCAGCAGAGGCACCGCGATGCACCGAAGCCCTTCCTCGAACTCCTCATCGTCCACCGCATAGCCGCGCCGGCGCGTCTTTTCCATCTCCGCGCGCAGCGCCTCGGCCGTGGCAATTGTCCTGTGCGTGAACCTTTCAAAGCGCGTCTTCTTGATCACCTCATTGGCCCGATCTTCGGGAAGAAACGCCAGCATCGCCTTGCCCACCGAAGTACAGTGCACCGGGTTGCTTGCGCCGATCCGCGTAATCATCCGCACCGACCGCGCCGGCTCAATCTTGTCGATATAAATCACCCGCGCCGCTTCAAGTACGCACAGATGCGCCGTCTCCTCAGTCTCCGCAACCAGTCGCCGCAGGTGCGGCTGCGCACGATCCCGCAGGTCGTATTGCTCAATCGCCCGGTTGCCAAAGTCAAACAGCCGCAACCCCAGCCGAAACTTGCCGTTGCCCGTGCGCTCCACCATGCGATGGCGCTCCAACACCATCAAAAACCGGTGCGCCGTGCTCTTGTGCAATTGCAGCGAAGCCGCCACCTGCGCCAATCCGAGCGGCGTCTCGCTCTCACCCAGCAAATCCAACACCGCAAACGCCCGGTCCAGCGCCTGGACCTTGTACGTGCCTTGTACCGCCGCGTCTCGCATTATGAACTCCCCTTCCGCTAAATGAACCCTTTACCATTTTGTGACATTTGAGATGCCGTGTCAATTAGCGGGACGGAGTTTCTTTGCGTGAATTCAACGGGTGGATCCACCAGTATTGAGCCTGCCTCCAAAGCTGGACGGAAACAACTTCAGCCTTGGATTTCTGAGGAATCTTCGAATCGGTTGACGCACCGCAACGGGAACAGGTGAGGCCGGTGTTTCCGCCGCATTGTGAACGGAGGCAAGTCGACCAAAGTGGCTCAAATCGTGCCCCCTACACCTCCACCGTGTCGCCCTCGCCCGGCGCCAAAAACAGATTCGCCTCAAGCCCGTGTTGGCGTGTGTAAAGGTCGTGGTACCGGCCGCTCATCGCGTACAATTCCGCATGATCGCCCCGCTCCACAATCTGCCCCTGCTCCACCACCAGAATCTGGTCCGCCCGGCGAATCGTCGACAGCCTGTGCGCAATCACAAACGTCGTCCGCCCTTCCATCAGCTTGGCCAATCCCGCCTGAATCATAGCCTCCGACTCGGAGTCGAGCGAGCTGGTCGCCTCGTCCAGAATCAAAATTCGAGGCTCCGCCAACAACGCCCGTGCAATCGAAAGCCTTTGCCGCTGGCCGCCCGAGAGCTTCACGCCGCGCTCGCCCACAATCGTCTCGTATTGATCGGCGAACCGCTCCGCAAACTCATCCACGCGTGCCGTCCTGCACGCCGACAAAAACTGCTCCTCCGTTGCATCGGGCCGCGAAAACAGAATGTTCTCGCGAATCGACCCATCGAACAGGAATGAGTCCTGCAGCACCACGCCCAGCTGAGAGCGGAAGGTGTTCAGGTTCACCTTCGCAAGGTCAATATCGTCCACCAGCACGCGCCCGCTGGTTGGTGTGTGGAACGCGCAGATCAGGCTGATGATCGTCGACTTGCCCGAACCCGACGAGCCCACCAGCGCCGTCACCGTCCCCGGCCGCGACTCAAAGCTGATGCCGTGCAGCACCGGCTTGTCGGCCTCATAGGAAAACTCCACATCCTCAAACCGAACCGTCCCTTGAATCGGCGGCATCGCTATCGAGCGCCCCGGCGTCTTGTTCTCTTCGATCTCCGCCATGATCTCGTTTGTCCGGTCCAGCCCGGCGAAGGCCTCCGTCAACTGAGTGCCAATATTCACAATCTGGATCACAGGCGCAATCATGAAAACCAGAAACATGTTGTATTGAAAGTAGGTACCGACAGTCCACGTGCCGCGCAGCACTGCGTGCCCGCCAAACCACATCACCAGCGCAGAAACCAGCCCCGCCATCATCGTCGACGCGGCCCCCAGCGTGCTGGTCATGGTCAGCGACTTCATCACATTCTCAAGCAGCCGCTGCACTCCCTCAGCAAACACGCTGTGTTCGCGCTCCTCGGCGTGGTAGCCCTTCACCACGCGCACGCCACCCAGCGACTCCGTCAACCGCCCCGTCACCTCGGCGTTGATCTTGCCGCGCTCGCGGAAAATCGGGCGAATCGTCTTGAATCCGTACTGCAAAATCACCACAAACACGGCCAGCACAGAGAAAACCGTCAGCGTTACCTGCACGCTGCTACGCATCATGAAAACGAATGCTAGCACCGCCGTCAGCAATCCACCGGTGAAGTCCACCAGCCCCGTGCCCACCAGGTTGCGCACGCCTTCCACGTCCGTCATGATGCGCGCCACCAGCGTGCCCGTGCGGTTCTCGTCGTAATAAGCAACCGACAGTAGCCCAACGTGCCGTTGCACCTTGCTGCGCAGCTCAGCAATCAGCCGCTGCCCGGCCTTCGAGAGCAACTGGGTTAGCGCAAACGACGTAATGGCCTGCACAAGCATCGCGCCAAACACCAGCGCAATCATCTTCGGCAGCAACGCCGGATCGCCCGACTTCGAAAGCACCTTATCCATCAGCGGCTTCGCCGTGAAGGGTATCACCAGCCCCGCCACGCGGTTCACCACCATCAGGCAAAACCCTGCCACAATCAGCCCCTTGCGCGGCGCCATCAGCGCCCACACCTCCGGGCCAACCTTTTTCAGGTCGATCTTTTTCTTGGGCACATCTGCCGCACCGCTCCGCCCCGCTCGGCCCCCACTCGAGCGCTCCGCCTTCATCCCCATGCCCATTCCACCGCGCATCGTCCCCATTGGCTAGGCCTGCCTCGCGCGTCGCACCGCGATAAACGACCTTACGCACATCGCAACATAGATGCCCATCAGCACGGTCATGGTCAGCTTCGATGCCAATGCAATCATGTCCGGCGCATGCCCTTGCGAGGTCGCGGAAACGTATCCGCGAATCGCCTCCGCCGCCCCACCCAGGAATCCGATCAGCCCGATGGTCACGTTGATGTGCATCAACGTCATCCGCCCCTTCTCACTCTTCGCGCGCAGCGCCAGGAATCCAAACAACCCAAGCGCCAGCCCAAACCACACTGGAATCAGCGCCGTCTTATGCAGGCTGCCCGTCCCTAAGTAGCCGGCCTCGCCCAGTACGACCATCAAGAACGCAAAAATCAGGGTCACTCTTGCCATCCGAAACTCCTCTTCTTCACCGTCATCAAGGGTAACAGTCGTCAGATGCTCCAGCCCACACCGTCGATGCAGTCTACTTGCGCGCCGCTCGGCCAAATGAACTCTCGGCCGGGTGCCCCAGGTCCCTCGCATTTGGGGACCTGGGAGACCGCAACTCTCAACCGGCCAGGTGCCCCACCCTTTCCACGTTGTTTGCGAAAAGGGTTGGATACGACGCTGCTTTTCGCTGACCGGATACTTCAATTACCGCACGCCCACCGTCTGCCTCACATCGCCCAACACCTCTTCAACCGTCCACTCATTCCCTGGATAAAACTTCACCACCTTACCGTCGGGCCCAATCAGCGTGGTCGAAAGCGTGTGCGTAATTGTCCCATCCGACTCGTTCGTCAGCCCCACGTCAAAGTACTTCGCGATCTCCCCCAGCACAGTCTTGTCCGGCACCGCGAAATCCCAGTGCACGAAGGCCGTCTTCGCGTCGCCGCCGATGTAAGTGGCCCCATATGCGCGCAACCGCTCCGGCGTATCGTTCTCCGGGTCAAAGCTCACGCAAATCAGGTGAGTCTTCGCCAGCACAGCCGGCGTCGCCTCAAGCTGCTTCTCGATCTCGGCAAAGTTACGCGTCACGCGTGGGCAAAAATTCGGCAGCGGGCAGCGCGTGTAGATAAACGTCACCAGCAGCGCCTGCCCCTTGAACTGCGCCAGCCTGATCGCTCGCCCATCCTGGTTGCGCAACTTGAAGTCCGGCACCGCATCGCCTGCGGTCGGCACATGATATTGCACAGCCGGCCTGTAATCCAGCTTCGACTGCGCAACCACCACGATATGGTCCAGAAAAACATCGGCATTCGGATCCTGCGACACCAGCACGTCAGCCGTGATCACATCGCCCGGATGCAGCTCACTCGTAATGCTCCCGTCCTTCAGTTGGTAGGGCATCGTCATCGCGTCCATGAAGCCCGGAATCGCCTCATGGTCCACCGTTACCTCGCCCTTGGCGCTGTCGGTCCGCACCACTTTGCCGCGCAGTTTGTACACCTTGTACGATGAATTTGTGGTTGATTGCGAGTCGGCCTTTGGACGGCTGTCACATCCAGCCACCATCACAAGTGCCAGCAACGAGAAGGCAAAAAGTTGGCGAATCACACACCAGTTTACTACCGCCCGCTTTGAC
>Ga0182015_10003414_pt1 | contig 17856 bp, 18 predicted proteins | sample 712P3MmetaG_FD_120478 | JGI IMG/M metagenome (GOLD analysis project Ga0182015, IMG submission 120478) | Permafrost microbial communities from Stordalen Mire, Sweden - 712P3M metaG | ecosystem: Environmental > Terrestrial > Soil > Wetlands > Permafrost | place: Sweden: Stordalen | collected...
GATGCCGACTTCGGCGTAGTCCATCATTTCGAGGAGGCGGGCGCGGGGGAAGGCGTGGCGCTCGGCGGTGGCCTGGATTTCGACGAAGTTGCCGTCCTCGGTCATGACGAGGTTGGTGTCGACGTCGGCCTGGGAGTCTTCTTCGTAGGCGAGGTCGAGGAGGACGGTGTTCTCCACGATGCCGACGCTGGTGGCGGCGACTAGCTGACGGAGAGGCGAGGCTTTGAGGGCGTCGGTGGCGAGCATGCGGTTGAAGGCGATGGCGAGTGCGGCGCAGGCTCCGGTGATGGCGGCGGTGCGGGTGCCACCGTCGGCCTGGAGGACGTCGCAGTCGAGGATGACGGTGCGCTCGCCGAGGGCTTTCATGTCGACGACGGCGCGGAGGGAGCGGCCGATGAGGCGCTGGATCTCGTGGGTGCGACCGCCGACTTTGCCTTTTTCCGACTCGCGGGGCGTGCGGGTGAGGGTGGCGCGGGGGAGCATGCCGTATTCGGCGGTGACCCAGCCACGGCCGCTGTTGCGCATCCAGGCGGGAACGCCCTGCTCGATGGAGGCGTTGCAGAGGACGCGGGTGTGGCCGACTTCGATGAGGATGGAGCCTTCGGGGACCTGGACGTAGCCTGGGGTGAGGCGGACGGGGCGCATCTGCGCGGGGGTGCGATTTTCGGCGCGGAAGAAGGTGTCGGGCATCGGGTCAATTGTACGGGTTCTGAAATGGGAGGCTGGGTGCTGAAGTGGGAAGTTGGGTGAAGGGCTTTGGAGTGATTGGGTTGGAGGGTGGAGGGGGATTTTGGAGTGTCAAAGTGGGACGGATGGGTTGGATTGCCGATTTGGGCGGGTGGATGGTTTTGGGGGGTAAGTGCATGGTTGGACATGGGTTGCGGTAAGGGGAGGGTTTGGCCTTCGACGTGATCTATCGGGGGACAGTCGTGAAAAGGGATGGGAAGCTGAGGCGAATCCAGAGCGCAGCGGCTTCCGCTCCACACGAGGAGGGAATCTCCTATGCAAGAACCTACGCGGTTGTCGCGAGTGACTAGTCCAGCCAGGATTGCTCCAGCCAGGATTGCAACCATCGCGAGCCCTCTGCAGTTTCCGCTTCCTCGCATGGGGAATCCGCCAACGCTGCGGGAGGAAGGCGGCGAGGCGCTGGCTCTGGCGGGGATTACGCACGACGCCCGCAATTTGGTGACGGCCCTGGGACTTTGCGCGGAGTTGCTGAGCCAGCCTGGGGTGTTGGCTCCGACGCATGGGCATTTCAGCGGGGAGATTCGGTCGATTGCGGAATCTTCGGGACAACTGGTGAAGCGGCTTTCTGAGTTCTGCCGCAAAACTGCGCAGACGAAGGAGAGCCTGGTTGCGGAGGCGGCGGTGGCTGATTTGTCAGAGTCTGTGCAGAAGATGCAGAGCTTGCTCACAGCCATCGCCGGACCGCTGGCTGAGGTGCAGTTCGCATGCCTGCCCTGCGGCGGCCACCTGCGGCTGACGGAGGAAAGCCTGACGCGCATCCTGGTGAACCTTGTGCGGAATGCGGCTGACGCAATGCCGACCGGGGGGCGCATCCGCATCACGACGCAGCGCGGCGGGGGGACGAGCTTTCTGTGGACGGTGGACGGAGACGGGACGGAGCAGGGCGCGGAGTACCTGTGGGACGATTCGCCGCACGGAGCCGGGCCCGGCACGGGGACAGTGCAGTTAACGGTCGAAGATGACGGGCCGGGGATACCGACGGAATTTCTGGAGCGGGTGTTCGATTCGGGTTTCACGACACGCGAAGGGGGGCGGTCGTGGCCGGAGTCGCAGCATCACGGGCTGGGGTTGAGCATTGTTCGCGAACTGGTAGAAGCGGCAGGGGGAACGGTGCGCGCGGCGAACGCGCCTCTAAGTGGAGCACGATTTGAGATAGAGCTGCCACTTACAAACGTAATACCCAACTTACCTTCGGAACCTAAGTTCGATGTCAGGATTGACCCTCAATGATGCGAGGATGGACATCACGAACTCTTCACCATTCGGCAGGCGCGATGCTTACTTCCTTTCAGCCCGAATCCACTCCACTGCATGTACTGGTCGCCGACGACGATGCGTCGATACGGCACGCGTGCTGCGAGATCGCAGCGAACGAAGGGATGGTCGCGCATGAGGCGGAGCTATCGAGCCGGGCGCGGGAGCTGCTGCTGGCCAAAGGCGCAGACATCCTGCTGGTGGACGAAACGATCGCCACCGGCGCCGGATGCGAGCTGCTGGATGAGCTGCGACAGATGCGTCCCGATGTTGCGGTGGTGTGGATGACCTCGGCTTCCACGGTGGAGCTGGCGCTGGAGGCACTGCGATTCGGAGCCAGCGATTATCTGATCAAGCCGTTTTCGGCCGGGGAACTGGCGACGGTCTTGCGCCGTCTGGCGGAGAAGCGCGCTCTTGACGCGGCCAGCCGCGGATTGCGGGAACGCCTGCGGTCGGGGCGGGGAGTGGGCAACATCCTGGGCGAGAGCCCGGAAATGGAGAAGCTCTACCGGATTCTGGCGCGTGTGGCGCAGACGGTGCATCCGGTGCTGATCATCGGCGAGAGCGGGACGGGGAAGGAGCTGGTGGCGCGCGCCATCCATGCCAACGGGCAGGGAGCGAGCAAACCGTTTGTGCCGGTGGACTGCGGCTCGCTGGCTCCCACGCTGATCGAGAGCGAACTTTTCGGGCACGTCAAGGGCGCGTTCACGGGGGCGCATCGCGCGAACGATGGGCTGATGGTAGCGGCGGGGAGCGGTACTGTTTTTCTGGATGAGGTTGCGGAGCTGCCTCTCGACCTGCAGGCGAAGCTGCTGCGAGCTCTGCAGGAAAAAGAAGTGCGGCCGCTGGGCGGGAATCACGCGGTGCCGATACGAGCGCGGATTCTTGCGGCGACGCATCAGGATTTGACCGCGATGGTGGAGCAGGGGCGATTCCGGAGGGATCTGTACTACCGGCTCAACGTGGTGAAGCTGACGCTGCCGCCGCTGCGCGAGCGCAAGGAAGATATTCCTCTGCTGGCGGCGCACTTCCTGGAGCGCAACTGCCTGGAGATGCGGCGGAGCTTCCGGTTGAGCGCAGAGACGCTGTCGTTCATGGTCGAGTACTCGTGGCCGGGGAATGTGCGGGAGCTTTCGAATGCCATCGATCGCGCGTGCAATCTGACCTCGGGTGAGGTGATCGAGATGGGGGAAATGAGTACGAGCATCCGCGACGCGTGGATGCATGCGACGGTGGAGCGGCGCGAACGACCGGAGGAAGACATCGAGGCAACGGCTGTGGTTGTGACGCTGGCCGAGTTGGAGAAGCAAGCGATCCTGACCACGCTGGAGCAGGTGAAGGGCGACAAGCTGCTGGCCGCCAGACTGCTGAACATTGGGAAAACAACGCTGTATCGCAAGCTTAAGGAATACGGAGAAACACCATGAGTGCCGCAATGAACGAGGACGCAAAGGTACCAGCAGCATCGCAGCCGGCCGCGCTGATTATTACCGCGAGTGAAGGAGTCGAAGCGACAGGTTCGGCGCTGGCGGGTCAGCTAAAACTGACGATCGAGATTGCGTCGAGCCGTGCCACGGCTCTTCGACTGCTGGGGCGCAAGGGCTACGCGATCGTCGTTCTGGACCAGAATCTGGCGGAGTCCGATCCGGACGGCACCGACCTGATCTGGAGGAGCGCGGGTGTGGCGATTCCTCTGCAGATGAATTTTGCTCTAACCGGGAGTGCGCGTCTGGAACGGGAGGTGCGCGCGGCACTCGCTCGGCGCCAGCGAGAACAACAACTGGCCAGCACTGCGGCGATCACCGCCGTGGACGCGGAACTCAAGAACGCGATTACGGGTTTTCTGCTCGAGTCGCGTCTGGCTCTTGCGGAGGAGAATATTCCTCCGCAAGTCGAAAACCGGCTGAAAACACTGGCGGACATGGCGGGCCGTTTGCGCGAGCGGCTTCTACCAACAGTACCAGGTTGTACCACGACCGTGTCATTGTCCGCGCCCCAGAAGTGACCTAGGCTGGTTACTGAATTCGCCCGACCAAATTACGATCGTCACCAAGGCCGTTCGGCTGGCTGTCTCACCTCCAGGATTGACGGAGGGGAATCCCACAGCGAAGGCTTTGCGATGACGGGCGATTGATCTTGTATCAACGACTCAGGAGTCCTCCCCATGCATCGCATTTCACTGACCCTGGTTGCTCTCTCCCTTGCTGTGCCCGCTGCGTTCACGCAGCAAAGCAGCTCTTCTTTGGTTGCGCCTGAACTCCTGGCCGGCGGCGGAGCGGCAATTCCGGCCTCCCTCGGCGCTTCGGCCACCACCATGCCGGCGTCCGCAAGCCGTCCCGGCGGGTTTCCGGGCGTCGGTGTTGGCGTAAAGATCGGGTTGTTTGGCGCAGGGGTTGAGGTGGCAGCGCCTGTTTCCTATCACTTCAACGTGCGTGCAGGGGGAAACTTCTTTAGCTACGACGATTCAGGCTCGACCAACGGGGTCAACTACACAGCCGACCTTCGCTTGCGTTCGGCCGAAGCGAGCGTGGACTGGTTCCCCTGGAGGGGCGGATTCCACATCAGCCCAGGAGCGCTCGTATACAACGGGAATCAGATCAATGGTAACGCGCTGATTCCGGCGGGAGACAGCTTTACGCTGAACGGCACCAGCTACGTCAGCGACCCTTCCGATCCGGCGCACGGCACGGGGAACCTCGTCTTCCCGAAGGCCGCACCGAAGCTCACGATCGGCTGGGGCAGCCTGGTGCCCCGTGAAGGACATCGCGTCAGTTTTCCGTTTGAGGTGGGCTTCGCCTACGTGGGCGACCCGAAGGTGGCGCTGACTTTCACTGGCAGCGTCTGCGACCAGGGTATGCAGGGGTGCCAGTCGATCACGAACGATCCCAGCGCGCAGGCCAACGTCGCGGCGGAGCAGAAGAAATTCAGCAAAGACGCAGATTACGCTCGTTTCTTCCCGATTCTGTCCCAGGGGTTCGCGGTCCGTTTCTGAGGGACGCGCGAGGGGCGCGACGGAGAGATCCTCGCGCCCCTGATCCAACAAATTGTGCAGAGGCTGTTATGAAGTTTGCATCTGACCAGGCACTTTTCATGGAGTATTTGTTTGTAGAGCCTTGAGGCGTGAGCGGAGTCAGGGGTAGGCGGGGATATACTTCTTCGCAACCCCATCATGAAGCGCCACGTCCTCATCTTCGGTCTTGTCGGCGGCCTGCTCATCGCCACGCTCCAATACACCGAATACCGGTTCGTCGTAATCGAGCACTCCGTCGAGCTCTACAGCGCGCTGGTCGCCATCCTCTTCGCGACCTTCGGCATCTGGCTCGGCCTACGCATCACGCGTCGTCGCGAAAAGGTCCTGGAAACGATCCGGGAAACGGTCGTGGTGAAGGAAGTGCTTGTCACCGCGGAAGCCCGCGCCTTGAAACCCACCGCCCAGGAACCCTTCGCTCCCAATACGGCCCGCCAGCAGACCCTCGGCATCACGGCACGCGAGCTCGAAATCCTCACCCTGATCGCCCACGGCCTCAGCAATCGCGAGATCGGCACGCAGCTTTTCGTTTCCGAAAACACTGTCAAGACACACTGTGCCCGCGTCTTCGACAAGCTGGGAGCCGCCCGCCGCACCCAGGCCGTCCAGCGCGGCAAAGAACTAGGCCTACTGCCGTGAGCGCGTCGCCCGAAAGCATGATTTCCGCTCCATTCCTCAAAAAATCATTCGAAAGGGTGACGACATCCGGCCCGGTTCCACCGCATCGTGACTCCAATCTGACTCGCACCTGACGCGCACAGACTCACACACCAGGAGCCTCCCATGAAGAAAACCGTTCTCACCTTCGGCCTCATCGCCGGCGTCATGATCTCCGTCCTTATGGGCGGCAATCTACTCGTCGCTAACAGGATCGGCTCCGGCCACAGCCTGGTTCTCGGCTACACCACCATGGTGGCGTCGTTCCTGCTCATCTACTTCGGCATCCGCAGCTATCGCGACAACACCCTCGCCGGGCAAATCTCCTTCGGCCGCGCCTTCGCCTGCGGCATCCTGATCACCCTCATCACCTGCGTCTTCTACGTCGCTATGTGGGAGATCGTCTACTTCAACTTCATGCCCCACTTCATGGACAGCTACTTCGCCGCGCAGATTCACAAGGTCCAGTCCTCCGGACTCGACCCCGCCACCACCGCCGCGCAGGTGGCCGCCATACAGCGCTCTCAGCAGCTCTACCAGAACCCCTTCGTCAACATGGCCTACACCTTCATGGAGCCGCTGCCCGTCGGCCTTCTCATTACTCTGATCTCCGCTGCAGTCCTCCGCCGCAAAGCCCCCGTCGAACCCAGCGCCGCTTCCGCAGTTATCACCACATAATTCAAAAGGCCGAATCGACTGTGATTTCGATCCGCAATTTGTAAAGGAGTGCAAATGAACTATTCACGTCTCGCGCTGGCGGCGCTTGGTGGCACGGCCGCGTCTTTTGCCTTTGGGTTCTTAGTGTTTTGGCTGGTGCCAGGTCTTATCAAAGAAAGCCACAAGTACCCGGCCGTATTCCGACCTAAGGAAGAAATGAACACTGTTATGCCAATTGGAATCGTCGCAACCTTCATGGCGATCCTGGTTGCCGCCGTAATTTTCGCGATGATACATCAGGGCGGATCGGCCGCTGCGGAGGGTGCGCGCTTCGGCGTTCTCATTGGCATTTTCGTGGTGTGCGCATTCGTGCTGCACAACTACGTGAACCTGAACATCGGGCTGAAACTCGCTCTGGGACAGGCTGTAGCTTACTTCGTGCAATGGACGATCATCGGAATCGTCATCGGTCTTATTTACAAACCGCTCGCTACACCATAATCGTGAATATATCTGTTGTTGTTTTGCGTCTGAAGCCGTGATCGTGGTTTTTAGCCTTTAAAGTCGACGCTTGTTTCGTTCTGCAGTCGGAGGAAATTGGCCCCGCTTCCAATGCTCCGGAGCCTGCGGCTTCCACGGCGCCCCAACTCCGCCGTGTCCTTCACATCGGCGGCCGCAGGGTTTTCGCCTTCTTCACTTCTACCCCAAACACATAACTCGCTCCGAACAGATTGCTCGTAAGAACACCATCGTCTTGTTCCGGAGAGAACCGGCTCCTCTCGATAATCGCGGTGACTCATTTTCACAAGCTGATGGGCTGGCCGGCTGCGGTTAACTGCTGCAACTGCTGCTGGTCATACTGCTTGACGCTATCGGGCAACGGAGCGTAATTCAGCGTTTCCGCCGTCGCCTGTCCATCCGTAATGACGTACTGAATGAACTGCTTGAGCGCGGTTCGCTTCGCCTTGTCCGGGCCATCTTTCGGGATGATGAGGAAGGTCAGGCCGGAGATGGGATAGCCATCCGGTGCACTGACGGGTGGATTGACAATGGGAGAGCGCGGATCCTGCGTGAGCCGGGCGCTATAGGCGGCAATGGCCGCCGTTGTGCCTGCGGCGGTCGGCTGCACGTAGTGACCTGCGGCGTTTTTGATGGCGGCGGTGGGGAGATGGTTCTGCTGCGCGTAGATGAGCTCAACGTAGCCAATGGCGCCGGGTGAATTGCGGATGTTTCCGGTGACTCCCTCACTTCCCTTTCCGCCGATACCGGTCGGCCAGCTGACGGACGGTCCGGCACCGACCTTTTGTTTCCAGTCGGGACTGACCGCGGAGAGATACGTGGTGAAGATGTTGGTGGTGCCGCTGCCCTCGGAGCGATGTGCAACGATGACGGCTACAGAAGGCAGCTTCACACCCGGGTTGTCTTTGGCGAGGATGGGATCGGTCCAGGTTTTGATTTTGCCGAGGTAGATTCCGGCGAGAGCTTCAGGAGAAAGCTTAAGCGGCTGCGCGAGGCCGGGCAAATTGTAGGTGATGCATACGGGGCCGGCACTTTCGGGAATCTGCACGACGGGCGACATGGCGGCGAGTTGCGCGTCGGTGAGGGCGGCGTCGGAGGCGCCGAAGTCGACGGTCTTCGCTTTGACCTGCTGGATGCCGCCGCCGGAGCCGATGGACTGGTAATTGATCTGAACATTTTGATGGGTCTGCGAGAAATCCTGGATCCAGCGCGTCATGACGGGATAGACGAAGGTGCTGCCTGCTCCCGAAAGAGCGACAGTGGTCGATGAATTGCACGCGCTCAAACCGCCGAGCAATACTGCCGCGATGAGAGCCGCAGTTCCTCGATTCGACATAAGACTCCTCCACTGACTTTTGGTATCTGCAATTTTCCGACAGAACTGTTAGATCAGATGGCAACCAATATTACAGCTCGGAGAATTGGCAACGCCGAAGCGCGCCACCCCTTCCTACCAGAGAGAATACTTCTTACGCGAGAGGGAGGAATGGCATGTCAGGCAGTTTGCAGGGGAAAAGGATTGCGATTCTGGCGACCGATGGGTTCGAGCAGGTCGAATTGACGGAGCCACGCAAGGCTCTCGACCAGGCCGGGGCGAAGACGGAGGTAATTTCTCCGAAGAGCGGCGAGATCAGGGGCTGGAAAACCAAGGATTGGGGCGACACCGTTCAGGTGGACAAGACGCTCGATCAGGCGAGGGCGCAGGATTATGACGCGCTGCTGCTGCCGGGCGGGGTGATGAACCCGGATCATCTGCGGATGGATCCGATGGCGGTGAGTTTTGTTCACGACTTTGTGGCGACGGGGCGACCGGTGGCGGCGATCTGCCACGGGCCGTGGACTCTGATCGATGCCGGAGCCGTGAAGGGGAAGACGTTCACATCGTGGCCGTCGCTGAAAACGGATTTGAAAAATGCCGGGGCGAACTGGGTCGACAAGGAGGTCGTCACGGACGGTCAGTTTATTTCGAGCCGCAAGCCGGATGATATTCCGGCGTTCAGCAAGGCGCTGATTGAGGCAGTGCAGAGCGCGAAGGCGAAGGCTGCTTAGGTAACCGCAGAAAGAAAAAGGGTGCGTCCGAAATGGCGCACCCTTTTTCTTTCGGGTCTGCTTCGATGGCCCCCGCCCGTTTCTGTATACCTTGTATGGATGCCGATCTTCGGCGACTGCCGGTAGCTCGGAGGAGCGCGACATGGCAATTCCGTATTACCACGTTGACGCATTTACGAGTGAGCTGTTTGCGGGTAACCCGGCGGGGGTCTGCATCCTTTCCGCATTTCCCGCGGATACAATTCTGCAGAACATTGCGGCTGAGAACAGGCACAGCGAGACGGCTTTTGTCGTTCCTCGCTCGGATGGCGATTTTGACTTGCGCTGGTTCACCCCGACAATCGAGGACGACCTGTGCGGGCACGCGACCCTGGCATCCGCCTATGTGCTCGCGCTGCGGAAGCACACCGTTTGGCCGGTTCGCTTCCACACCCGCGGCGGGCTGTTGACCGTTACTCAAAAACAGGACAGCTTTGAAATGGACTTTCCGGCCCGACCAGCCCAAGCCTGTGAGACGCCCGCCGAACTCTTACCCGCTCTGGGTTTGCAAGCGGCACTGGTGATGAAATCGCGTGACTACCTGGTGGTGGTGGACGACGCTGAGCAAGTGAGAGCGCTCTCGCCCGATATTGCTGCACTTGCCAGGCTGGACATGGTGAGTGGCGGAACGATTGTTACTGCCGCCGGCGAGGGTGAAGTGGATTACGTGTGCCGACTTTTTTCACCGTCGGAGGGCATCGATGAGGACCCCGCGACCGGCTCGATCCACTGCACGCTGGCACCTTATTGGGCGGGGCGACTGGGCAAGGAGACCTTGCGCGCGCAACAGCTGAGCGTGCGCGGTGGAACTATGCATTGCACCATCGCTGGCGATCGCGTGAAGATCGCGGGGAGCGCACGGTTGTACCTTCACGGGACGCTCGAACTCTAAAGCGGCTGCCCTTCCACGAATCTGGAGGAGGAGGAGAAAGGGTGCGTCCGAAGGGCGCACCTTTCTTGTTTTGGAGCGAGAGTGCGCAGGATGAGGGCAGGTCTTTTCGGATTGACCGACCGGCTTGATGCGCGATTCGGCGATTTGCCGTCCTCCCGGAAATCCTCGGCTCAGTCGGCTTGCGCCGTCAACGGCACTGCCAGGCCAGTGGGCGCAGTTGCGGCAGTGAGCGGCTGGGTGGGGTCGATGCGGAACCAAAGCCAGGTCCCCAGCAGGAGCAGGGCCGCCATGGGAAGGAACGCGACGTTGTAACTGCCGGTGCGGGCCACGAGGTATCCGAAGACCACTGAGCCCACAAACCCACCGAGCTGCGAGGCCATATTCATGGCGCCGACCATAGCGCCGGCATAGAAGCCGCCAATGTCGAGGCAGACGGCAAACATGATCGGCTGCTGCAGCGTGATGGCACCGTAGGTAAGGGTGAGGAGTGCGAGCGCCACAGCCGGGCTGTGGGTGAACATGACGGCGATGGTGCAGACGGCGGCCACGGCGAGGCCCAGCATGCCAAGCGCGCAGCGGCCCCACTTGAGCCCGATGCGGCGAACAAGGAGATGACTCGCCAGTCCGCCAGCGAGGTTTGCGCAGGCGGCGAGGGCGAAGGGCAGGGACGAGAGCAGCAAATCTTTCTCGCTGAATCCGCGCGCCTTGACGAGGTAGGTGTGGAACCACGTCTGGAAGAAGTTGTAGGTGTAGATGTAAGAGAAGGAGGCGATCATGACGGCCCAGAAATTTCCGGAACGGAGCGCACGGGCCCAAGGCAGGTTGCGGTGCGCGTGGGCGACCGGTGGGGGCGACTCGTCCAGCTCAGATTGCGGCACGCCGGGTTTTTCCCGCGGTGAGTCGCGGAACCAGGAATACCAAATCGCGCTCCACACCACACCGAGGATGCCGAAGAGGTAAAAGGAGGCGCGCCAGCCGTAGCGGATCTGGATGGGGACGACCAGCAGCGGAGAGATGGCTCCGCCGATTTGAGCGGCGGCGAGGATGATGCCGAAGGCACGGGCGCGCTCGGGTGCAGGAAACCAGCGGGCAACGACGATGGAAGTGTTGGGAAATGCGCCGGCCTCGCCCACGCCGAAAAGAAGCCGCGTCACGAGCAAGGAAAAGTAGCCGGTAGCCAAACCGGTGATGGAGGTGAAAGCCGACCACCAGAGCACGATACGGGTGAGCACGCGGCGCGGGCCGATGCGGTCGCCGAGGATGCCGCTGGGAATCTCAAACGCGGCGTACGCGAACGTGAAGATGCCGCTGACCCAGCCCCAGGCGGCTGGGCCAAGATGGAGCGAGTCCTGAATGCGCGGACCGGCGACGGAGATACACACGCGATCGAGATAGGTAATGACGATGAGCAGGGACAACAGTCCGAGCACGCGATTGCGGTATCTCATCGGCTGTTCCCTGGAGACCAGGCCCCAACAGTATCAGTCAATGCAGGGTAGCGTATATCCATGCCAGGCAGCGGTAGACTGAAATCGCACAAGGTGGATGAGTATGGAAGACAAACCGCAGGTGGCGCAGTCCCTGGAAAAAGGACGGGCAGAGGGACGGGAAGAAGAACAGATACGGGAAGCTCTGCATGCGCACTGGCAGGCGTCGGCAGCCGGCGATACAGTCGCGGAACACGCTATTTACGAGGACGATACCATCTGTGACTATCCGCAGTCAGGCGAGCGAATCCTCGGGCGAAAGAATTTGCAGGCCTTGCGGAGCCATCACCCGGGCAAGCCGTCGGGTTTCAAGGTCAGGCGGATAGTCGGAAACGGAAATCTCTGGGTGACGGAATACATCATCACCTACCAGGGACGACCGGCATTCACCGTAAGCATTATGGAGTTCCGCAACGGTAAGGTCGTGCACGAGACACAGTATTTCGCGGATCCGTTCGAGGCGCCGGCATGGCGGAGCCAATGGGTTCAGCGGATGGCGTGAGGGCGAATTGAGATCGGCTGAACAAGGCGCCGACCGGCCAGGCGAAGTAATCTCCTGTGTTCACGAGCCTTCTGGGGCTTTCGCGCCTTTTTTGTGTAACGTACGCATAGGTACGCTGGAGGACTCATGGGGAATACACGGGCGCTGATCGCTCAGGCCTACTCTGCTTTTAACCAGAGAAACATTGACGGCGTCCTTGCGCTCATGGTTGACAACGTCAGTTGGCCCAGGGCATCGGAAGGCGGTCGTGTGGTTGGGAAAGAGGCGATTCGCGCCTACTGGAGTCGGCAGTGGCAGGAGTTCGATCCTCATGTGGAACCGATCGAAACGATCGACCGCGAAGGGGGCAAGACTGAGGTCAGGGTTCACCAGCTCGTGAAGAGTCTCGGTGGCGAGGTTCTTTCGGATAGCGAGGTGTGGCACGTTTATACCATCGCAAACGGTCTCATCGAACGCATGGACCTTGGGCGCACGGACCCTGGGCGCATGGACCTCGAGGAAAGCGAAGCTAGCTCGGCCGGAAACCCATCCGCAGCATTTTCCAGGCACTAGCATGCGGCGAGGACACCTGCCGCTCTTACCTCATTCGAAGCACCAGAGCTGACCGGCGTTCTCACCTTTGCGGCTCGCCGCAGGGCTAAAGGCCAATTCCTCCAGGGGCCTTACGGCACGAGGCAACTCACCCGTCCGTTTCCCTTGAGTATCAGGATCGCGCGTCAGTGCGCGGCCGGAGAATCGGGCGTGCGGTCGGACCAGGTTCGAACCGGAATCATGAAGATGATCATCCGGTCCTGGGCATCGTCGGAGGCAAGAACCGGAGAGGCGTCCAGATTTGCGCCCCAGTCACCGTCTTTAGCGGCGGCTTGGGCGACAAAAAACATTACGTGAGGATGCCAGTTCTTGCCGCTGTCGCCCAGATACTGTTGTTTGGACAGCATGTAGCACATCGCGCCGGGCTCGAGCGGGGGCAGTTGCCTGGTGTCGAGGGCGGACTCGATCGCATGGGACATGGCGGCTGCCGATTTTCCCTCGAGGATCAGTTTGGTCTTCATCAGGGTGATGGGCAGATAGGTTCGAGCGGCGGCGGCGTTGAGGCAGAGCGGACCCCGCAGCCTGGGATTCCAGAAGTCAGGATTGTCGAGTGGGGCGGTCCACCCTCGCTCGACGAGACACACGAATCCGTTGCTGCCATGGACCGCGGTTTCGTAACCGTGCTCCCGAAGGACCAAAACCTCGGCGTCGCGCGAGATGGATTCCGGACCCGCGCTCCGCGCCAGGGCGATCTCAGCGGCCTGATCTGGCATGAGGTATTGCTGAAGCGGGGCCATTGTGGGATACGGCGTGGTGGCGCTGGCTGCCGGCTGCGGCCACGCGGCGCTCGACAGGAAGGCGAGCATGAAAACCGGTACTGCGATGCTGCTGACTCTCGCTGGCTTCATTGATTTCTCCTGGTTCGTTTGGATACGAATCGGTGCGACGTTTTTTCCGTTCTGGAAAAATACGTTGATATCAATATAATCGAACGGCGCGGGCCTTCCCTCGGCGGCTAAAGCCGGACCCATTCGGGTTCTTTACGGCACGGCTGAAGCCGTGCCCTATCAAAGCTGCGATTATGCTGCTGGCCTGCAAACCGGGCGATGAGAGGATTTCACACCCACGTCTCAAAAGCGAGAGCCATTCGACTTCGCTCAGGCCAGGCAGTGGGCACTCATTTCATCGCAGGTGAAGAGGTTTTTGCGACTACTTCAGGCGGGCCATGATTTCTTCTAACACTTGCTTGTTGGGGCGGGTTCGTTCCTGGGGCAGGGTGGCTAGCGGCTCGTCGACTATGTTCAGGAGGTCGGTGAAGGCTGGCTTTTGCGTATCTATATAGAAGACGCCGGTGAGGACTTCGCCCTTTTCGTGGGATTCCATCAGTGTGCTGACGGCGAGCGGGCGCTCGGTGGGATCGTAGTTCTCGTGGAGCTTCTTGAGGCGGAGGCTGGAGCCGTCGTGCATGGTGACGTCGAGGGTGGTGCCGGGATCGTATTCGACGTCGATTTCCTCGAAGACAGGGACGAAGCCGACTTCGCTGATGGGCTCTTCGTGATCCTGCATGTATTTGTAACTGCGGGTGGAACCTTCATGGTCGTTGAAGGTGACGCAGGGCGAGATGACGTCGAGCATGACGGTGCCCTTGTGGGAGATGGCGGCTTTGAGCATGGTGAGCAGCTGCTTCTTGTCTCCGGAGAAAGAGCGACCGACGAAGGTGGCGCCCAACTGGATGGCGAGCGCACAGGTATCGATGGCGGGCAGATCGTTGATGACGCCGGTCTTGAGTTTGGAGCCGATGTCGGCGGTGGCGGAGAACTGTCCTTTGGTGAGACCGTAGACGCCGTTGTCTTCGATGATGTAGATCATGGGGAGATTGCGGCGCATGAGGTGGACGAACTGGCCCATGCCGATGGAGGCGGTGTCGCCGTCGCCGGAGACGCCAATGGCCTGCATGGTTTTGTTGGCGAGGATCGCGCCGGTGGCGACGGACGGCATGCGGCCATGCACGCTGTTGAAGCTGTGCGAGCGCGACATGAAGTAGGCGGGGCTCTTGGAAGAGCAGCCGATGCCGGAGAGCTTCATCACGCGCTCGGGCTGGACACCCATTTCGTACATGGCGTCGATGATGCGCTCGGAGATTGCATTATGGCCGCAACCGGCGCAGAGCGTGGTCTTGCTGCCGCGGTATTCGAGGACGGGCAGGCCGATGCGGTTGGTTTTGGGGGTTGGGGTGGCTGTCGCCGCCATTTTAGATACCTTCCTGTAAGACGATTTCGTCGGTGACGGAGCGGGCGTCGATGGGCAGGCCATTGAAGTGGCGCACGCTGCGCAGTTTTGGTGTTTCGGCCGCGGGCAGATCGAGCTTGAGCAGGCTCAGCATCTGCGCGTCGCGATTTTGTTCGACGACGTAGACGCGCTCGTGGGAGGCAACGAAGTCGCGGACCTCTTTGCTGAAGGGGTAGGCGCGCAGGCGGAGGTAATCCGCGTCGACGCCATATTCCTTTTTGAGCTGGTCGCGGCTTTCGTTGACGGCGAAGTCTGAGGTGCCGAAGGCGATGATGCCGACCTTGGATTTGCCGGCCTGGACGACGATGGGCGCGGGGACCAGGGTGCGGGCCGTATCAAACTTGCGGCTGAGGCGCTCCATGAGGTTCTGATAATCCTCGGGACGCTCGGAGTAGAGAGCTTTGTCGTTGTGTCCGCTGCCGCGCGTGAAGTAGGAAGCCCTGGGGTGATCGGTGCCGGGCAGGGTGCGGTAGGGGATGGCGTCGCCATCCTTATCCTGATAGCGGGCGAAACCGTCAAGCTTTTTGAGGTCTTCGGCGGTGAGGATTTTGCCGCGGTCGAGGGGCTTCTCCGGATAGACGAAGGGGTCGGCCATCCAGTTGTTCATGCCGAGGTCGAGGTCGGAGAGGACGAAGATGGGGGTTTGCAGGCGCTCGGCCAGGTCGAAGGCTGCGCCGGCGAACTCGTAACACTCGGTGACGTTGCCGGGGAGCAGGATGACGTGCTTCGTGTCGCCGTGGGAGAGGAAGGCGACGGAGAGAAGGTCGGCCTGCGCGGTGCGCGTGGGAAGGCCGGTGGAGGGGCCGACGCGCTGAATATCGAAGATGACGCCGGGGAGTTCGGCGAAGTAGCCGAGGCCTGCGAATTCGGCCATGAGCGAAATGCCAGGGCCGGAGGTTGCGGTCATGGAGCGGGCGCCTGCCCATCCTGCGCCGAGGACCATGCCGATGGCGGCGAGTTCGTCTTCAGCCTGGACGACGGCGAAGCTGGCTTTGCCGTCCGGCTCGATGCGGTACTTCTTGAGATAGTCGATGAGCTGCTCGACGACGGAGGAGGAGGGCGTGATGGGATACCAGGTAACGACGGTGACGCCGGCGAACATGGCGCCGAGGGCGCAGGCGGCGTTGCCGTCGATGATGATTTTGCCTTCGGTCGCGTGCATGCGCTCGAGGACGAAGGGATCGCTTTTTGTGAGGGATTGCGCGGCGTAGTTGTAGCCGGCTTCGACGGCAGCCCAGTTGAGGTCGGCAGCCTTTTGCTTCTTCGCGAACTGCTTGCGGACGGTTTTCTCGACAACCGCCATATCCATGGAGAGCAGTTGCGCCGCGACGCCGACGTAGATCATGTTGCGGACGAGCTTGCGGAGCTTGGCTTCGGGACAGACGGCAGCGGTGAGCTTGTCGAAGGGCACCGGGTAGCAGGCGACGTCGTCGCGAAACTGCTTGAGATTGGCGGCTTCCTCGTAGATGGCAACGGAGCCGGGACGCAGCGAGAGCATGTCCTCGCGGGAGGTCTCGGCGTTCATCGCGATGAGGATGTCGATGTCCTTCTTGCGCGCGACGTAGCCGTGTTTGCTGGCGCGGATGGTGAACCAGGTGGGCAGGCCGGCGATGTTGGAGGGGAAGAGATTTTTGCCGCTGACCGGGACGCCCATCGCGAAAATGCTGCGCAGCAGGATGCTGTTGGCGGATTGGGACCCGGAACCGTTGACGGTAGCGATCTGGATGCTGAAGTCGTTGACGATCGGCTTTGGAGGAGCCGTTGATTCTGATTCGCCTTGCGCGGACGCGGCGCCGGCGTTGGTGGTCGCCATGGGGGCGGTGTTCCCTTCGGATCGAAAATGGAAAGATCTGGGAGTCTTTCTGCAACTCTCATTATAGCGGGAGGGGAGGGGGGATATTGACTCGGTCAACACGCTGGGGAAACTTTGGTGTTATTTGGGATCGTCGTGCGATATTGATGCGGTTGGGGATGAAGGGGGTCTGACGATGATCCAGGCGGCCCATGTGGTTCTTTCATCGCGCGAGCCTGAGCGGCTGCGGGCGTTTTTTCGCGATGTGCTGGGTTTCCCCTCGGTGGATGCGGGGGGCGGGTGGCTTATCTTCGCGCTTCCTCCGGCGGAGCTGGCGGTGCACCCGGAAGATGGCGCGGCGCGGCATCAGCTCTATCTGATGTGCGATGACCTTGCGGAGACGATGAAGGAGCTGACCGCGAAAGGGGTGGAGTTCACGCAGCCGGTGAAGGAACTGCGATGGGGACGGCTGGCGGCGTTTCGGCTTCCGGATGGGGAGGAGTTGTATTTGTATGAGGCGAAGCATGCCTCACCTTTGGCTGGGGTGGGTGGATCCCAGAGGTAGCTGCGTTGCGGCCCTTAATCCGAAACAGAAAGTGGTTCCCAACAGTCCCCGGTGAGTGCACGGTCGGCGAGGCGCCTATCTCAGGCTGTACTTGTCGATGAACTTGGCGAGCCTACCGTTCCAGGAGGCGAACTGATCATTCAGCGATTCGTACGTGCCTCCGGGCGACAGATCGATATCCATTCCAAGCCACGGATCGTTGACGTTGTCGTAATAGGCCCGGCACCAGCGGTTGTTGCTGTTCCAGTCGTTCAATTGGGAAGTATCGAATTTGCCGCCGGTGGAAAAGCCGGCGGCGAGTTCGATGGAAGCGCAGCGCTCGCCCCGGCAATCGCCGACAAAGAGGTTGAACGGGGTGCCGAGAGTATTGCTTACGATGTGGCGGTTGCCGTTCTCGGCGGTGACCACTTTCGCGGAGTAGCCTGCACTCTGCAGCCAGGCCACTAAATCATCAATCGTCAATCCGCCGTCAGGAATAGGGTGCATCAACGCTGGTGGCGGCAGTGGCACGGATGGCGTGGCTTGCACGGGTTGCGGGGTTGGCGCGGCAGCGGCGACCGCAACAGCCGGCGCGGTGGTTGCCGTTGCTAAGGTAGCTCCACAATTTGTGCAAAATTTCTGATTTGGCTGGGATTCTGCGCCACAACGGGGACAAAGCACGGCAATTCTCCGGTTTGAAAGGGGTCCGTAAGTCTCTGCAAAGTATCACTATCGCGTTCGTCAAGTAAAGAGATTCCGATCTGCTATTCGGCAGCAGCTCTTGCGGTTTGAGATTCCGCTTTGGGCGGCAGCAGCCAGAGCAACGCGACGATTGCGATGAGCGCCAGAGAGGCAGCGGGCCGGTACCA
>Ga0182015_10003415_pt1 | contig 17855 bp, 15 predicted proteins | sample 712P3MmetaG_FD_120478 | JGI IMG/M metagenome (GOLD analysis project Ga0182015, IMG submission 120478) | Permafrost microbial communities from Stordalen Mire, Sweden - 712P3M metaG | ecosystem: Environmental > Terrestrial > Soil > Wetlands > Permafrost | place: Sweden: Stordalen | collected...
CAACCCGAAGACCGCATGACGCGGGAGCAGCGCCGCCCTAGCAACGTGCCATCCACAACATCTTCGATCTGGGCGCGGAGCTAACGGTTGGGGCCGTGGTGTCCTTAATAGGCGGAGTCTCGCCTTTTGCTCACGGAAAGACGAGGTTCCGAGCGGTTTGTCGACAAACCGGAGGTTATCCGAGCCCCCACTCGTCCGGGAATCATCTCAAGTAGTGAAAAATCGCCATTCGCTTATTGAGGGATTCTGAGCGCAAACGCCTGTTAACAGCTACCGGTATCCAGCTTGTTATACTAACTCTGAAATTCCGGTTGGAGGTGTTCATTGCGAATCCACGCTTTGAGGATTTTGACGTTTCTGCTGGTGTATGTGGCGGCAGTTCCCTGCCGGGCACAGGATAAAGTGACGATCCTCTACGATGCGTTCGGGGAATCGAAGGAACTGACGAAGGATTGGGGATTTTCCGCTTTTGTGGAGCACAACGGAAAGCGAATTTTGTTCGACACGGGGAATGATGCCGCAATTTTTGAACACAACGTGAAGGCGCTGGGCGTAGACCTGACGAAACTGGATTTTGTGGTGATCTCGCATCGGCACGCAGACCACACGACGGGGCTGAGATATGTGCTGAAGGTGAATCCGAACGTTACTGTGTATGTGCCCGCGGATGGGGCGAATGGATTTGGGGAAGCGCCGATTCCGGCGACGTTTTTGCGGGCAGATGAGAGCTTGCCCGCGAGGATGCGGTATTTCGGGGGAACGGATCCGGAACATTTCACATTTGGCAAGCTGTATGACACAGGGAATTTTGTGTTGGTGAATCAGTTGACGGAAGTATCGCCGGGGATTTTCCTGGTGCGGACAGTTTCGCAGAAGAAGGGGACGCTGGAGCTGCCGGAATTGACGCTGGCGATCAAGAGACCGAACGGATTGCTGCTCGTGGATGGTTGCTCGCACGCGGGGATTGAAGCGATTCTGGAAGCGGCAAGCGTGGTCGATCCGAGAACGGAGATTGTGTTTGGGGGATTGCACCTGGTGACGACGCCGGTGGAAGAGATTGATGTGCTGGTGGAAAATTTAAAGACGAAGTGGAACGTGCAGAGGATTGCGCCGGGACATTGCACAGGTGAGCTGGCGTTTGCGCGACTGAAGAAGGCGTATGGGGAGAACTATTTGTATGCGGGGTTGGGGACGAAGATTGAGCAGTGAGAATGGCGCACATCCAGGAATGGGGCACGCTGGCGTAACATCGCGATAGTGCTCACAACTTTCGAGGAGCGCAATCGCCTGTTATCGACAATTGAAATGCGACCCCATACACCTACACCTTTGAGCTGGCGAGCACAGTTCGCAACTTTGGTTCTTATTTCTCGCGAACCGGAGGTGAGGATTGCGGCTCAATGCTGCCGCAGGCTCTCCGCGCCGGAAGGCCAGCCGCCAGCCAGGAAGGTGCGAATCGCTCCATAGACGACTTGCGGAGCTTCGATCCACGGAACGTGTGCCGCTTCATCAATCGTGAGCAAGCGAGCATTGGGCAACTGCCGAGCCCAGTCCAATGCTCCTCCATAAGGAGCGCTGCGATCTTTCCTTCCATGCACGATCAAAATGGGCATGCTGATTCGTGACAGAGCCTCTTCCGACAAACGATTGGCGGCCAGTGACGGCAGAACATACTTCATGAAATGGGGCATGAACCCGGCTTCGTTGGCGATATTGCAGGGCTCCCAGTGAAGAGCACCGGACATGTGCGGATCCGCGACGTAGAGTCTTCGTAACAGTTCCCAGATCGCGGGGCACCTGTCTGCCGCTGCTAGGCTCGATGTTCTGACACGCAAAGCTGCGAAGTCATCATTGAACTTCTCCAGCGTCCCGTCCGAAGAGCGTAACTCCGGAGGATAAATCCGGGATGGATCCGGTGGCGGCGGCCCTATCAGAACCATGCGGGTTACCCGCTCAGGATTGGCACACGCGTGCAGCAATGCGGCGATTCCAAAATACGAATGGGTGAGAATCGCTGTCTGTTTCAGCCCGTAGTGCAGCCGGACCGCTTCGAGGTCTTCCATGTCGTGAAGGATCCCGCGAGAAAGCCTCTCAGCATCGTGAACTGTTTCAGACAGGCCCCGATTGCGCGGGTCGTAGAAGACCGCAATTTGGCCTACCGTCACAGGCTCGAAGTATTCACGAAGATAAATGCGCTGAGGAACAAGGACCGAAGTCGGTCCATGGCCAACCTCCTCGGCATAGATCCGCAAGCCGTCCGCGGTCAAAATCATTGATTTCTCCCCCAAAAAGGGAAACCGCGCATCAGCGCGGCTCCTCGAAATAAAATGGGCCTCCCTTTGGAGACCCACGCGTACAGTAGTGGCCCATAAGCGGCTTGTCAAGATTTTCTCTGGAAATGTATCTAAGGCTGGAAACTGCACTCTGATCGAAGCAGCTCGGTCGCTGCAAAATCGCCTGTGCGCTCGTCGAGCCACTCGTTGTGCTCCGAGGGAGTCGCATAAAGTGTTGGGCATGTCTGCGGCAGAGGAGGCCGCTAGGATACCCAAAAGGATAAAGAAGCCCGTCCCTCGAAAGATCGTCCTCCGCCTGCCCGATCTCGATCACGCAAAATCGTCTGTACTGAACAGCTTGAGTTCCCCACGTTCGAGGCGGAACTATAGGTTTGCAATGGAGCAATTCATCACTTGGTACTGTTCCGAACCGAGACTCGCTCTCAATCGAACCGTCGTTCTACGCTTCCGTCTACACCTAGAATCGCTCGGACTAGCCGCAGGTACGATCAACCAGAGGCTTGCGGCGGTCAGGAGGCTCGCCTTTGAAGCGGCAGACTCGGGTCTGCTGAGCCCCGAACTTGCTGCTGGCATCAGGCGAGTCAAAGGCGCAAAGCAACTGGGCTGCCGGGCAGGTAACTGGCTCAACCGAGAGCAAGCTCGGTTACTACTTGAGAAATCGAACGGGGAAGGCTTACTTAGCGTCCGGGACGTCGCTATGATATCGATCTTGCTTGGCTGTGGTCTGCGACGAGCCGAGCTGTCGGCCCTGCGAAAGGAAGACATCCAAGTCCGACAAGGACATTGGGCTATCGTAGACCTCGTCGGCAAGGGCAATCATATCCGGACGGTGCCCATGCCGATCTGGGTGAAGGGAGCCGTAGACAGGTGGCCGACAGCTGCATCGGTCACCACGGGACGAGTGTTCAGGGCAGTCAGTCGTCACGGAACACCATGGGGAAGCGGGATTTCCGAGAACGTCGTCTGGTATGTGGTCCGAACTTGTGCTCGGCGTCTAGAGCTCGACCACCTCGCCCCTCATGATCTCAGGCGCACCTGCGCAAAGGTCTGCCGTATGAATGGCGGTGAGCTGGAGCAAATACAGTTCCTTCTGGGGCACGCCTCCGTCCTGACGACCGAGCGTTACCTCGGTTGCAAGCAGAATTTGGAGGAGCCTGTGAACGACCGCTTTGGCTGCCTGTTCTCCGGAGGGATGGATTTGCGATAAGGCCTGTTTGCGACAGTTGGAGCTCACTCCTGTCGAAGAGCCTGCATTGGCTCCACTGCAGCCGCACGACGAGCCGGAATCCAACTTGCCGCGAGTCCCACCAACACCAACAGCAACGCAGCCCCCGCAAACACAACCAGATCGTTTGCCTTCAGCCCATAAAGTAACGACTGCACCAGCCGCGCCGCAAAAATCGACGCCCCGATGCCGCATGCAATGCCCGCCGCCGAAATCCACGCTCCCTCGCGAAGCACCATCGTCAGCACCTGCCGCGGCAGCGCGCCCAGCGCCATCCGGATCCCGATCTCGCTTATCCGTTGCGCCACAGAGTAAGCCATCACGCCATACACGCCCACGCACGCCAACACGAGCGCCAGCATGCCGAACGATGCCGTCAGGGCAGCAATTATCCGCTCCTGCTGCATCGACGCGTCAATCTGCTCCTGTTGTGTGCGGATATCCTGCAGCGGCAAATCCGGATCGATGGCCTGCACCGCCTTGCGGAGCGACGGTACAATTGCCCCCGGACTCAGGCTCGTCCGTATTTCATATGTCGCTCCAAAATCGAGGTTCGGCGTCTGCAAGTACGGCTGGTAGAACACGCCGCTCGGGTCCTCCTTGAGCGACCAGTACCGCGTGTCACCGCACACGCCTACCACTTCAATCAGGTCACCCGGCTTGCCTTCCAGCGGATGGAAATGCGCAAGGAAATGCTTGCCGATCGGGTTCTGCCCCGGAAATGCCCGGCGTGCCAGACTCTCGCTTAGAATGCCGACCTTCGGGGCCGCTGCTACGTCGTTCGCATTGAAGTCCCGCCCCGCCAGGATCGGAATTCCCATGGTGCGAAAGAACCCCGCGCCCACCGCGTTATTCCACGCCGACTGATCCTTGCCCGGATCGATCCGTTCTCCTTCCGGCAGAAAGTTGGTGTTTTCCATGCTGTCCGAGATGTACGCCACCTCCGATAGCGTCAGCGCGTCGACCCCCGGCAGCACCCTTAGCCGCTCTTCAATCCTGCGGTGCAGATCCAGGTCATTCGGCGCGGGATACCGCGACCCTGGTTGCACAATCGCAAAAATCACCAAGTGATCGGTCCTGAATCCCGGATTCACTCGCGCCAGATTCCACAGTGTCCCGACAAACAGAAACGCGCCAATCACCAGCAGCGTCGACAACATCACCTGAAACCCGACGATAGCGTTCCCGCCAAGTCCTCTGCGCCGCCGCGTGCTTGTGGGCGTAGCCGACTTCAACGACGCCCCCACATCGCTGTGCGTTACCAGCCACGCCGGCACAATCCCGAACAGAAGCCCACTCGCGATCGTGATTCCGCCCGTGAACAAAAGCACCACCCAGTCCAGCGGCATCGTGAAGTCCGATGGCTTCCAGGGATTCGCGAGCAAAGCAGGCAAGATGCGGCAACCGGCAAACGCCAGCGCCACGCCGAGGATCCCGCCCAGCGCGGAGAGCAGCAGACTCTCCGTCAGCACGCCGCGCAAAACCCGTGCCCGTCCTGCTCCTAGCGCCATCCGCATTGCAATCTCGCGCTGCCTCGCCGTTGACCGCGCGAGCAGCAGGCTAGCGATATTCGAGCAGGCCAGCAGCAGCACCAGAGCCACCACGCCCATCAGTACGCTCACCGGCCTCGCAAACGTCTGCTTCGACACAAACAGTCCCCGGCTTCCGTCCTGCACATCCAGCCGCGGGATCGTCCTGCTCGCGCCTGGCTGCAGGTTCGCGCGCACCAGCGCTGCCAGAAGCGCATCCAGGGCCGCCTGCACTGCCGCGTCCGAGACCCCTGGCTTCGCCCGGCCCATGATGTTCAGCCACCACACCTCGGGGCTCGAATCCCCAATCAGCGATCCTTTTCTGCCCCACGGCTCCACAAGCGGCTGCGCGCTCAGCGGAACAAAAAAGTCCTGGGATGATTGCGCGCCTTTGGCGCCCGTGAATCCCCGCGGTGTCACACCGATAATCGTCACCGGAACCATGTTCAACTTGACCGTGCGCCCGAGCACGAGCGGGGATGACCCAAACGCCCGTGCCCACAGCCCTGCGCTGATCAGTGCAACTGGCGGTGCGCCGACGCGGTCATCCGGCGCCTGCACCGGGCGGCCAAGCTCCGGCTGTACCTCCATCTGGTCGAAAAAGTTCCCGCTTACCGCCTCCACCTGCACAACCTGCGCATCTCCTTCGATCGTCGCGTTCACCGTTCCCAAGTCCTTGAACGCGAACAGATCCTCGAGCACGCGGTTGTCGCGACGCAGTTCCTCGAATGCCGGATAAGAAAACGAGGTTCCGCCCAGACCGCCCGAACCGGGGTCCGGAATGCCCCATATGTTGTTTACTGCAACATTCCTGTCTCCGTGCCAGTGCAGTAGCCGGAGCCGGTCGGCATGCGGCACCTCGAGCCGTTCGAGCAACACGTGCTTCATCAACGAGAAGATCGTCGTGTTTGCGCCGATGGCCAGCGCCAGAGATGTCGCCGCGATTGCCGTAAAACCCCAGCTTCTGCGTAGGATCCGCGCCGCATAACGCACGTCCTGCGCCGCACCCTCAATCAGCGGCAGACTCTTCTCGGCGTGATATTGCTCGCGAATCGCCTCGGCAGCGCCGAATCTCAACACCGCCTGCCGCCGGGCCTCCTCTGGCGACATTCCCAACCGCATGTTCTCCTCAGTCAGGCGGATGAGATGCTGTTCCATCTCCTCCAGAAACCGCTCTTGCCCGCTCTGCCGCGAGACCAGGTTCCAAATGCGCCTGACCAACCGTCTCAGCAGGTTCATAGCGGTGTCTCCACATTGATCGCCAGGAACCGCGCGATGATATCTGCAGTCTGATGCCAGCTCGCCAGCTCGGCCTGCAACTGCTTGCGCCCCGCCCGCGTCAGCCGGTAAAAGCGCGCCCGCCGATTGTTCTCTGAAGGCCCCCACTCCGACCCGATCGCCCCCTCCTGCTCCAACCGAAGAAGCAAGGGATACAAAGTTCCCTGGTTAAGCGCCAGCTGCTCTCCGCTGATCTGCTCCACACGCCGTGCAATGCCAAAGCCGTGCTGCGGCCCCAGCACATCGAGAGTCTTTAGGACCATCAAAGCCAGCGTGCCCTGCTGTATTTCTGCTCGTCTTCTCATAGTTTCGCCCTGTTGGATTCCTACATGAAACATGACACAATACCTTTTGGAAAGCAACAGGAAACTGATCCACTGCCCGGAGGAGGCTCTGGCGGCGGCTGAAAAAACGGCATTTCAGAAAATTGGCGTTTGGACCGCGCGCGCGAGCCTGTCCGTTGATGCCAAATCGCCTTATCACTCATCGACAGTCCCAAGTGATGGCAAAGGGTCACGACCTAGGGGCAGGTGAGTTGTGCAGTGGCGGAGAAAACACAGCCCTGACCGCAGGCGTTGGTCGACGGACAGCTATAGACACCAGTGTCGGGTAGCGGATCATTGGCCCAGATCACGTATGTGCCGACCGCTCCGACGCCACACTGAGCCCCTCCCGTGCTGTTGATGGATATCTCAGTTGTAGGTGAGGATTGATAGCAAGCACCCCATGTTGCCGGGAGTGGCGCAACCGTCAAAGGTGCAGTGTTGTAGTAGCCGGTGACGACGAACTGCACCTGCCCGTCGGGATACTGCTGTGCGTCCGCGGTCGCGGGGGACAGGGTGATCGATTGGAGTTGGTGCTGTGCACTCGACCCACACGACAAGATAGCAGCGCCAGCCCCGGCCAGACCGAAGAGGCAAATAACCAGCCGTAGTGTGCTCATAACGGCCCTCCTCGCAGATGCACGCGAAGCAAGGGGAGCAGCTTCGCATGAACTATGTTACACGAACGTCGGTTGCGAACTGGTAGGGTCAGTTGGCGTTACATCGCGATGGCGCTCAATGACCGGCGGTCAAAACGTGTAATCGCCTGGTTACAACAGTCACGGTGGGGACTATTCGGGAAAGCCTCAGCAGGAGACTCAGTTAGGTCCCCGGTCACTGGACGACCACCTGCAACGCCACAATGTGGCTCACGCTGCCCGAGCTGGCTGTAATCGTAACGTTATAGTTGCCAGTTGGTGTTCCGGGGGCAGTTTGAGTGGACGACGAACTGCTGCCACCGCACCCCACAGAGAACACGAAGGCCAACACCACGATCAGCGCCGCTAGGGCTGGCAGCGGCCTGCGATTTCGCATCCATAGCCATGTCGTACCTAGCACCATCAACGTCCATATGAGCGGCATTGGCCCCGGCGGGTGGGTGACGCGAAGCGCGGCAACCGCCGTCACGGGCGCGGTCGTTCCAAAGGCTACTGCTACCGACGCCCCTGCACCGCCGCTGATCTGCACCGAAGAGCTCGACAGGCTGCAGGTCGGGGCCGGAGTTACTGTCGGCGTAATGGCGCAATTAAAGTTCACCGTTCCAGTGAACGATCCCGTCGGCGCGATAGCCACGCCAAAGCTCGCCGTCTGCCCGGCATTTATGGTTTGGGAAGTCGGCGATCCGGAAGCCGCGCCCAGCGTGAAACCGGGAGCCGACGCTTGCACGGTCAGGGTAACGGTGGTGCTGTGTAGGTCGCTTCCCGAAGTGCCATAGAGCGTAACCAAGTACGTGCCAGCCGCCACCGATGTCGTCGTGTTGATGGTTAAGGTAGAAGTGGGGCTCGTGCTTCCGGAAGGAGTTACTGACGTGGGACTGAGGTTACAAGTTATTCCGCTCCCAGAAGAGCACGTCAGCGCAACGGCACTATTGAATCCGTCCAGCGCCGCGACCGTCACGGTCGAGGTTGCTGAACCTCCCGGAGCCACGGTCGCAGGCGAGGTCGCAGTCGCCGAGATCTGAAAGTCTGGCGTCGTTCCCGATTCCACGGTCAACGTAAGCGCTGCGATGTGTGAAATGCTCCCCGATACTCCCGATACGATGACCGTGTAACTCCCAACTGCAAGGCTGGAAGTCGTGTTCACGGTAAGCGTGGAAGTGCCGGTGTCGGCGGTTATCGCGGCCGGATTGAAGGAGCAACTGATACCGGTCGGTACTCCACTGCAGGATAGCGCGACGGCGCCGGTGAAACCATTCAGCAGATTGATCGAGATTGTCGAAGTTGCTGAATTTCCAGCCGTAACGGGCGTGGGAGAGAGCCCGGAGGCGAATACCTGGAAGTCGGGCTGCGGTGATACCGCCTGGGTCGTATTGAGCAGCACGCCGACACCAGTCGGCGACCCGACACACATGCCGGGGACGCAGAGGCCCTCTACGTTCTCCCACGGAAAAACTATGTCAGGCTCGCCGTCCCCGTTCATATCGGCAATCACCAGCGGCGTTTGCGCGACAACGCCGTCGGTTACCGCCACCACATTGATCAAGGAACCAAAAGTGCCGTCCCCGTTCCCCAACAAGATGCCGGTCTGTTCAGGGTGATCAACGGAGGCCTGACCCAGCAAGTCCAGTTTGCTATCGCCGTTGAAGTCCGCGATCGCGCTGACGGAGTAGAAATTATTATTGTTACCGGTGCTCAAGGTGGGCAGCAGTGTAAACGTGCCGTCGCCGTTCCCCAAGGCGACTTGGTTTCCGGAAACCAAGTCGGGCTTGCCGTCTTTGTTAAGGTCGGCTGTAAAACTCGCTACGAAGCCGTCCAAGTTGGCAGGAAAAACCGCTGCCTGGAAAGTGCCGTCGCCGTTGCCGAAGAGAAATCCAGTCTCTTCGCTAGCGGCGGGCCCAGTGCCTGCCGCTATATCCTGCTTTCCGTCGCCATTGAAGTCGGCTGTCAACAACGTCGCCGCGCCGCCATCGAAGTAGTAAACCGGAGCCGCAAACGTCCCGTCACCGTTGCCGAGCAACAATGCCAGTGAGTCGTTGCCTGAGGTAACCGCGATGTCGAGTTTCTTGTCGTTATTAAAGTCGGCAATAACGATAGAGTAGCTTTGGGCGCCAGTCTCAATGCTCTGTGGGTAAAAAATTGGGGCCTGGAAGCTGCCATCGCCGTTTCCAAGCAGCACGGTGTAGCCCCATTCTTGCGTGATTGGGTCGGTGCCAGCCACTAGCAAATCAAGATTGTTGTCCCCATTGAAGTCGGCCGTTACGATTGCGTAACCCGGTTGCTGCAGCGCGTACGTATGGATCAGGGACAGTGCACCGGCTCGATTGTTGCTGAGAATATACAAGCTGTTGGTTGGCGAGCCCGAGAGCATTGCGACGTCGAAGGCGCCCTTCTTCTCGAAGTCGCCCACCACAGTCGCAGTCGGGGGAACACTTGGGGGTGCAACTCCTAGCGGGATGCCGCGGAACGTGCCGTCTCCGTTGCCTAGCATCACGGCGCCTGCGGCGATGTCCATTTTGCCGTCTCCGTTGAAATCAGCGATGGCAATGGCAAGGGCTGCACCTCCGACAGTGATACCGTAGTTGTGGGGAGCAGAGAAGGTGCCATCCCCGTGCCCCAAATAGATTTGACTGGTAGCCGGATCATCACTGGATAGGAAAACCAGGTCGAGATCGCGATCGCCGTTCACATCCGCGGCAGCAATGGGCCCAAGGCCGGGAAACAAAGGCGTGGCTCCCCGGAACGTACCGTCTCCATTTCCTGGCAGAAGATAGACTGAAGCTGGGATGGAGCAAGATCCGTTGCAGACCTCATCACTGCTGACCGCGAGGTCGAGCTTGCCGTCGCCGTTGAAGTCTCCCACAGCAGCGTACTTCGGATAGTAGACGCCAGCAGATGTTTTTGGCGTCGTCTGAAAAGTTCCATCACCATTTCCCAGAAACACGACCTCATATCCTGCCACGTTGTCGCCGCCAATACTCACGGCAACATCGGATTTGCCGTCACCATTGAAGTCTCCCATCGACAAGAGGGCACCTGTCACCACCGCAACCCCCAAGTTGTAAGAGACTCCCGCCGCAAAGGTGCCATCGCCATGGCTGGTGTAAACGAAAAGCGAACTGCCAAACAGTCCGACCACATCCGCTTTGCCGTCTCCGTTCAGGTCACCCGCCACAACGGGCCCCAAGTTGGCGCCGCTGGCAGTGCTGATCGGCGCTTGGAACGTACCATCGCCATTTCCCAGCAAGACAAGCAGTGTTCCCGTGCCCTGCTCCAATACATCGGGCTTGCCATCGCCGTTGAAATCAGCTACGGCCAACACGGGCACGCTCGAAGTTGACAAGGATGTACCTGGCGTAAAGGTTCCATCGCCGTTTCCCAGGTTCAGCGTGCCGTCCGACGTTAGGATGTCGGGCTTGCCATCCCCATTGAAGTCGGCCACAAACACGTTTCCTCCACCGGAATAGTGCGGAGGCTGAAAAAACGAAACTTGGGCTTGCGCCGGAAAAGAGAGAAGGACAGAGATCAGGCAGAGGACGGCGAGAGCGAGCGATTTGCGTTTCATGGCGCTACCTCGGACGAGGACGTCGAGTATCCGCTGCCACGCCTTGGCGGGGAAAGGAGCCGAGGTTCGGCAACCTGAATAACACACTAGCCGCATTTTAGTTGCGAAGTGTGCAGAAGATTACTCAGCCTTAAGGGCCCTTGGCGGGGAAAGGAAGCCTAGGCAATGGGAATCTTACTACACTCTCGCCGAATACTAGCCCCCGGGGGGACTGAGTAATGTGCGCCGGATCACTTGGTTTTACAGTCGGGATCGTGGCGAGATCAGGTTGAATCAGCCCCTCGAAAACACAGGCCGAAGGATCGCACTTTGCGTCGTCAGTGGCATTGTTGGCGAAAAATCTTAGTACCCTATCGACAGGTGCGCCAGCGGGGATCATTCGCGCGGATCCAAGTGCTTCACGCTGGGGCACTTGCGATAGGGGGATTTGGACGAAGCCGCTGTCGCGGCGGACGCGGGAAGCTATGCGTTTTGGTTGGGTGTTTCGAAGTTTGTTCGTCTATGTGGTGGGTGAACCCCCGGTGTAAGCATGGTGGGTTGAGGTTTCGGGAGTGACCGCTAGTCGGCTGAGTGAAGCTTTTTTCACGAAATGAGTGCTGGAATGGGATCGGCGGGGACGAGTGGAGACAACGGGTTCCGGAGCGGAAGCTCGTGCCGCGGAGAGCGGAATGCGTGGTGTGTCAGGAAGAGTCAAGGACTGGGCTCCTTAGTCACCCTCAGCATGAATGATGTTGGCTGCGGTCTCGTTGTCCTGTGGGACACAAGAGCGCCAGCCTGCTCATTCGTCGTGGGAATAGTGGAATACACCCTCCAGTGGTTTGCCGAACACGGCAGCGATTCGGAATGCGGCTTCCAGTGAAGGTGAGTATTTCCCCAGTTCGATCGCGTTCACGGTCTGGCGGGTGACGTGGATTTTTTCAGCTAACTGTTGTTGCGTCATCTCGCCATGCTCGAAGCGCAGGCGTCTGATCTCATTGCGGATCGTGCCCATGTTACGCTCCACGTCGGTATTGGACGATCTGGCAAGTGGAGCGCATGATTTCGGCTGCCACCAGAATGAATAGCAGGGAATTCGCGTTGAAGACGAGCGGGGGAATGAACCCGCCGAAAAAACAGGCGAACGCGACGCTGGTCGAGAGCGCGGCATAGGCGACCCGCATGGCTCTGAGTTCGATTAGTTTGTCGCGCTCATCGCGCGGCGCGTTCGCCTCGGTGGGTGCGAAGATGGCGACTCCAACGGTCAACAGGATCTGGACAACCACGAGCGCGCTAATCGTTCCCAGCAATCCGCCGAAGTGGAAGCCTCTGGCCTGCGGCCCGGCGTGTCTGAACGACCAGAAGTAAACGCCGTAAATGCCCGCCATCGAGAGCAGCGAGATCCAAGCACTTTTTTCGCGAAACGACATAGAAGGCCTCTCCTTGCGGTGTATAGATTTCACGACACAATGTATGTTATTTGTTACTATATGTCAAATAAATTTGACACACACATACCCCAGTAGGGCTCGTCCGCACGGCATTCGCAATCATGCCGCAGGCGGTCCAAGCCGGCCCGGCTCACGTAAATCGAACATCTTGTTCAACCGCCGCCTCCCGATGGGAAGAGGTTCTGAACGGAAACGCCGTGGGGGAGACGATGCACAGCACCGCCAGAGCGATTGATTAGCCAACGACCGTTGGCCGCGTAGGGCTTCGCGGAATTTATCTCAACGACAATTACACCAGTCTCAGTCGTCCCGATAACCTCAAACGTTGTGTTGCACCTCGCGGTCACAAGCTGCGCGAATGGCTTCTTGAGATCGATGAGGTGGATGTTGCCGTCAGCCGTGTTGTAGTCAAACAGCATGGTGGATGGATACTGGCCGCTTTCCGTTAGTATCCCGAACACCTGTTTGCCATCATGCGCGAAGCCATCGAGTCTCAACGATAGGGTTCGGTCCCAGTCGGCATCAGAGGTAAAAAGATCGACGGCTCTCGCCACACCAGCCCCGGCAGGCGTGATTACAAGCGCGTAATCGGCACTGCACAGATGGGAGTTCTTGCCGTGATCGTCATCGCTGGAAAGCTTGAGCACTGCTATCACCCCGCCCGGGCCGCTAGGTGGTTGCGTCTGAGTGCGAGCCATGTCGGAGGTACTGCCAACACACCGCATGGATGCTTGCTGTGAAGGTAGAATCGATGCGACCAGAAGCATCGGCAGCAGCACAAATTATCTCAAAGACCGAAGGGCCCTGGCTTGCGTAGTCGGTAGTTGATCAACAAACGCGTTATCGTCATCTGAGGAGAGAAATGCTCTGCAACGCCCGTAGCAGAAACCTGCAGCCGATTTTTTGGACAAAATAGCCTTTGACACTTGTGATCGCTTTGGTGGTCGTGAGCGACGTGGTCTGGTCACGACAACAACGAATTTGCCTCCGAGCGTGGGTCTAAGACTAAGGTACTCTTCAATTTCCCAGAGTGAGCATTATGGAACAGTTCTCCTGGCTCCGTGCCTCCTAAACTCTGTCCGGGAGATAAAACCATGCCTTTGCCCGAGGAAGTTCACCGCCGACTCGCAGCTCGCGCCGTTACTGATCTCGATGTCGCAAGCCTGATGGCTCTATTCACAAAACCCGATGAGGCGGTGAGCGAGCCTCTGCTAGATCAGGTGACCGAGGATGCCGAAACTCCCAAGCTCTGAGGGGGAGCCGGTTAATTTGCCCTTTACACTCTGCGCTCCGGCGACCAACGGGGCTGATTATGGCTACGACGCCCGGAGGAACCCTGACGGGTTATCAGAATTTCTTGGTCTTCTAGACTGTCAGGCGTTTCGGCTAGTGGGCTCAATTTGATTTCAAATTGAGCCCACTCCGGAGCTCCTGCGAGGAACGATCTAGCAACCGCCGGCGAAAGCGAAATCCTTCCCACGCTACCCAGAGGGCAATGCCCGCCGCCACCGAATGCCGCAAAGTCCAAACGTTGCTACCGGGATCACGGTCAATCTCCGCAACCCATCCAAATATCGCTATCGCCGCTATCAGGGCTCACTGAATCAGCCGTAGTTTCGTCAACTTCGACTTCATTACCTTAGGCTAAGCTCTCGAAAGGAGGACACGTGAGTCCCACCAAGAACCCAGGCAGACTCACAGGCTTGCTGTATCTAGTCACGTCACTGGTGGGCTTCTTCGCCATGGGCTATGTTCCCAACAAGCTGATCGTCCACGGAAACGCGGCGGCGACGGCCAGCAACATTGCGGTCTCCGAGACACTCTTTCGCCTCGGCATCGCGGGCGAACTCATCAGCATGGTCGGTTTTATCTTCGTGGCCCTGGCTTTGTACGACCTGCTGAAAGGGGTTAACCGGCGGCACGCCTCGCTCATGGTCGTTTTGATTGTAGTCTCCATCCCGATAGCCTTTGTGAATGAGCTGAACTCATTCGCTGCCCTGTTCCTCGTGCGCGGGGCGGACTTCCTATCCATATTCGACAAGCCTCAGCGGGAGGCTCTGGCCATGCTGTTCCTCAATCTGCATGGTCGCGGATTTGTTGTCGCCGAAATATTTTGGGGTCTTTGGCTCTTTCCCCTCGGCCTGCTTGTCTACAGGTCGCGATTCCTGCCGCGATTCCTGGGCATGTGGCTCGCCCTCGCCGGCTTCGCCTGGGTGATCCTGAGCCTTACGGGCATACTTTTGCCGCAATACGCGGGCAAGGTGAATACCTACCTTCAGCCCGCCATTTTGGGGGAGATAGCATTCATACTCTGGCTCGTCATCAAGGGCGCCAAGCCCCCAGCGCTGGACGCGGCAGCCTCATCGGCGGCGACTGGTTAGGCAGCACTTCGTGGGTTGTCGGCCACACGTTCCCTGATCGGAAATGTAAGGGTAGCCCGAGATTCGCGCACAATCTCGCGATCGATTCGGCAAACTTCATATCCCTTCAACTCCATTTGCGGGGGAGAGGATGTGTCCACTCTCGGACAGCATGTTTCAAGAACGGATGCATTCGCCCGCCACCTATCCCAATTTAATCCTGTAAACCTTGAGGGAACAATCACTTAGCCCGAACCGTATTTGGGCTAGCTAAGTGCAGTTCACTTGCCCAACCATCCGGTAAATGGAGGATGCCGATGCTTTTTGATGACCTAAGGATCGCAGTTCGCCACTTGCTGAAATCACCCGGCTTTACGGCCACGGCGGTGTTGATGCTGGCGCTCGGAATCGGCGCCACGACTGCCATCTTCTCCGTGGTCGAAGGCGTGCTGCTGCGTCCGCTGCCTTTCCCGCATCCCGAAACGCTGGTGCAGCTTTCAGACATTCTGCAAGGTGCAGATTTGGGAGGTAACGGTGAGGCCGGGGTCACGGTTCCGGACATCCAGGCCTACACGCGCGATACGCACAGCTTCGAGAGTGTTGGCGGCTATACCCAAACAAGCTACGAACTTTCTGGCATTGGCGAGCCGGCAAAGGTGAATACTGCACGGCTTTCGGGCGGGGTGTTTCCGGCTTTGCAGGTCGGGCCTCTGGTGGGCCGGTTCTTTACCCAGCAGGAAGATGATCAAGAAGAACAAGTAGCGGTGGTCAGTTACTCGCTCTGGCAGAACCGCCTGCACGGCGATCCGCACGTGCTCGGAAGCAAGCTCCTGCTCGACCGCAAGCCTTATGTCGTGATTGGCGTGATGCCGCGCAACTTCGAGTTCCCGCTGGTGCCAGGACACCTGAACAGTAGCGAACTATGGGTTCCGATGAGCTTCACTCCGAATGAAACGAGCTCTGGTGGAGAGGCCAACTGGAGCTTCAGCATGGTGGGACGGCTGAAACCGGGAATTACCCGAGCGCAGGCGGAGAGCGATGCCGAGCGGGTGGCCCAGGAGACGATGCGCAACTATCCCCCCTTTATGGCGAGTTTACATATCCGCGCGGTAGTGCGCTCGCTGCACGAGGAAACGGTGGAACAAGCTCGTCTACTGGTGCGCACTTTGTTTCTGGCCATCGTTGTGGTGCTGCTGATCGCTTGCGCCAATCTTGCCGGGTTGCTGCTGGTCCGCGCCATTCGCCGCCGCCGCGAAGTCGCCGTACGCCTGGCGCTGGGAGCGAGCGCCGGTGTGCTGCTACGTCAGGCGATTCTGGAGAGCCTGGTGCTGAGTGTGAGCGGAGGCCTGCTCGGTCTGATCCTGGCCGCGACCGCGTTGCGGGTGGGCGTGAGCTGGTTGCCCGAGACGCTGCCCCGGATTAAGGAGATCGGCCTGGATTGGCAAGTGATATCGTTCGCGATCATCCTCGCAGTGTTCACCGGCCTGGTTTGCGGACTGGCTCCGGCTTTTGCCGCCCTGCGGACGAGCGTGAACGAGACTCTCAAGGAAGGTGGACGAACCGGCACGGCCGGCGGCGGCCACGCGCGGCTGCGCTCTGCGCTGGTGGTTGGTGAAATCGCTATCGCGCTGGTACTGCTCGTCGCCTCCGGTTTGCTGCTGCGGAGTTTTGAAAAAATGCGCGAGGTCAATCTCGGCTTCCGCCCGGACCATATCCTCGCCGCCGCCTACTCGCTGCCCCAGAAACAGTACCCCACCCAAGCAGCAGTGGATGGATTCAATGAAGAATTGGTTCGCCGTTTGCAGCAGGTTCCCGGCGTGAAGTCCGTGGGGCTTACGTCATTTCTGCCGGCTTCGGGCAACAACAGCAACACTGCGTTCCACGTCGATGGCTACGTTCCTCCCCCGGGCGCTGGCATGAGCCTCGCCACCATTGTGACCGTGAATGGCGATTATCTACAGGCGATGGGGATTCCCTTGCTGGAGGGTCGCTTCTTCACCCCGGCCGACACGGCGAATACGCAGCTGGTTGTAATCGTCAACCACAAACTCGCCGAGCACTATTGGCCCGGTTCGAGTCCCCTGGGGAAGCGTCTGCGCCTGGGCACTCCAGAGACGCAGACACCCTGGATGACCATCGTGGGGGAAGTCGCGGATGTGAAGGAGGCGTCGCCCGACGCCCCCACCAAGGAACAGTACTATCAGCCGATTGAGCAGTTTGAAAAGGCCGTTGGCTCTCTGGGTTCGCCGACGGACATCAATGGCAACGCAGGCTACATCGTTATGCGCACGGCGACGGAGCCCGAGCAGACGGCAAATGTTCTACGGGCCACCGTTGGTTCCATGGATTCCCAGTTACCCCTGACCCAGATCCAAAGCATGGAGCAGACGGTCTCTGACAGCGAAGCCCCGCGCCGTTTCAACACCATTCTCATCTCCGCGTTTGCCGTTGCGGCGGTGCTGCTGGCAGCGCTTGGCATCTACAGCGTCATTGCGTTTTCGGCGGCCCTCCGCGTACATGAGATGGCCATCCGAATTGCCTTAGGCTCACAGCGGTCAGGAATCTTAGGCCTCGTCTTCACATCCGCCGCCAAACTTGCAGTCGCAGGCTGCGTCCTGGGATTACTGGGTGCGGCGGCGGCCTCGCATTTGTTGCAGTCGCTTCTCTTTGGCGTGAGCCCCTTCGACCCGCTGGTTCTCGCGACCGCCGCGGCCTTCGTGCTGATGCTGGCATTGGCAGCATCGCTGCTCCCTGCGCAGCGTGCGGCTTCTATCGATCCGATAAAGGCGCTTCGGGCGGATTGACGTTAGTCCACTTGCCGCCATCTCGACGGCGAATTAGCCGGCCAATAACTTCCGGCTGCGGCCCAGAAACACTTTTGGGACGCGGCCGGGGATCGTGAGCGGATTGTCGACTGACCGGAAGCCATCCAGAAAACGGGCTTCGGGGAGACTCGGGGTTCAGTTGCTGAATCCGAAGAACATGGACTACATGCCGACTTCCGAGTTAATCGGATTTTATGGGTCCAGTGTAAGTCGCGTTACCGGACAAGTGCACGCACGAGCCCTCGGGCTCGCAGTAGACCCTGTGCGCAGTTTGCCCAGAGTAGAATACCCGTCCCGATGTTGCTCCACGCCACCAGCGTATTGGAACGGAACAAAATCGCGCAGCCACTGCACCAGAGGGTTATCGCGATCC
>Ga0182015_10003417_pt1 | contig 17853 bp, 18 predicted proteins | sample 712P3MmetaG_FD_120478 | JGI IMG/M metagenome (GOLD analysis project Ga0182015, IMG submission 120478) | Permafrost microbial communities from Stordalen Mire, Sweden - 712P3M metaG | ecosystem: Environmental > Terrestrial > Soil > Wetlands > Permafrost | place: Sweden: Stordalen | collected...
AGCGACTGGCCGAAGACGCTGATGCCCTCGGGCAGGATGACCCCGTTGATGCGGTATTGAAGCCCGTCGTGCTCGCCGCGCACGTGATACTGGCCGAACGAGTCCTGCGCGACATCCGGCGCCTGCAGCACGACCTGATTGAGGAGCGTGTTGTCGCCGCCCGGCGTGGCCTCGATGGCCTTCGCATCCATGGTATAGGTGGAGGCGCCTGTCTGGGTCTGAATGTGCGAGCGCACTTCGTCGAGGTGCTGAGCCGTCACCACGATCGCCGGCATGAGGTCCGGCGTGGCGGTCGGCGTGCCGCTGGAATTGGGAGGGGCCGCGTCCGTGGCCGCCGTATCCGCGAGCGCTCCCGATCCAAGGACGAGCGCGGCGGCGCCCAGCGACGCTGCCCTGAATTGAAATCCTAACATTGAAATGACTCCGCAAAGCTATATCGATGCGAGCCGCGCCGATTGCTCGGGCGGCTCAATCCGTGGTCCAACGATCAGCTGAGGGAGGGAGGTCCGCGGCTTCGCGGCGTAGGGACGGCGGTGTCTACCGCCTCGACAGGAGTCTCAATGGTGCGGTCGGGCGCGGCGCGGACCGGCAGAGGAATAAGGAAGGCGTGGCTGAACGCGGCCGTCGCAACCTGCGCGAACAGCGGACACAGCACGCAATTTCCCTCGGCCGGTTCACCCGCGCTGACGCCGACATCTGCGGTCTGCGCGACCGCCAGATGACCCAGCTCGTGCATGAACGCGCCTTGTTGCCCGACGACCAGCAGCGCGACGAGGCACAGTGCCCGATACACGTGTTTCAAAGGATTGGACGCCCAGACAGGAAATCGCATGTGCGCACGCTATCAGAACCAGGACCGCTTTTCATCTGATGGCCGAGTTATGCAATCATGCCGCATGTCCGTCGTTGTCTGACAAAGGATCCACGATGAAGCTCAAATCCCGCATCGAGGGGGGCGGTACGCCGCGGCTGGAACGCTGGGGGGTGGACAGCGAATACGGCCGGCTGCGCGACGTGTTGGTCGGCCCCGTCGACCATTTCGCCTGGCGTGCGGGCAACTCCGTGGCCGAACGCTCCGAGCGGGTTGGGCTGCAGTTCGATTTCGAGACCGCACGGAAGCAGTACGGCGAGATGCTCGATGCGTACCGCCAAGCCGGAGTGAACGTCCACGTCCTGCCGCCGGATCCGGCGCTCCCCTATCAGATCTTCGCCCGCGACTCGAGCGCCATGACGCCTTGGGGCGCGGTGATCCTGCAGATGCAGAAGCCCTATCGGCGCGGCGAGTATGCCGCGTGCATTCAGTTCTATCTTGATGCGGGTATCCCGATCTACGACCTCATCACCGCCGGCAACGTAGAAGGCGGCGATTTCATGGTGCTGAAACCCGGCGTCGCGATCTGCGGCTTCTCGGGCGAGCGCTCGATTGAGCCGGCCGTTAAGCAGCTTCAAAGCTGGTTCACCGCCGAGGGCTGGGAAATGCGCACCTACGAATTCGATTCGCACTTTCTGCACCTCGACGTGCAGATGGGGATGATCGCCGAAGGTTTGGCGGTGGTCTGCGTCGAGGCGGTCGAGCCGGGGCTGGTCGATTGGCTGCAGTCCAAGGGTATCCGGGCGATTCCGATCCCCTACGGCGATGCCATGCAGCTCGGCAGCAATGTCGTTGCGTTGGGCGATGGGCGCGTGCTGGTGCCGGCCTCGAGCAAGAATCTCATCGCGGCGTGCCGCGCCGAAGGGCTCACCGTGTATGACCCGGATGTATCGATGATCGGCAACGGCGGCGGCGCGGTTCACTGCATGTGTCAGGCACTGAGGCGCGACCGTGTCGCGTCCCGATGATCCGGGCCGCCGCCGCTTCGTTCTCGGCGCAGCCGCCGGCGCGGCAGCGGCCGCCGGCCCGCCGTCGCTTCGTGGTCTAGCCATGGCGGCCGAGGACGAGCCCCGCAGTCATCTCGCCGCATTCAATGCCGTGGAGGCGGTCGCCCGGATGTCGCGCGGCGAGCTCTCCTGCGAGCGCTACGCCGCCGCACTACTCGCTCGTTGCCGAGCGTCTCACGCGCTCAATGCATTCATCACGCTGGAACCGGATCGGGTGCTCGAGGACGCCCGTGCCCGCGACATTGAGCGCAAGGCGGGAAAGCCGCTCGGCCCGCTGTTCGGGCTGCCCATACCGGTCAAGGACAGCGTGAACACGCGCGACTACCCCACCACCGGGGGCACACCGGCGCTCAAGAATTTCAGGCCGAAGGAGGACGCACCGCTCATCGCCGTGCTCCGCGCTGCGGGCGCCATCGTGCTCGGTAAGACCAATCTCCATGAGCTGTCCTACGGTTGGACCAGCAACAACCTGGCATTCGGCGCTGTCCATAACCCGTACGATCCCTCGCGCATCCCCGGCGGGAGCAGCGGTGGAACCGCCGCGGCGATCGCCGCCCGTCTCGCCCCTTTGGGCATAGCCGAAGATACCGAGGGCTCGATTCGAGTGCCCGCGGCGTTCTGCGGCATCGTGGGTTTCAGGCCCACCACCGGGCGCTATTCGACCCAAGGGTGCGTACCGATCTCGAGGCTGTTCGACCAGGTGGGACCGCATGCGCGAAGCATCGCGGATGTACGTCTCTTCGACTCCGTGCTGATGCCCGACGCGCGCCGGTACGAGCCGAAGCCGCTTCGCGGCGTGCGTCTCGGCATCGTCCGCGACTACTGGTACACGGGGCTCGATCCCGAGGTCGAGCGGGTCACCGAGGCCGCGCTGTTGCGCCTGAAGGAAGCCGGCGCCGTGCTCCTCGAGACACCGCTTCCGGGCGTCGAGCGCCTGGTCGATTTGACGACGGATCAGGTCCAGAACCACGACGTGCGCGTGGCGCTCGCACGCTATCTCGAGCAGTATGAAACGGGCGTGACCCTGGAGGAGCTCATCGCGCAAGCGAGCCCCGATATCCGGGCGACCTTCAAGAGCGATGTGATGCCGGGCGGTGCCAATTTCGTGACCGAACCCGTTTATGCCGCCGCCCGCGACCGGTATCTGCCGGAGCTGCGGCAGCTCTACCGCAAGTATTTCGAGGAAACCGGCGTCGCAGCGATGGTGTTTCCCGCCACCCGGGTTCCTCCGCCACACATCGGCGAGGAAACCACCCTCGATATCCGCGGCCAAGCGGTGCCCTTCGATCAGGCCGTCGCCCGCAACATCGCTCCCGGGAGCACGGTGGGAGTCCCCGGTCTGGTGTTGCCGGCAGGCCTGACCGGTCAGGGGCTGCCGGTGGCGCTCGAATTCGATGGGCCGGCGCAGGGCGACCGCGCGCTGATCGAGCTCGGCGACGCACTCGAACGGGCCCTGGGATCGATTCCCCCGCCCGGTCTCGGGACTTGATCATCAAGGGTACATGGAGCATTGGAATGACGATGAAGAACGCTGCGGGTCGCGCAACCGCTATGGCAATCCTGGCGTTGGCGGCGACCACCGCATCCGCTGTCGATAACATCTGGAATGGCACCTACGCGGGATTCAATGCAGGCCAAGCCTCGAGCCATACATGCAACACCTGGGCGGCCAGTGGCTCATCGGCGGAATCGGCGACGCTCGCAGGATTTTCCCAGCCCGGTTGCGCGAGCCACAGCGCCTTCCTCGGCGGCGGCCAGATCGGCGACAACTTCCAAAGCCAGCGGCTCACCTGGGGTGTCGAAGCTGACGTGGACTTCTGGGAGGGCGGCAGCAGCTCCGCGCAGACGGCCAATTTCGCTCCGAGCCCCGCTCCGCCCGGCGGTCCTCCTGCGGGAACCTATGTATTTTCTGGACGACAAACCCCGGATTTTCTCGGTATGTTCACTGCGCGTATCGGCTATTCCGGAACCCGGTGGATGCCCTACTTGAAGGGCGGAGCACTCCTCGCCGGAGGATCTCAAACCAGTACCCTCAGCTACATTCCCGACGGGGCGACCAAAACCACCGCATCCTTCAACGGCGGCAAGAGCTTCGCTTCCATTGGCTGGGTGGCGGGCGGCGGCGCGGAATTCGGGCTGTACGGACCCTGGTCGATTTCAGCGGAATACCTGCACGCAAGTCTCGGCAAGGGATCGAGCTCGACCGCCGGTTGCGCAGGCATCGCGGCAAATTGCGCGGCGTTCGCGAATGCATCGCTGCAAGACACCCACGGAAGCTTCGAGGCAAATTTGATCAGGATCAGCATCAACTATTGGTTCGACTACTGGTAGACGATACTTCCCGGCGATTCGCGCATAATGCGGGTTGGCCCGATCAACTTCCACCCAACCTCAGGTGAGCTCATGATCAAAGTCAGCGTCCTGTACCCGAACAAGCCCGGCTCGCACTTCGACATGACGTATTACACGACCAAGCACATGCCGATGGCGATGAAGCTGCTCGCCAACGGGTTGCATAAGACCGAGGTCGACGCGGGCCTTCAAGGAACGGCCCCCGGCCAACCGCCCGCCTTCTTCGGTGGATGTCAGTTCTACTATGATTCCATCGATGCGTTTGTACAGGTATGGAAGCCGGCGGCGGCTGAAATCACGGCGGATATTCCCCGCTACACCGACGTCGAGCCCATCATTCAATTCAACGAAGTGAAATTGTCCCTGTAAGCGTCCCGCAGCCTGACGGTTTTTCGAGTGCCCTTTCACGAGTACTTTCCGACGCTCGTGTACACGGCCGCGCTGCAGGCGAAGGGTGCGGCGCCCTTCAACCGCGCTTTGCTGCGCGAGTGCGAGCGGCTGCGGCTCGATGATGCGGCGGGGCGTCGCTGGTCCGCCAAGAACTACCCGGGGGGCTACACCTCCTACGCCACGGCCCATCGGCTGCAAGACATCTCACCGACCTTCAAGATGCTGGAGCGCAAGCTTCGGCGCCACGTGCGGCTGTTCGCCGAGGCTGCGGATTGGGATCTCGACGGCCGCATCTTGTCGATGACGGATTGCTGGGTGAACATCATGCCGCAGCGGACCGTGCACGTGCTGCACCTCCACCCTCTGTCGACGCTGAGCGGGACCTACTACGTGCGGGTGCCGCGCGGCTCGCCGGGGCTGAAACTCGAGGATCCCCGGCTCGACCGGTTCATGGCGGCGCCGCCGCGCAAGGCGAACGCGCGGGCGTCGAACCGGCCGTGGGTGACCTTGCCCGCCGGGGCCGGCAATGTGGTCCTGTTCGAAAGCTGGCTGAGACACGAAGTGGCGCCGAACCCCGTACGCGCGGAGCGCGTGAGCATCAGCTTCAACTACAATTGGTTCTAGCCGCGGCCCCCGCGGCCCCTGGACGACTACTTATATGACTACGACTACCTCCGACGCCACCATGGCCGTGTTTCTCGATTTGGAGAACATCGCGCTCGGTGCGCGCGATGCCAAATACCCGAGCTTCGATGTGAAAAAGGTGCTCGAGCGATTGCTCCTCAAGGGCCACATCGTGGTCAAGAAAGCCTATTGCGATTTCGACCGCTACAAGGACTTCAAGCGCGGCCTGCACGAAGCGGCGTTCGAGCTCATCGAGATTCCGCATGTGCGACAGTCGGGCAAGAACTCGGCGGACATCAGGATGGTCGTGGACGCATTGGACCTTTGCTACACCAAAGGACACGTCGATACTTTCGTGATCCTGAGCGGTGACTCGGATTTCTCGCCGCTGGTGAGCAAGCTGCGGGAGAACGCCAAGACGGTGATCGGTGTGGGGGTCAAGAATTCGACCTCGGACTTGTTTCTCAACAACTGCGATGAATTCATCTATTACGACGACCTGGTGCGCAAGGAGCATTCCAGGCGCCGGCGTCCCGGCGGCGGCAATGCGGGGACACGCACCGCAAATGCGCCCGCCGACAGCGCCGCGAGCGCGCCCGCCGACAGCGCGGCGCCGGCGGAGAACAAGGCCGCCGATCCGGCGGATGCGCTCGATCTGGTGGTCGAGACGCTGGATGCGGTCACCGAAGAGCGCGGAGAAAACGAGCAGATCTGGGGCTCGATGATCAAACAGGCGATCAAGCGCCGCCATCCGGGGTTCAACGAGCGATTCTATGGTTTTCGCTCGTTTAACGACCTGCTGGCCGATGCCGAGAAACGTGGACTCCTGACGCTCCGGGCAGATGAGAAATCAGGCGGTTACACCGTGCGCATCGCCGACAAGTCACCGCCTCCGCCCAAGCACTGAAAGGCCCACCCGAAGGGCCAAGCCTTGAACTGATCCCGCCAGCCCTCATTTCGTATGGAAATGAGCTACCTGGGTCGGCTTTCATGATGCGTCGAAAATCCTGGATGTGGGCGGAGGCATGCGCGCGCCTGGACGAGGCTGAGCGCCGGCATCGCCATTTCTATGAGCTGCTCGCGGGTCCTTCAAGCCCCGTGTGGGAGCCTCCGGCGAATATTGTGTCGCAGGGCCGCGAGGTCGAGGTCACGCTGGCAATGCCCGGGGCACGTGCCGAGGACGTGGTCGCGAAAATCACGCCATCCGGCCTGCTGATCGAAACCACGGTTCCGCCCCCTGCGTTCCGATCCGGTGGCGAAGTCATCCGCATGGAGATTCCCTATGGACGAATGCGGCGGCGCATCGACTTGCCGGCGGGCAGCTACGTGCTGCGCGAGCTGCGCCTGGAGCGCGGCTATCTGTTCCTACGGCTGACGGGGTCTCCTCAATGAGTAACGAGAATTCCTTGCCCAATACCGCAATACCCGAAGATGTCCTGATCCTTCTGCCCGTGCCTGGCACCGTGCTGTTCCCCGGCGTGGTGCTGCCCCTTGCAATCACCGGCAAGCGCGCCCTGGCTGCGGCGCAAGAGGCGGTACGCACCCAGCGCCGCGTAGGCCTCGTCCTCCAATCCGAGCCGGGCGAGGAACCCGGTCCGGATCAGCTGCACCGCGTCGGCACCGTGGCCTCCATCGTGCGATTCGTCACTGCGGCGGACGGCACGCACCATCTGATCGCGCAGGGCGAGCAGCGCTTCACCGTGCTCGATTACGTGAGCCACGATCCGTTCCTGGTGGCGCGCATCGAGACGCACCGGGAGCCGGCCGTGAACGACCGCGACGTCGAGGCGCGCGGGCTGACGTTGCGGGAGCGGGCGATCGAAGCGTCCCAACTGCTGCCGCAGGCGCCGGGCGAGCTGGTCAATGCGATTCGCGCCATCGAGTCGGTGGCGACCCTGGCGGACGTCGTCGCGAGCTTCATGGACCTCAAATTCACGGAGAAACAGGAGATCCTGGCGACCTTCGACCTCAAGGCGCGGCTCGACCGCGTCCTCGCGTTCCTCAACCGCAGGATCGAGGTGTTGAAGGTCTCGCGTCAGATCGACGAGCGCACGCGCGAGGCGTTCGATGAGCGGCAAAAGGAGGCGGTGCTGCGCGAGCGATTGCACCAGATCCAGAAGGAGCTCGGCGAAGGCGGCCGCGGCGGAGCGGAAGCCGAGGACCTCAAGAAGGCGATCGCAGATGCGAAGATGCCTGCTGAGGCGGAAGAGCAGGCGCTGCGCGAGCTCGCGCGCCTCGAGCGCATGCCGGAGGGCGCCGCGGAATATTCCATGACCCGCAACTATCTCGATTGGCTCATCGCCATGCCTTGGTCGAACATCGACCCGGAACAGCTCGACATCGAGCGCGCCCGGACGATTCTGGACGAGGACCACTACGGTCTGGAGAAGGTCAAGCGGCGCATCCTCGAGTTCCTTGCGGTGCGCAAGTTGAACCCGGAGGGCCGCAGCCCCATTCTTTGCTTCGTCGGGCCGCCGGGCGTGGGCAAGACCTCGCTCGGGCAAAGCATCGCCAAAGCGCTGGGGCTCCAGTTTCGACGCGTAAGCTTGGGCGGAGTGCACGACGAGGCGGAAATCCGCGGCCATCGACGCACCTATATCGGTTCGTTGCCGGGCAACATCGCGCAGGCGGTGCGCAAGGCCGGGCGCCGCAACCCCGTGCTCATGCTGGACGAGGTGGACAAGCTGTCGGCGAGCTACCACGGCGACCCGTCATCCGCACTGCTCGAAGTCCTCGATCCGGAACAGAACAACACGTTCCGCGACAACTACCTCGCGGTCCCCTTCGATCTGTCGAAGGTGTTGTTCATCGGCACCGCCAACGTGCTCGATTCCATTCCGCCACCGCTCCGCGACCGCATGGAAGTCATCGAGCTCGGGGGCTACACGGAGGAGGAGAAGCTTCAGATCGCCAGGCGCTACCTGCTCACGCGACAGCTCACCGCCAACGGCTTGACCGCGGAGCAGATCAAGATCTCCGACGAGGCGCTGCGCAAGGTCATCGGCGACTACACGCGGGAAGCCGGCGTCAGGAATCTCGAACGCCAGATCGGTGCGCTGCTTCGCAATGCGGCGGTTTCCATCGCCTCCGGAAATGCCTCGAGCGTCAACATGGGTATCGAGGAGGTGGCGTCGATACTGGGCGCTCCGCGGTTCGAAAACGACGTGGCCCTTCGCACCAGCGTTCCGGGCGTTGCCACGGGGCTCGCGTGGACGCCTGCGGGCGGCGATATCCTGTTCATCGAATCGAGCCGGGTGAAGGGCAACGGCAAGCTCATATTGACCGGCCAGCTCGGCGATGTGATGAAAGAGAGCGCGCAGACAGCGGTGACGCTGGTGAAGTCTCAGGTGGACCGATTGGGCATCGATCCCTCCGCGCTCGACAATTGCGATCTGCACATCCACGTGCCCGCGGGAGCCATTCCCAAGGACGGCCCGAGCGCCGGTGTGGCGATGGCGACCTCTCTGGCGTCGCTCCTGTCGAAGCGCACGGTGCGCTCGGACGTGGCGATGACGGGTGAAGTCAGTTTGCGCGGTGTCGTGCTTCCGGTGGGAGGCATCAAGGAGAAATGCGTGGCGGCGGCGCGTGCCGGCATCCGCACCGTCATTCTGCCGGCGCGCAACCGGCGTGATCTCGAGGACATCCCCGAAAGCGTACGCAACAAGCTCGAGTTCGTGTGGGCGGAGAGGATCGACGACGTGCTGGCGCGGGCTCTGGAGGAGGCGCCTGTGCAGCGGGCGGCGGCCTAAACCTGTGCGGCGCCCGCCAATGCCATGCGCTGCAGCCGCGATATTCGCTCGAGTGCGGGCGGATGCGAGTCGTAAAAGGCCGAGTGCACGGGATCCGGCGTCAAGGTGCTGGCGTTGTCCCGATAGAGCTTGACCAACGCTGCGGCCAGGCGCTGCGCATCCGAATGCGCAACGGCGAAATCATCGGCCTCGCGCTCGTGCCGCCTCGACCACCAGGCCTCCAGCGGCGTCGTGAAGAAGGTGAAGACCGGTACGGTAACGATGAACAGGACCAGCGCCATGGCCGGCGACCCTGAGGGAACACCCAAGGCCCGATAGAAGCCCGGCTGAGCCGCAAGCCAGCCGAGAAGCGCCAACCCCGCCAACAGCGACAGCGATGACACGGCCAATCGTTGGCGCACGTGGTGCAGCCGGAAATGTCCGAGCTCGTGCGCCAGCACCGCCTCGACCTCGTCCCCGTCGATGCGCGACAGAAGCGTGTCGAAGAATACGATGCGCTTGTTCCTTCCGATCCCCGTGAAATACGCATTCCCGTGAGCAGACCGCCGCGAGCCGTCCATCACGAACACGCCGCCGCCCGCTTTGAACCCGCAACGCTCGAGCAGGCGCTCCACCCGCTCGCGCAGCGCGCCGTCGGTGAGCGGCGAAAACTTGTTGAAGAGCGGCGCGATGAATCGGGGCGCCGCCCAGGCCAACGCCAGCGACACGCCCATCCAGACGAGCCACGCCCAGGCCCACCACCAAACCCCGGCTTTTTCCATCAGGTAAATCGTTGCCAGGATCAAGGGCGCACCGAGCATGAATCCGAGCAGCAGCCGCTTCGCGAAATCGACCGCGAACAGCGCCGGAGAGATTCGATTGAATCCGAATCGCGCCTCGACGCGGAAAGTCCGCCACAGCGTGAATGGCAGGCCGAGCAGGGTCAAGAGCAGCAATACCGCCAGCACCGCGAGGGTGCCTCGCCAGGGTTCCGGCCACCCGCTCCGGCCTACGAAGTCGTCGATGAGCGCAAGGCCGCCGCCCAAGGTCAGCCCCAGCTTGATCAGCGCCTCGAAGGCCGTCGCCCATCGACTCACGCGCGCGCGCGCCACGGTGTAATCGGCGGCGCGCTGCTGGTCGGGGAGTGTGATGCGCTCCGAGAACAGATCGGGAACCCGGTCGCGATGCGCGCTCACGGCGGCGATCTGACGCGACGTGAGCCACAGGCGAACCGCCGTCTCTCCCGCGAGCGCGATGAGAAACAGCACGGTGATCCCATGCAGGGAGGCCGGGGAAACGAGGCTCATCAGAAAAGCCTAGACGAATTCGCGCGCGAGCGAAACACCAGCGGCTTCTCCTGCCCGGCAGAGAGCGTGGCCTCGACAACTTTGTGATGGTGCGGCGACAAGTCGCAGACCGGGTCGGCGTTCGCGGCATCGCCGGTCAGCAAGTAGGCTTGGCAGCGGCAGCCGCCGAAGTCGCGCGTCTTTTCGGGACAGCTTCTACAGGGTTCCTTCATCCACGCATCGCCCCGGAAGTGCGTGAATCCGGAGGACTCGTACCAGACGTGCTGCAGGCTCGAGGTTTTGACGTTGGGAAATTCCAGGCCCGGCAGCATGCGCGCCGCATGGCACGGAAGCGCCGTGCCGTCCGGTGTCACGGTCAGAAAGATGGAGCCCAGCCCGTTCATGCATGCCTTTGGCCGCTTCTCAAAGTAGTCCGGCACCACGAAAAAGATGCGCATAGGCCGGTTCTGGCGCTCGCGGAAGCGCCGCGTGACTTCCTCCGCGCGCTCGACTTGTTCCCGGCTCGGCATCAATTGGCGGCGGTTGTGCCAGGCCCAGCCATAAAACTGCGTGTTGGCGAGTTCCACGTAGTCCGCGCCCATGCGGTCCGCCATCTGAAGGATTTCCTCGACGTGATCAATATTCAGCCGGTGCAGCACCACGTTCAGCACCATCGGATAGTCGTGTTGCTTGATGAGCGCGGCGACTTTGGACTTCAAGTCGAAGGTCCGCGTACTGCTCAAGAAATCGTTCATCTGCCGCGTGCTGTCCTGAAACGACAGCTGAATGTGATCGAGTCCCGCGTCTTTTAGCGCACGGATGCGCGTCTCGTTCAGACCCACGCCGGAGGTGATGAGATTGGTATAGAAACCGAGCCGATGCGCCTCCGCCACGATCTCCTCGAGGTCGTCCCGCGACAGCGGCTCGCCGCCCGAGAGGCCCAATTGCACCGAGCCGAGCGCACGGGCTTCTTTGAGGACGCGCAGCCAATCCTCGGTGCCGAGCTCCGGCCCGCTGGTCGCGAAATCTGTGGGGTTGTAGCAAAAAGCGCAATGCAGGGGGCAGCGGTACGTGAGCTCGAGCAGGAGCCAGAGTGGAGGGCCGGGACGCACCGCCGGGTCGGGACGCACCGCGGGGCCGGACGAAACGGCTTTGCCTGCTGACTTGGGAGCACCCGTCATGCGGACACCGACAGCCATTGCTTGCCGCGCGCCATCTCTACGAAGGCGATGACATCATGCGCCAGTCCCGAGGTCTCGAAGGTCCTTTCGAGATCCGCCGTGATCTCGGCAATGGTGGACAGCCCTGTACAGCGCTTCATGATTTCACCTGCGCTGCCGTTCAGCTTGATCATGCCTTCCGGGAACAACAGCACGTACGCATTCTGCACGGCTTCCCACTGCAAACGAAAACCGTGCCCGATCGACGGACGGGAGGCGCCCTCAACGGCCTCGGCGCTCATGCCCGCACCGCGTAGCGAAGCGCCATCGCATCGTTCATCTGCCAGAGCACGTCGAGTTTGAATTTGAGTATCTCGAGCGCCCGCTCCTGCAGCGCACGCGTCGCGAAATGATCCAATGTGAATTTGAGGCCGAACTCCACGTCGCGCCGCGCGAGACTCACGCGGCTCTGAAAATACTTGAGACCCGCCAAATCGATCCAGGGGTAGTGCTGCGGCCAGTTGGCGAGCCGCTGCTTGTGGATCTCGGGCGCGAAGAGCTCGGTCAGCGACGAACAGACGGCTTCCTGCCACGGCGCCCGCCGCGCGAAGTTCACGTAAGCATCCACGGCGAAACGCACGCCCGGGAGGACCTCCGAAAGGCTGTCCACGGACTCACGCGGCAACCCCACCGCCTCCCCTAGGCGAAGCCAGGAATCGATCCCGCCGGGATCATCGCCGTAGCCATCATGATCGAGAATTCGTTGTACCCAATTGCGGCGGACCGCTCGATCGGGACAGTTGGACAGAATCGCGGCGTCCTTGATGGGAATGCTGATCTGATAGTAGTAGCGGTTGGCGACCCAGCCGCGGATCTGCTCGCGGCTCGCTTCCCCCGAATTGAGCAGCACATTGAAGGGATGGTGGATGTGATACGCAGAGCCCTGCTTTCTGAGCTCCGCTTCGAACCCGTCGCGGCTCCAGGGCGAAGCGCTCACAGCGAGATCTCCATACCGTCCTCCGCCACCTCGACGCCGCGACGCTCGAGCTCCCCGAACTCCACGGACAGCTCGTCCAGAATGGGATTGGTGTTGTTGATATGGATCAGTATCTTGCGCACGCCCGCGGGCAGTCGATCGAGCTGCTCGAGCATGCCGCCCGGACCGCTCTGCGGGAGGTGACCGATATCTCGGGCGCGCTTGCCGGACACGCCCACGCGGACCATCTCATCGTCGCTCCAGAAGGTCCCGTCGACGAGCACGCAGGAGGCTGCCCGCATGAATCCCCAGAGGCGCTCGTCGATGGCCGCGAGCCCTGGTGCGTAAACCGCCGAGCGGCCGGTGCATCGGTCCTCGATGACCAGCGCGACGTTGTCGCCGGGCATCGGGGATTCGCGGTTGGGGGAATAGGGGGCCGGCTTGCTCGCCACGGGCAGCGCGCGCCATCGCACATCGGCCACCTCGTCGATGTCGAATTCATGGTCGAGATCGATACGGCGCCTATCCACACCGCAGAAATGGCCCAAAACCTTGAGGATGGGATTGCCGCCGGTCAGGTCCGCGTGGGTGCCGTCGGTACACCAGATCTGCCAGGGACGGGTCGATTCGCGCAACATGTAAAGTCCCGTGGTGTGGTCAACCTGGCCGTCCACCAGGACGATGGCGCAGAGCGCACTGTCTCGAAGGGACCGGTTCGGTTGCAATTCGGGCGCCGCCTGCAATTGAGCCCGGATATCCGGCGAGGCGTTCACCAGCACCCAGCGGGCCGGATCGTTGCCGGCGACGGCAATCGAGGACTGGGTGCGGGCCGGAGCCCGAAGGGTTCCTGCTCGATGCCCGGCACAATTGGGACAGTTGCAATTCCATTGTGGAAAGCCGCCGCCGGCGGCCGATCCCAGCACACGGATTCTCACGACGGGGGTAGGCGGGCGTGCCCGCTCACGCGGGCAGTCGCCCTATCGACGTATCAGCGATTGGCAACGTACATGGTGATTTCCATGCCGAACCGTAACTCGACCGCTTGCGGTGTTTCCCATTTCATAGCTAATCCTCTTGAGCAGGTACGTCCCCATCTTGCGGCGACACCCCTTCGACAGAGATCCACGCACTCATGAAATGTGCCTCATGATTTTCATGAGGTTCGCCCCTGGTAACATGCGCCCATGAAGCTCAGGACGCGGTTGAATCTCGTCATGTCGGCCTTGAGCGCCGCTTTCGTGATCGTCCTGATCGCCGCGGAGATCCAGAGCACTCGCGAATCGGTTCGCGAGGAGATCGAAGCGGCCAATCGGGTGGCCTCCCAGCTCTTGGGCCAGCTGGCGTCCGTGTATTCGACCATCGGGGGGCCGGAACTGGTATTGCAGTTCATGCAGCGGCTCGGCCGGGTCCGCGCCAACGAAATTTATCTGCTGTCGGCGTCCGGCGAGGTCCTGTACCGCGCCCCCCCGGCAACGTACAAGGCCGGGCGCGAAGCCCCCGCCTGGTTCGCGCGCTTGTTCACGCCCACCTCGGCGAGAGAGGTGTTCATGCTTCGAGGCGGAGTTCGACTGGTCGTCGAAGCGCAGCCCTCGCGCGCCGTCCTCGATGCCTGGGACGACATCGTGCGCATCTCGATCATCGGCGCCGTCATGCTCGTCATCGTGAATGCCGCCGCCTTCTGGCTGGTAGCGAGGGTGTTCAAGCCCATTCCGATCATCGCGGACGGGCTGGAGCGTCTTCAGCGCGGCGACCTCGCCTTCCGATTGCCGCCCTTCACCGGGTCCGAGGCCGAGGTCATCGGCAACGCCTTCAACCGGATGGCGCAGGCCGTCGAAGACAAGGTGGGCGCCGAGCGCCAGGCGCGAGACGCGGAAGCGCGCCTGGAGGAGCGCCGCGAAATGGCCTCACTCGCCGATCAGCGTGTGGAAGAGGAACGGCGGCTGATCGCGCACGAATTGCACGATGAGTTCGGCCAGTCGGTGACGGCCATCCGAAGCCTGGCGCTCGCCATCGCGGCTCAGGGAGGTGCACGCGATCCGGCGACCGGCGAAGCGGCGCGGCTGATCTCCGACGAGGCCGCGCGTCTGTACGACGCCATGCACAGTTTGATCCCGCGCCTTGCGCCCCTGTCGCTGGATGCGCTCGGCCTGTCGGCCACGATCGAGAATTTGGTGCGCGACTGGCAGCGGCGGCACCCGTCGATTTCCATCGACGTGAAGCACCGGTTGCCCGCGGACTTGGGCCCGACCGTTACCCTGGCCATCTATCGCGTGGTCCAGGAAGGATTGACCAACGCGCTGCGCCACGCGCAACCATCGCACGTCGATATCGCCGTCGAAAGCGATTCGGAGCGCATTCATGTCTCGGTCGCGGACGACGGCGTCGGCTTGCCCGGCGATTGGGCGCGCCCGGGCCATTATGGGCTTCGGGGCCTCGCCGATCGCGTCGCCCAATTGGGCGGCACGCTGAACGTGCACAATCAGCACACCCGCGGCGTGCTGCTCTCGGCGGACATTCCGTTCGCATTGCCGGCATGATTCGCGTTCTTCTGGTCGATGATCACGCGGTGGTGCGAATGGGCTTTCGGCTGCTGCTGCAATCGATTCCTGAGGTGTCGGTGGTCGGCGAGGCGGACTCCGGCGAGGCCGCCTGCAAGCTCTATGCGGAATTGTCCCCGGACGTGGCGGTCATGGATATCGCGATGCCGGGCATGGGCGGGATCGAAGCTCTGCGGCGCATTCGCGCCCATCATCCCGGTGCGCGCATCCTGACCTTGTCCGCGCACGACGACGTAATGCATGCGAGAAGGTGCCTGACGGAGGGCGCCCTCGGCTTTTTGTCCAAGCGAAGCGCCCCGGAAGCGCTGGTGGAAGCGGTCACCGTGGTGGCCGGCGGCCGGCGCTATCTCGATGCCGCCCTCGCCCAAAAGCTCGCACTCGCGGAATTCGACGGCGCTTCGAAGTCGCCGGTCGAGCGCTTGTCCGAGCGCGAGTTCCAGATATTCGTCCGCCTGGCCGGCGGGGCTACCGTGCAACGCATCGCGCAGGACTTGAGCCTGTCCGCCTCCACCGTCGGCACTCATTTGTACAACATCAAGCAGAAGCTGGGCGTCGAGAACCAATCCGAGCTCACGCTGATCGCGATCCGCCACGGGCTCATCGAGGCGTGACTTGAGAACCTTGCAATGACCGTCATGACCACGGGCGATGCCATCGTCGAATCGCTCATCGCCCACGGCGTAGACACCGTGTTCGGCATCCCGGGCGCCCACATGTACGATTTCAACGATGCCCTGGCGCGGCGGAGCGATGAGATTCGCTTCATCAGCACGCGGCATGAGCAGGGCGCGGCCTACATGGCCTTCGGCTACGCGAAATCCACCGGCCGCGTAGGCGTCTACACCGTCGTCCCCGGCCCCGGTGTGCTGAACTCGGCGGCGGCGCTCTGCACCGCCTATGGTGCGACGGCCCCGGTACTCTGCATCACCGGCAACATCATGTCGCATCTGATCGGGCGCGGACGCGGGCAGCTTCACGAGCTGCCCGACCAGCTCATGCTACTTCGCGGCCTGACGAAATGGGCGGAGCGCATCGACCATCCGACGGCCGCGCCCTATGTGATGGCTGAAGCGTTCCGTCAGCTCGCCTCAGGACGCATCCGCCCCGTGGCCGTGGAAACGCCCTGGGATGTATTCGGTCAGAAGGCCGACGTAGCGCCGCCGGTTAAATGGCCGCCCATCCCGGCGCCGGTGCCCGATCCGGATTCGATCGCCGCGGCCGCCGAGCTCATCGCGGCGGCAAGACGTCCCCTCATCAGCGTCGGAGCCGGCGCGCTGCATGCGGGCGAGGCCGTGCAGCGCTTGGCCTCGCTCCTGCAGGCACCGGTCACCGCGCATCGCAGCGGCAAGGGCATCGTGAGCGACGATTCCCCCTACGCACTCGACTCGGTCGCCGCCTACGAGTATTGGAAAGACGCGGACCTCTTGATCGGCATCGGCAGCCGGTTGGAGCTGCAGCATTTCCGCTGGCGATGGCTGCCCCAAAACGTGAAGACCGTGCGCATCGACATCGACCCCACCGAGATGGTGCGCCTCAAACCGCACGTCGGCATCGTCGCGGATTCCAGGGCCGCTACAGCGGCGCTGGCCGATGCGTTGACGTGTTCAATGGGCCCGCGTGTATCCAAGGCGGCCGAATTTGCCGAATTTCGGGCGCGAGCCCATGTGCGGGTCCGCCGCATTCAGCCGCAGATGGGATACCTCGATGTCATCCGCGACGTGTTGCCGCGCGATGGTTTTTTCGTCGAGGAGATCTGTCAAGCGGGTTTCACCTCGCGCCTCGGATTTCCGGTTTACGCACCGCGTCGGTACGTCACGTGCGGTTATCAGGACAATCTCGGTTTCGGCTTCAACACAGCTCTCGGCGTGAAAGTGGCGAACCCAGAAAAAGCCGTGATTTCGATTTGCGGAGATGGCGGATTTCTCTTCGGCAGCCAAGAACTCGCGACCGCCGTGCAACAGCGCATCGCGCTGGTGACGGTCGTTTTCAACAATCGGAGCTACGGAAACGTACGCCGGGATCAGATGGAGCGATATCAGGGACGCACTCTGGGCGCGGACCTGGTAAATCCCGACTTCATTAAGTTCACCGAGAGCTTCGGCGCCCTCGCGCTGCGTGCCGAAAGCCCCGGCGAGCTCCGCTCAACCTTGCAACGCGCGCTGGAAGCAGAGACACCGACGGTCATCGAAGTGCCGATAGCGCCCGGTGTGGAGGTCTCTCCCTGGGCGTTGACGCTTCCCGCGCCGCACGGGTCATAATGACACCCACACGGCGCGGGACGCAGGCGCAGAGTTCAGCGACGGCCCGATTCGACGTTTAATGAGCCGGAGTTACCGGTGCCGAGTTGTCGTCTGGATGGTCGACCTTGGCCTTGATCTGGTCCTTGCAGGACTTCTTCATGTCTTGTTCGGACATGCCATTGTTGGACGCTTTCGCCTTGGCCATGCAGTCCTTCATCATATGATGGGTGTGCATGTTCGTATCTGAAGTGCTGCTTGAGCTCGAGGAAGTGTCATCGGCCATCGCCTGCATGCCCACCCCCATCGCCCCTGCGATCAATAACGTGCTGACAATGCGGTTCATAGAGATCTCCAAGGAGTTGGATCACAGTCGCCAGGCTCTCGCATCGGCGCGAGCAATCCAAGCGGATGAGGCCTATTCGGTTGCCGGTTCACTCCGACAGAGCCTCGCGCACCGTCCTACGCAGCTTTGACGCGCCGCGGCAGTTAAGGCGGCGGCTCGATCGTGACGTGATGGTCCTCACCCACCCAGCGATCGCCGGGCATATATCGAAAGGTGAAATCCAACCGCCGTCCGGGTACGAGCTTCGAGGTATCGATCGTCAGCACGTGCACGCCCAAGCTGTTCGGCACGGTCGGCACATCCGCGACGTCGTGCCAC
>Ga0182015_10003418_pt1 | contig 17853 bp, 13 predicted proteins | sample 712P3MmetaG_FD_120478 | JGI IMG/M metagenome (GOLD analysis project Ga0182015, IMG submission 120478) | Permafrost microbial communities from Stordalen Mire, Sweden - 712P3M metaG | ecosystem: Environmental > Terrestrial > Soil > Wetlands > Permafrost | place: Sweden: Stordalen | collected...
CCAAGGATCCCGAATACGCTGATGCCGCCAAGAACACTGATGAAAATAACGAGAGCACTGAGATGCGCGCGACCGCTGATCAGCCAGGGGCGCAGCACGTTTTCGGCTATGGCCACAACTCCGGCGCACACGGCCACCAGAACGATTCCGCTGGTCGTGTGTCCCTGTGCAAAGAGCCATATCGCGGCCGGCACCCAGATGAGCGCAGAACCGACCACCGGGAGGATAGAGAACAGCGCCATCACCACGCCCCAGAACAGCGGAGCGTTAATACCCAATATCGCGAACATGGCGCCACCCACGAGGCCGTGCATTGCGGCGGTAGCCAGGCTCGAAATAACACTCGCGAATATCAGGTCATTGGCTTCGTCAATCATTCGTTCGCGGTGCTCCGCTTCGAAAGGAAGCACGTGGCGGATCCGGCGCATCACATCTTCGCCATCGCGGAAGAGATAAAACATCGCGAGTATCATCACCACGAGATCGACAGCGAAGCGAACAACATGCTGCAGCACCACGCCAAGTTGTGCGGCAAGAAAACCGGCGAACGCTTCCGCATGGTTACGAACGATCGTATTGAGGTCACTTGAATATTCGGCGTCGAATCGGTCTTGGAGCGATGCCCACAACTTATTCGCCCAATCAAATTGCCCGTTCGCAATCTGCTGCTGCATCGTGTGCGCAATCTCGAGCCCCTGGCGCACGAATGCGCCCGAAACAAGAATCATGGGCATAACGAGGATGAAAGTTACGGCTGCGGTGCTGGCCGCCGCCGCGACGTTCTTTCCCCAGCGCTTCTTGAGGCGCTGGTACAACGATGAAAACACAACCGCCAGGACGCCGGCCCACACCAGCGGCGCAAGAAACGGAGAGATGACTCGAAAAACGAGGTAGGCGAGGCCCGCGACAAACCCGTAGAAAAGAATCGCACCCAGCCTCTGGTCGGCGTTCGATTGCGTCAAATCCTCAGACTCCTCAAATCGGCCTTTTGGGTTGCCCTTGGCACTGATAGATACATTCTCAAGTTTTGTCAACTGCGAGACGCCGGACCTCGAAAATGCTAGAATCCGGCCTAATAAGGAAGAATGGCGTGGCTGAACCTTCCAGGTGCAAACACCCGCGCACGCAGGTGATCGCTCGTGACCAGGACGCTCAGTATATCGAGTGCCTGGATTGCGGTGAAATCCTCGAAGCAGACGAACTCAAGAACGACGGGCCGGGCTTCGATGAATCACTTTCCGACGCGTGAGCCGGCAGGCTGAACCCAGTCAACGAATGCCAAGCCGGGCGATGATGCGGGTCACGTCTCCCGCGGGGACGTCGTAGAGCGTGTGCTCGTCTTCCTGCTCTAAGCGCTCGCGGAGATATTCCGCCCCAATGTAACTCGCTTCGCGGTCCGTGAGATTACGCCCCGATGCTTCGCGGAATTTCACGAAACCGGGATGCGCCAGTCCGAGCACCACGCCCTTCCCATCCACGAAGAACTTGCAATCCATCGTGTCGCTGTGGCGCGTTGCGATTCCGTTCCAGCAGTGCGAGAAACGGCAGCGATAGACGAAATCAGTGACCTTCGAAGGGACGTCGAACGCGCCTATGAAATCGCTCATCGCGCCGGCATTGGCGATGATTCTGGGCTCTTTGGTTTCTGATGTCGCCACGAATAATTCCTGCGCCGCTACTTCGCGGCGCCCGCGGGGACCGGCTGTGCCTGCGAATAGCTCTGAACGGCTGCGCCCACGCCCGCGCCTGAAGGAACGCGATGACCCTGATCGAGGAGCACCTTCTCGAAGGCGCCGAGGAACAAGAGCACGTTGTTCCGCTGGCTTGAATAGCCCATCAAGCCGACGCGCCAGATCTTGCCCTTCACCGGCCCGAGTCCGCCGGCGATCTCGATATTGAATTCAGCGAGAAGTTGGTTGCGAACCTTGTGATCGTCCACGCCCTCGGGAATACGGAGCGCGGTGACAGTCGGCAATCGATCCGCCGGATTTTTGACAAACAATTCGAGGCCCATCGCCTCGATACCGGCAATCAGCGCCTGCTGATTCTGCGCGTGGCGTTCCCAGCGTGCTTCGAGTCCTTCTTCGAGCACGCAACGCAATGCTTCACGCAAGCCGTAGATCAGCGATATCGGGGGCGTGTGGTGATAGAGGCGCTCCTTGCCCCAGTAATTCATCACCGTCTCAAGGTCAAAATACCAGCTTTGCGTTTTGGTCTTGCGTCCGCGGATGATTTCCTCGGAGCGGGCGTTGACCGTCATCGGCGACATTCCCGGAGGCGCGCTGATGGCTTTCTGCGTGCCGCTGAAGCAAATGTCAATTCTCTGGCGATCCACATCCACCGGAACACCGGCCAGAGTTGCGACCGTGTCAACAATCAGCAGTGCTCCGAGTTCGTCCGCGACTTTGCGATACTCATCAATCTTTTGCAGAACCGACGTTGACGTTTCCCCGTGCGCCAGCCCGATAACCTTGATTTTCTTTCCCTTGCCCGCGCGCCGAACGTCCTCGGGGTCAACCGTCCGTCCATACGGTGCTTCGACGCGAGTTACCGTCGCCGGCGTCCGGCTGGCAATAATGGCCATGCGCTCCGAGAACACGCCGTTCACGCAAATCAAGCACTCGTCCCCTGCTTCCAATGGATTGAGGACCGCAGCTTCGATCCCGCCGGAACCCGACGCCGAGAGTGGAAATGTAACTCGGTTATCCGTCCGAAATACGCGCCTCAACAGGATCTGTACCTCGGACATCATGTCCATAAACCACGGATCGAGATGGCCGACGATTGGCGTGGCCATGGCGCGATAAACGCGCGGGTCAACGCACGACGGGCCCGGCGTCAGCAGCACCCTGTTTGGCGGATTAAGTTCTCCGATCGGTTCATCCCTCATTGAGTTGTACCTCGCCTATGTGCCGAAGAATTGCGCGGCTGAATCTACTTCTAAGAATTCGTTGCCTGGCGAATACAAGAGACATTGAATTGCGGCCAAGACGAAGTGATAGTTTCTCGAAACGTAGTGCGCGGGTCAACTGGCAAGATGCGGATGAATCGAGTCCAAATTGTCTCGCCGCGGTGGGGGCGAAACTAAAAGCCGAATCGTCGATTTAATCGCGCGTCCGATCCTCGTCTTCAACGAACAGCACACCAACGCCGGTCTTGTATTTCTCCGTCGCCGGCTCTGTATAGACCACCGTACCTCGCAGCGAGAGCAGGCTCGGATGATTGTCCGCCGCCGAGGCCTCGATTATGACGCGAACATCCGACTGAAGCGCCGGGCGGTTTGTGAGCGCAAGGTACGCGCCGTGAAGACTCATGTCGCGTACGGTCGCCTTCTCTTCGAATGATTTGCCGTCTTCGCCGATTCCGGAGATGGTCGCCGAAAAACGCAGGCGCCGCCGCTGGCCGACGCGGGAATCCCTCAGCGCGACGTCCACCCCCTTCTCGTTTAGCGAGATCGTCATCCCCTCCATCGCCGCCCAGCTTGGCTTGAATTCTTCGCGCGCGGCCAGGAGATAGCCATCAACCATCTTGTCCGACGAATCGGGGTCGTGATGGAACAAGAAGAGATTTTGCGCTTTCGCCTGCCGCGCCAGCTTCACGCATTCGAACCAGCTCGAATGGCCCCAGCCCTTGCGCGAGGTTGCCAGTTGTTCTGGCGAGAACTGCGCGTCGCAGATCAACACATCCGCGCCTGCGGCAAGCTGCCTCAGGTTTTCATCGAACTCAGGAACGCCGGGCTCGTTGTCAGGGGCATACACGATCGAGCCGCCCGGTGTATCCAGCCGGTAGCCGAGGCATCCCTGCGGATGATTCAGCCATCGCGCGGTGACTCGCGTCCCGTTCACTTCGAACTGATCGCCGCCGGAGATCTCGCGGAACTCACGCGCGGCCGTCATCATACTCAGGTTCACCGGGAAATAGGGACTCGCGACCTGCGCTTCGAGAACTTTGCGCAGACTCTCGGGCCCGAGATATTTCGACTGAAAACTGTAAAAGTGAAATCGGTTCCGCGATTGGTAAAAGGGATGGAAGAACGGAATGCCCTGAATGTGATCCCAGTGGTAGTGGGTCACTAGGATATGCGCGTCAATTCCATGCTCGGTGGACTTTTCTTCCCATCGATTGCCAAGCAATCGTAATCCAGTGCCGCAATCCAGAATGAAGCGTGTGTCGGGAGAAGTCTTCACTTCAACGCATGGCGTGTTGCCGCCGTAGCGCCAGGAACTCGGATGAGGCGTTGGAGTTGACCCTCGCACGCCCCAAAAAACAACCTTCGTTTCGGTAGAAGACATCGCTGGAGGAGATTAGAATGCCGGGCGCCCCGAAATCAATCTGACCCGAGATATCGCGCAATTCCGATCTCAAAAGCATGTTAGGCGGTCGCTAAGAGCGAAGTCAACTCCGCATCAGTCCGCAGAGTGATTAATTTGAACAATTCAAGGAGCTATGCCACGTGATCAGCCATGTCCTCGTCAAGAAGGATTCGCGCCCGTCCTGCCACGACGGAGTATTCCCTCAGCCCGGAGGCTCCCGCCTCCGGGACCGCCCGCTACTTCATCAGAACATCTCAAACGGCGTCCCTTGTAGCGCCGACCGGCTTTCTTGCGGCATTTAAATCCGGGACGAAATACCCGCGTAGATATGGGATAGCGCAACCGATTCACGATCACGATCGAGTGCCGTCCGGCAAGGAGAAGCGTATGCATGCGGCCGCGGATGTGGTTAAAATCGGAGACATGCACGCGCACGCTCACGGCGCCGGACACGATGGCCACGCGCACTCGCACGCTCATTTGCAGGGAGCGCTGCATTCGCGGCGCATGGCCGGTGTTCTCGGTGCGGCCGTCGTCGTCACGCTCGCTCTTGTCGCCGTGGAATTCACCGCGGGCTACATTGGCCATTCGATCGCGCTCGTCAGCGATGCCGTCCATAACCTCACCGACGTTCCCGCAATCTTCATTTCCTGGCTCGCCATGCGCTGGGCGGAAAAGCCCCCAACGCGCGAGCACACCTATGGCTACCACCGCGCCGGAATTCTCGCAGCCTTCACCAATGCATTTTTCCTGAGCGGCGTCGCGGTGGTGATTCTGTACGAAGCCGTTGCGCGGCTGAGTCATCCCGTCGAAGTGAACGCCGGCGTGATGCTTTGGGTCGCGCTCATCGCGCTTGCTGTAAACGGCGGCATCACGCTCGCGCTGGTATCGGGCCGGCGCGACCTGAACTTGCGGAGCATCCTCGTTCATTCCTTCGGCGACGCCCTCTCAAATGTTGGAATTATCGCCGGTGCCATCGCGATTCGCTGGATGGGAGTCACGTGGATTGATCCAATCCTCGGCGTCATCATCGGCGCGATGGTGCTCTGGTCCGGTTGGGGCATCCTCCGCGAAACCAGCCACATCCTCCTCGAAGGATTGCCGCGCGAAATCAGCCTCGAGGACGTTGCCAAGTCGGTTCTAAAAGTCGAAGGCGTGCAGGAAGTTCACGACATCCACATCTGGACGCTGGGGACCGATTTGAACGCGCTCTCATGCCACATCCGCATCCCGGACATGCACCTGGAAGACTGCGAAAAAATACTCGTGCGCATTCAGGAGAGTCTCGCGCACGAGTTCCACATCAAACATTCCACCGTGCAATTCGAGCGCGCAGGACTTCCGGAGACGGGACTCTATATGCCCGAGCCAATTCACAAAGCCGATTAGAGCTCCGCTTCAAATTCTTCAGCCATAGCTTCGAGCGGGAGTTCCAAGGTGAGGCGGCTCTGCGCCCGCGTTTTTCACGCAGCAGCACAAGAAAGATGAGAAATTATAAAAATCAGAGAACTTAGGTAAACCGGGACCACCGAGATACAGCAGAAATAACGCCGGTCGCCGTCGAATGACGTGCTCGACCGCCGGTTAGATGGAAAGCTTCAAAGGCGTGCCGCGATCTTCATTCAGCTTCGTCGTCGCCGCCACATCAATATCCGTGACCCTCACCGTGCGGCGATTTCCCTCGCGCGTAATATAAACAAGCTGATCGTTTCGACGCGTAAATGCCACCGCGGAAATCTCGCCTCCGTTCTTGAGGAGCAACGTGAAATCGCCGACGTCGGGCAGTGGCGCTTCTGCCGCTGGAGCCAAATCTGCTTCTGCTCTGGCGGGAGGGGCCGGCTGCTGAATCACAATGATCTGCGGCTGTTGTTGCTGCGGCGGTTCCTGATCTTGATTATCTGCCTGGGGCTCATCATAGGCGATGGGAACGCCGCCACCGTAACCCGTAAGCAGATACGCGCCAGTCAAATTGCCGATGCGATGAAAACGCGCGGCAAGCGCGAGATTCGCCGCCGTCGAAGGATTGATCAGAGCCTCGACGCCCAGATTTGAGCCGGACGAACACCCCAGATTCTCGCAATCAAACCCCAGTCCTCCCAAGGCTGGAAGCGTATTGCGTGAGAGCGACGAATTCGGCCCGTAGAATAAGGCTCTCGAACCCGATGAGAAGCCCGAACGTCTTCCCGCTGGGGAAGTTTTCGCATTCAGTCTCACGTTTGTGAATACGTGCCCGGAACGAGGCGAGCTCGTGAATCTCGCCGGCGCGGAAGCGTGCGCACCCCCAACCGATCCGCCGCGCTGCGCTCGAGCAGCCGGCGAAAATGTAAACGCGAGAACCGTTATCAAACCGAATGCAAGTGGCTTACCCATAGCGTACCGCCTCTATAGTTAAAGACGCGAATTGAAGTGGGACGGTTGCACTGTGATTCTACTCCAGTCGCGGGACGGCGGCGTATCTTCTTGAGGGATTAATTTGCACAATCCGCCGTCTATTGAAATGGGGGTACTAGAGGTTCCAGTCACAAGTACGTTCGAGAGCATGCCAAATGACGTGGCTGCTTTCCCGCTTGAATCGAATATGTTATAACCATCGCGCCGTAGGAATGGGTTGATTTGGACGGTGCACCACCAATTTCGACGCGGGAGCAGGCGGAAGCATTATCAGCCGCCAAAGCACCGGCGGAAGAGCCGTCAACATACTGCCCTCGATGCTCGACAAAACTGGCCCAGCGAAGCTGCAAGCTCATCTGCACTTCCTGCGGCTACTACATGTCGTGTTCGGACTTCTACTGAAAGCGCCCTCGAACGCGAAGCCCGGGGCAGCTTCACCGGCTTTCTAAGCCGGAGACTTCAGAAACAATAGGCGTTTGCCGGGAGGCGATAACGTGGCACTGCGAATAACGGAACGCGATGTGAACGGGGTCAACGTGCTGGATATAGACGGGCGAATCGTGCTGGGCGAGGAAAGCAATGCGTTCCGAGAACGGGTGAAGGCATTGCTTGCCGCCGGAAAGAAAAAGATCGTTCTGAATCTGGCGAACGTAACCTACATTGACAGCGCCGGGCTCGGTACGCTCGTGGCGACTTTCCACAGCGCGAAATCACAGGGCGCGATGCTCAAGCTCGCGAACTTGGGAGCGAAATTCAAGGAAGTGCTGCAGGTCACCAAGCTGATGACGGTGTTTGACGTTTACGACAGCGATACGGCTGCGATTCAAAGCTTTTCGTAGACGATTCTCTCCTTGCGGGCGCGGCTGTCGCAAGACTCCGCGCCTCGTCTTTCCCTCGGATCAGGCACTGTCGCTCGGTGTAGGTTTCCGTTTGGGGCGCCGTTCTGCGCGGTAGGATTTCGCTGCGTGGACGCTCGCGCCTACTTGCTATCTTCGATCCGGTAAATCACGAGTCCGCTGAGAAGTTTAGGATAGAGGTCCGTGGATTTTTGAGGAAGCACGTCGCCGCCAAGCGCAATCTCCGCCACTTGCCGCACGCGTACGGCATTTAGAAGAAAAGCCACCTGCGCTTCGCCGCCGTCAACCGCTGCGATCGCTGCGGACATGTCCCTCTCGTAGGAGATGTGTTGTTCACCCGTGACGGCCTCGGCAGTGATCCCCAGGCATTTCTCGATCAGCAGGCGATGCAGTAGCACAACGTCCAACTCACGTTGTGCCTCGGAGACATCCGGAAGAACTTGCGCGAAGTCGGTATTCCTCTTCAACACAAACAAATAGAACGCTCCACCGCCGCCATACACGCCAATCGCATGGCGCACACGCTGCCTCTCGAGGTCTCGCAGGAAATCCTCGTACGCACCGGCGCGTTCCTCCTGCGAGTAGAAAGGATAACCGTACCAATCGAAATAGCGGGAAGCTTGCGCGCGGAACTTGGCGAAATCGAAATTCGCGACGTTGCGGATCACGCGGTGCGTCGGCAAAATCGTCAGGCCACTGGAATGCGTGTTGAAAAGCGCCATCATCGCGAATTCGTATGGAGCGTCGGGATTCGCTTCGCTGGCGCGCGCTCTGCACTCATCGCGAAAGGCTAGCGCCGTCTCATAGCGGTGATGACCATCGGCAATGATCAGCTTCTGCGCGGCCATTGCGGCGGCGATTCGACGAATCGATCCGGCGTCGGTGATCGTCCACAGTTGATGGATCACGCCGTACTCGTCTTTCAGCTCGACGGTCGCCGGAGTCCGGCTGATCATTTCGAGCATCGAGTCAATTTGCTTCGAGGGCTCGTCATAGAGCATAAACAGCAGACCAGTCTGCGCGTGGGTGTGGCGTAGCAGCTCCAGGCGGTCAGCCTTCGGCGCGGTCAGCGTTCGTTCGTGGCGAAAGACGATTTCCGCGGCGTAGTCTTCGACGCGACCAAGCGCGATGAAGCCGCGTCGCACGCGCCGGGTGTTCGTGCCGGGAACGGCGTAATCCTGCGAGTACGCGTAAACGGTCGGCACCGGGTCTTTAACCAGGATTCCCGAGGAGATCCATTCGTTGAGCTTTGCGGCCGCGCGTGTGTAGACATTCGTCTCTGATGAATCACCCGGCAGGACGCGCCCTTTCTCAATCGGGATCAGATTGAACGGGCTAGCGGCGTAATAGCGTTCCTGCATCGCCGGCGTGATCTTGTCGTAAGGCTGCGTAGTTACATCCGCGGATGACACCGTAGCGGCGTTAAAACGATACGCTCGAAATGCTCGAATCTCGGCCACGCCACCCTCGGACAGCGTAAACAACGATTGAAAAGAAGAGAATTGTAGCAGCGGAATTCGGTGCTTCCAAACTCGCAGAATTGCGCCGGAGCAGCGCCGCGAGTTTTCGCAGCGTTTCGATGGCTGCCTAAGAAGTGGCCAAGCGAATAATACGAGCGCCAGTAATCGACGGAATCTCCCGGATGCGCGCCGCAACCGAATCTGGCACCTCGCCGTCGAGCCGCACAAGCGCCAGCGCGTCGGACTCCCGCGTCGCCGAGCGCCGGCCCAGCGCGAACGTGGCGATGTTGATGCCCATGCTCCCGAGCGCCGTGCCGATGTGGCCGATGACGCCGGGAACGTCGCGATTGCGCGTGAGAAGCAAAGTGCCTTCGAGAGGAGCTTCGAGATCAATGCCGTCGAATCGCAAAATGCGCGGACCGGCATCGGGAAGCACAGTGCCTTCGGCGGCAAGTTCGTGCGCCCCGCAGAGAGTCACTTCGATCGTATTCGGGAAACCGCGCTCGCGCCGCCGCGTGGATTCTTCAACGGCAATTCCGCGCGCCGCCGCAGCCGCCGTGGCGTTCACCAGATTTACTTTTTGCGCGAGCACGCGATTCAGTACGCCGACAAGAACGGCGTTACCCAGCACGCGCGCGCCAACCTCAGACGCTTCGCCCGCGTAGCGAATGCGCACGCGATCCACGCGGCCGTCAAACGCTTGCGCCACGAGCGATCCCAATCGCTCGGCCAGTTCGAGATACGGGCGGACGCGCCGGTACTGCTCGCCGGAGAGCGAAGGCAGATTCACCGAATTGCGAATCACGCCCTCGACAAGATAGTCGCGGATCTGCAACGCAATTTGAATGCCGACTTCCTCCTGCGCTTCGGAAGTCGAGCCCGCGATGTGCGGTGTGGCGATCACGTTCGCGAGCTCAATGAGCGGCGAATTTTTCGGCGGCTCTTGCGCAAACGTATCGAGTGCCGCGCCGGCCAAGCGGCCAGAGCGAATCGCTTCGGCCAACGCGGCTTCGTCAATCAATTCGCCGCGCGCGCAATTGATGATTCGCGCGCCGCGCTTCATCTGCGAAATCGTCGCGGCGTTGATCAATTTCTCGGTCGAGGCACTAAGCGAAGCGTGCAGCGAAATATAATCGGAGCGTTCCAGAAGATCCGGCAGCGGCAGCAATTCCACTTCGAACTCGCGCGCAATATCCGGGCTGACGTAAGGATCGTGCGCGAGGATTTTCATCTCGAGAGCCGCGGCGCGCCTCGCCACTTCTGTTCCGATACGGCCAAGACCCACCAGGCCGAGCGTCTTCCCGCGAACTTCCGTGCCCATCGCGCTCGATTTTTCCCAGCGCCCTGCATGGATGGCGGCATTGAACTGCGGCACGGAACGCGCGAGAGCCAGCATCAGCGCAATCGTGTGCTCGGCGACGCTGACCGAATTTCCTCCAGGCGTGTTCATCACCAGAACGCCGCGATTCGTGGCCGCGTCAACGTCCACGTTGTCCACGCCAACGCCCGCGCGTCCGACCACACGAAGCGCCGCCGCTTTCTCGAGAAGTTCGGCCGTCACCTTCGTCGCGCTGCGAACGATGAGTCCTTCGGCATCCGCGAGGTCCGCTACAAGAGCGGCCGGCGCAGGAGTTACGATCGTCCAACCTGTTTCACGCAGAATCTCGATTCCCCGCTCGCTGATTTTGTCCGCGACAACAATTTTCATGTCCTTGAGCGTAAGGGCCGCTCTCGCTTCTGTCAAATCCCGCCGCGAACTGCCGCGTGTGCTATTCTGCAATTTCTGAACGCAATTTATCTCGGAGGCGGACGCATGGCGTTGGGCGAACAGATTCAAACTGACATCGTCAAGGCGATGAGGGAGAAGGATGTGCTTCGCCTGAGCACGCTTCGGATGGTGAAGTCCGCCCTGCAGCTCAAGGAAGTGGAAAAAATGCGGCCGCTCGAAGACGCCGAAATTCTTCAAATGTTGCAAACTCTCTTGAAGCAACGGCGCGAGTCGGTGGAGCAGTTCACCAAAGGCGGGCGCACGGAACTGGCCGATAAGGAAACGAAAGAAATCGCCATCATCGAGACGTATTTGCCGGCAGGGGCGAGCGACGCCGAAATGGTGAAAGCGATTGACGACGCGGTCGCGGAAACCGGCGCAAATTCGATGAAGCAGATGGGCGCGGTGGTGAAAGCAGCGAAGGCGAAGCTCGAAGGCAAAACCGTTGACGGAAAAATATTGAGCGACCGCGTGCGCGAGCGCCTCTCGAAGTTGGGATAAAAAACCGGGTTAAAAAGTTGAGACGAGCGCATTGCGCCGCGGCGTTTCGCTTTTCGAACCGTGTCGGCAGATCAATCTTCTACAATCAATCGCTGCATGACTCTTCCAGAAACAATCGCCGTTCGCTATACCGAAGACGAAGCCGAGTACGTGAGTCTTCGGCCCGTCGTCCGCCAGACGTTTCAAATCGACGAGCTCGTGGACATGATTCTGAGCGTGACGGGAAAGGACGCGACGAGAGTTGCGCAAATCCTTCGCGCCGGCTCAGTCGCATTTCACGGCTATCGCTATTGGTGGACTGGCTTCGAAGCACCGGAAGCCGAACTCATTGCCAAGCTCGCGAAATTTCCCTCCTCGGACGCGTCACACCCGTTCGATTCCGCGGCATGCGTCGCAATCGTCTTTGAATCCGGCGGAACTCCGCCGGGGCATTCGATCGAGATTTCGCGCGCGGTAGCATCGCGCCGCCGCTTCTTCCGGTTGCGAAGTTTTTGGGATGAATTGAACGCACTCATGCTCACGAAGCCGCCCGCGTATCGCGACTATTCCTACGCGCGCCACGCCGACGTTTACATTTCCGCTCTGGCGCTGGAAGATGCCGCGCGCCTCGCCGCCGCGGCGCGCCGCAATCTGCCACGCTCGCTCGGCGCGTCAATCAAATATCTGCCCGAAGCCAGCCGCATCCTCTGGATTTGCCCGCGGGCAACTTCGACGCGAATTCTTTGACCCGCTGTGGCGATCGAGATTGCGGAAAAACTACGGCGTGGACTTACGAAGGACAGCGTCGGCGTGCTCGTCGGCGACGATGACTCGGAAGAAGCTGCGCAGCTCGGGAAGATTCTTCGTCGGAACAATCACTTCCTTCAGCTCGTATGTGCGCTGGTAATGCAGCGCGCCATCGGCGACTTCGATCTTCGCTTTATACGATCCGTACTCGGACTTCACATCAGCAGGATCCGGCAAATCGTCGGCGACGAATCCTGGCGGAAGCTTGATCGTGAAATCATCCGACTGAAGCGTCGCTTCGGTGAATTCGACAGGATATTTTCGGTCGGCGCGCAGGTCGACTCCGCTTGCCTTCAGCCCCAGCACGCGGGGACGCACGATAAGCAGATTGCCAGCGACCTTCGCATAATCTTGCACAGCGAATTTGTAGTGCAGCACGAGACTTTGATCGTACAGCTCCAAATTTCCGACGGTCGCGCTCGACAAATGAAAGTTTGAAAGCTGGCGGCCAAGGAAATCTTCGAAGAACTTCGCGCGCTTCGCCGGCTCCGCTTCGAGCAGCCGCGCGCGATCGAGCGTGGCGGGGCCGCCCCAAAGAATTTCATTCACTTCACCTGTGAGTTCTCCGGTTGGCGACAGACTGAGTTCTGCGGTACGCATCAGGCGGTTTGTCGGCGGCGGAAGAAGCGGCATCGAGATCAATTCACCGCCATTCGGCGCGACGAGCAATCCATAATTGTCCTGCTCGAAGTATGGAATGTAGCCGAGCGGCGTGTATGGATCGGTGGGGTCAAAGAATAAAAGTTTTCCGTATTTCGGATGGTGCAAGATCGCGAAGAGGCCGCCCTGGTCCACGTCGTCAGGCAGGCGGATCGCCACTATCACATGGTTGAAGGCGGTGACCGCCGGAAAATCCGGCTGAACGATGCCGCGCTCCGTTTGGACTACGGTGTAATAAGCTTCGACGCCGATCTCATGCAGCATTGTGATCAGCAGCGTCGCCTTGTCCTTGCAGTCGCCGTATTTAACTTGGAAAACCTGTGAAGCAGGATGAGGCTGCAATCCGCCAATTCCGATTTCAATCGCGACGTAACGAATCTGCCGCTGCATGAAAGAAGTGAGCGCCCTAATTTTGTCAATCGTGGACTTGGAGTTAGCGGTCAGCTCGGCGACTTTCTGTTTGATTTCGGGCGAAGGCACGCGAGTGGATACAGTGAGATTTCCATACCAAACAGCAAGATCGTTCCACGTGCCACTGGTTTTCGCGCGAAGGGCCGCATCACTCGGGAAATATTTGATCTCCATGCGACCCGCGATAGAACGCCATGGCGGCATGTCGTCCTCAATTTCGATCCCCGGGACATTCTCCATCTCCCACGAATATGAATTTCCGCCGCTGTCTTTCTCTCGAGTTTCCTTGGAATTCATCCATGAGGCTTTCATTTCCCAGCCGGGAGGAAGCTGAAGCGAGAAACGGGTGCGCCGAACCGGCACCCGCTGTTGAAAATACCATTCGTCTTCCAAGACGTAGGGACGGTGGCGCTGCACGTATTCATAGCCAATAACATTCCCGGGATCCGCGGCAGGAATTTTCAAAATCTTCGTGCGAATGCCACTGTAGAGGTCATCGCCGGAGTACCCGGTTTCGATCGCATCCTTCTCTTTGACTTCATATTCTTTCCCCCCGCTAGGAATCGACCAGGCTTTGAGAGAGAGCAACCGGTTGTCGTTGTCAAAGGATGCGGCGACAAGACCGAAATCGTCGCGTCCTTCCGGGCGAAGAATCTTTACGGCTCGGCGATAGAGTGTTTCAACTTCGCCATCGCTCCTGACGGTGGTGATCTGCTCGTCAAGCAGGATTACCGCGACCGCATCCTTTTGCGGGGGCGGCATGGTTTCACGAGAGGCCGCGCGGAGCCAGTCGGGCGCCGTATCGCCGCCGCGCGCACTGGCCGCGCCGGCCGCGAGCCAGAGCGTGAGAGCGACGGCAAAGCGAAATCGCTTAGCGATTCTCGCTGGACTGCGCCGGGTGGAGAACAATCTGGGCGTCATCGTCTGTTTTCACCGTGTTGAAAAACTTGCGCAGCGCGGGGTAGTACTTCGGTTGATATAGAATCCCCGCGACAACAAGCTGCCTCTGTACCTTGACGGCTGCGCCATCTTGAGAAACAGCCGCATCGTAATCAAACCCACCACCCGGATTGGCCTTGGCTTCGGGAGGCACGGATTCAATCTTGTAACCGTTCGGAAAATGCAGCGTAAGTGAGTCTTTTTCGGTGTAGGGATAATGAAAGTAGATCGCGTTCACGCGCTTCTCTGGAGTAAAACTGTCAGGCTCAGTCGCCCGGAAGAAAGTGATAGGCACGAGAGCGCGATGCCCGGCGCCGGTGGCGAAGCCGGGAAGCTTGACGCTAGCCGCGATGTGGAGAGGTTCGGAGGTCTTATCCCAGCCGGTGATGCTTGTGATTTCAACCGCTGCGCCGCCAGGCAGCCACGTCTTGATCTGATCCTCTAATGCTTTCTTACGCCCCGCTTCATCGCTCTCGCGCTCGTCCTCGCGCCAACCGCTTCCCCATGTGCCGAGAAAGTTCACGTCCATCGTGCCGGTTAGCGTGCCATTTTCTTCCACGCGCATATCGGCGTGCCGCTCGCGAATAGAGTCTTTGGCTTCGCTCAGAGGCACGCTGACGAACTCACCGCCCTGCTTGTTCAGTTTCAATCCATTGACGCCGGTTTCGTACCAAGGCAGCACGCCGTACGGATAGAACTGCGAGGCCGGATCGAGGTATACGTCCTGATTGTTTACGCGGACCCAGACAATTTCCGCGGAGAGCTGCCGCTCGTCTTGCATTTGAGGATAGAAGGGACTGTTGCTGCGCGGAGCGACGTAAACCATCGACGACTCGAATCCTGCGGCGCGCGCCAATCCAACCATCAGATAAGTGAGCTCCTGGCCATTTGCGGAGCCGCGCTTGAGCAGATCGTCTACGTTATTCAGCGGCTTTTGCTTCTCGCGTTTTTCTTCCTGGCCGGTCTTTTCTACATCGTAAGAAGTGTTGTGGACGCTCTGAACGCGCGCGTAGAGCTTTTGTAATTTAGCTTCGGGTGTATCGTTGGCCGCCACGGTCTGTCCGACAACACTTTGAAGTGCGTTCTTCTTGTCGATGAAGCGATCCATACTGTCGTTCAACCTCTTGCCAATCCGCTTCCAGAACTGCTCGGAAGTTTCGTTCTGAGGATCGTCCGCGCTGCGATAAATGAACGAAACCCGCGCGCGCAGCGCATTTTCCGGCGGCATTAGGTCTTCTTCTTCGAGGCCCGGCAGGTCATGAACCTCCATGACAAGAGTGCCATCTTTTTGCTTATCGACGTTCGGGTCGCCGGGAACCATGAACTTGCGGTAGTAAAGTGCTGGAGCGTTCGACCGTGTCGGAGGCTTAATCGCAAAACGGGCCAGCCGCGTGAACAGGTCGCCCTGAACGGTCCATTCAAGGCTCCAGTAATAGTCGGTATCAAATTGTTGCCGGTACTTGTATTCGATGATGCAGCCGGGCGAGACCTCCGGAAGGCTGAAAGTCTTGGCGACATATTTGATGCCGGCGCCCTTCACGAGTTCCTTGTCGAATGCTTTCCCTTCGAAATTCACTACGGTTCCATCGGGACGAATCGTTCGGGCCCTCAGATCCTCGATGGTCGATTGGATTCGAGAGTAGGGCAATTCGACGTTGCCCGCTTCCTTGCCCTTCTCGGTGAAGATCTTGATGCGGACGTAATCAGTTTCCGAAGATTTGTCCGCGTCAATGAAAGATTCGCGATAAAGAATCATCGCGTGAGCGCCAGGGCTTGCCGGATTGTCTTTGAGCGCGAGATCCTCCGGCGGAACGGGGAGCCAATCATCTTTTGCGCGCGAGGTTTCGCTTTGGAGCAGAACAGCCAGGATGCCGATCGAGGCTAGAGAAGCGGCAAAGACAACTTTTCGTATGATTTTTCGAGCTGGGTTTAGTTTCATGGGAGTCGTTAGGCCGGGGGGTCTAAGACGTGATAGACCGGACTCATCTCTCCTAGGTGAAGTGACACCTGCCCCGGAACGTTAGCCATTCAGTTAATTCCCGAGGGTTGAATTGGCTCAAACCTATCGCTGCGGCGGCGGATTGTCAACGCAAGATTGGCGCGGTCGATTCGCACCGGCTGACCTGGTACCGGGACGCAGAGGACCCGGGAATGCGGCTTGCGCCGCGCCGGGGCTAATGCTAAGTTGCCCATCTTTCCGTACGATTTTGGCTACCGGCGCGCACCGTTGAAGCGCGCGGAGGTGAAGCTTGGCAGAGAAACCGTGGAGCTCGACGGCGCCGCCGGGTGAGTTCCGGCCGTATGTGGATTCGTCCCAGAGTCCCGCCGAGTTCAGCGTTCGCGCCATCTTGCTCGGAGCGTTCTTCGGGATCATGTTCGGCGCGGTATCGGTTTACGTCGGGTTGCGCGCCGGGTTGACGGTTTCGGCTTCGATTCCCATCGCAGTTCTCTCCGTGAGCATCCTGCGCGCGTTTGGCCGCTCGACAATTCTTGAAAACAACATCGTGCAAACGACGGGCTCGGCGGGCGAGTCCGTCGCGGCCGGAGTAATTTTCTCGATTCCCGCGCTGATCTTTCTCGGCTTTTCGTTGAACGCCGAATACTGGCGGATTTTCTTCCTGGCGCTGATCGGCGGATGGCTCGGCGTGCTGTTCATGATTCCGCTCCGGCGGCAGCTCATCGTGAAAGAGCATGGCAACCTGCTCTATCCGGAAGGTACGGCTTGCGCGGATGTGCTCGTGGCAGGGGAGCGCGGCGGGTCGTTTGCAGGGCGCGTGTTCTGGGGGCTTGGCATCGGCGGTGTCTACACGATCTGCATGAACACGCTGCAAGCGTGGCCCGGGCAGCCCGACTATCAGCCGAAATGGTTTCCGGGTTCGTCGTTCCGTGCCGCAATCACTTCGGAATATCTCGGTGTGGGCTACATCATTGGACCGAAAGTCGCGGGAACTCTGTTTGCCGGCGGAGTGTTTTCGTGGCTGGTGCTGATGCCGGCGATCAAATTTTTTGGCTCGCTGAATCCGACACTGGCGCTTTACCCGAGCACGATTCCGATTCCACAGATGTCGCCGGACCAATTATGGGCGAGCTACATCCGGCCGATGGGCGCAGGCGCGGTGGCGGCTGCGGGATTGATCACGCTCCTGAAGACGACGCCGACGATCGTTTCGGCGCTTACCGCGGGCCTGAAGGATGTTCGGGCGAAGCGGGGCAAGCTTTCCGAGGCCAAACGAACCGAACGCGACCTATCGATTAAGGTGGTCTTGATTGGCTCGCTGGTTCTTGTTGTGATGGTGTGGGCGCTGCTCACGTTCAAGCCGATTCCGGGTGCGCAGACGGGTGTGTTTGCGAATCTGATTGCGTCGATTTTCGTGATCGTCTTTGGATTTTTGTTCGTCACGGTGGCGTCGCGGATCAGCGGACTGATTGGCAATTCGTCGAATCCGATCAGCGGGATGACGATCGCGACTCTGATGGCGACATGCGCCGTGTTTCTCGTGGTTGGGTGGACGGCTGGCCCGTACACGGTGCTGGCGCTGACGATTGGCGGCGTGGTTTGCATCGCGTCGGCCATCGCGGGCGCGACTTCGCAGGATTTGAAGACAGGCTATCTCGTCGGTGCGACGCCAGTGGCACAGCAGATTGGACTCGTGATCGGCGTGATGGTTTCGGCGTTTGCGATTGGCGGAACGCTGATCCTGATGAACGTGGGACTCGCGCAGTACAAACCGATGCAACTCGCGATCAATATGCAGCAACTGCCGACC
>Ga0182015_10003420_pt1 | contig 17851 bp, 7 predicted proteins | sample 712P3MmetaG_FD_120478 | JGI IMG/M metagenome (GOLD analysis project Ga0182015, IMG submission 120478) | Permafrost microbial communities from Stordalen Mire, Sweden - 712P3M metaG | ecosystem: Environmental > Terrestrial > Soil > Wetlands > Permafrost | place: Sweden: Stordalen | collected...
AATCGCCAGCCGCGCGTGAACGTGCGAACTCGCTCACCGTCCGAACTCGCGGTCAAACCCCCGTCCATCGCATCATCATCGTCGCTCGCGGTGGAATCGACGCCATCCACCAAAAGCAGCGGCCCGGTGTCGGTATTGGTGTAGAGGTCACTGACCAGAATCTCCTGCGAATTGTCGATCGTCACCGCCGGCCCCAATTGATCGTAAAGATCGATCCTCCGCAGCTTGACGTTGCGGGCATTTTTAAGGACGACGCCCGCGCGGCACATGTCCGCGACACCGGCCGCCATCGCCGGCGAACCAGCCTCCACGCTTTCCCCATCCATATAAATCGAGATTCCGTCCAGCACGATATCTTCAACAAACATTTCCGGCAGCCCCAGGATAAAAGCCCCGGCGTATTTCACCTTGCGGGCGGTGATATTGCTGAATCGCAGCCGCCGGAACTGCGGTGTGCCCGAATTTACGGGTTGCGGGAGCGGATCGAGCAGTTTGCTATGCTCGGAAGTTCCGCAAACATAAAAAAGATTGACCACGATCGGGCAATGCACCTCATCCATGACAATGTTATCGACGCGCAAATCCTCGACCGCATTTCCACGGCCGCGGCGGGATTTCAACCGAATGCCTCGATCGGTTCCGCAAAACACGCAGTTGGAGATTGAGACGTTCCGCACGCCCGCTGACATTTCGCTGCCGATGACCACGCCGCCATGCCCATGCAGCATAGTGCAATTGGTGATTGTGATGTTCTGGCAAGGCCGCGGATGCGGCCGCCCGTCCTCTTCCGACCCCGACTTGATCGCAATGCAGTCATCGCCCACGTCGATATGGCAATTGGCTATGTGAACATTGCTGCACGAATCGGGATTGATGCCATCTGTGTTGGGAGAATCATGAGGATTGCGGATCGTCACCCGCGTGATCGTTACATTGTCGCAAGCCACTGGGTTCAGCGTCCATCGCGGCGAATTCGCGAAGCTCAAGCCGTCAATAAGCACGTCGCGGCAATCCACAAATCGCACAAGGGGAGGTCGGACATCGGCTGCCTGGCCGAGACGAAACGCATCCCACCACATTTTGCCGCGGCCATCCACGAGTCCGCGCCCTGTCAGCGCAATGTTAGTCAGACCCTCACCCCCGATCAGCGGCGCATGACGGGCAACAGAACTATTTTCTTCCCATTTCGTTGTCCACAGCGGAAATGCCCCTGGTTCGCCATCGCCAAACAAAACCGCCCCGGAATCCATATGCAACGTGATATTGCTTCGCATCCATAGCGTACCCGTGACATAGTTGCCGGCCGGGATGAATACAGTTCCCCCGCCTCGCTCGGCGCATAGATCAATAGCTCGCTGGATTGCGGCGGTTGAAACGGTCAATCCGTCAGCAACTGCTCCTGAATCGAGAATATTCACCCAGGCGCCGCATCGGGCGGCCTTTTCCGCAGGCGTCGCGACTGACACTGGTTTTTCGGCCCCGGCCGAAACCCGACTCATACAATCTCCAAACCCACGCAGGGAAAGGTCATCAAATGAACTCGCTGAAAGTCTACCACATCGGATTTCCCACAAACGTCAGGAATGAATTTGTGCAAATGTTTCATCGGTTATTGCACCGCCTCAAATACCCCTCCAGAAAACATGTCCGCCGCCGATGATAATTTCGTGCAAAAGTCTTATACTTTCTGTCCGAGGTCTCCCCGTCCCCATTTGCGCTGTTAAATTGGCAATGCTGCGGAGGAAAAGCGGTCCTTCGCGTTCAGTCCCCTTACGGCCAAATGTGTGACAAGATCAGCCTCTAAAAAGCGCGATATGTCGAATCGGTCTTCCGCTTCCAAGACGAAGCCGGCGACCGATTCAACCGCCTACTCCGCTATTCCAATTGCTTCAGTCGCCAAGCCTTCCGGAGAGCCGATACGAACTGACCGGATTCGTCCTCCCATGCGACATGTGGCTCTGCTGATCGAAACCAGCGGCTCATACGGACGGGGATTGCTGCGCGGAGTTTCGAAATACAACCGCGAGCGCGGCGGATGGTCCACCTACTTCCATCCTCACGGCCTGGGCGATCCACCCCCACCATGGCTGAGAAACTGGCGCGGCGACGGCATCCTGGCGCGCATCGACACTCCTGAAATTGCCCAGCTCCTTCTTAAGTCCGGTGTGCCGGTCGTCAACCTCCGCGGAACCGTCGCTGAATTGCCGTTTCCGTATGTGGGACCCGACCATGACCAGATCGCCAAGCTGGCGGCCGAACATCTCATGGAACGGGGACTGAAAAATTTCGCGTTCTGCGGAAAGCCCGCGGGCATTCATCCCGGCCTGGATGAACGGGGCACGACCTTCGCAGAGGTCGTCCGCCAGGCCGGTGGCAATTGCGACGTCTTTCCGGCCGATTGTCCCGTCGATGAAGACAACTGGGAGATGGAACAGGAGCGCCTCGCAAAATGGCTTCACTCCCTGGCCAAGCCCGTCGGTGTGATGGCCTGCAATGACGAGCGCGGGCTGCAAGTTCTCGACGCCTGCCGGCGATGCAGCGCGGCTGTGCCGGACGAAATAGCTGTCATCGGCGCCGATAACGACGAGCATCTTTGCGATCTCTCCATCCCTCCACTCACCAGCGTGGATGTGAATGCGGAAAACATAGGCTATACCGCCGCTGCATTGCTCGACCAGATGATGCAGGGCGTCAAACCCCCCGACCTGGCCCAGCGCCTTGCTCCCCGCGGAATTTTCACGCGGCTTTCCACCGATACCGTGGCCAGCGACGATGAGGAAGTCAATCGCGCCCTCCGATACGTCCGCGAAAACAGTTGCCAGGGATTGCGCGTCGTCGATGTGCTGGCCTATATGGGCATGTCCCGCGCCAGCCTGCAGCAGCGATTAAAGCGAATCATCGGCCGCACCATTCACGAGGAGATCGAGCGCGTCCGCCTGGCGCGGGTGAAGGAATTGCTCCTCAGCCCCGAAATGACGATCAAGCAGGTGGCCCGCGCCACCGGTTTCAGCAGTGTGCAATACATGACCCGTGTCTTCCGCGCGGCTTTATCCGAGACTCCGGCCCGATACCGCAGCCGGCGCAATAAATGACTTTCTTAATGAATCCTGCCCATTATCGCATGCCTCCGGCGAGGAATTGAAACGACTTTCAAGCGCGAGGAAACTTTGCCAATGAGGATCGCAATTTACTTTTCGGCTCTTTTAGCAGCTTCGTTGGCGCTCAACGGGTGCCAGCCGGCGCATCCAAATGCAGCCATCACGCCCGGCATCCCCGCGGCCATGACGCCGGACATTCCCGCCTGCACGGTCAGCATCCTTGATTTCGGCGCAGTCGGCGACGGAAAGACCGACAACACCGCCGCCTTCGCCAAGGCGATCGACGCCTGCGCCGGCGCGGGCGGCGGACATGTGCTCGTTCCCGCAGGAACCTGGTTCACCGGACCCATTCATCTCCGCAGCCAGATTGATTTCCATCTCGATGCCGGAGCGATCGTCCTATTCAGCCGAAAACTCGACGACTATCCCCTCGAGATCGGAAATTACGAAGGCCAAAAAACCGTGATCTGCACCTCGCCTCTTTCAGGCGACCAGCTTCACGATGTGTCGATCACAGGTACTGGCGCCATCGACGGCCAGGGTGACGCGTGGCGACCCGTCAAGAAGAGCAAGCTCACTCCCGATCAATGGAACGCGTTCGTCCAATCCGGCGGAGTCGTCGATGCCCGCTCTCAAACATGGTATCCATCTGAAGCGTGGATTAAGCAGCAAAGATCCCTCGCCGAGTTCCGCAAAACCAGCCGCCCCCCGCGCATCGAAGATTACGTGAAATATCACGACCTGCTTCGGCCGCCGCTGGTGTTCCTTTCCAACGTCAAAACTCTCCTTCTCGACGGCGTCACCTTCCGAAATTCGCCTAGTTGGAACATTCATCTCCTCTACAGTGATGACATCGCCGTTCACAACGTCACGATTTTCAATCCCTATTACGCGCAGAACGGCGACGGCATCGACATCGATTCCTGCCGCAATGTCACTATTACGGATAGCAAAATCGACGCGGGAGATGATGTGGTCTGCCTGAAATCCGGCAGAGATGCCGAAGGCCGACTCGTTGGCCGCCCCACGGAAAATGTCACCGTCGCCCATTGCACCCTTGGCCATGGCCACGGTGGCATCGCCATCGGAAGCGAAATGTCGGGCGGTGTCCGGAATGTCGAAGTCCATGACTGCATCTTCAACGGCACCGACGACGCACTGCGCTTCAAAACCGTTCGCGGCCGCGGCGGTGTCGTCGAAAATATCAACATTCACGATGTTGAGATGTGGAACATCAAAAACGCCTGCATCGGAGTGGACATGTATTACATGATCCGCCGCCCGCTGCCGGCGACGCGCAGGTCCGGCCGTTTTCCCACGACCGATCCCGATGCTCCGCAGCCGGATTCGCCCGTTGCCAAGCCGCTGATTGTCACCCAGGAGCCGCTCGAGCCGCTTGGCCCGGGAACGCCTCAGTTCCGCGACATCACCATCCGCAACCTCGTCTGTCACGGCGCCAACATCGCCATGCAGTTACGCGGATTGCCGGAATTGCCGCTCAGGGACATCATCATCGAGCACGCCGATATCGTCTCCAAGCTGGGCGGCGCAATTGTCGATGCCGACCGAATCACCCTGCGCGATGTTCACATCAAATCGGCGAGCGTGCCGGATTTCCAGATTCAGGATGCGACGAACTTGACGATGGATGATGTGGATGATCTTCCGCTGCCAGTGAAATAATGGCCCAATAAGAAAGCCGGCCTTAAGGCCGGCTTGTAAATTTTGGAAGAGAACCTGCCTTCGCTTAGGCCCGGCGTTTTCGTTTCATCAAACCTAAACCGGTCAAAGCAAGAATTCCCAGCGTTGCCGGTTCTGGGACATTGTCGGTAATTTCCACCTGACTAATATCCATCTCGGACGCCAAGCTGTCGGATTCACGCAAACCGAGGGCTAATCCATCAAAACCGCCGCTGGACAAAGCAGGAACAGTCGATGTGGTCGTTGTCGTGGTCCCCACCTCGGTGCCGGTATCGGTGGAGCCGTTATAAAGCGCTTCGGAAATTGTGTAGAGATTGGTGCCGGTAAGCGTAATTGACATTTCATCCGTGTACGTGTTTCCGACAACCAATGTTGTTTCTGTTGAGTTTTGGCTGGCGAAGGCCTGTAAAGTACCTGTAGATCCTCCGGTCTGGCCCTCTGCTACAAGTGCCTGATCCGTGTTGTTGGTTCCGACTGCGGGGGATGGCCGGGTGTAGATTTTCGTGGACGACGCGCCGAAAGAATCGGTCTCATATCCGTTCCAGGGCTGCACTCCGCCGCTGTTTTCCTGCGGCGCGTTGGCCGTGGCGAGGCCCGATACCCCCGTCGGCGCTGTTGCCGAATTCGTATCGTATAGGTTGTTATATGGAGTATTGCCGCCGCCGGAGTTGTATAGCCCGATATCAACCGACGAGCTGCTGTTTTGATTGAGCCCGGCCGCGTTCTTGAATGTCGCCGTAATCTCGATCTCTTGTCCAATGGTGCTTAATACAACGGGTGACGAGGTGAATACCGCTTGCACTTCATTTATTCCGCCACTGGTGCTTACCATCTTCAGCGCTAGTGGACTACCGCCTGTAAACGTCGACGCGGTGGCGTCCTTCGAGGAAGCAATATCGTAATTAGTGGATGTTGTCGTGGGACTGGCGGAATTCGGATAAGACTGGCTCGCCGCACCGAGCGTACTGCCGTTGCTCGCCAAAACATCGTTGAACGCTACATTTGACAGCAACGCCCCCTGTGACCACTGAGGCAGCGACATCGCGAGCCCCCCCGCCGCACCGGCAACCAAAATGCGAATGTTCCGATTGCGACTCTTACTCGTTGAACCCTTCATCGTCCCGCTCCTCTCGTATGGTGGAAATGAATCGTTAAAAGGAATCTAACCGACGATCTCTCATGGGGCCACTACTTTGTATTGCAGTTTTGGAATGGTTGTTTTGCAATATATGCACAGACCTCTTATCCCATCCTTGCTATGAGCTCTATCGACATAAGCTAAAAATAAACATAGCTTTATGAATATTTTTTCATCTAATTGCTTTTTATGGGCGTCGCGTTCTTAGATGGCTTTGACGCAAATTATTCCGCTGCTTCAGGGTTTTTAGAGGGGGCGACCGAAGCTGGTAAACCCTTTTATAATAATACTTTATAGAACTCTCAGAAACTCCAAGCTTATTTGCGTCACCAACCGAATCGCTTTGCGACAGCAACACCCATGCACAATCCGCTCCACTGTTGAAACGGCCACCGCGATGATCCACGCTGACAACGCCTGATAAATCCTTTGCACATTCAGGATTGCTTCGCCTTATCACGCCGAATAGGCCATAATCGCCGAGCTTATTAGAGGCTATCTTCCCAGCCTGCGAAGCGAGCAACGCACCGAGGACCTTGGGCGACCCTTGACATGCAACCGATCGACTGGGCCCTGACCATTTTCCCAATCCTTCTGGTAATCGCCTGCGCGATTTACACCCGCCGCTATGTCAAAAGCGTCGCCGATTTCATGGCCGGGGGCCGCGCCGCCGGACGTTACATCATCTGCAATTCCAAGGGTCAGGCATCCACCGGAATCGCCAATACCCTTTCCAAATTCCAGCCGCTGCTCATGGCCGGGTTTTGTCTCTCCTGGTGGGATTCGCTCTCCATGCCCATCTATATGCTCGTGGCGATTTTTGGATTCGTCGTCTATCGCTATCGCCAGACCCGCGCCATGACCCTCGGACAATTTTTCGAGATGCGCTATTCCCGGCGTTTTCGCCTTTTCGCCGGCGTACTCGGTTTTCTCTCCGGAATTCTTAATTACGGGATCTTTCCCGCCGTCTCCGCCACTTTCTTCGTCTACTTCCTCGCCCTCCCGCAATCCGTGAGAATATTCGGACTCGCCTGCCCCACGAATGTTTTAATCATGGCGGCATATTTAAGCTGCGCGCTCACCATGATGCTGGTCGGCGGGCAAATCACGCTACTGGTGACCGATTGCCTCGAAGGAATTCTTTCGCATCTGGTATGGGTCGTCGTAATCGTCGCCATCTTTTGCGTCATCAGTTGGTCGCAGATGCGCGGCGTTCTCACCCACACGCCGCCCGGAAATTCCCTCGTGAATCCTTTCGATCAGAACAAAACCAAAGACTACAACGTCTGGTACGCGATGATGCTTCTGGCCACGACCGTTTACGGCACGATGGCCGTGCAGAAAGACAACAGCTTCAGTTCCGCCGCCCGCACGCCTCACGAATCGCGCATGGGCGTGGTGCTCGGAAATTGGCGCACCATGGCCCGGAATGTGATGCTGGTCGTGCTTGCCCTGGGTGCGCTGACATTCCTGAAAACGCCCACTTTCCCGGGACGCTCCGAGCTTGGCGCCATCGCCGATCCGGAAATCCGCTCGCAGATGCAGGTCCCGATCGCCCTGCGATATATGCTCCCCGTCGGCGTCAAGGGATTATTTTGCCTCATCATGGTCCTCACCCTCATGTCCGGTGATGCCAGCCACATGCTCACCTGGGGCGGCGTCTTCATCCAGGACATCGTTCTTCCCCTGCGCAAGACGCCAATGAACCCCCGGCAACACATCTACGTTCTGCGCCTCGCGGTGATCGGCGTGGCGATCTTCGCCTTCTTCTTCAGCGTCTTCTTTCATCAGAAGCAGGACATCGTCATGTGGTGGCTCGTGACCGAAGGTGTTTTCCTCTGCGGCGCCGGCGCCGCAATCATCGGAGGCCTTTACTGGAAAAAGGGAACCACCGCCGCCGCCTGGGCTGCGCTAGTCACCGGCTCGGGCATCACCCTCGGCAGCATTCTCATCGTTCACCAATTCCCCGCGATGTCGAAATATTTCAACTTCAACGGCAACCAGGCGCGCTTCATCGCCGCCGCCGCATCCGCGGCCGTATATGTCGTCGTCGCGCTTTTCACCTGCCGCAAAGATTTTGATCTCGACCGAATGCTGCACCGTGGCCGCTACGCGCTGGCCGACGATCTCACCCCATCCGCCGAGCCCGCCGCAGGGCGCAAAGCCCGCATTAACTGGCCCCGCCTCATGGGTTTCGATGCGGATTTCACTTTCTGGGATAAAATTGTCTCGGGCGGAATATTCTTCTGGTCGATGTTCTGGCTGGCGGTCGTCATTGTCGGAACGGTCTGGAACCTGATCCGCCAGTGGCCTACCCGCGTCTGGGCCGATTACTGGTTCATCGTGGGAATAGTCCTTCCGGTAATCGTGGCGATCGTGACGCTGATTTGGTTCGGCATCGGCGGATTCATCGATCTCCGGCTGCTCTTCGCCCGCCTTTCGTCGATGAAACGCGATGCCCGCGACGACGGCAGCGTGGGCGAATACGACCGTCCATCCGCCCCCGATTTTTCGTCCCCTTTTGCCGCCAAACTGCCCGAAAAGGCGTCAAAAAGTACAACGATTTCATAAAAAGTTGTCAGTAAAACGGATTGGCTTAGCGCCTCTTGGAAGGTTAATGTAAAGCTGTACCGAACACCTCAAACGTGGCCCACTTTAGCTGCGTAGAGATGATGTCCCCGGAGGTCATTTATGAAACGGATACGAGGGTTCACCCTGGTGGAGCTGCTGGTCGTCATCGGCATCATCGCCGTGCTGATCGGCATTCTGCTTCCCGCGCTGAGCAAGGCGCGCGATCAGGCCAACACCGTCGCCTGTGCCTCAAACATGCGCCAGTTCTATTTGCTCTGGACGATGTACGCCGACGATTATCAGCAAGCCGCGCTTCCTTGTTACTATCAATTGATTACACCGAAGTCGACTCAGATCGACTGGTGGGACTATGAGCTTCTTGGACCCGAACTGGGTAAGTCCGGCGGCAACGGTGCTACGGGAGTCAACGGCATCGGCGGCTATAACGTCGGCAATTGGACCCTGCAGGCGGGTGTATTGCGTTGCCCGGCAGCCGATCATAGCGATGATCCGTCCGAAAGCGCCTATTCGGCTAATGCGAACTGGTCTGGAGACACTTCATATTTTGGTGATTACATCTACAACGTCTTCATGGGTAAATTGGAGCAGCAGGCCGTAACCCCCACCACATATGGTTTTTCGGTTTATTGCACTAATCCCAAGCTCGCTGCGATTCCAGGAAATGTGATTTTGCTGGTCGAAGCTGTTAAACCGAATTTCTACTCCTCAGTTACTACGGCGCACAAAGATAGCAGCGGCGGGGAGTCTGGTTGCCCCGTGGGTTGGAAGCCTTACTTCCAGAGTTGGGGAAATTTGGTCGACAACGCCCCAAACGACACCTCGGAAACAGGCGCGATAAATCGCATCGGTACACCTCATTCCGGCAGCAAAATGTGCAATATTCTTTCCGCCGATGGGCACGTCTCTGAGATTAATCCGTACACGCAGTCGCTTGTGCCAAATGGCACCGGCCTGGCCACCGGTGGCTCTGAATCGGGTAATACCTACACCTACGTCGGCGGGCAAACTCCCTATACATACGCCGCAAACAGCGGGAAGGGTGATTTTATGGACTCATACATTGGGCCGCCATACACTTCCCAGTTGCCTTACTTCGCCAATGGAAGCGTCGGAGCCACAGCTCCCAATAATCCTACCGTACCAACTAGCGGCGGCTCGACGCCGGGAAACCCCTACGAATACGGCTGGAACAAGGGCTTTCCGGACTTGGGTGGTTGAGCCCGAATCTTTATCCTGAATTAAAAAAGGACGCATTACGCGTCCTTTTTTTATGCGCCTGTTTCCCACACAAATCCCCCCAAGTCACCAAAAATCCAACGAATCCTGCCTTTAGTACAAGTCTTTATACAACGCGAATTTCAGGCCATGGGGTATGATTCGATCCTAGGCTGAAGATAAACCAGGCAACATAAACTGCTTTCGGAGGGTAATATGAAGAAGGCTCAAGGTTCGCGGCGCGGTAATTCTCGGTCCACAAAAGCTGGATTGATGCTAGCGGCCGCGGCCGCTTCTTTTGTCTTTAGCCGTAGCGCCAGCGCCGTAACCGGCACCTGGCTCGATACTTCCGGGGATTCCAACTGGTCCGATGGAACCAACTGGAGCACCAACCCCACTCCTCCCGGAAACGATACGGGATCCACGACCAACGGGGATACCGCCTGGTTCACCAACTCCACGGCTGTCGCCGGTTCCAGCACCGTCAATCTCGATGTCGCCAACTGGAATATTCTCAACATCACCTTCGACTCATCCAGCGCCAACAGCTTCACGATCGGCACCACTGCGGCGGGTGCAAACTCGCTGCTTCTCTCCAGCGGTGGAGAAGTCCTCGAAGACAGTTCTGTGAGCAGCCCTGCCGCCGAACTGATTAACGCACCCGTCGTCCTCGAAGGCAATGCCACGTTTGAAAACGACGCTTCGACCAGCGCCAGCGGTTTAAAGTTCAACGGCAATATTTCGGGTGGCACCTCAGGCCCCATCACACTGACCCTTCAGGGAACTAACACAGGCAGCACAAGCTCCAGCAATGATCAGATCATCGGCGCTATCTCCAATGGCTCATCCTCGGCTCTAAGCATCGTCAAAAACGGCACAGGCATTTGGCAATTGTCGTCCACGGGAACGAGCACCTACACCGGCACCACAACAGTGGAACAAGGAAATCTGATTGTCACTACCGGCGGCGGAATATCCGCGGCGACGGATGTGACGGTCGATCAGGGCGCCACGTTCAACAGCAACACAAGCACCGGTCCCTTCCCGACCATTCACAGCCTGACGGTGGAAACAGCAGCTTCCAGTACAAATGTCCTGGCTACCGGGGCTACCAACGCGTTCATAAACATCGCCAATAATGTTGGTCCCGCGCTGGTCATCAATAGCCAGGGGGACGGCATTGCCGGCATCACCCCGGTCAGCCTCAACTTCGATCTCACCGGCACCGGTGGCATTGTTTCTATCGTTAATTCCGCTTTCAACAACCACTACACATTCGAAGGCACTGGCAAAATCCTCGACCTCGGCACCACCAGCCACCTCCTCTATCAGAATTATGGAGGCAGCAGCACTGATTTACAGATCAACGGAACTGTCTCTTCCGACAGCTCGGGCGGAGGAGTTATTAAGAGCGGTAATGGCACCGTCAAACTGCAGGTCACTGCCCCCGCCGTTGAAACCTTCACAGGCCCCATCGAAATCCAGGAAGGTTCCTTCAAGCTCACCGGCACCGAAGAAAATCAGCTCCCCGGGGTCAATCCCCTGCTGATCGATGGTGGAAATTTCAATCCTGACGGAACCGCGACCGGGACCGGCGATGTCACCGTTGCTTCCTTTAACGCCACAAGCGGAAGTATCACCGAAGGTTCGGGCGGTGCAGCCGCACGTATCTACGCCCCCTCCTACAATTTCAACATTGTAACCGGCGAGAACTTCCCCGTCGGTTCCAGCCTGGGCGATTTTTCGGGCGGCACGGTTAATGGCGGCTCCGGCACTGGCACATCCGCCGTCAACATTGCCGGACCCGGTACTGTCACCTTTTCCGGAACGGCTAACTCGTACAGCGCCGGCACGACCGTCAGCGGCGCAACCCTCGTCGCCAACATGAACGCCTCCGGAAGCCCCCTCAGCACCGGCGCGGTCGCCCTCAACGGCTCATCGCTTAATCTGGATCCCAACGCCGCCGCTGGTTCCGGATCCGCGATCAGCTACACCCTCGCCACCGCCGCCTCCACTCAGTTGACCTACGGCGGCGGAGACATGCTTGGCATCAAGCAAGGCAACGAGACCAGCTTCACCGTCACCATCGGAAACGGCTCGGGGTCCGCCCTGAATCGCGTGAACAACGGCACCCTCGTCATCGCACCCGATCTTGGGACGTCCAGCCTGGGCATCGGCGGCGGAACCGAATTCCTTTTTGTCGCCGGCACTGCTCCAACCCTCACCAACGGCATCGTGAATACTTCCATCGTCGGACAAAATAACGATTCCAATGCTTCCGGTGATTTCCTCACCTATTCCGCCGGCAACGGATTCAGCCTCGCCGCTTATTCCTCTTCCACCAACATCAACACCGCCGGTTCTTCCGCTATTTACAACGCCGGAACCGGAGGCAATACCAACGCTCTTTCCGGCTCGGCTTCGGTTTATGCCCTCAACGCCGAGGCGCAAACCATCGACACCCATGGAAATATCCTCACCGTCGGCAACGGCAGCGGTCAGGCCGGTGTGATTCTTAACGGCGGCGTGATCGAGGATTCAACGGCCGGCGCAGGAACACTCGCCTTCGGCGCCGCCGAAGGAACCATCTTCACCAGCAAGGCCGGTGGAACAATCTCCTCCATCATCAGCGGTTCCGGCGGCGTTACCGCCTTCGGTCCCGGCAAACTTAGCCTCACCGGCAACAACACCTTCACCGGCGGACTTAACATCAACCAGGGAACCGTCAACGTCTCTACCGATCCCAATCTCGGCGCTGCCGGCGGTTCGATCACATTCGGCGGTGGAACCCTCCAATTCGCCAGCAGCTTCCCCACCACCGTCACCCGTCCCATCACCATCAACGCCGGCAACGGAACCATCGACCCACAGTCCGGCACGATTACCATCAGTTCCGCCATCAGCGGCGCCGGCAACCTCACCGTCAATTCTACCGGGACCGCGGGCAAACTTATCTTGTCCAATGCCAACACCTACGGTGGAACCACCATCAGTGCCGCTAGTACCCTGCAGTTGAATACCGGTGGATCCCTCGGCTCCGGCAGCGTCATCAACAACGGCGGACTGATTTTCAACGCGTCCGGCTCGCCGTCCGTTTCCGCCGTTATCTCGGGCCTCGGAAGCATCACACAAAGCGGCACGGGAACAGCCGCCCTCAGTGGCTCAAACTCCTACGCCGGCGCCACCGCGATTAACTCCGGCGGCATTCAGGTGGGCAACGCCAATGCCCTCGGCTTCGGCGGCGCCAGCACCGGCGCATCCCTCCCCGTCGCAACCGTCAATTCGAGCGCCACGCTTGACCTCAACGGCCAGCAACTCAATAAACCCATCACATTGAACGGCGGCACTCTGACCAACAGCAGTGCCACCGTCGCCGGCCTTTCGACCGGTGTCAACGGATACGTTGTCACCTCCCCAGGCGTCGGCGTCGCCGCCGACCTTGTCGCCGTCACTGGCGGCGGCAGCGGTGTCACCGCGGGCGCTACCGTCAAACTCCTGCTCGGCTTGACCAACGCCAGCATCACCTCCGTTACCGGCGGCAGTGGATATGCAACCGCCCCAACAGTCACCATTAACCCCGGCTACGGCGGCGGAAGCGGCGCTACCGCGGTTGCCACCGTCTCCGGCGGAGCAGTCACCGCCGTCACCATCACAAACCCGGGCGTCGGCTATTATCAGATTCCGAGCTTTAGTTTCAGCGGCGGCGGCGGCAGCGGCGCCAGCGTCACCGCCAACACTGACAATTTCATCGCCGTTGGCGCTCAGGCCATCTCTCCGGGCAGCGGATATACCTCCGTCCCCACCGCGACCCCCTACGACGTCGAGAGCAGCGCCGGCGTCTCCACTGAAACTCTCCCAACGCTCACTGCCGTTCTGAACACCGTCAATCTACAGGCCACCAGCAATATCGGCGGCAACAATGGCGATATCTCCCTCGCCAACCTCGTCTCCGGCGGCGGTGGACTCACCAAGATAGGCTCCGATACGCTTACTCTTAGCGCCGCCAACACCTACTCCGGCGGCACAATCGTCAACGCCGGAACTCTTAATGTCAGCAATACCTCCGGCTCAGCCACCGGCACGAACAGCGTCACACTAAACGGCGGAACTCTCGCCAGCGGCGCCGTTGGCGCTATCTCCGGCAATGTCCTGGCCGGCAGCGGAGCGCACACCATCGCACCCGGTGGCATCGGCAGCATCGGCACTCTCTCACTCGGTGGTCTGACCACCTCCAGCCTCTCCACCCTGAACTTCGATCTGGGCACCGGCGCGGGTCCGGAGATCACCAACGGCGACCTCCTCACCCTCGGATCGGGCACAGTCAGCATCGGCTCGGGAACTCTTCTCAGTTTCGGCGGAACGCCTGTCGTTGGCGACGATTACCGGCTCATCGGAGGTTCCATCAGTGGAATCACGCTCGCCAACTTCGCCGGACTCTCCTCGGGCGAATCTCTCAGCAAGACCGTTGATCCCGGATTCATCGATCTGGTTGTTGCCGCCGGCGGACCGGCCAGTCTCACCTGGGACGATGCCAGCGGAAATAATCTCTGGGACAACGGAACCAGCGTGAACTGGAATAACGGATCGTCCAACACGACATTCAGCACCGGGTCAAATGTCACCTTCAGCGACAACAATGGCAGCGCCGCGGGCCGATATTCGGTGACCCTCAACTCCACCGTCCTTCCAGCCTCGATGGTCGTTAACAACAGCACCGGAAGCTACTCCATCACCGGGACTGGAACCATCGGCGGCACAGGCTCACTCACCAAGTCCGGCACCGGCACTCTCACCCTTGCAACGGCCAATACCTACACCGGCGGAACCAATGTCAGCGCCGGATTGCTTCTGATTGAGCCGACCAGTTCCACGACGAGTGCCTTGGCGAATGGCGCGTTATCCATCACCGGCGGCAAAGTGCAGTTGGCCACCAACGTCACCCAGGGCAGCCAATCGGCCAATCCGCCATCCACTGCCCCCACCAGCAACGTCAAAATCAGTTCCCTGTCGATCGCCGGCACCGGCACGCTCGACATCGGCAACAATCACCTGATCATCAACTACGGCAGCAGTGCCGATCCTATTGCGTCGATCGCATCATTGATTGCCGACGGCGCATACGGCAGCGGTACCACTGTCACCTGGACCGGAACCGGAATCACCTCCAGCGCCGCCGCGAGCAATCCCAGCTACGGCATCGGCTACGCAGACTCCAACGATCCGGGCAATCCAGCGGGCCTCGCTTCCGGCCAGATCGAAATCATGTACACCCTTTTGGGCGACGCCAACCTTGACGGAAAAGTAAACGGATCCGACTTCAACCTGATGGCCACGAACTTCAACCAAGCCGTCACCGCCGGCTGGGATAAGGGCGATTTCAATTACGACGGAAAGGTCAACGGCAACGACTTCGTGCTCTTGGCCGCCAATTTCAACCAGTTCGCCAGTCAATCGGCCGTATCATCCGCCGACGAAACGGCCCTAGATGCGTTCGCCGCAGCCAACGGCATCAGTCTGAATAGCGTCCCCGAGCCGGCCTCAATGGGCCTTCTCACTTTGGGCCTTGTCGGCGTAATGGCTCGCCGCCGCAGGCGGTCATCGAAATAATCTCGCCGGCCAGCGTGGCGGCTATCGTTTGGTGACCGCTTTCAGAAACCCCGAACGGATTTATCCGCCGCGCTGGGATCACCCGTCGGTGGCGGCGCGTTGTCCACGGCCGCCGGCGGACCCAATATTTCAGTGAAAATCGGCTTCAAGGCATCCGCCCAAACCTGATAGCCTTTCAGCGCCAGATGCAGCCGGTCCACTGGATTGGCCATGCCGTCAAACCACTTCCCGTCCTTGTCCGCGAGCCGGTCGTTGATGTTGAGGTATCTGATCTTCTTGCCATCGGCGAACTGGGAAATGTTGGCGTTGATCTTATCAATCGTCGGCATCACTTTGATATTGTCGTTGCGGGGGGTAATACCCATCAAAATGATCGTCGCCTCTGGAGCCTTTTGCTGAAAAATTTCGAGAATTGCCTTGATGCCTTTGGTGATGCTCTCAACCTTGGCGTCATCCCCGCCAACCGGCGTGGAGTTGCCGACGTTGTTAGTCCCGGCCAATACCACGATGATCCTCGGATTGACGTTGTCCAGTTCTCCGTTGTTCAGCCGCCAAAGAATGTTCTGAATGTTATCCCCGCCCCAGCCGAAATCGGCGGCATTCCAGCCGAAAAAGTTCTGCTTCCAATTTGTCAGGAAATCCTTGTACATGTCATCGCTGGCGCCCCACCGCCGCGTGATCGAATCGCCTTCGAAATAAATATCGATGCGCCCCTGCCTGGCTTTGGCAAGCAACTGGCTGTGGGCAACCTGGGAATTCTTGTCCCTTCGCGGGACGGGCCGATCTGCGGCTGGAAAAACGCTCATGGTTTTGGGGCCGTTCAAATCTGAATTCGGCGTGACATCCTCTCCCTTGACGAGCGTCGCAAGCCATTCGGCCGAGCGCTTCGTATACGGAAGCTGCTGCGCCGCCGTCGCCAAATGATTATGCGGCGAATCGATCATAGGGGCCGCTTCCTTCTGTCCCTGCATCTGATTGAACGCCGTCCAGATCCCAACCGGCGGCGCCGTCGTGTCCACGAATCCCATCGCAACCAACGCCGGAACTTTGATGCGCGAAGCGAAATTCACCGCGTCAAAATACTCCGCCGTCTTCATGATCTTCGGATTATTTGCCGGCCAGTTCGGATAACCCGACGCCCGCCCGTGCAGCGGACCATTCATGTCGCAGCCGGAAGGCTCGTCAACGATAACTCCGGTAATCTTCGGATCCAGGCCCGCCACGCAAATGCTCTGCTGGCCGCCCATACTCGTGCCCATGACGATAAGCGTTTTGCCGTCCCAATCGGGCCGGCTGGCGAGATATTCCACCGCGCGGTAATCGGCCAAGTACATCTGAAGAAAATAATTCTTGTCCCGATCGTCCACGCCGATCGATGTGTAATTCTTCAGCGATTGCGGAAGAGCGTTGTAATACGCCCGCGGCTGGTCGGGCAGCACATCATGTGGCTCGATATTCAATGCCAGCCAGCCTTCAGCAGCGCGATCGGTCACCCACTGCTTCTGCAATGGATACGGCGGGCTCGCCCATTGGAATATCACCACCCCCGGAAACTTTCCTTCCTTCTTCGGCTTGGCCAGTTGGCCATAGACATGCGTCCCGTTAACATGGTCCAGCCGGATCGCCGCATAGTCGATATCCGCCCTCCCGATGTCTTTTGGCGTAACCACCGGATTTGCCGGGATTGCTACCAGCAACTTGATCTTGGAATCCCAGAACTCGTCAAAATCCGCCGGCCGTGGAATAGAGGGCTGAAGCTTATCGGGCGCCACCGCGGCGCCGACAATCAATCCTCCAGCGCTGGGAGAAGTCGCCGCGCCGCGGGGGGGCGTGATTTGCACATATAGCATCGCGGGTTCATCCAGCGTGATTTCAATCGCCGCTGAACCGGAGGAAAAATCGAGAGTCCCCGTCTTGATTGTGTCGAAGTTGTTTTTCTTGATTGTGTATTTGTAATCGCCGGCCAGTGCCTCCCCTTGCGGCAAAGAAACAGTCCAGCCAACCTTTTCACCAATCGCGTAAATTCCTGTTGCCTTAAATGGCGTCAGTGTCAATTGCTGTGCGGAGCACAGTCGCCCCACGGCCAGCAACAAAATCATTGCGATGACAATTTTAGGAATGAACCGCTTTCGAAAATTCATGCAGGCTCCCGAAAATCTATTGCGCTTGACCCGCCGCTGGCTGCGTCGACGGAAGCGGCGGTGCTTTTATAAACTGGCTGGCCCAATCGATGAATGCCGGCCAATTTTCCGCAACGCTATGACCGCCGGTGTGCTGACGCCATGCCAATTCCCCGCCGATCAGCGTCAACACCGGCGGCATCGGATCAGTCAGATAATCTCCCGCCGTTCCCAGGTCCCTCTTCCCCAGTAGTCTATAGGCAGGTCCCGCCGCCACGGCCGCCATGAAGCTGCCATGGGCATCGACCCAATTCGGATCATTTGGTTTGCTGCCATAGCTGATAAAGCATGGCCGCGGCGCGCACATCGCGATCAGCTCC
>Ga0182015_10003421_pt1 | contig 17849 bp, 18 predicted proteins | sample 712P3MmetaG_FD_120478 | JGI IMG/M metagenome (GOLD analysis project Ga0182015, IMG submission 120478) | Permafrost microbial communities from Stordalen Mire, Sweden - 712P3M metaG | ecosystem: Environmental > Terrestrial > Soil > Wetlands > Permafrost | place: Sweden: Stordalen | collected...
GGCTCGGCGATCGCGGGAGCAGCGGGCGGGGCCGGCGGCGCCTGTGGCGGGGCGGGCGGCTGCTCAGCCGCCGGGGGTGCCGCTGGACTCTCGCTCGCGGCCGCAGCGGCTGCGGCGGCGGCGGCCGCAGCAGCCTCCGCGGCGGCCGCCTGCTCGGCGGCCAGCTCGGCTTCGCGCTGCGCCCGCTCCTCTGCATCACGGCGTGCGCGCTCCTCTGCCTCGGCACGCAGTTTCTCCTGCTCGGCGCGGTAGATTCCGGCGCCCTCGCCCACACGGTCGCCGATCGCCCGCGTGATGATCGCGCAGGAACGGATCGCGTCGTCGTTGCCGGGGATCACGAAGTCGATGCCGTCGGGGTCGCAGTTGGTGTCGACGAGCCCGATGATCGGGATCCGAAGTCGCTGGGCCTCGCGCACTGCGATCGCCTCGGTCTTCAGATCGATCACGAAGATCGCGGCGGGCGTGCCCTTCATGTTCTTCACGCCGCCGAGGTTCGCCCGCAGCTTCGCCAGGTCGGCCTGGGCGGAAAGCCGCTCGCGCGTCGGCAGGAGCGCAAGCTGTCCCTCGGTCTCGTAGCGCTCGAGATCGTGCAGCCTTCGGATGCGCTCGCTCATCGTCTGGAAGTTGGTGAGCAGCCCGCCAAGCCAGCGGTGGTTGACGTAGGGCATGCCGGTCGCCTCGGCGACCTCGCGCACGGCATCACGCGCCTGTTTCTTCGTGCCGACGAACAGCACCGTGCCACCACGATGGGCGACGGTGCCCGCGAACTCGCTCGCCTGATCGAGCAGGCGTTTGGTCTTCAGCAGGTCGATGATGTAGATGCCGTCCCGCTCGCCATGAAGGAAGCGGCGCATCTTTGGGTTCCAGCGACGCGTCTGGTGGCCGAAATGCACTCCGGCCTCCAGCAGCTCCTTGATTCCCGGCTGGGCCACGGTAGAGCTCCTTATTGGTGTGATCAGCTGCCGCGCGGCGGGCCGTGCGGACCCGGAGCAGACGCAACGGGCAGGACGCAGGCCCTCGACGCCGTACGGGTCGAGTTATGGTCGACACATCCTAGTCCCCGCGAGGCCCGGGCAGCCTCAGCCGATCCTCGCGAGCTCCAGCGCGCGCCCCAGATCGCCGGGAAGCTCCGACTCGATCACCAGCGGCTCGCCGGTGAACGGCTGCGCCAGCTCGAGCCGCGCCGCGTGCAGGAACTGGCGCCGCAGACCGTAGCGACCGGCGGTGCCGTACTCCCGGTCCCCACACACAGGATGCCCGATGGCCTCGAAATGCGCCCGGATCTGGTGCGTGCGACCGGTCTCCAGGCGGACGCGAAGCAGTGACGTGTCCGGCAGCGCCTGCTCGAGCACGAAGTGCGTGCGCGCCGACCTCGGCTTGTCCGTGTCGACCGACATCCGCGTGCGCGCTCGCCGGTCGCGGCCCAGCGGGGCGTCGATCGTCCCGCTGCGCGACGGCGGCCGTCCCTCGACCAGCGCCACGTACTCGCGCACTATCTGGCGTGCCGCCATCGCCGCCTTCAAGCGGCGATGAGCCTCCTCGCTCTTGGCGACCACGAGCAATCCCGAGGTGTCCTTGTCGAGCCTGTGCACGATACCCGGACGCCACGCCTCGCCCCCAGCGGCCCCGTGGCGCGCGAGCGCCTGCGAGAGCGTGCCGTCGCGGTGCGGACCGGCCGGGTGAACGACGGTTCCGGCGTCCTTGGAAACGACGATCAGATGCTCGTCCTCGTAGGCGATCACCAGTTGGGGAAGCTCGCCGCTCCCAGCCGCCTCGCGGACCGTGACCGCCGGGGCGATCGCGATCGTCTCACCGCCGCGCAGCCGATCGTTCTTGCGTGCGGCCACCCCGTCGAGCGACACGGCACCGGCCACGATCCGCCGCTGCGCCTGCGCTCGCGAGCCGAACCGCGCGGCGAGGAACTGATCGAGCCGCTCGCCGGCGGCCTCAGGCGGGACGCGCAGCGCTTCCACGACGACCCACGAGCCACAGCAGCGTCAGCACACCGATCGTGATCGACGCGTCGGCCACGTTGAACGCCGGCCAGTCCGGCAGCTTGATGAAGTCCGTGACCATCCCGAGGCGCAGGCGGTCGATCAGGTTGCCGAGCGCTCCGCCCACGATCAGGCCGCACGCCAGCCACATCCACCGCTGCTCGCGGTGGCGCGCAAAATAGGTCAGCACGGCCGCGAGCACGAGTACCGCGACCACGATCACGCCGGCCTCGCTGCCCGTGAACAGGCTGAAGGCGATGCCGCTGTTCTGCGCGCGCACGAGCGTGATTCCGGGCAGCAGGTGGCGGCTCTCGCCCAGTGCGATCGAGCCGCGCACGAGCTGCTTGGTGAGCTGGTCGACGATCAGTACGGCGGCGACGACGACGGCGGCTCGCCTCGATGCCCGGCCCGCCTCCGTCATCAGCGGATCGCGTTCGCTACCAGCTGGCCGACGACCTGCAGCACGATGATGCCGATGATCGGGCTGAAGTCCAGACCCCCGAACGACGGCAGGATCCGGCGGAAGATCCGCAGGTAGGGCTCGCAGACGTCGCGTAGGAAGCCGAGGATCGCGTCGCTCGTACGCGAGTACGGGACGCGCAGACCTGCGGTGAAGGCCAGGCTGCTGAGGATGTAGGCGAAGATCACGAGCGTGTAGACCCAGGTCAGCGCCAGCACGAAGTCGGCGATCGTCCCGCGGACGTTGGTGAGGGCCAGGATCACGTCGTGCTCGGCCCGGCGACCGCGGCGGCCGCATCCGCGAACGCGCTGCGTAGCCCGGCCTGCTCGAGTACGCGAAGTCCGCGAGCGGTCATCCCGCCGGGAGAGGTCACCTCCCTGCGCACGCCGAGCGTGTCCATGCCACGCGCCTGCAGCAGCGCCGCGGAGCCCGAGAGCGCACCGCCCACCAGCATGGCAGCCTGCGCCGCCGGAATGCCCTGGCCCACCGCCGCGTCGATCCACGCCTCGGCGAGCAGCGCGACATAGGCCGGCGCCACCCCGCTGACAGCCGTCGCTGCATCCATCAGCCGCTCCTCGAGCCGCACCACGGTCCCGACGCGATCCAGCAGCGCCTCGACCTGCGGAAGCTCCGCCCCGCAGACGCACGTCACTCCGGCCCGGATCGCCGACGCCGTGTTCGGCATCGCGCGCACGATTGCCGCCCCCGGATACGCGGCCGCCAACTGCTCGAGCGTCACGCGACCCAGCAGCGAGAGCACCATCGCAGCCGCCCCGACCTCCCGCGCCACCGCGTCGAGCCCCGCCGGCTTGTGCGCGAGCACGACAAGCTCCGCGCGCTCTCCCAGTTCCCGGTTGGACGCGACCGCCTCTCCGCCGACGAGCTCGGCCAGCGCTGCCGCTCGTCCCGATCCGTGATCGCTGAAGAGGGCGGGCTCTCCGAGCCCGACCGCCAGCGCGCGAGCCATGTTCCCGGAACCGACAAATCCGATGACCATCAAAATCAAGGCTACCGGCCGCTACTCGCGGCCGGGGTGACGGAGCCAACCATTGGCAAAGCGGAGCCCGGGCTCGATGCGCAACTCACCTCACGCGGAATGCGGGCGGCGAGCCACCACTCGGATCCGGCCGCGCTCAGGCCTGATTGAAGAAGCCCTTTTCGATCAGGCGGGCGCGTTCCTCGGCTGAGAGCTCGACGTTTCGCGGCGTCAGCATGAACACCTTGTCAGCGATCCGCTGCATGCCTCCATCGAGCGCGTAAGTCAGGCCGCTGGCGAAGTCGATCAGGCGCATCACGAGCGGCGTGTCGATGCCCTGAAGGTTGAGGATCACGGGGATGCCCTCGCGGAACTTGTCAGCGACCTGCTGGGCGTCGTTGAAGGACTTGGGGATGACCAGGTGCACGCCGAAGTCTCCGGCCGAGTCGCCCCCGCGCGTGGCTGCGCCGCGCCCGCCGGTCACCGAGCGCAACATGGCTGCCGGGCGGGGCGCCGGGGCTGCGTCGTCGTCGGCGAAGATGTCGTCGAAGTCGTCGCGGCGTTTGCGTCCCTGCAGGCGACGCACATTCGGGCGCTCGCGGTAGCGGTCCGCGAGGGCAGCCTCCGGCTGCTCGCGCACGGCCTCGGTCTCGTAATCGTCGTACTCGTCAGCCTCTTCGGCCAGGCCGAAGTAAACGAGCGTGCGATGCCAGGATTCTCGGAGCGGCATGGCTGGATGTTTCGCTGATCGGCCCTGATTCCCTGCAAACGGCACTTTACCGGACGCCAACGCGGATTCTCACCGCCGAGCGTCCGCGCGGGCCGCCCGGGCACCCGCTAGGCGAAAAGGATAGTGCCGATCCGTACGATCGTGGCTCCCTCCTCGACCGCGACCTCGAAATCCTGGCTCGTGCCCATCGAGAGGGTCGGGAGCCCCCGCTCGCCCGCGAGCGCTGCGAGCGCGGCAAAATGCGCGCGGCTGCGCTGCGGATCGCCGGTCTGCGGCGGCATCGTCATCAGCCCCACGACCTTGACCGGCGAGCGACTGATGAAGGCGTCGAGTTGGTCGGGTGCGATTCCCGCCTTCGCCTCCTCGCCGCTGACGTTCACCTCGACCAGGATCTCGAAGCCCTCTGGCGCATGCCGTCCCAGCTCGCGCAGCGCCGAGTCGGTGGCGACCGAGTGGATCAATTCGACGTGCTCGACGATCAATTTGACCTTGCGCGACTGCAGCGCGCCGATGAAATGCCAGCGCAGACGCCCGGGCGCCCGCGCTGCCTTCTCGATCAGGTCCTGAGCGCGATTTTCTCCGACGAGCGTGACGCCCGCGCCAGCCAGCGCCTCGATGTCCTCGGCGCCGATGTACTTGACCGCCGCGAGGACCTCGACCGCACCCGGATCGCGCCCGGCGCGGGCGGCCGCGCGCTCGATTCGCTCACGCACGAGCTCCAGATTCGCTCGCACCCGTTCGGCGCTCAGGAGAGCCACGCGAAGCCACCCTGGCGCCCGGTCGCCAGTCCGTCACGCCGATGCGAGAAGAAACGTCCCGTTGGTGCGCAGATCGTGCACAGTCCGACGTCGTGAACCGCGCCGACGCCCGCCTCCCGCAGCTGCGCGGCCGCGATCGCCTTCAGGTCGAGCAGTCGTCCGCGGCTCGCGCCGTAGGCCGCGAAGCGCGCACGCACGTCATCACCGGTCTCGTAGCAGCAGCCGCCGACACCCGGGCCGATCACGGCCTCGAGCGCTCCCTCGGCGCCGAGCGTCCGCAGCGCGCGCACGCCTTCGGCGGCGATGCCCGCGTCAAGACCGCGCCACCCGCCGTGGAGCATCACGACGCCGCCCTCCCCCCCGACCGCGATCGGCAGGCAGTCGGCGACATGCACACCTGCGGCGAGGGCTGTGAGCGCCGTCGCGACGCCATCCCCTTCGGCCACACCCACACGGTAGCCCTCGACGGGCGCCTCGACGCCCACCACGACGGCGCCGTGAACCTGCCGCGGCACCGCGACGCCATCCACACCGAGCTGCCCGAGCACGCGCGCCTGCACCACGGCGAGCGCTTCACCTGGCCCGCGCGAGCTGACCCGCAGGTTCCCATCGCCACGGTCGCTGAACGCGACCGTCCAAGCGTGACCCCTCACATGGAGCATCACAGCTCCGCCTGCGCGAGAGCGTGGGCCAGCTCCTCCTCCGGCCCCCCCGTCAGCTCGCCGTCGAGCTTCGCGTCGAGCGTTCGCTGAAGCCGGCAGCCGATCTGCGGGCCCTGCGGGATCCCGGCTGCCAGCAGCTCGTCGCCGCCGATCTGGAGGCGCACATGGCGCAGTTCCTCGATCCAGCGCCGGGCCGCCTCCCGCGCGCCGCGTGCTCCGGCGGCCGCAACGGCCTCGACCGGCGTGCCATGCCACGCTCGCCAGAGCGCACTGGGCGTCAGATCCGCGGGGATGCCCGCGCGCATGCATGCGAGCGCGACCACGTGTTCGTGTGCCGTCAACTCGAGGTCTGCGAGCCAGCGCTCCTGGCTGCTCAGCAGTCCGAGCAGAAGCATCGCGCGATCGCTGTCCGCCGGCGCCAACGAGAGCGCGCACTCGGCGAGCGTGCGGTCGATTGCGAGCGGCAGCTTGTCGGAGAGCCGCGTGAGCACGGCGACCGGGTCGGACTCGGCGAGCGCCAAGCGCAGTTCGCCGCCCAGGCGACCGCCGCTGAGTGTCTCGAGGCTCGCCTGTTCAGCCAGACCCGCCGTCCACGGCTCGACCGCGAAACCGAGGCGCTCGGCGTAGCGTGCGAGGCGCAGAACGCGTGTCGGATCGTCAATGAAGCTGCGCTCGTGCAGCACGCGCAGCGTTCCGGCGGAGAGGTCCTCGAGCGCGTTTGAGGCCGCGAGCAACTCCCCGCCCTCCAGTGTGACCGCGATCGCGTTGACCGTGAAATCGCGCCGCGCGAGATCCTCCTCGATGCTCGCCGGCTCGACCTCGGGCAGCGCGCCGGGTGAGGCATAGCGCTCGCGGCGCGCCATCGCCAGATCGACCCGCCAGCCGGAGCCGCTCGCGGTCGCGGTGCCGAACGGCTCATGCACCACGACATCGCCGCCGAGCGAGCGCGCGAGCGCCGCGGCGTCGCCCTCGACGACGAGATCGAGCTCACGCGGCTCGCGGCCCAGCCAGATGTCACGCACGAAACCGCCGACGGCCGCCACGCGCGCGCCTGCCGCCGGCAGCGGCGGGTAGCGCGCCAGCGCAGCGAGCACGGCCCCGGGCTCGAACGCGGCCCCGCCCATCAGCGGCGCACGGGGATCCCGGCGGCCGCGAGATGGGCCTTGGCCTGCGCGACCGTGAACTGGTCGTAGTGGAAGATGGACGCGCAGAGCACCGCGTCCGCGCCCGCCTGCAGCGCGGTGACCAGGTGCTCGAGCGCTCCGGCGCCGCCGGAGGCGATCACGGGCACGCTCACCGCGTCTGCGACCGCCTTTGTGAGCGCAAGGTCGTAGCCCTCGGTGGTGCCGTCGCGGTCCATGCTGGTCAGGAGGATCTCGCCGGCGCCACGCTCGACGGCCTCGCGCGCCCAGCTGACGACGTCGTGATCGGTTTCGGTGCGCCCGCCGCCGACGTGCACGCCCCAGGTTCCGTCCTCCCGCGCCTTGGCGTCGATCGCCAAGACCACGCACTGGGCACCGAACTGTGCCGCGAGCTCGTCGAGCAGCATCGGCCGCGCCACCGCCGCGCTGTTGACCGCGACCTTGTCCGCCCCGGCGTCGAGCACCGCCTGGGCGTCGGCAACCGAGCGGATACCGCCACCGATCGTGAATGGCACGAACACGTCGTCGGCGGTTCGCCGGGCCAGCTCGACGATCGTGGCCCGCTTCTCGTGCGTTGCCGTGATGTCGAGGAACACCAGCTCGTCGGCTCCTTCGCGGTCGTAGAAGGCCGCCAGCTCAACCGGGTCGCCGGCATCGCGGATGTCGACGAACCGGGTCCCCTTGACGACACGCCCGCCGTCCACGTCCAGGCACGGGATCACGCGCCTCAGCTGCACAGCACAGCCTCCGCCTCGGACACGCTGAAGCGTCGCTCGTACAACGCCTTGCCGGCGATGACGCCAGCGAGGCGCGGGTTGCGCAGGGCCACGAGAGCCTCGAGATCCGCGAGCGACCCGATCCCACCGGAGTAGAGCAGCTCGCCCTGAAGCGCCTGGGCGACCGCCGCCACGCCGTCGAGGTCCGGACCGTTCAACATGCCGTCGCGATCGACGTCGGTGTAGACGAAGCTGCGCACGCCACGAGCCAGCAATTCCGCCACCGCCGCGACGGCGGGCAGCGATCCGGTCTGCGTCCAGCCCGCTGTGGAGACCATGCCCCCGCGGACGTCGACCGAGACGACCACCCGCTCGCCATGTTCTGCCAGCGCATCTGCCAGCAGCGCGTCGTCGGTGAACGCCGCCGTTCCGAGCACGACGCGTTCGACGCCGGCTTCGAACGCCGCGGCGATCGCCGACTGCGACCGCAGCCCGCCACCGAGCTGTACCGGCAGCCCGGTCGCCGCGACGATCCGCTGCACGTGCTCGAGGTTGACGGGCGCGCCGCTGCGCGCGCCGTCGAGGTCGACCACGTGCAAACGTTGCGCGCCGGCCGACACCCAGCCGTTCGCGGCATCGACCGGGTCGGCCGCGTACTGCGTGGCGCGGTCGAAGTCCCCCTGCAGGAGCCGTACGGCGTGCCCGTCGAGGATGTCGATCGCGGGGTAGAGGATCACTCGCCACCGTCGCTTGCCGCGACCCAATTGGCGAGCAGGCGCAGTCCATCGTGCGAGGACTTCTCGGGGTGGAACTGGACGCCGAGGAACGAGCCGTGTGTGACGACCGAGGCGAATCGCTCGCCGTACTCGGCGCTGCCGACCACGTCGGCGTGATCGGCGGGCACCGCCACGAAGCTGTGGACGTGGTAGAAGGCCGCCGCCTCGCCGAGCCCGTCGAGGACCGCTGCGGGGCGCTCCCAGCGCACCTCGTTCCATCCGATCTGTGGCGCCTTGAGCCCGCCCGTAGCAAGCATCCGCACCTCACCGGGCACGGTCGCCAGACCTTCGGAGCCGCCGAGCTCGGTGGAGCGCTCGAAGAACAGGTGCATGCCGAGGCAGATCCCCAACAGCGGCACCTGCGCGGCGGCCCGCTCGATCAGGAACGCGTCGAGGCCGAGTGCGTGCAGGCGTTCCATCGCCTTGGGGAACGCACCGACACCCGGGATGACGAGCGCGTCCGCACGGGCGAGCGCCGCCGGGTCGGAGCTGACGAGCACCCTTGCGCCGACATGCTCCAGCGCCTTCTCCACCGACCGCCGGTTGCCCATCCCATAATCGACGAGCCCGATCACCTTTCGGCCAGGCGGCCCGGCTCGCAGCCGCGCACCTACAGCACCCCCTTGGTGCTGGGGACGCCCGGCTCGGTCGGGTCGATCGCCACCGCGGCGCGAAGCGCCCGGGCGAACGCCTTGAAGGCCGCCTCGATCATGTGGTGGGCGTTGCCGGCCGCCTGAATCTCGATGTGCACGGTGAGCTTCGCGTTGTTTGCGACGGCGCGGAAGAACTCCTCGAGCAACTCGTGGTCGAAGCCGCCGGTCGCGCCGGCCGGCAGCTCCGCGAGCATTCGCAGATAGGGGCGCCCGGAGACGTCGATCGCGCACATCGCGCGCGCCTCGTCCATCGGCACGATCGCGTCGCCGTAGCGGTAGATGCCCACGCGTTCGCCGAGCGCCTCATCGAGCGCCTGGCCGAGCACGATCCCCGTGTCCTCGACGGTGTGGTGACCGCCGGTCTCCAGATCGCCGCTGACCTCGACGTCCAAATCGAGCCGGCCGTGGCGGGCCAGCAGGTCGAGCATGTGGTCGAGAAAGCCGACGCCCGTCTCGCGCCGGCCGGCGCCGACGCCGTCGAGCGCCAGGCGCAGCGAAACGCTCGTCTCACGCGTGGCGCGTGTGATCTCCGCCGTGCGGCTCATGGCGTTGGATTCTCCACGAAGTCCGGCACGCGGGCACGCATCGATTCAGCGTGGGCACGGAAACCCTCCGCACGGGCGATCGGAACGCCGGCGCGCGCGAGCGCCTCGAGCGAGTGGTAGTCGATCCGCAGCTCCGCCATCTGGCGGCGGAAGTGGCGCGGACCGAGCGCGGAAGCGAAGCGTGCCGAGCCGCCGGTCGGCAGGATGTGATTGGAGCCGGCGACGTAGTCTCCGAACGCCGTTGCCCCCGGCCATCCGACGAACACGCAGCCGGCGGCGCGCACATTCGCCGCAAGCGACTCGGCGCCGGGCCCGATCAACTCCAGATGCTCGGGTGCGAAGGCGTTCACGAAGTCGAGGCCCTGCTCGAGCGAGTCGGCTCGGACGAGCACGAACGGCGCGCCCTGCCCGTCCCACAGGCCTCGCAGATCGGCCTCGAGCGCATCCAGTTGTGCAGCGTGCGGCGCAACCGCCACGACCAGACTCGCCTCGCCGTGTTCGGCCTGCGCCAGCAGGTCGTGGGCGATCAGGCGGATCGAGCCGGCGTCTGTCGCGTCGAAGAGCACGACGAGGTCGCTGGGCCCGGCGAAGCCGTCGATGCCGACGCGGCCGCACAGCTGTCGCTTGGCCTCCTGCACGTAGAGGTTGCCGGGCCCGACGATCACATCGGCGGCGGCGACCGACTCCGTGCCGAGGGCGAGCGCCGCGATCGCCTGGGCGCCGCCCATCCGGTGCACCTCGCCAACGCCGATCAGCTCGCACGCGGCGAGCGTCACGACATCGACCGGCGGCGGGGTTGCGATCACAACGTCCACGACGCCGGCCGAGCGCGCCGTGACGGCCCCCATCACGACCGTGCTCGGATATGCGGCGCTGCCCCCGGGCACGTAGACGGCCGCGCGCGCGACCGGCACCTCGCGCAACAGGACGCGCTGGCCCTGCGCGAGCGTCACCTCGCGATCCTCGTCGGCGGCCGCCCAGGCGACCTCGGCGACGTTGGCAATCGCGACCTCCAGGCCGGCGCGGACGCGCGGATCGAGCACCGCCAGCGCATGTGCCAGCTCATCGGCCCCGACCCGCTGCGGCGGTGGCGGGTCGAGGTCGAATTGCGCCGTGTACCGGCTCACGGCGGCGTCGCCCTCGGCTGCGACCGCGGCGATGATCTCGCCCACGGCGGCGCTCACCGACGGAGCCTGCGGGGCGAGCGAGCGGATCTCGGCGACCAGCTCGGCCGGCGCGCGGAGCACGCGACGTTCAAGCAGCACGCGAGCGCTCCAGCAGCTCATCGATTGCCGACGCCTTCAGCTTGTGGGCAACGGGGTTGGCGATCAGCCGCGCCGTACAGACAGCGAGCGTCTCGCGAATGACGAGGTTGTTCTCCCGCAGCGTCGTGCCGGTCGCGGTGAGGTCCACGATCGCCTGCACCAGGCCGGTCAGCGGCGCCAGCTCGACCGAGCCCTTCACCTCGATGATCTCGACCTGGCGGCCCGTGCGCTCGAAGTGCGCCGCGGCGACGCGCGGGTACTTCGTGGCGATCCGAATGACGCCGAGACGGCGCAGCGCTTCAGCTGCGCGGTCGGGGCCGGCGACCGAGGCCACGACCATCGTGCAACGGCCAAAGCCGAGGTCGCGGAGCTCGTAGACGTCACGTCCGGAGCCGTTCGTCGCCGCGTCACCCTGCTCCATCAGCACATCCTTGCCGGTGATGCCGATGTCCGCCGCCCCTGCGGCCACATACGTCGGCACATCCGACGGGCGCATCGTGATCAGGCCGACATCCTCGAAGAGCAGCTTGCGGTCGTTCGTTCGCACCTCGCCGGTGGGCACGCCGATCCGCTCGAGCCAGCTCAGCGTCTCCTCGAACAGGGCGCCGCGCGGGACGGCGATGGTGAGGCCGTTCGAGCTCATCGCGCCAGCTCCGCCAGCCGCTCCTCTGCGGCCAACGCCTGGTGGAGCTTCTCGACCTCCAGGGCGAAGCCCACCGCGGGCAGGTCGCGGCCGAACTGGCCGAGGAGGTGGTCGTAGCGGCCGCCGCCGCCGATCGGCATGCCGACGGCCGGGTCGTAGACCTCGAACACGGCGCCCGTGTAGTAGCCGGGAGTGCGTGAGAGCCCGAGGTCAAAGATCACACGTTCGGCGACGTCGGCCGCGAGCAACTTGTGGATCGAGCGCAAACCGGCAACCGCGTCGGCGACCGGCCCGGGCGGGCCGTGTAGGACGTCGGGACCGCCGCGCAGCTGCGGCACGCTCAACAGCAGCTCGAGCGAACGTTCGTCGATCGACAGCTCCGCCAGGGCGTTCTCGAGCCCGACGAAGTCGCCGGCGCCCAGTTCCCCCAGCAGCCGTGGACGCTGATCCTCGGGCACCTCGAGCGCCTCCATCAGCGCCGGGTACAGGGCCGCATCGCCGATGCCTACGCGGTAGCGCATCAGGCCGGCGCGATCGAGCGCGCTGCAGAGCACCGTCACAGCCTCTGCGGTTCCGACCGGCGCGGCGGCGCCGACCAGCTCGATCCCGGCCTGCAGGAACTCGCGCGGCTGGCCGCGCTGCGGGCGAACACCGCGGTAGCAGTGCGCGAAATAGGCGAAGCGCAGCGGCGGCTCGGCGGCCTGGTAGCGAGACCCCACCAGGCGCGCGATCGGCACGGTCATGTCCGAGCGCAGCACGAGCACCTCGCCGTTCTCGTCGAACACCCGGTAGGCCGGCCGCGCGCCGCCGAGCGCGCCGCGCGTGATCACGCCCTCGTATTCGAGCGCCGGCGTGTAGACCTCGCCGTAGCCGGCGTCGGTGAAGACGGCGCGCAGGCGCTCGGTGAGCGTCCGCAGCTCGCCCATCTCGTCGGGCAGCACGTCGCGCGTGCCGCTTGGGATCGGGAGGATCATCGCCCCGGGACGGTAGCGGACTCGTCTGATTCCAAGGGCTTATCCCGGTGGGGCTCGTGGGTCCGGGGTGGTCGTGGACCGAGCGAGCCACCTGTGCCCCGAACGAGCTAAGGACGCGGTGCGAAGCCTGGGTGGGCGGCCAGGGCGAGCGCGACGGATCCGCGGCGTGGCCAGGGCCGCATTCGGGCGGGCGACGGCCTACCGCCCTAAATCGGCGTGCCCGCGAACGGTCTGGCGACGGCGATGTCCGCGGGCAGTTCCGGCGCCTGCTCGGCCCGCTGTGCGACCTGCTGACCGCGGCGCCGAGGCCGCCAGACGCGGAGGTACTGCGCGATCGCGTAGGAGCCGAGGACGATGGTCAGCGCGATCGCCTGCCCGATGAAGGTCTCCCAGTTGTTGAAGAGTGAGAACCAGGTGCCCATCCAGCCCGGGATCGACAGCCAGTGGATCGTGCTGGTGCCGATCCAGCCGGCGAGCTGCATCTCGTTTACCTCCTCGCCGACGGAGACGATCAGCACGAACAGCAACATCGCGCCGGTGATGACGAGCAGACGCCGATACGGCAGGCGTTGGTGCAGAGCGAACGTCAAGACGCCAGCCGCGGCGGTGAACAGCGCGCCGATCACGACGCCCTCGAGCACCGGGCTCGAGCCGTAAAGCTCACGAAGGTTCTGCAGGAAGATCACGATCTCGAAGCACTCGCGATAGACCGAGGTGAAGCCGAGGATCGCGAGGCCGAAAAGCGCGCGTCGCAGGTTCGCTTCGCCGTCGCCGGCGAGCAGGCTGCGGCGGCGGCGATTGTGGCTGGATATCCAGCCGGTCCAGTAGACCCGGTGAAAGAACCAGTTCATGACGAGCAGCAGCACGATCAGCGACGGCAGGCCGGTTGCCGCCTGGACGTCGAACTCGCCACCGTGGAAGCGGCCGATCAGCCACACCACGCCGAACCAGGTCGCGATGCCGGCCAGGATGGCGGCCCCGCCGCCCGCGGCGACGGGCTTGCGGTAGATGCGATTGGCGCCGAGGAAGCTGGCGGTGATGGCCGCGAGCACGAGGATCGTCTCGAGGCCCTCGCGGAAGACGAGGATCGCGCTGTTGATCACAACGGTCGTATGCGTGAGCCGATCGCCGCGCGGAAGCGCCGTCGGGTCCGAGGTACCGCCCCGCGCACGCCAGCCGAGCACCACCACCGTCACCGCCACGGCGAGCACAACCACCGTCCAGACATAGAAGAAGAGCCGCGAGCGGTCAGGTCTGGCTGTGGCGGGGTCTCCTACCCGCTCTGATCTGTGCCCGCGCAAGTTCGCCGTGGTGTGTCGGCCGGACTCGGCATGCCCGGAGTTAGGGCACCCTAACAGACATACGCCGCAGCGCCTGCTCGCTGTAAGCCGGCTTACGAGACGCTGTCGGTTGAAACGCCCCGCCGGCGCTCGCGCGAGCGAGAGCGAGCCGGTCAGCTGACGGTCGTCGAGTGGCGCTCGACCTGGGTGCTCGACTCGCGCTCGATCTGTGCGCCGAGCGCGCGGAGCCGTTCGTCGATCCGCTCGTATCCGCGGTCGATCTGCGAGACGTTGCCGATCTCGCTACGTCCCTCGGCACATAGCGCCGCGATGAGCATGGCCATTCCGGCGCGGATGTCCGGCGACTCGAGGCGCTCGCCGTGCAGGCGGCGCGGACCCGTCACGATCGCTCGGTGCGGATCGCAGAGCACGATGTCGGCCCCCATCGTCGCAAGCTTGTCGGTGAAGATCAGGCGGCTCTCGAACATCCACTCGTGGATCAGCACGGAGCCCTCGGCCTGCGTCGCGAGTGCGACGGCGACGCTCGTGAGGTCGGCGGGAAATGCAGGCCACGGCCCGTCCATCACCTTGCGCTTGTAGCCGCCGAAGTCGGACTTCACCCGCAGCCGCTGACCGCCCGGGATCAGGATGTCGTTGCCGTCGAACTCGCTGTGCAGGCCGAGTTGCTCGAACACGAGGCAGATCATGCGCAGGTCGTGAGGGATTGTGTCGACGATCCGCAGCTCGCCCCCTGTGACGCCGGCGAGTGCCATGAAACTGCCGATCTCGATGTGGTCGGGCGCGATCTCGTGCGTCGCACCACCGAGCCGCTCGGCTCCCTCGACGGTCAACAGGTTCGAGCCGATGCCTCCAATCCGCGCGCCCATCTTGACCAGCAGCCGGGCGAGATCCTGTACATGGGGCTCGCACGCGGCGTTGTGGACGACCGTGGTCCCCGGCGTCAGCGCCGCCGCCATCAGCACGTTCTCGGTCGCCATGACTGAGGGCTCGTCCATGAACACCTCCGCCGCGCGCAGGCCCTGCTTCGCATGCAGGATGAAGGCGCGGTCGTGGTCACATACGGCTCCGAGCGCCTCGAAGGCGTCGATGTGCGGATCCAGGCGGCGTCGGCCGATGAAGTCCCCGCCGGGGGGTGGCATCTCGGCGCGGCCGAAGCGAGCGAGAAGCGGCCCGGCCAGCAGGAACGAGGCGCGGATCTGCTCTCCGAGCGCCGGATCGACCGAGGTCGCGTCGACGTCGGCGCCGCAGAGCGTGAGCTCGTTCTCGCCCTGCCAGCGAACCTCGACGCCGAGACCGTCCAGGATCTCGAGCATCGCATCCACGTCGCGAATGCGGGGCACGTTGGTGAGCACGAGCTCGGCATCGGTCAGCACCGAAGCAGCCAGGATCGCCAGCGCACCGTTCTTGTTGCCGGCGGGCACGACCGTTCCGCTCAGCGGCGCGCCGCCTTGAATGACGAACTTCTCCATCGCTGGTGCCAGCGCGCAAGCCTACACCGAAGCCACTCAGTATCCCGGTCGATCCGCGTGACAGGCCCCTGGACAGCTCGGCACGAACGTATGTTCTGCAATCGACATTGCAAGACTGGTAGCTGTCTTTGGCTCTATGAAGCCAAGAAATGTCTCGGCACGCCGTCCCTGCGACCAGCTTGCCGCGGTTCCATCCGACGATCAGCGCACCATACGAACACATGTTCTGGCGCGCCCCACACCCGAAGGTCCCCCTCCGCGCCGTGCACCGCGTGCGCGACCTGGCCCGTGTCGCTCTGCTCCTCGAGCCGCCGCTCGAAGACGCCACCGAGCTCGTCGCTGCCCGCGCGTTCCACCCGCACCGTGCGCCGCTGCCTCGCCCGTCGGCGCGGCGACGGCCCGGCGCGGTGCTGGCACGTCCGCAGCACTGCATCACACCGCTGGTCCGGTCGGCGCCCTGCAGCCGTGAGCTCGCAGGTCGTCGCTGACGCTGGGAGGCAGGCCGGCGAAACGCACCCCGCCGGGGCTCTGCAGGATCGGGAGTCCCGGCGACCGGGGTGTGGGCGCGGCGCCGTGGAGCACCCGGGCGCGGCGCTACTCTCACGTCATGAGCGGTCCGCGCCGGGCTTCGCGGTCGTCGATGACCTCTACGGCGCCCAGCTGGCCGATCGCCGGCCAGAGCCGGCTCGCGACCCGCGCTGACGCGGCGCTCCACCGATTGCCGCGTTGGTGGCCGTTCGCGGCCCTGCTGCTGGTGGCCGCCGCGGCGCGCCTGCCCACGCTTTCGCTGCAGAGCTTCTGGTACGACGAGGCGTTCACGCCAGTTCACGTGCTGCACCCGAGCCTCCTGGCGACGCTGCAGTCGGTGGCTTCGCGCGAGAACACGCCGCCGCTGTGGTACGCGCTCGTATGGGCGATCTCACGCGCGCTCGGCACCGGCGTCGTCGCGCTGCGGCTCCTCTCAGCCCTCGCCGGCATCGCACTCGCGGCCGTCGGCTGGGCGATCGGAGCGCAGCTTGGCTCGCGGCGCACCGCGGTCATCCTCACGGCGATCCTCGCGCTGAACCCCCTGTTCGTCTGGTATTCGCAGGAGGCTCGCGCCTACGAGCTCTACGCGCTTGCGAGCGCGGTTTCGCTGCTCTACTTCCTGCGCGCGTACGGCACGGCAGGGCGCTGGGCTCTCGCGCTGTGGGCAATGAGCTCGGTGCTGGCCCTTCTCTCGCACTACTTCGCCGCGTTCCTGATCGCTCCGGAGGCAATCCTGCTGCTGGCGTCCTCACGTCGGTTGCGTGCCGCGAGCGCAGACTCCGAACGAGTGCCGGCGCAGTCCATTCGAGGCGCGCGTCGCGCGCCGGGGCGCGGTCAAGGGCTCGCCGCGATCAGCCCGACGATGATTGCGGTCGCCGTCGTCGGCGCGTGTGGAGCGGCGCTGGTGCCTCTGGTGATCGCCCAGGCCGGTCGCGGGACACAATGGATCGGCCAGTGGGCGCTCTCCGACCGCCTTGTGCAGACGCCCGGCTACTACCTGCTCGGCGCGAACGGCTCGGTCCTCGGACATGGCCTTCTCACGGTGAGTGCGCTGCCGATCCTCGCGGCCGTAGTCCTGGGCGGGATGCTGATCGCGCGCCGGCGGCTGGAGCGAACCGAGCTCGAGGGGCTGGCCCTGATGCTCGGTCTGGGGATCGTCGCGATCCTCGTGCCGCTCGCGCTCGCGCTCGCCGGCAAGGACTATTTCGCGCCGCGCAACCTGATCGCCGACTGGATCCCGCTGTCGGCTGCGCTCGCGCTGGTCCTCGGCGCCGGCGCCGCCGGGCGCATCGGGCCCGCGCTCGCGGTCGTTGTATGTCTCTGCGCCGCGACCGTGCTGGTCGCCACAGGGGTCGACGCGCGCCTTCAACGCCCAGACTGGAGCGGGGTCGCAAACGCCCTACGTGACGGCTCCCCCGATCGTGCGATCGTGACCGTGGAGTTGGGCGCCGCGCCGCTCGAGTACTACCTGCCGGGACTGCGCCTGCGTTACCTCTCGCGCACGCTGTCGGTGTCGGTGCGCGAGGTCGACCTCGTCGGCTACGCGCCGCTGCGGCCAGGAGCCGTCCGCGCGCCCACGCCAGCCTTCACACTCGCGGGGGCAGGGGATCTTCACGGGCTGCTCTCATACCGCTACGTCGCGCGAACCCCCCAGCGACTCAGCGGCCGCTTTCTCCGCAGCCTGACGATCACAGCCGGAGCGACATCGAGCAGCGAGACCCTGTTGCCGGCCGCGATCGCGGCCGCGCGAACCTGATCCGCCGACCGCACAACGAAGGCGAGCCCCGCCGGCTGGCGGGGCTCGCATAAGTAAACCGGCGGCGACCTACTCTCCCAGGCCCTTGCGGGCCAAGTACCATCGGCGCTGAGGGGCTTAACTGCTCTGTTCGGAATGGGAAGAGGTGTTTCCCCCTCGCCATAGCCACCGGAAACGGCGAGAGACACCGCCTCGGCGATCCTTCAAAACTGCACAGCGCCACCCAACGAGGGCATCACAAAGTTATCCGTCAAGCCCTCGACCGATTAGTACCAGTCTCCTCCGAGCGTTACCGCCCTTCCAGAGCTGGCCTATCAACCTGGTGGTCTACCAGGGGTCTTACTCCCTCATGGGGATGGGAGAGCTCATCTCGAGGTTGGCTTCCCGCTTAGATGCTTTCAGCGGTTATCCAATCCAGACGTAGCTAATCTGCGATGCCGTTGGCACGACAACAGATACACCAGAGGTCTGTTCATCCCGGTCCTCTCGTACTAGGGACAA
>Ga0182015_10003422_pt1 | contig 17847 bp, 11 predicted proteins | sample 712P3MmetaG_FD_120478 | JGI IMG/M metagenome (GOLD analysis project Ga0182015, IMG submission 120478) | Permafrost microbial communities from Stordalen Mire, Sweden - 712P3M metaG | ecosystem: Environmental > Terrestrial > Soil > Wetlands > Permafrost | place: Sweden: Stordalen | collected...
ACCTTCGTCGGGCTCACGCCGGCGCTCTGCAGCACGGTGCGCAGCTCCGCGGCCTGGTAGGGGATGCCGGCGGTGCCGACGGTCTTGCCGGCGAGGCTCGCGATGCTCGAGACGTGCGCTTCGGGCAGCGCGATGATCGACGTCAGCGGCCGCTGCACGAGCGCGCCGATCGACACCAGCCGCAGGCCCTCGTCGCGCGCCAGCAGCAGCTGCGGCTCATAGGAGATCGCCATGTCGACCTTGCCGGCCGCGAGCAGCTTCAGCGGTTCGGCGCTTTCCGAGGGCGCGATCGGTTCGACGCTCAGGCCGACCGCGCGGAAGTCGCCGTGGGCGATCGCGGCGTACAGCGGCGCGTGGTCGGCGTTGGGGAACCAGTCGAGCATCACCTTGAACGGCTTCGTCGAAGCCGCGGAGATCACGTCCTGCTTGGAGCCGCACGCCGACAGGGCGCCTACGCAGATCAGGCACGCGGCGAGTGCGACCGCACGCGCGAGGCGCGATCTCTGCTGTTCCGGTCGGCACATGTGCCGACCGGCCCGGCCGCACATGTGCGGCCGGGGACCCTGCCGCATGCGGCAGGGTTTCGAGAGAATGTTCTCGTTCAAGTCGTCTCTCCTCGTGCTCGTGTCTTCCAGGGGACGAGCTTGCGCTCGGCTAGGGCAAGGGCGTAGAAGCAGGCGATCGCGAACGCGAACAGCACCGCCGTGGCGGCGTAGGCGCGCGCGGTCTGAAAGCCGCCGGCATCGGTGACGATCTCGTGTCCGAGGCCCGCGTAGGCGGCGCTGCTCGGGGTGCTCGTCTCGGCGATAAACGCGCCGATCACGCCGACCGCGAGCGCGATGCGCGCGCCACTGAGGGCGGCCGGCAGCGCCGCGGGCAGCTCGGCGAAGCGGAACGCCTGCCAGCGCGAGGCGTCGAGCGTGCGCAGCAGCTTCGGCTGCTCGGGGTCGACGGCGGCGAGGCCGTCGACGGTGCCGACGACGACGGGAAAGAAGCAGATCAGCGCGATCACGACGAGCTTGGGGAAGATCCCGAAGCCCCACCAGAACACCAGCAGCACGCCGATCACCGGGATCGGGATCGCTTGCGATCCGACCGCGAGCGGATACACGGCGCGGCGCAGCAGCGGGAACAGGTGGATCGCGACCGCCAGCGCGAAGCCCGTGGTGAGCGCCAGCGCGAGCCCGAGCACGACCTGCTCGGCGGTCACGGCGAAGTTCCGCCACACGAGCGCCCCGTTGTTCCACAGAGCTACCGCCACCGCGTGGGGGGCCGGCAGCAGGTCTTCTTCGACGCCGGCGAAGTCCGCGTAGCACTCCCATGCGCCGAGCAGCCCGGCAACGAGCCCCAGCGGCGCCAGCACATTGGATCGAGCACGTACGCCCGACCGAGCGCTCATGCGCGCATGTGTCGTGCCGGGCTCACGTGTCTTCATGACTGCCTGCCCGCCCGCCCGTCCTCAGAGCGCGCAGCGCCCGCTCGCGCAGTGCCAACACCTCTGGGTCGGTGCGCGTACGTATGCGCACCGCGCCGCCGACGCCGCTCGCGCGCGGCATCCCCACGTCGAGCTCGGCGACGACCCGCCCCGGCCGCCGCGACAGCACCACGACGCGGTCCGCGAGCAGGACCGCCTCCTCGACGTCGTGCGTCACGAGCACCACCGTTCGCGGCTCGCGCGCGAGCGCACCCGCGAGCCATTCCTGCATCTCCGAGCGGGTGATCGCGTCGAGCGCGCCGAATGGCTCGTCCAGGCACAGCAGCGGCTTGCCCGCGAGCAGCGTGCGCAGGAACGCGACGCGCTGGCGCATGCCACCGGAGAGCTCGTGCGGGCGCGCGTGCTCGAAGCGCTCGAGGCCCAGCTCCGCAAACAGCAGGTACGCGCGCTCGCGCGCGTGCCCGCGCGAGAGGCCGGCGATGCGCAGCGCGAGCGCCGCGTTGTCGAGCGCGCTCAGCCACGGCAGCAGCAGGTCGCGCTGGGGCATCAGCACGGCCGGCGCGCATTCGATCGAGCCGGCGTCGGGGGCGCGCAGCCCGCAGATCAGCTCGAGCAGCGTGCTCTTGCCGCAGCCGCTCGGGCCGACGACCGCCAACAGCTCGCCCGGCGTCGCGTGCAGCGAGACGTCGGCGAGGGCATGCACGCCGGCGTCGCGGCGGTGGCGGGATGGGGGATAGGTGAGGCTGACCCGCTCCACCTCGAGGCCAAGGCCACCCGATCGCGGCCGGACCGAGGACCGTTTGCGGGATTGCAGTTCGGTAGGCACTTCGCTCCCTTCGCGGGCATTACCCCACAGGTTCTAAGGGTCGACGCCGGTGCAATCGCGGGGTGGGCGAAACCCCGATGGACGTCATCTCAGCCGGCCTATCCGCCAGCCCCCCTGGTGTCGGTTCGGTTGCTGGCGCTGATGCTAGCGCGCTGCAGACGCCAGTGCCCGCGCCTATGCGTTCGCGCGCGGGATGCGCCCGTTGGTGCGTGCCTTGAAGTGTCCGTGTTCCAGTCCAATTCCCCAGCTGGCAGCACTGGTGCTCCCCATCCGCCTTGGATAGTATTCCCCAATCGTCCAGGTATATACTCCCCAGTTGTCCCCATATTGCGGTATTCTGTCTGCATGTCCGGGCCACTCATCGAGCGGAACATCAGGCCGACGGTAGTCGCGGCTCTGAAGGAAGCGAGGGCGGTGTGCCTGCTGGGCGCGAGACAGTCGGGCAAGAGCACCATCGCGCGCGCGATCGCCGAGCACGAGCACCCGGCTGAGTATCTGACCCTCGACAACGACGCTACTCGCCGTTCGGCGCTTGAGGATCCAGTGGGGTTCATCGCCCGCGTGTCTGGTCCGGTCGTGATCGACGAGGTCCAGCGAGTACCCGATCTGATGCTGGCGATCAAGGAGCGCCTGGACACCAACAACGAGCGGGGGCAGTTCCTGCTCGCCGGCTCGGCCAACATCCTCACCCTGCCGAGCATCGCTGATGCGCTGCCCGGACGCGTCGATTACGTCCGCATGTGGCCGTTCTCTCAGGGCGAGTTGAGCGGACGGCGCGAGAGCTTCATCGACCGCGTCCTCAACGGTGAGGCGCCCCACATCGATGATGCCGAGGTCGGACGCGGAGTGTATGCCCCGAAGATCGTCGCCGGTGGCTTTCCCGACGCTCAGGAGCGAAGCGCTCGCGGTCGCGCGCGCTTCTTCACCAGCTACGTCTCGACGCTCCTCGGCCGTGACCTCCCGGACATCGCCAAAGTACGCGATACGGCCGGCGTCGAGCGGCTGTTGCGGATCCTCGCTGCACGCTCCGCTGGTCTGGTGAGCTCGCGCGGCATGGCCGGCGAGTTGGGTGTGGATCACAAGACCGTGGCGGCACAGACACGCGTCCTGGAAGAGCTGTTTCTCGTTTCGCGTCTGCAGCCGTGGCACGCGAACCTCGGCAGTCGCCAGGTCAAGACGCCAAAGATCCACATGATCGACACGGGACTGCTCTCGCACCTCACGAACATCGACGCCGAGGGCATAGTGGCAAGCCCGACGGTCGCGGGACCGATCGTAGAGACGTTCGCCGCGATGGAGCTGGCGCGTCAGTGCGACTGGGCGGAGAGTTCTGTATCGCTGTTTCACTATCGCGACAAGCAGCAACGCGAGGTGGACATCGTGCTCGAGCTCGGCAGCGGTGAGCTAGCCGGGGTCGAGGTCAAGACAGCCGCAACCGTTACAGCGAGAGACTTCGCGGGCCTGCGCTACCTGCGCGACAAGCTCGGCGACCGATTCAAGACCGGCGTCGTTCTGTACACCGGCAAGCGGACGCTCAGCTTCGGCGACCGCCTCGCCGCCGTGCCGCTATGCGGGCTGTGGGCGTAGACACGTCACACATTGCCCCGGAATAGTGCTGTAGCGTCGGCGCGCTTCAACAGCGCCGCCTGCTCCGGGCTGAGGATCGGGATCAGCGCGGTGCCGGATGGGCGCCGGCGGGGTGCTTTACGCGGAGACGACCGGGCGGGTCAAGGCCCGCACGAAGTCCTCCAGCTGCGCGGTCGTCCAGCACTCGAACGCGGTGCAGAACTCCTCGTAGGCGGCGATCACCGAGTCGCCGTAGTTCCAATACAGGCGCGGCTCGGGGTTCAGCCAGAACGTGCGCCCGGCGCGCGCGGCGATCTGCGCGAACACGTCGGCGCGCGGGTCGCGCCCGTTGGTGCGCGCGTCGCCGAGCACGATCACCGTGGCGCGCGGGTGCAGGTCGTCCTCGACCTGCACGAGGAACTCCGACCACACGCGCCCGTAGTCGGTGTAGCCGGAGATGTCCGCGACGCCGGCGTCGCCGGAGATGCGCTCGCTGACGGCTTTGAAGTTGCGCTCGTGCTCGAACACGTCCGTGACCTCGGAGATGCGCTCGATGAACACGAACGAGCGCATCTTGCGGAACGTGTCGTGCAGGGCGTGCAGCACCGAGAGGAAGAACACCGACGCCGAGGTGACGCTCGTGGAGACGTCGCACAGCACGTAGATCTCGGGGCGTTTGGGCCGCCGCGGACGGTACTTGAGCACGACGGGCACGCCGCCTGTCTGCAGCGACGCGCGCATCGTGCGCCGCACGTCGACGTGCGCGTGGCGGCGGTGGCCGCGATTCTGCATGCCCTGTGTCGCCAGCCGCCGTCGCAGCTGCGCGACGACGCGGTGCACGGCGGCGAGGTCGGCGAGCGGCCCGGAGGGCAGCGCGCGGTCGAGCTCTCCGAGTGGACGCGCCGGCGGCAGCTTGCCGGTGCGCTCGATCTGCGCGCGCTCGAGCTCGCGGCGCAGCAGCGCCTCGAAGCGCCGCAGCGCGTCACGAGGAAGGCCGTCGTGGCGCGGGTCCTCGGGCGGCAGCTCGGGCTGGGGCTCGGCGCGCAGGCCGAGCGCGCGGCGGATGCGCTGCACGTCGACGCCGATCACTCCGGAGCCCTCCTGGCGGCGCGCGAACGCCGCGATCGCCATGCGCGCGAGGTCGCGCATCGCCCCCTCCGCGCCGTCGCGCAGCGCGGCCGCGATCTGCGCCCGCAGCTCCTCGAGCTGCGCGTCGGAGAGCTCGCCCATCGCTGCGTGATCGCCCTCGCGCACGCCCTCCTGCGCGGCGGCGATCTCGACCGCGCGGAAGAAGAAGCGGTCGAACACGAGCTCGAACACGCGCCGGTCCTCCTGGCTCTTGGCGAGCGTCGCCGCGAGCGCCTCGCGGAAGTCCTGTTGCGAGGTCCAGCTGATCTCGCGCAGCACCTCGAACGCGTCGAGCATCTCCGACGTCCCGACCGAGACGCCTTCGCGGCGCAGCTCCTCGCCGAGCTCGAGGATGCGCGCGGGCAGGCCATCGAGGTCGGGAGTGCGGGCCGGGAGCACGTCCTCGGGTGACATTGCCTCAGGCGACGTCCACCTGCGATGACGACGCGGCGGGCGCTGAGAGCTTGAGCCCGACCCGGTCGGCCACCACGTCCATGTCGGTGCGGTGCTTGACGATCACCGACATCGTCTCTTTGAACGTGTCCGCGTCGATGTCCTTGACGCCGAGCAGCAGCAGCGCACGCGCCCAGTCGATCGACTCGGCGATCGACGGTGGCTTCTTCAGGTCGAGCGCGCGCACCATGCCGATCACCTCCACGAGCCGCCGGGCGACTGTCTCCTCCAGCTCGGGTGCGTGCAGCCGCACGATCTCGAGCTCGTGCTCGAGCTCGGGGTAGTCGAGCCACAGGTACAGGCAGCGGCGCTTGAGCGCCTCGGTCAGCTCGCGCGAGTTGTTCGAGGTCAGCAGCACGATCGGGTGCGTGCGCGACTCGACGCGGCCGAGCTCGGGGATCGAGATCTGGAAGTCGGATAGCACCTCCAGCAGCATCGCCTCGAACTCCTGGTCGGTCTTGTCGATCTCGTCGATCAGCAGTACCACCGGAAGCTCTGAGGCGATCGCGGTCATCAGCGGGCGCGCGAGCAGGAACTCCTCGCCGAAGATGTCCTCCTGGACCGCGTCCCAGCCCGTGTCCGACGCCTCGGCCTGGATCCGCAGCAGCTGCTTGCGGTAGTTCCACTCGTACAGCGCCTTGGCCTCGTCGAGGCCCTCGTAGCACTGCAGGCGCACGAGCTCGCGCCCGAGGTATGAGGCGAGTGCCTTCGCGAGCTCGGTCTTGCCGACGCCCGCGGGACCCTCGACGAGCACGGGCTTGCCGAGCCGCGTGGCCAGGAACGCGACGAGCGCGGTCGACTCGCCCGGCAGGTAGCCGACCTCCCGAAGGCCCGCGGCTACGTCTGCGACTGAGGCGGGCGCCGAGGCTGGGGGGGCGGACATCGTCCGCGCAATGATAGGCGGCGGGCGGCGGGTGGCGGGGGCCGGGTGGTGCTCGTCGGCTAAAAGAGCTTTTGCGGCGCGCTCGCCTCGTAGGCGCCCGGGATCGACTCCTCGTCTTGACGGTCTTGAAGTTTGCGAAGCTGCGCGTCGCTGATCAGTCCATGCGAGAGACCACTGAGGATCACGTAGGGCTGAAAAATCGGATCGCTGAACCTATAGAAGTAACGCCGGGACGAACCCTCTCGCTGCAGCACGGCCCCGCGCTCGGGCTCCAAGAACTGGCTCAGGTGGTTTGAGAATGCGGGAATCTCGATACGCCGACCGGCGATCACCTCCAGCGGATCGCGAATTGAGCCCGATGTGAAGAAGCCGAGCTGATTCTTCGGCGCGAGGGCGCACGCCAGGAGCACTTGTGAGAACAGCGCATCTCTGCGGGCACTCCGAGTTGCGCGCTGGTAGTCGCTCAGAATCGTATGCCTGTCGACGGCCTTCGGAATCGCCTGCTGCACATCGCTAGCAGTGATCTCGGTCCGATCGTCCTGCACCGCGCGAAGTCCAGCGTGCAGGCCGAGAAGGTGGGTGTAGTGCGGAAGGCCCTCCGAGAGCACAGCAATATCGCGGACCGCATCTTGCTTTGCTGTGAGACCCGCGGCGGCGCAGCCGTTGGTGATGATCGCGCCCAGCTCGTCGAGCTTCATGCGGGGCATCTCGATCTGGACGAGGGCTCTGACAATCGAGGCATGCTCGCCCACAAGCTCGCCGATAGACCGAGCGACTCCGACGAGCACGAGCGTTGAGGAGACTGCATGATCCGAGAAAGTCTTGATGGTGTCCGCAAGCGCGGTAAGCGCATCATCATCTTCGAGGCGATCCAGCTCGTCGATTACCACGAGCGCGGGAGCGTCAAGAGCCTGGAGGCGTCTGCGGACGTACTCGGGCGAGAAACGCTCCTCGTCGCTGTCGATGTCCAGCTCGACGAACGCGTGTCGCCACAGCGAGGAAAAGGTATCGTCTGTGCTGCAGTTGATCACGACGGACTGAAGTCCAGTCTGTCCGCTGGTGCCGCTGAAGTACTCCGCCAGGACGGTTGCCAGCGAGGTCTTTCCGACCCCGCGCTCGCCGTACAGGCCTACATGCTGGCCTCGCATCGCCACGGCGCTGACGACATCAGTCAGCTGGTCGGCGCGTCCGGCGAGCATTTCGAGACGGCCCACGGGTGCGCCCGGCGTAAACGCGCTCGATATAGCTCGTATTCGGTCGATCTTCGCCGTCCCGTTCATATAAGGACCTCCACGATTGAGACAATATCAACTTGCGATGGTGCAACGACCTGAAATCCGCTGTCGATCACTAACAACGAGTTCCGGATCGGGATCGCCCAAGCGCAGCGAGGGGAGCCGTAGGTCGTGCCGAGCTTGAGAGTAGGCTCACCACCTTCGCGGGCAGCTACTCCGAGCGGCTGGGGGGGTCCTCGAAGGACAGCTGCTCTCCTTCCGGCGAGGATACGGACGGATGCTGAGCGCGCGCGCCGCGATCGCGCGCCGGCACGGGCGCCGAACGTCTCGGACGACCGCGCCCGGGCGTGACGACGGTGGGGTCGAGATCGGCGGCCGGGCCTCGTGATCCGGGCAAGCCCGGATCCACCGGTGTGTGCGTCCGCGGCTCGCGCGGGGGCGAGGGATCCCATGTCGGCTCAGGGTCCGCGGGCTCGCCGGGCCGGCGGCGTCGGGCTCGACGCAGCGGCGCCGGGGGCTTTTCAAGCGCGCGCACGCGCGCGCCCGCGTAGGCGAGGCCGAGCGCGAGCAGCAGCGCGATGAAGATCCCCCACTCGACGCCGACGGTCGCGGTGACGCGCTCGTTGCCCTGCAGCCCCGGCTTGTCGAGCAGCCGGTAGAAGATCAGCAGCGCGGTCCAGCCGCCGGCGACCGTGACGATCGCGCCGTCGCCTCCGGGGAGCTGGAAGGCGCGCCCCTCGGCGCGCGCGAACAGCATGCACAGCACGGCGGCGCTGACGAGCAGCACGGCCGCCTCGACGAACGAGAACGCCTGGAACGCGCTGAGGCTCGTTTCTGTGGCCTTCGGCACCCCGTGTACGACGAGCGTGTCGGTCTTGCTGTACCACGGCAGGAACATCGACGCGAACAGCCCGAGCGAGGTCAGCGCGCCGAGCCGCTGCTCGGGCGCGAGCGCGCGCCATGCGTGGAGGAGCCGCGTCATCTGCGCTCAGCGTCTCGCCGGGTCGTCGCGATCGAGGTCACTCGCGCCTAGTCTAGGCGCGGCGCACGGGGGCTAGCGATGGCTGACGAGGACGGTGCCGCTCGTCGTCGAGAAGTTGCCCGCGAGGTCGGTGGCGGTCAGCTGGATCGAGAAGGTCCCGCCCTTGGCCGGCGTGATCCACAGCAGCCGCGGCTTGCCGCGTTCGAGCGTCGCGCCGTTCGTCCACACGATCTTTGTCCCCTGGCGCACGGTCAGTTTGACGCTCGAGATCTTCGACAGCGAGATCTGCACCCCCGCGCGCGCGCCGGCGGGCAGCGTCTTCGACAGCAGCGAGATCGCCGGCGGCGTGCTCAGGTCGGCGGTGAAGCGCTGGGCGGTCGTGCAGTAGATCTGATCGCCGGGGATCGGTGTGCTGGTCTGCGCGGAGTGCGCGCGTGGCGCGCTGGCCGCCGCGCCGACGCCGCCCGTTTCCGACGGCGTCGTGGTCGTGGGCGTCGTAGTTGTCGGAGTGGTGGTCGTGGTCGTGGGAGTCGTGGTGGTGGGAGTAGTGCTCGTCGTGGTGCTTGGAGGCGGAGCGCCGGCGGGCGCGATCGGCTCGCCCCTGCTCGTGCGTTCGCACAGGTGCTGCAGGAATTCGGCGAGCAGTTCGTGGTAGTTGAGGTTGGATTCGCCGAACTGGTCGTACTTCGACCACGCGCCTGTGTCGTACAGCGGCACGATCGCGCGCGCCTCGGAATCGCCGGCTTCGAACAGCGCGAGGCCGAGCGGGTCCTTGGTGATCGAGGTGTATTCGTAGAGCCCGACGAGCGCCTGGACGAAGCCGTTGAGGATGCGGTCGTTGGGCGCGTAGGTGTACTCGGCGTACATCGCACCGGCGGGCGTGTCCACGCGCACGCCCTGTGGCGGCGGCGTCCGGAAGATGCCGAGCGCCTGCTGCGCGGCGGTCAGGTAGGCGGGTTCTTTGAAGCGCGAGTAGGCGCGGCTGAGCGCCTGCAGCGCCGTGCCCTGCGAGAGGCCGCTCGTCCACGGCGGCGCGCCGCCGTCGAACTGGAACATGTACTCCCACGCGATCCCGCCGGCTCGCTGAGTCGCGAGCGGGATGACTTCGCCGAGCACCTGGCGCAGGTTGGCGTTTTCGTGCCCCGAGTCGTAGTAGCCATTGGCCTCGCCGAACGTCGCCAGCCACTGGATCTCGATGCCCTGGCCCGGATAGTGCTCCCAGATGATCTTGCTTCCCGGGAAGCTGACCCGATCCTCGCCGCTGAGCAGCGGTTCGGTCGTCCACCACTGGCGGTTGCGTTCGAGCGTCATGAACACCGCGGGTGCGCGCGAGGCGATCAGCTCGCCCGCGCGCGCCATCGCCTGCACGTTCGCGAGCACGTCGCCAAGTTCTTCGCGGCGCGTGCCACTCAGCTTGGCGAGCGAGGCTTTTGCGGCGACGTAGGCGGAGTAGTCCTGGTGGTAGGCCGCTTCGGTGATCGCCGCGCCGTGCAGCAGGCTCGCGAGCGCGGCGCTGACGCTCGGCCCGTGGCTGGTGGCGGCGTGAGCGCTCAGGCGGGCGTGGACGGGGCCGAGGCTACTCGCGGCCCCGCTAGCGGGGGCAGCAGAGGTGCTGGCACCGCCGAGGACGAATACGCTCAGAGCGAGCGCCGCGAGACGCTTGGCGCGCATCACGCCGATGCTAGCGCTCAGGTGCTCGCCTCACTCCGAGTGAGCTTTGTGCTGCCGAAGCCGACCCTGCGCAGTCTGAACGCTATCCCCTGTCAGCTCGGCCGATCGCTCGTCGGGGGATGCTCACGCCGCAGTGGCCGGTCGATTGGCCGGCGGTCGCTGGTCTCCAGCTCGGCGGCTCTGCGGGCGAGCTCATGCAACGGAAGCATGAGGGCTCGCGCGATCCTGTCGGCGACGTTCCAGGTGGGATTGGCGATCCCGCGCTCGAGGCCGCGGATTGAGGTGGAGTCGAGATTGGCGGCGTCGGCTAGATCCTCTTGGGTCAGCCCGGCCTCTTCTCGGCGTAGGCGAATCGCTCGGCCGAGAGCGACCTGAGGGTTCTGGCTGATCCTCACACCTGAACCCTTGGGGAGAGCATCCTTCATTACCAGGGAACAAGTTCCCGCTAGAATGTCGGCCCATGCGACCGGAGCAGCCATCTGTGACAGCCTCACAAGTCAGCATCACCGGCTGGTTCGCCTATACGATAACGTGCCGCGCTCGTCATGGCCTGCCGACCAAGCCCAACATCCTCTCTACGTCCAAACTGCAGCCCCGCCAATCGACGCGTGATCTGGTGTCCGTCCTGACCGGGTGAGCTTGAGGTGCGTGTGCGATGAACGGGACCGCAAATGGCCGGGCCAGGTCGATTGAGAGCGTCCGTGCTGTGGTTGGCGGCTTGCGAGCGCACCGCGATGAGATCGCACAGGCCATCTACGCTCGTATCCAAGAGGCCGTGCCGGACACAGCGGGCGGGCGGGACCCCACATATGACGCGGGGGTGCGTGCGGCCGTCACCGCAGTTCTCGACTATTGCCTTGCGGCCATCGAATACGGCCCAGCGTGGTCGGCGCCGATTCCGGTAGAGGCAACTGCCCAGGCACGCCGTGCAGCACGCGCGGGCGTAAGCGTGGGTACGGTCTTACGTCGATACTTCGTTGGATACCGGCGGCTCGGTGAACTCGCCGCGGAGGAGACGGCACGTCTCAGCCTCGCAAGCAACGAGGCCGTGCTGCATCACATACGCAGTACGCAGGACGCCCTGCTGGAGCACCTCAACGCCGCCGTCGAGCACGAGTACGATCAGGAGCGGGAGCGGATGGTCTGCTCACCCGAACAGCGCCGCGTAGAACTCGTGTGTAGGCTGCTCGACGGTGAGACCGCGAGCCGGAGCGAACTCGCGGATCTCGGCTACAGGTTCGACGCCTGGCACGTAGGTCTCATCGCCACGGGCTCGAGGGCACGCGCCGCGCTTGAGAACCTGAAGGCAGACCGTCAGCTCCTGCCCGTGCCGCACAGTGAGGAAACGGTGTGGGCGTGGCTCGGCGGGCGGCGGAGGCTTACCCAAGCCGATATGGGCTGCATCCATGTGGACCGCGAGCCGGGAGTGTCGCTCGCGATCGGAGAGCCTGCGACAGGGATCGAGGGGTGGCGACAGACTCACCAGCAGGCCCAGCAGGCTCTGCAGGTCGCCGTGACCGGGCCACAGACGCGCATCCGGTACGCCGATATAGCGTTGCTCACCCCTTGGCTAGAAGCTCCCGACCGGGGGCGCGCCTTGGTCGAGCTCTACCTGTCGCCGCTCGACAACCAAAAGGACGGAGGCGCCGGAGCGCGGCAAACGCTACGCGCGTACCTTGAGACGGACCGCAACGTTTCCTCAGCGGCCCGCAGACTCGGCATAAACCGCCGCACGCTCACTAATCGCCTGAACAATATCGAGGAGTCTCTTGGCTATAAGCTCGATGTCCGCAAATCGGAGCTGGAAGTCGCCTTGCGGCTACACGACGCGCTCGAACGCCCCGAAATGCACACAACTGCACCAAATCCATTGTCCGGACTTCCCACACTGGCGTAGCACGCGCGCCGGCAAGCTGTTACAGATAGCTCAGCCGCGGCATCGAGCCACCGTCTCTCGGCGTAACCACCGAGTCGGATGGCTGCGCCCGACCCGCGAAGCCAACCTACAAAGGGAGAACATGAGCAGCTACTCGTTGGTGTCCAACCGTCTCATTGGCTGCTTGGCATGTCTAACGATTCTCGTCGGTGCTCTGCTGTCGTGTGTGCTCCCGAGCACCTCTGATGCTGCGGGCTTGGGGTCTCCCCTGACGGAAGCTTCCCTGACAGAATCTGCCTACGCGCAACCTGCAATCGCAGTGCCTCTTGGATACTCGCTTGCGCCGTCGACCACCGAACCCTATGCCGTCTGCGGCCAGCGTGAACCTAAGCACGACAGGTGCAAGGTAATCGCCGTCCCGCCGGAGGTCAGGGGAAAGGTGTCGCCATCGAGCCTGGCCACCGAACAGACGAATCCGCACTACGTCGGTACCGGTGAGGACGGAGGCATCTCCCCGAGCGAACTCCGCCTGGCATACAATCTACCCGCGACGGGTGGGGCTGCTCAGACCGTGGCGATAGTCGACGCTTACGGAGATCCGAACGCCGAATCGGATCTCGCCGTCTATCGCGAAACTTACAAACTCGGGGAATGCAAGAAGAAAAACGCCAAAGGAGAAGTGACCAACTGCTTTAGAAAGGTCAATCAAAAAGGCGAAGAAGCTAACTATCCGGGCGCAAGCGCGTCCTGGAGTAGAGAGATCTCTCTCGATCTAGACATGATCTCGGCAGTGTGCCCCGAATGCCACATTCTGCTCGTCGAGGCAAATAATAATGAAAACAGTGTGATGGGAGAAGCGGACAACGAGGCCGCTGCGCTCGGGGCGACCGAGATCAGCGACAGTTGGGACGAATACGAATCCGCTTTTAGTAAAGCGGAAATAGAATACGGGGACTCTCACTATTACAATCATCCGGGCATACCGATCACCGTAGCTGCTAGTGAGGAAGGGATCGTTCCCGAATATCCGGGTAGTTCCCCGCTGGTAATTTCTGTGGGAGCCACGACGCTCTTTCAGGCTGCGAGCACCCCTCGAGGTTGGGGAGAAGAAGTGTGGGCGCCTAGCGGAGGCGGATGCAGCAAGGAGGAGCCAGCGCCGCCCTGGCAGAAGCTCAACGAACGCGCCTCGCTTTGCGAAGGCCGCCTGCAGAATGATGTAGCGGCGGTCGGCTCCGACTCTTCGCCCGTCTCCGTGTATGACTCGTTTGACCGTAGCGGCTGGGAAACCGACGCGGGGACCAGCGTGTCGACGCCGATCATCGCCGGAGCCGAGGCGCACGCCAGTAGCAGTTTCAGGCAGGAGGGACCGGAAGCTTTCTACCGAAGTAAGCTCGCTGATGTGGCCTTTGGGGACGTCACTCCCGGATGCATCTCTTACTTGTGTCATGGTGAATCCGGGTATGATGCTCCCACCGGATGGGGTGCTCCATATGGTGTCCTTGAACTCTCTAACCAACGCCAGGCCATCACTGGAGCCGCAGCCAATACGACAGAAACGACGGCTACGCTGCAGGGCTATGTCAACCCCGCCGAAGCCGAAACCACCTATCGCTTTGAATATGGGCGCACCCCAGAATACGGTATGGACGCCCCGGTACCCAATGCCAAAGTCGCATCCAGTGCGGTTTGGCAGCCAGTGAGCCAAAATGTTACTGGTCTGGCTGCCAATGCTGTCTATCATTTCCGGATCGCTGCGACCCACGGTGGCGTCACGACCTATGGGACCGACAAGATGTTTTCAACTGCTGGCATTCCAGCGGTGGAAACGTGGCCCGTGAGCGAGGTCGTCGAAACTGCTGCACAATTGCACGGCTCCGTGGACCCAAGGGGCTTGTCGACATCATACTACTTCGAATACGGAATCACCAAGTCATACAGCAAAATGACGGCCGAAACAAGCGCAGGTTCGGGCACGAGCCCTGTCGAAGAGCGCGCTATTGTTACTGAACTGACACATGACACGACTTATCACTTTCGAGTGGTCGCAACCAATAGCGACGGAACGGCATATGGCGCAGATGAAACAGTTACGCCGGCCGAAAAGCCGACGGTGGAAACTAAGCTAGCGAGTGACATCAGCGAAAGCGGTGCCACACTAATTGGTAGTGTGGATCCAAGCGGTGCCGAAACAAGCTATTATTTTGAATACGGGTTGGAAAAAGAAAAATATGAACACAAGACCGCTGAAGTGAGCGCAGGCTCGGGTATCGCAAATCTGGAAAAAAGCCAGGCGATCTCCGGTTTGAGAGCACGTACCCCTTATCATTTTCGAATTGTCGCGACAAATCGTTACGGAACTGTCGGTGGAGCTGACGAGATGTTTACCACGACGATCAAACCGTACGTGGAAACCAAGGAGGCGACGGGCGCGAGTAGAGTAGGAGCAACTGTCGAGGGTGTCGTAAACCCAGAAGGTCTAGAAACAAAGTATTACTTTGAATATGGACTTATCACGCCGTATGAAAGTAAAACCACCGAAATGGCCGTCGGCGCGGGCACCGGAAACGTGGAAGTCAGTACAGCGATAGCCGGTTTGATACCAAGCAGGACGTATCACTTCCGGATCGTTGCTGTGAGCAGTGGGGGAACTGCGGACGGCAAAGACGTCGTGTTCACTACAACCGCGTTTCCGCCGTCCTATTTGAGTTCTTTTGGGTCGTTTGGGACGGGTGAAGGACAGTTTAAGCATCCGGGAAGTGTTGCGATGGACTCGAAAGGTAATTTGTGGGTGCTCGACCAGGAAGGTGACCGGGTGCAGAAGTTCAACGCGAAAGATGAATTTGTGAGCCAGTTTGGCTCGAAGGGCACGGGTGAAGGGCAGTTCGAACTTCCTGCTGCGCTCACGATCGATTCGAAAGGGAACATTTGGGTCGCTGATACGTGGAATAATCGTGTCGAGGAGTTCAACGGAGAAGGGAAATATGTCAAAAAGTTTGGCTCGTGGACTGGCTACGGCGGGCAGTTCGGGGTCGTTGAAGGTATTGCTGTCAACGCGAGTGGAGATGTGTGGATTTCTGACGCCTCGAGTCGGCGGTTGCAGGAGTACAGCGAATCGGGTGAATTGTTGAAGACCGTCGGGTCGGAAGGGTCGGGTCCGGGGCAGTTTGGTGCGCCCGAGGGCATTGCGATCGGACCCAGTGGCAACTTGTTTGTGGCTGACTGGACCGACGATCGTGTCGAGGAGTTTAACGGAGCGGGCGAATACGTGCGCGAGTTTGGTGTCGAAGGCTCGGGCAACGGGGAGTTCATCCATCCCGACGCGGTGAACGTCGACGCGTACGGCGACGTCTGGGTTATTGATCGTGGCAACAGTCGTGTCGAGGAGTTCAATGAAGGTGGCGAATACCTTGCGCAGTTGGGTACCGAAGGCTCCGGTGCCGGCCAAGTCCAGTTCAGTTTCCCAACGGGCATCGCTACGGATCCGCAGGGCGACGTCTGGGTCACCGACCCAGGCAACCACCGCGTCGAGGAGTGGAACCATGAACGCTGATTCGCGAGCCCTGAGATGACGTTTGGCGACGACTGCTGGAGACAACGGCTGGAAGTTGCAGCCGGAGAGGGGTACCATCATCGCGTATGCGGTTTTTGGGAGTAGCTCTGTATCTAGTCGGACTGCTAGCGATGACGCTGACAGGCAGCCCGCTAGCGGGCGTCAGCTCGGCGCTGGCCGCGTCGCCCTTGATGTGGGCGAGCCCGGTTCGCGTCGATGACTTGCCGCCGTTCGCGTCGCTGACGGCCATCACCGACGTGTCTTGCCCATCGACGGGCTTGTGTATAGCCGTCGATCACACCGGTGACGTACTGAGCTCGACCGACCCTATGGGAGGTACGGGGGCATGGATGAGCGCGGCCAGTGTGGCGAGCGAATTCGATGGAGTGTCGTGCCCGTCGATGAAAATGTGCGTAGCCGTCGGCGGCGGAAGCATCGCGACGTCAACCGACCCGACGGGCGGTGCCGGCGCGTGGACCGTGACGAAAGTGCTTCCTGTCAGCTCGGAATACGATGGTGCCGTCCGACTCGAAGCTGTGTCGTGTGCGTCAGTGACCCTGTGCGTTGTGACGGACGATAGCGGTGATGTGCTGACCACGACCGACCCGACGGGTGGCGCGAGCGCTTGGATGACGACCCATGTGGACTCTCCCTATGGGCTTGGCGGCTTGTCGTGCCCCTCGGTGCGACTGTGTGTCGCCGTTGCTCCCGAAGGCGATTTGGTGACCTCGACCGATCCGACGGGTGGTCCAAGCGCGTGGACGGAGACCAACGTGGACGGCACCAGCGAAGATCGTCAGATTCTCGACGTGTCGTGCGTCTCTGAAAGCTTGTGTGTCGCGAGCGACAACTATGGCGATATTCTCACCGCTAACGAACCGACGGGCGGCAGAACCGCATGGAAAGCCGCCAGCGTCGACGGTCGCGGGTTCATCGAGCACGTGTCATGCGCGTCGTGGGGCCTGTGCGTCGCGTTGGACGACAACGAAATCATCACTTCGACTGAACCTGCGGGAGGTGTGTCCACATGGACGTCGCGGGTGATCGGTGGCACCGAATCGATCGCGGGTGGATCGTGCCCGGCGGCAGGTCTGTGTGTTCTGGCGACCGGCGGCAGCGCGGTGGCGAGCTCGACCGAACCAACTGGTGGCGCGAGTGGGTGGGCGATCACCCACGTCGAAGTTGGTGACAATCTTATACGGGGCGTCTCGTGCGCGTCGCTCGATCTCTGCGCATGGGTGGACGACGCGGGCAACGTGGTGACGTCGACTGATCCGGAGGGGGGTCCCGGCGCATGGGTCGAGAAACACATCGACGGGCATGGGCTGAACGGTATCTCGTGCCCGTCCGCAGGATTTTGCGCTGCGGTGGATGAGACGGGAGATGTGCTCACATCCACCGAACCGGCTGGCGCAGCCGATGCATGGAATGTCGCCGATGTGGACGGTGCGATTCCCCTGACCGCCATCTCCTGCGCATCGGCGGAGCTCTGCGTAGCGATCGACCACGACGGCGATGTGGTGGCTACAGACGAACCTGCTGGAGGAGCAAGCGCCTGGCACATCGCAAATCTGGGCTTTACCTCGCTCGGCGGAATCTCGTGTCCTTCAGAACATCTTTGCGTCGCTACATATGGGAGCGATGTCGTCGCCTCGACCGAACCGGTGGGGGGCGCGGGCGTATGGGCAGTGCAGGATGTGGACGCCGGCAGGCTCGGCGATATCTCTTGTCGCTCAGTGAATCTGTGCGTAGCGGTCGCGGAAGGACCGGCAGCAGCCGTCCTCAGTTGGGGGAACCCCACGAACGGCACCTGGACGGAAACGTATCTCGAAAATCTGAACGGCCTCGCTGAAGTCTCGTGTGGGGCGGGCGGCGTGTGTCTAGCAACGAGCTTTGGCGGAGAGGGGCCGGCCGGCAACGTGGCTATCTCCTCTGAACCAGCCGGCGGCGCGACGGCGTGGGTGACGGGAAACATCTATGGAGAACCTGTAGGAACCCTTGAACATAAGCTACATCTTATCCTGCCAGACATGGCAGGAGTGTCATGTGCCGCCGAAGGGATGTGCGTCGTCGGCGACACGGAGGGCAGAGTAATGGTCGGAGTGCCCCAGTCCGCGACTGCGCTCGAAAACACCGTTCTGCCCGCGGTCTCGGGGACGTCGGCCGTAGGGGAAATCGTTGCCTGCGCTGATGGCACCTGGACAGGCGAACCCCCCCCGACGTTCACCGAGCAATGGCTGCG
>Ga0182015_10003423_pt1 | contig 17839 bp, 13 predicted proteins | sample 712P3MmetaG_FD_120478 | JGI IMG/M metagenome (GOLD analysis project Ga0182015, IMG submission 120478) | Permafrost microbial communities from Stordalen Mire, Sweden - 712P3M metaG | ecosystem: Environmental > Terrestrial > Soil > Wetlands > Permafrost | place: Sweden: Stordalen | collected...
ACACAACACCCCAAGCCACAAACTACCGTCAGCAACAAACCCAAACACACAGATCCACCGCAAAAAGACCGCCCGCCCTCGACGGAAAACCCCGGAATCAATGCCTGTGAGAAATGCAGGCTAAGCCCGATCTAGCATCCCTGGGCGGACCGGTACTAACTCGTTCCCTGTTATTCCGCCTCGTAACTCCTTCCAGGTTATCCCACCAGCCGAAACAAACTCCCTAAGCACTTCTTCCGCCGCAACCTTTCCCCCGGGTTTGGTGTCTTACGCAGTGACGGGCCATTGCGCCCAGCTACAGCGTATTCGATTCTGCTCTCTACAGAAATCTGGAAGCCAAGTGGCTTTTTCCTCTAGAAAAAGCCACGTTCAAAGAGCTCGAAATGTCTGCATGTGAATCGTAAACGCTCTAGAGTCAAGACAACTTGATCCTTGAGGTTCCGACATGTCTATCCAAGGTTGGAAGTCGCTCATGCGGCGTGTCAGTATTCCTGGATTTGCGGCCTTCCTCGCAATTGGTATGGCGCACGCGCAGTCCACTTCTTTCCCTAGCCAATCCGCTTCGGCCAGCGTCTCACCCATGGAGTCAAGTTCACAGCAGAACTGGTCGAGTTCACTGCAGCCCGCCGCTGTTGCCGATTCCGACAGCCTGGCCGCTTTGCCGTCCCTGGCTGCGCCATCCGACGGAGCTGGGGGCCAAACTGCAGACTCCCACAAAGGATTCAAGCATACTATTGCGGACAACTTCGCCCTCGAATTCGGGGGCGGTTTCAGCGGCCCGCTAGGCTCCTCGTCTAACTACATCACCTGGGGTGGAAACTTCACCGTCGGCGGAGGACTGAACTTCGGCAAGCATTTTGCAGGGCTGGTGGAGTATCAGTTTATTGACGACAAGCTGCCGGGCGCGATCATTGCTGAGACGGGTGCCAACGGCGGCGATGCGCACATCTGGTCGTTGACGCTCGCGCCGGGGATCGATCTCTTCCCCAAGTCGAAGAATGATGTTTACGTGACTGGAGGCGGAGGCTTCTATCGCAAACTTACGAGCTTTACCGACCCTGAACCGGGAGAATACTGCACCTATTATTACTGCGGTATTGAGTACACGAATGCCGTGGTGGGTCACTTCTCGTCGAACCAGGGCGGATGGAACGTTGGCGGTGGCTATCAGCGCAGACTGGGCAGTCAGTTCAATGACAGCCGCGCAAAGCTGTTTGCTGAAGTCCGCTACTTGTATGTGGATACGCCGTTGGAGGCGGGTATCTCGCCCAGCGGGCTTGGCACTGTGGGCGTCGCCGCAGGAACCAAGTTGATCCCGGTTACTTTTGGCGTGCGCTGGTAAGTGCGAAAAAAGGGCGCGTCGTGGCTCGAAGCGCCCAGAAGCAGGGGATTGTCTCAGGCTCTCGCAGCTCTCCATGCAAGAGCTTGAAGCAAGCCCAAAAAACGCGAACCCGACCGCTCGCGCCCTCTGAAGGTTCCTCTTCGCCTCAAAGAATCCCCAGCACGCGCAGCCGCACCAGTCCGCCCGCGAGGATTCCTATCGGCGTGAGGCCAACAAGGGTCAGCGCGTACCAAACCGGCTGCTTTCCCCGCTGCTGCAATGCGCTCAGAGCCGCAAGTGCGAGAACAACAATCGCCAGCGCCAGCACGTGATAGAGCGGGTTATTCCCGGCCACCCAGGCGGTCACGTATCCGCCCGCAGCCGCCGCGAGAAATGAGTAGCCTAGGCTGACGAATACATAGCCGGGACGCGGCGAGCCGGTTGCCCCGACCCAATCCGGAGTGAAACGGGTAAGCGCCGCCGTAACCACAACAACCAACACAGCCATGAATGCAAAACCCGCCAGCAGCGCCAGAAATGCATGCAGGATTACCAAGGCTTGCGCTCCTGCTCTGTAGGGGTTCCCACTTCGCCGCGCTCAATCCGCGCGAGAAACTCACGCGCCAGCTTGCGCTCGCCGGGATGAAACTCTCCGTGCATCGAGCAGAGATCGAGAAACTCATCGCACAGTGCATTCCGTTCACCCTGCTGGGCAAAGACATCCGGCAGCGCCAGGGCGAGTTCGCGCAGACGCTCCGCTTCAGGCCACACTTCTTCATCGTCGAGCGCAGTGTTTGAGAACAGGCCCTTGCGGCCGCGCGCGCATTCGTCAAGGCAGGCCAGAAGTTGATCGCTGAAGGCCCGTGACAAAGCCTCCAGCGGATCCGATTGCGTTGGCTCGTTTTCAATTGGTTCGCTTGAGTCCATTACCATCCTCACTTCCCATGCATGGCCTTCTCGACGTCTTCGGCCGTGTGCGGAAGCTCGGCCACGAGGTCAATGAGCTTCCCGTCTGGACCGACAAGGAAGACGCACTCGATGCGAACGCCGATCTTTTCTTCAGGGATGTACACGCCCGGCTCGATGGTGAAGACCATGCCCGGCTTGAGGACGGCCGGATACGGTGAGGGATCGTGGACATCGATGCCGACCATGTGGCCGAGGCCGTGGAGCCAGTACTGACCGAGTGGCTTGCCATGCAGGTCTTTGCCGTGAGTGTTGATGTAGTTATACGCAGCCTGATCGAGTGAATCGGGATCTTTGCGGTCGCGATCGTTGATCTTTGACTTGCCCGCGACAAATGCGTCGATGGCAGCTTGTTGCGCGCCAAGAACGACATTGTAGATCTCGCGCTGGCGATCGGTGAAGTGACCGCTGACGGGCATCGTCCGCGTTATGTCCGAGGCATACATCGAATACTCGCATGCAGCGTCCACGAGGATCACGTCGCCGTCTTCGAGCGTGGCTGAATCGTCGGAGTAGTGAAGAATCGTTGAGTTGATGCCTGAGCCGACGATTGGCGCGTAGGACGCGCGCTCGCAGCCCGCGCTGAGCCAGCCATCCCAAAGTCTGCCTGCGAGGGCCCGCTCCGTCACTCCAGGCTTGATCGCTTTCATCATCGCGAACAGCGCCTGGATGGAGGCGTCTGAAGCCTTGTGGAGCAATGCGATCTCGTCGTCATCCTTCACGACGCGCAGTTGCTGGGTAAGGCTCGTGACGTCGTGCGCGGATTCGTCAGCGTCCTGGCCAAGCGACGTTCGAACGAATCCAAGAAGAGACCGCGCCTGCGGCGAAGCGGGCTGCGTCCAAAGCGACTGGTCAAGCCGCCGGTCGGCTGCGAGCATCGCATTCAACTCCGCCGGCAACGCAGTCATTGGCATCACCTGGTCCACTCCCGCCTTCTTCGCTGCGTCTGGCGTATCTGCGCCAAGTTTCTCGCCGGTGTACTTCTCCATACGCAGATTGCGCGTCGGCAGAAACAGAATTTCCTTGTAAGTTCGCGGCGAGCCCGCCTGTGGGGCTGGCGTCACAATCAGCAACGCCGCACCCGGCTCATTCCAGCCCGTGAGATAGTAGAAATCCTCATCCTGCCGGTACGGCATCAGGTCGAGCACAGGCTCCTCCGCGGCGAACAAAACCGCGACGCCGCCATGAAGCTTGTCCGCCAGGGTCACGCGCCGCGCACGATAGACAGATGCCGGCTGCTTTGTCAGGGAGTGAGCCAGGGGGCCAGCCGAAACAAGGAACGTTACGGCCAGTGTCACCACCAAGGCCATGCGGGATGATCTTCTCATGCAATCAGCCTCATGCCCGCTGCCGCCTGTGTCAAGCGGTGCACTGGTGGTATAGAGCGCTTAAACGGGGCTTGCCGAAGGTGCTTCCTTCTTCTCATCCTCAGCGAGCATCTGATGGAACTCTGCGGCAGAGATGGGGTATCCGAAGTACCAGCCCTGAGCAAAAATCTTCTGCTCCATCAAGCTGAAATACTTCGCCTGCTCTGCTGTCTCGATTCCTTCAACAATCACCGCCAGCTTGAGAGTTTCGGCCATGGCGAGAATCTGCGGCAGAATACCCACTGTGACCGAATATGTGCCGATTGAGCGCGTGAATGATTTGTCGATTTTGATGGCATCGATGGAGAGTGAGTTGAGGTAGGAGAGGCTTGAATAGCCGGTTCCGAAATCGTCTATGTGAACGCGATGCCCCATCTGTCGCAGGTCTTGAATCGCCTCATGGGCCAGCGTGTGTCTTGCGGTGGTGCCTTCGGTGAGTTCCAGCGTCACGCTTTGGGCATTAACCTTGTTTTGCCTTACAGCATCTTCGAGCATGGGCAGGAACTTGTCGTCTGCCAGGTCTGCTGCCGTTACATTGATGCTGATGTGAAAGTCCGGGCGCCGAATGAGCGTCGCCGCAAAGTCCCTCAAAGCGCGCCGAACCACAAGCGCGGTCAGGTCGCCCACGAACCCACGTTCTTCGGCGATACGCACAAACACCTCCGGACTCACCTTGCGGCCTTCGTCGTCGGTCCAGCGAACAAGTGCTTCGGCGCCAACAGTCCGGCCGGAGTCCAGATCCACAATTGGCTGATAGACCACGCCCAGGGCATTGCGCGCAATGGAACGTCGAAGCTGGTGGGCCAGACTGCGGCGCTGGCGATACAGCAGTGAGAGCGCAAAACCGAGAAATCCGCCGCTGAGCGTTCCGAGGACGATATAGGCGGTGAATTCGAAGCGATTCCACTCCAGTGCTTCCCTGTCTGAGATGTAGGTGGTGAAGCAGGCATTGAAGCGGGACGAGCACTCTGTGAAGTACATCTGCCCATCCTGCCTCCGGGTCCCTTCCTTGAGAAGAATGGACTCCGGAGCCCTGGATTGCTCGCCGACAAGGCGACCTGTCCGCTGACTTGCGGTGTCCTGCTCGGTGACGGTGTAGTGCATCGGAACCGAGGCAAGATCCTGCCGGCTCCAGGGGTTATAGATGACAAAGGACTCGCCCAGCTGAACTGTAATCACGGTCTGTCCGGGAACGCGAAAGGGCGCGAGATTACGATAAAGCCGTATTCCATTGGGCTGGGTGAAGTCCGGGACTGCTTCCGCGAGTGGCTTTTCCACGCGGCCCAGCGTTGTCGAACACTGGATTCGACCTGCGCGAATTCTTCCGCCTTCTCTCAGGAATTCGGACTGAAAGATGCGCATCCGCAACCACGCGATCTCCTGATCGGAGCAGAATGCGTAGGGAGAAGCGTTGATCTCCGCGAGCACGCTCCTCGATTCGGCAGCGGCAATCTCGCCCTCTTGCATGACACGATCGCAGTAGGGCTTCAGGCGCGTTTGCGCGTGATGGAGGGTCAGCATGCGGCCAAACACAAACCCGCCCAACGCTCCGCACCCAGCCCCAAGTGTCGTCGCCAGGACCATAATGAAGACGCGCTGTCCGATTTTGGGCACCGGCCGATTCACCTCCAAAGGGCTTCGGCAACTCTACACGATATTGGATGGGCTTTCTCCCGACAAATACTCCCCGCATCGGTTGGAAGGCAAGCACAATCTGACGCCAAGGTGACGATTGTTCTTGTTGCTGTCGCGCTTGCGACCGGCCGGGGCAAAACGGGAGGCCGGCGCGCAAAGTTACTTCTGAGCCGCACAAGCCCCTTCGCGAACCACACACTAGACTCCGGGCGACGCGCTCAGTCTCGGACCACGCGCAAAATTGCGTCGAGGCTCTTCTCCACATCCTCGGCCGTAGTGGCCCAGGAGGAAACGCTGATACGCATGGCGGTGCGGCCCTGCCAGACAGTGGACCCGCACCAGCAGGTGCCTTCCTGCTGCAAAAGGTCAATCACGCGAAGGGTTTTCTTTGCGTCGCCAAAAGAAACCAGCACCTGGTTGATGACCACCTCGTTCAACACCTCAAACCCAGCGGCACTTAGCCCCTCTGCAAACTTCCGCGCATGGCTGCAAGTGCGCTCAACAATCTCTGCCATGCCGGAGCGACCGAGCGAGCGGAGCCCTGCCCAGAGTTCCACTCCGCGCGCTCGACGGGAAAGCTCCGGGGTCGAGTCCATCGGCTCGCGCTTCCCGGTCCGTGCCAGATACGGCGCGCGCAGGCTCATGGCTCCCAGCAGCACGTCTGTGTCGCGCACCAGAGCGATGCCGCAGTCGTAGCCAATGTTTGGCCATTTGTGCCCATCGGTAGCCCAGGAGTCAGCAAGCTCGAACCCATCGGTGAGCCTGCGGTACTTGGGCGAAACTCCAGCCCATAACCCGAAGGCTCCGTCCACGTGAACCCAGGCGCCGGCTTCCTGAGCAACCGGGCAGATCGCTCGAGCCGGGTCAAATGATCCGGTGTTTACGTTCCCGGCCTGAATGCAAACAATCGTCCGATCGTCCAGGTGCGGCAGCGCATCGGCACGGATGCGGCCCTGGCCATCCACGGGAATGCGGACCACACGCTTCTTTCCGAGACCCAACAGCGCCAGAGCCTTGAGCAGAGAGGCGTGAGCCTCTTCGCTGATGACCACCGTGATCTCGGGCGCGCCATAGAGACCGTCCTCTTCGACGTTCCAGCCTGCCCGGGCCAGAAGCTTGTGGCGCGCAGCCGCAAGGCACGTAAAGTTCGCCATCGTTGCACCTGTGACAATGGCCCCGCCGGTTCCTTCTGGCAGGCCGAAGAGCTCGCGGACCCATTCGATTGCAATCTCTTCGAGTTCAGCTCCCACTGGAGAGGCAACCCAGAGTCCGCCGTTCTGGTCCCATGCGCTCACCAGCCAACTTGCGGCCATGGCCGCAGGCAGAGAGCCTCCGATGACGAATCCGAAGTAGCGTCCTCCGGCGCTGGCCACAGTGGCGGGAGAACCGATCTCATGCAGAAGATGGAGCACCGCCTCTGCGCTGGTCGGTCCCGGCGGAAGCGGTCCGCGCAGCGCGCTCAACTTTGCGACCGATTCAGGCGAGGGCACAACCGGCCTCGCACCCACCTCTTCGAGATAATCCATAGCGTCTCGAGCAGCCCGCTTCAACAGCGCAGTACGCGCCTCTGCGACGGAATCGCGGGCGATCGACCGATGGTCCGTGTGAGAGGCCGAGGGATGTGAAGAACGGGGAGACTGCGGTGCACTCATAGATGGTGAGTCTAGCACCGTGGATCGCGCTCGATCAGGTGCAGGTCGGATGGCTTCGGGTCGTGAGGAGTTGCATCATTTTGACGGTCTTGGTTTTTCGCAAGCGTCGTTGTTGCCGCCCTCGCATGCTTTGCGATAAAAGACAGCTCCCTGGCTCGCATCCATCTTTACGCCCGAGCCTGTGAAGTACATCATGCCGACGTACTGGCAGCCCACCATGTTCCCTCCGTCGCATGCCTTGCGATAGAAGAACACGGCCAGGGAAGGATCCTTTTCCACCCCCGCGCCGGTTTCGTACAGGACTCCGAGATTGTTGCAGCCACGCATATCGCCGCCGTCGCATGCGGTGCGAAACAAGCTCGCAGCCTGGACACCATCCTGCGCCACTCCCTGGCCGCTCGTAAACTTAACGCCAAGGCTGAAGCAGCCCGTTACCTCTCCGCCGGCGCAGGCGCGGCGATACATGGCGACCGCCTGGGCAGCGTCCTTCGCAAGTCCTGTGCCACTGTCATACATCAGGCCTAGTTTGTTGCAGCCGCGCATTTCGCCTCCGTCGCACGCCTTGCGAAAGAGGGTCACGGCCTGATCGGCATCCTTTGCAACACTGTCGCCATCCTCATACATGACCCCGAGGTTGTAGCAGCCGACCATCTCAGCGCCATCGCAGGCTTTGCGGTAAAAGTTGCTGGCTGCGGCAGGATTCTTCGCCCCACCGAGGCCATTGGCCGCGAGTATCCCGAGGTTGCTGCAACCAACCATCTCGCCGCCATCGCACGCCTTGTGGAAGAGGGTTTGCGCGTGACCATAGTCCTGGACCACTCCCTGACCAAGCTGGTAAAGGTTGCCGAGATCTGCGCAGCCGCGCAGATTGCCCTGGGCGCAAGCGTCGCGATAGAGGCGGGCAGCAGATTGCTTGTCGGGTTGAATGGTCTGTCCCTTTTCGTAGAGGATTCCGAGAACCACGCAAGAGATGGTAACGCTGGCCTCACATCCCTTTCTGGCCAGTGTGACGGCCCGCGTGAAGTCCATGCCGCCCCCGAGGCCCTTGCGATAACTGTCGGCCGCCTGCGCGCATCCCCAACCGTCGCCGGCGGCGCAGAGCTTGACGGTCGCGCTGCGTCCGGCGGGAAAGTTCTTGAAGGGATCGTCGTCTTGCCAATAGCGGCGGTCGTCCTTTTTTATCTTCGCAACCTCGCTGCTCTCGAGCGGCGTCAGTGTCGCGGCTTCCTTGCCTGATGAACCTTTCGCCGCTGCCCCGGCTCCGAGCGGGATGATCAGTTCGCCGCCGCCATCCAGATCGAAGCCGCCGAAGAGCGGGGTCTGCTTCGAACCTTCCTGCACGCCGACTTCATGCTGAGTGTAAGCGCCAAGTTGCGTGGATGTTATGAATCCCTGGTTATAGCTGTCGGCCCTCCCCGTCATCAGGCCTTGCATCAGCAGCCCCGTAAACAGGGAGTGCGCCGCCAGCGGTCCATTGTCCGCCGCAAGCTGGTCTCCCTGCGCGCTGGTAATCACCTTGCGGCTGATCTTGCGCAGCATGTCCGTCTGAAACCGCGTGTCGGCGCGGCTGGTAGTGAACTTGCTCCCCAGCGCCATGCCGCTGTGGCAACTATCCAGAACCACCAGGATGTGTTCTGACGGCAGCGAGCTGACCTTGCGGAGGAATTCCTCAATGTTGAGGTAATCGCTCCAGTGCTCATTTGTACCCGGAGCTCTCGCTTCAAACGGAACCAGAAATCCCACCGACTCCGTCTCCTCGCCAACCTTGTCGTTCCGCGTCGTCCCGTGGCCTGCAAAAAAGATGATCAGGTCGTCCTCGGGCTTCAGCCGGCTGCGAAGATCATCGTCTATAAGCGAGTTGATGCTGTCGCGCGTCGCGCTTTTTTCCGTCAACGGCTCAGCTGCATATTCAAACCCGAATTGGCTCGTAAGGAGCTTTGCAAAGCCCGTTGCATCGCTCACTGCCGTTCCAAGTACCGGCCAGTTCTGGTAGTGGTCAATTCCGATTGCCACCACGTAGTGATGCCCGTGCCGGCCCGGTTCACTCTCGGCCTGTGCCTGAAAGCCCCGCGATACGGCCGCGGACGGAGCAGCGCCCTGCTGCCCAAGAGCCACACCCACCATCAAAAGCGGCAGTACCGCGCATGTTTTCAGCAAATGGGCCAGCTTTCCGGCGACAGTGCGGGGGGTGGACTATGCTCGATCTACAAGCAAGTGTTTAGACAGTTCGAATGTCCCCAGTGCGACGACGCTATCACACGCCTGCCACACTGAGCGATCAATGAATTCTCCTGCTGTCGTTGGGGCGCGGATCAACGGCGGACCGAATCCAACTAAGGTGAGCGTCGCCGGGCGACCGGAAGCCGCGAAGCGCTGTCCCGCTCATCCCAGGTGCTTGAAATTCGCCGCAAATCGCCGTATCATGAGAATGCAGACGAGTTTATCCGCTGGGACTTCCGTGAACGCACCGGCTGGCGGAGAGATGAGTGGGCTCATAGCCCACTTTTTATTTGCGGCAATTTTGGCACGGATTCACCCGGAAGTCTCAGCGTAACCACCTGAAAACAAAGGGACTCCGCAGAGAAAGTACCTCCGGGCCGGCGACGGGAAACGATGGCAGTGAGGTTGGATGAAATTCGGCAAGCGGCGCAGAGAGTGGCCGTCTCGCATGGACTCGACGTGGTGGATATTGAGTTCGTCGGACCTGCGAAAGAACGTACCCTCCGCGTTTTTCTCGAAAAGAATGCCGAGGAACGGGCCACGCTGAAAGGGGCAATCCTGGCAGGCGAAAGCCAGGACCTTCCGGAGAGGCTGGCAGAAGGAACGCTGAGCGTTGACCAGCTTTCCGGAGTCACACATGAAGATTGCGCGGCATTCAGCCGCGACTTTGGAGTTTTGCTGGACGTTGAAGACCTGGTCCCCGGCGCGGAGTACTTTCTTGAGGCCAGTTCGCCAGGGCTTGACCGAAAGCTGAGCAAACGGGAGGATTTTGTCCGGTTCTCTGGCAGCCTGGTAAAGATTCAGACCTTTGAGCCGATTCGGAACAATCGCCACTGGCAAGGCAGGCTGGCTGTCGGCGATGCGGCGGAGACCATCACGCTGGGCCTGGCCGCAGTGAAGCAGAACAGTAAGAGTCGCAAGGCAGGCGTGAGCACGGTTGAGATTGCGCTCTCGAATATCGAGAAAGCGCAAATCGTACCGGAGATTTGAGACTCTGCCCCTACTGAAAAGGGGCCACACATTGAACACCGGGACGAGCAGCCACAACTCCTCAGCCCGCTAACCAGTTCCCGCAAACGGGCAAATGCAGTGCGGCTTTTTATGAAAGCCATGGCCGCACCAGAAGAGAGCAAGCAGAGTATGGCTAGCAGCGTTTTGTATCAAACTATCGAACTCATCAGCCGCGAAAAGGGCATTGAGCCCCAGATCGTCGTGGGTGCAGTGGAAGAGGCCATCGCCCTGGCCACGCGCAAGTTTTACAAGACCCAGGAAAACATGCGTGGGGAGTTGAACAAGGAAACCGGCGAGATCAGCGCCTACATCTACAAGACGGTCGTCGCCAACGCAGACGAGGTTGAGGACCCGCTGAACCAGATCACCCTCGAAGAGGCCAACGAACTTGCGCCTGGCGTGGAAGTCGGCAGCGAAATCAGGACGTATCGCGACACCAGCCCTCTGGGCCGCATTGCCGCGCAACTTGCCAAGCAGGTTATCTTCCAGAAGGTGCGTGAAGCAGAGCGCGACACCGTTTTCAACGAGTATGCGCATCGCGAAAAGGAAGTGCTGAACGCGACAGTAAAACGGATTGAAGGCCAGGACGTCATCTATGACCTTGGCAAAGCGGAGGCTCGCTGCCCCAAGCGCGAGCAGTCGCGGCTCGAGCAGTTCTCCGTTGGCGAGCGCGTTCGTGTAGTCCTGCTCAAGGTGGATCGCGCCGCCAAGGGGCCACAGGTCATCGTCTCCCGCGCCACGCCGGAACTGGTGCAGAACCTGTTCCAGTCTGAGGTTCCAGAGATCTATGACAACACCGTGGTAATTCGCGCCATCGCGCGCGAGGCCGGCGAACGCACCAAGATTGCCGTGCAAAGCCGTGACAAGGACGTTGACCCCGTGGGCGCATGCGTCGGCATGAAGGGCATGCGTGTGCAATCCATCATCCGCGAATTGCGCGGCGAAAAGATCGACATCATCGAGTTCAGCGAGGAGATCACGACCTTTGCCGAAAAGGCCTTGCAGCCGGCAAAGGTGAGCCGCGTTTCCATCACCGACCTTACCGACAAGCAACTGGAAGTGATCGTCGACGACACGCAGCTTTCACTGGCCATCGGGAAAAAGGGTCAAAACGTTCGACTCGCGGCCAAGCTGCTGGGCTGGAAGATCGACATCAAGAGCGAAGAGGAGAAGCGCCAGGAAGTGGAGCAGCAGATGCAAGCGCTCACTGGTGGACCATCGACGCCGATCGAACAGGTGACAGAGCTGGGTGACGGAATTATCCAGAAGCTGGTGACAGCGGGCATCACAACGGTTGAAGCGCTGGCCGACATGACGCCGGAGCAGCTGGAAGAGATCCCGGGCATCGGCGAGAAGACCCTTGAGAAGATCAGCGTTGCGGTTCGCCACTACTTCGGCCAGTTTGAAGAAGGCGAAGAAGGCCACGTGCCTGCAGCAGTGGAAGGTGCGGAAGCCGCAGTCAGCGAAGAATCACGCGAAGCAGTCCTGGAAACAGATCAGGCAGAATCGGAAAACAGCGCCGACGTGATCAAGGAAGCAGAACAAGTGGAAGCTGCCGAGCAAGAGACCGAACCCAGGTCGGAAGCTGAAGCCGCCATTGAGGATGTTCCTCCGGCAGACGAAGCGGAAGTGACGACCGTGGAAGATGCACCGGCGGAAGCGATTGAGCAAGACATTCAGAGCGACGGGGAACCGTTGCTCGAAGCGAATGAAACGGGACATGCAACAGCGGATGAAGATGGGTCAAAAGAGGGCGGCGCGTAGCATGCGCCGCGTCTTTTCAGGCAAATCAGACAACTATGGAAGCGTCAGCAGCGGCCAATGCCACGAGGCAGCTATGAGCAACTAACGGCGTTGAGAAGTAAAAATCGAAAAGAGGCGGATGAGTAAGGTTCGAATTAACGATCTTGCACGCGAGATGGAAGTCAAGAGTCGGCAGATTCTCGACATATTGGCGGAACTTGGTCTGGCCCAGGGCAAGACCCACTCCAGTTCACTGGAGGAGGATGAGGCAGAGAAGGTTCGCACACATCTCGGTCGCAGCTCCAGGCCCATTGCCTATACCGGCAGCGCTTCCTCGCGTGCTTCACAGACGATTACCCCCAAAATTGACCTCTCCCACGTCTCCAAGCCCGGCGACGCCTTGAAGGCGGTTCTCGCCGCCAAGCAGAAGGAGGAGCAGGACGCTCGGCAAAGCCACGCTCCGACGCGCGCAGCCTCCGCGCCCGTAATGCCCGCGCCCTCTACCCCGGCCCCAGTCGCCGCAGCGCCGTCGACGCCAACGCCCGCTCGTCCCGAGCCGCGCAAGATTGTTCCGCTCACACGACAGGCGCCCTCCATTGTTGTGCCGCCACCCTCAACCCCGGCAATCGCCTCGCGCCCACCCGCCGGAACCGTGGTTGCCAAGCCGCCTGCGGGTTCTGTTGCCGCAACGCGTCCGGTTGTGGTGGTAGCTCCGCCCGCCGGAACTGTTGTCGTGAAGCCGTCGGCGACACCCCCGGCCAAGCCGGAGCAGGCCGTTCAGGAGCCGCAGCGCGTGATCGATAGGCCCGCAGCCGTCAAGACAGCGGCAACTACTGCGCCTGCCGCGCCTGCTCCTCAAGAGACCGCCACGCTGGTAACTGCAGAGGTCGCTGCGCCCCAGCGCCCGACGGCCCCGACGGCCTCGCCAGTCGATCCCGCGCCCGTCGCAACGGCACCCAAGGCGGAAGCCCCGTCCGCCGCGCAGCCCGAGATTGCCGCTTCTGCTGAGACGCCTGACAGCGTTCTGACGACGGCAGAACCTTCACAAACTCCGCCCTCCGCGCCGCTGGCTCCGCCGGTGCGTCGCATGGTGATGCCGCAAACTGGGCCTCGACCCGTTTACAAAGCTCCGATTGTCCCTGCAGGAACTCTTGCCGCAACGGGCAACCAGGCTCCCGGCGCTGGAATCCAGCGCGGCAAGCCGATCTTCGATCGTCGCCCCACGGGCGGACCCGGCAGTTATCCGCCACGTCCGCAAGGGGGCCCGCCCGCTGCACAGGGCCAGTTCGCAGGCGGCCCTCGGCCCAAGCATCCCACACGCACGCCGATGGGTGGATTCGCTGGTGGCCCAGCCGGTGCTCCGGGCACGCGGCCAGGTTTCGCCGCACGGCCTGGTTTTGCTCCACGACCCGGCTTTGGCCCGCCACGCCCCGGCGCGGGCGGAGCTCCGCCTGCTACAGAAAGTGCGCGTCCGCCGCGCTCGCCAAACAAGCGACCGGGAGGCAGCCGGCAGCAGTACCCGAAGACCAAGGAAGGCCCGATGAAGGGCTTTGTGCCACCGCCAAAGTATGGTGGGGGACATCTCGGCACTGAGCCGCTGCCCATTACCCGCGAAATCACCGTCACCGAAGGCATCAGCGTCAAAGACCTCGCGGAGAAACTCGAAGTCCGCGCCAAAGACCTCATTGCCACCCTGCTGATGACCGGAATCTTCGTCACCGTCAACCAATCGCTCGACGCCGAGATGGTCAAGGACGTTTCCGCCAAGTTTGGTGCAGCCGCCACTGTCATCAGCTACGAAGAAGAGATCGCCAACCAGGCCATCGAAGAAGTTCTCGAAGCCGAAAACACCGGCGAGCTCGAAGTCCCCCGCTCCCCTGTAGTCACCGTGATGGGCCACGTGGATCACGGCAAGACTTCATTGCTTGACGCGATTCGCGAGACGGATGTCGCTGCAGGTGAAGCCGGTGGAATCACGCAGCATATCGGCGCCTACAAGGTGAAGTTCGCCAAAGAAGGTTCTCCGGCATCGGGCCGCGAGATCGTTTTCCTCGACACCCCGGGCCATGAGGCATTCACCCGCATGCGTGCCCGCGGAGCAAAGGTCACCGACATCGTGGTCATTGTTGTTGCGGCCGACGACGGCGTCATGCCCCAGACCCTCGAAGCCATCGACCACGCCAAAGCAGCAAACGTGCCAATCATTGTGGCCGTGAACAAGATCGACAAGCCGGAAGCCAACCCCGACCGCGTCAAAAAGCAGTTGGCCGATCGCGGCCTCATTCCCGAAGAATGGGCTGGCACTGGCGATCAGGGCACGGTCTTTGTCGAAGTCTCTGCAAAGAAGCGCCAAAACCTCGATCTTCTCTTGGAAATGATCTGCCTCGTCAGCGACATTCGCGCTCCCAAAGCCACGCCGGGCCGCAAAGCAGTTGGCTCGGTCATCGAAGCCAAGCTTGATCGCGGACGTGGATCCGTGGCAACCGTTCTGGTTCAGGACGGAACCCTGCGCCTCAACGACAGCTACATCGTCGGCAATACCTTTGGCAAGGTTCGCGCGATGTTTGACGATCGCGGTCGCGCGCTTGAAGAAGCCGGCCCATCCACCCCAGTCGAAGTCCTCGGCCTTGAGGCCATGCCCGATTCCGGCGATACGTTTCTCGTGGTGGCCGATCGCGACAAAGCAAAGGGCATTGCCCAGTACCGGAAGATGAAGGAGCGCGAAGCGCAGCTCGCCAAGAGTTCGCGTGTCTCCCTCGAAGGCCTTGCAGAGCAAATTCGCACAGCCGGCGTGAAAGATCTGGCGCTCATCATCAAGGGCGATGTGACGGGCTCTGTTGAAGTTCTGGCCGACTCGCTTGTGCGCATGTCCACCGAAAAGGTGCGCGTCAAGGTTATCCACTCAGGCGTCGGTTCGATCACCGAGAGCGATGTACTGCTCGCGACTGCCTCCAACGCAATCATCATCGGCTTCAACGTTCGCCCTGAGCGCAAGGCGGCCGAGTTGGCGCAGCAGGAAGAGGTTGAGATTCGGCTGCACTCGATCATCTACGAATTGCAGGACGAGATGCGGCTCGCGATGCTGGGCCTGCTCGACCCGACCTTCAAGGAGAATTACGTCGGCCGCGCCGAGGTGCTCAACGTCTTCAGGATTCCCAAGGTTGGCACCATTGCCGGCTGCCGCGTGCAGGACGGCGTGATCCGCCGCGATGCCGAGGTGAAGGTTCTTCGCGGTACGGAGCAGGTATTCAAAGGCAAGATCGGCTCGTTGAAGCGATTCAAAGATGATGCCCGCGAAGTGACAAATGGCATGGAGTGCGGCATCGGACTCGGCAACTTCACCGACATCAAGGAAGGCGACGTCATCGAAGCCTTCTCCACAGAAAAGCTGGCTGCGGATTTGGGAGCGCTGACCGCCGCGAAGGCTTGATTCAACCGCAATCGCAAGAACGGCCCGCCCCAACCAACGGAGCGGGCCATTCTTTGCGTTAATGAAAGCCAAGCACGATGCCCCGCCGAATTCTTTACGTCGCGCCACTGGTCGGAGGAGAAACCTGCCTCTACCGCTATCACTCCCTGCTTCGGCTCAGGCAGGAAGTGGTTCCCTTCGACTTGGCGAAGTATGCATTCCGATGGGGCAAGCTCAACGCGCTGCGCTACCGCTATCCAGTGGGTCCATTGATTGCGCGCGTGAACGGCGGCCTGGTCGATGCGGTGCGCATTGCCAAGCCCGACGTTGTCTGGTTCGACAAGCCACTGGTCTTCACAGCACTGACGCTCGCCCGCATCAAGGAGTCCGGCGCCCTCACCGTCTGCTACAACCAGGACAATCCCTTCGGCCCGCGCCAGGATGGATGCTGGCGGCAGTTTTACAGGATTCATCGACTCTTTGATCTGCACTGCCTCTTCCGCACGGCAGACGTCGTACGCTATCAGGGCTGGGGCAAGAACTTTATCGAGCTGCAATTCAGCTTTGATTCGGAACAGCAGTTTCCGCCGCCTGCAGGATGGCGAGATCAAGACCGCACGCGCGAGGTCTCCTATGTGGGAAGTCCGTATGAGGAACGGCCCACGTTTCTGCGCAAGCTGATTATCGAGCACAAGCTTCCCGTCACCGTCTCCGGACCGAACTGGAATAAGGTGCTGACCGAAGAGGAACGCAAACTTTTTGTGCGCGGCGCATACCTGAAGGACGAAGCTTATCGCGAAGCGATCTGGCAGTCGAAGATCAACCTTGCGTTTGTCACCAAATTGAATGAAGACGACGTAGCACACAAGGCGTTTGAGATTACCGCCTGTGGCGGATTTCTTTTGGCGGAACGCACGCCGGCACACCAAGCTGCTTTTGAAGAGGGCAAGGAGGCCGAATTCTTTTCGAGCGTCGACGAATGTGCCCAGAAGATTTGTTATTATCTCGCTCACCCCGCCGAGCGCGAAGTGATTGCCTTGCGAGGCCTGGAGCGGGCAACTCGCTCCGGCTATGACAACGACACGCAGTTGGCCCGCGTGGTTGCGCGGCTGGACGGAATGCTTACTGGATGAAATGCTTCAGAATCGCCGCCGAGATGGTTTAGGCAGATTGATCGCCAAGCACTTGCAGGGTGGTCTAAGCCAGGCCCTCGCGCCGGGATAAATCGCGAATCCTTTTGCGTGATTCGCATGTTCCGTATGAATTCGAGAAGGAGAAAATGGGCATGATTTTATGCTCACCAGGCCGTTTGCCTTCCCATCCGCTTGCCGTGCTATGCTTTGTGCTCGACCTCTGGAAAGGGCGTCAGCTGGTCATCCGTGGCCCGAGAGATTCATAAATCGAAAGGAGAAGATCATGGGAATTCTTGAAGAAGCAGCCGGCGCATTTGCCGCCGTTGAAGGCGTAAAGAAGCTGGACCCCAATGCTGGGATCCTTACCGAGGGCGTGGCCGCAATCGCTGGCTTTGAGGGCACAAAAGAAGTCACCGAGCTGATCGACAGACACGAAGAGAATTCTGAACAGCAAGGGTAACCACACCCTCCCATTTCTCGCGGGACTATCCGCCAGAGTGTGCAAGATCGGCCCTGAGATCGCAATGCGGTCTCGGGGCTTTTCGTTGCTGCACCTGTCGTTTTCGCTACCGGATACCTCCCTGGAATCCTTCCCGCACGCTCTTTCCCAAACATTCGTCCAATTAACGCAACACAGTGAGTGAACCCGCTTGCGGTGCGACAACACTGGCTGCGCCCTGCCCCGGCTTTAACCCGAAAAGGGCCTCCTGACACGGCTCGCGACTCGGAAATCTCGTCCCACATCCCGAGGAATTCTGGTGGAATTGATCCATACCCTCGAAGAAACTACTGAAAACAAATGAAATAAATAACGTTGTTGACAATCGTCGTTTATTGATCCTATAGTGGTGATGGATACTATAAAACCTTAGGAGGTACTTCATGCGTCGTATTCTAGTTGCAAGCGTTCTGCTTTCCCCGCTGTTCTTCACCGCAGTCGCATTCGCAAGCCAGCCCGTTGCCGATGATGCTGCCTCAACCCCGGTTTCGACCGGCGTCAAGCCCGCCCAGATCCTCTCGTCCGTCCCGGTTGAACTGCCGACCGTGACCCCTGACATCGCGGCCTTTCATCAGGCGGAAGTTATCCTGAGCCTGAACGTCGACGAAGCCGGCAAGCCCACCGATGTCCAGATCAAGAAGTCCCCGAACGCCGATCTGGATCAAGCCGTTCTCGCTGCGGTTCGCAAGTTCCGCTTTGAGCCGGCCACCCTCGACAACAAGCCCGTCTCTGTTCCCATGACCCTGACGCTCGAGGTCGTGCGCTAGCCCGGATTTCTCACAGGCTCATTGCTGATTGCGGTGACGCTGGATAGAAAAAGTGTTGGAAAGGCCGTCTTTTCATGGCATAACTGCGTTGTCGAAGCGTGGTTATGGCCGTGCGG
>Ga0182015_10003424_pt1 | contig 17836 bp, 9 predicted proteins | sample 712P3MmetaG_FD_120478 | JGI IMG/M metagenome (GOLD analysis project Ga0182015, IMG submission 120478) | Permafrost microbial communities from Stordalen Mire, Sweden - 712P3M metaG | ecosystem: Environmental > Terrestrial > Soil > Wetlands > Permafrost | place: Sweden: Stordalen | collected...
CCTCTGGGTCGCGGCCTTGAAACGCCGGGTCATGGAGGGGACAGAGACCATCCGTGCCGCGCTGGAGTCAACCGCTGACGGAATCCTGGTGGTTGACTCCGCTGGTGACATGCTCGCCCACAATCAGAAATTCGCAGATATGTGGTCGATTCCGGAATCCATCCTTGAGCTCCGCGATCAACGCGCCCTGCTGCACTTCATTGCGCCCCAACTGAAGGACAGCGATGCGTTCAGCAGCAAGCTGCCAGCTGCGTTCGCCGACGCGCAGACCGACGACGTGATTGAGTTCAAAGATGGGCGAGTGTTCGAGCGCCACTCTGAGCCGCAAAGAGTCGCCGGCAAGAATGTAGGACGGGTGTGGGGATTCCGCGACGTCACCGAGCGCAAGCGGGCGGAACAGGATTTGCAGACGGCCAAGGAAGCGGCCGAGACGGCCAACCGGTCCAAGAGCGAGTTTCTGGCCAACATGAGTCACGAAATTCGCACGCCGATGAACGGTGTGCTGGGCATGACCGATCTCCTTCTGGATACCGGGCTCAATGCCGAACAGCGCGAATTTGCCAGCATTGTCAAGGCATCCGCCGATTCGCTGCTTACCATCATCAACGACATCCTCGACTTCTCCAAGATCGAAGCAGGCAGGCTCGAGCTCGAATCCATCGAGTTCAACCTGCGAGACTGCATAGCTCTGAGCATCAAGCCGCTAGCCTTCCGCGCCCAACAGAACGGTCTCGAACTGACCTGCGATGTCCGCCCCGAGGTCCCTGAGCGGGTGATTGGCGACCTGAACCGCTTGCGGCAAATCATGATTAATCTCATCGGCAACGCCATTAAGTTCACCGAGCGCGGCGAGGTGGGGCTCAGGATTGCGGTGGATTCCAGGACAGCCGACGAGCTAAGGCTGCACTTCGTGGTGACAGACACCGGCGTTGGTATCGCCGCGGAAAAACAAAAGCTCATCTTCGACGCTTTCTCCCAGGCGGACGGTTCCACGGCACGCAAGTTTGGCGGCACAGGCCTGGGTCTGACGATCTCGTCGCGACTGGTGGAGTTGATGGGCGGCAAGATCTGGGTTGAGAGTGCCCTGGGACACGGTAGCTCCTTTCACTTCACCGCCGGCCTCGGCGAAGGTAAGGAAGTATTGGAAACCGTTCCCGTTGCGGCCCCGCCGATCAGCCGTCAGACTGTACCGAAGGCGGCACGATTGCGCATTCTGTTGGCGGAAGACAATGCGATCAACCAGAAGATTGCCTCCCGCTTGCTGGAGAAAGCAGGCCACCACGTCACGTTGGCGCCCGATGGGCGCCAAGCCCTCGCCGCCCTTGATCGAGAGAACTTCGATGTGGTGTTGATGGACGTGCAGATGCCGGAGATGGACGGGTTCGAGACCACCGCCGCCATCCGGGCCAGGGAACGCGACAACGGCAAGCGGCTGCCGATTATCGCGATGACGGCTCATGCGATGCAGGGCGACCGGGAGCGCTGCCTGGCCGCGGGGATGGATGGCTACATTGCAAAGCCTATTCAAGCCCGAGAGTTGATCGAGCTGTTGGAAGAGTTCTCGGGCGCCGCTCAGAAAGAAGCGAGTCCAACTTGAGACGTATCGGGTACGAGAGTTACGTTCCAGTCACGCGATCTACGAACAGTAGTGGTTTCTTTTAAAGCCCACCTAAGCCACAACGAAGGCACCTGAGAGCTCCACCTCCGGGTATCACCGGTGGCACCCTGCTTCTCCGGACTCTCTCATCGGCAACCATGATGCGACGCCGAAAGCATGCCGATAGGGCTAATTGAGAGTCTATGCCGGCATAGCCAAGAGGACAGGGCAATCCCAGGATATGGAGCGCAATGAAGCCAGTCTTCCGGCGAGCTTTGGCCATCGAGTTGGTGTGCTTTTCGCTAGCGGTTCTGGGCGCTCAAGCACAGAGCGCACAGACCGACCTCACCACGCTGAAGATCGAAGACCTGATGAACGTGGATGTGACCTCGGCTTCAAAAAGAGACCAGAAGATATCCAGAGTGCCCGCTGCCATTTATGTAATCACGCAGCAAGACATTGAACGTTCGGGTGCGACCAATGTTGCGGATGTGTTGCGCATGGTACCTGGACTAGAAGTGGCCCAGATTAATCCCAGCGCCTGGGCCATCAGCGCGCGCGGCTTCAACGGCCAATATGCCAACAAGCTGCTGGTTCTGGTCGACGGCCTCGCGGTGTATACACCCATCTTTTCCGGAGTGTACTGGGATGCTCAAGACGTCGCTCTCGATTCGATTGAGCGCGTCGAGATCATCCGCGGACCAGGCGCAGCCGTCTGGGGAACCAACGCAGTGAACGGCGTAGTCAACATCATCACCAAAAGAGCGGAAGACACGCCGGGGGGGACTGCGTCGGTGCACGGAGGAACCATAGAACACGGTCGAGGGTCGGCACGCTATGGCGGAAGCATCGGCACCTATGGATCGTATCGGGTGTTCGCGGATGGTTGGGATGTTGGGCACTTTCTCACCCCGGATAAACAGAACGGCCAAGATGGCTGGTATGGATACCATGGGGGATTTCGGGCGGACGTGAATATTTCCGCAAAGGATTCACTGATCGTTGAGGGGGAAGCGGCCAGAGGCAATGAGGGGGAAAGAACAGCCACCATCATTTCTCTGCTGCCGCCCGTGAATGCAACCCTTGATCTGCGGACTCGTTTCTCGGGTTGGAATGTTCTCGGACGATGGAAGCATGTGGCCTCACGCGATTCGGAAACATCGTTGCAGGTCTATTTCGATCGCAGCAGCCGCGGGGATACAACCTACGGCGACGGCCTGAACATCTTTGACATCGACTTTCAGCAGCACATGCGTTGGCGCCGGCGGCAGGATTTTGTGTGGGGACTGGGTTACCGGTTGAATTCGGATGACACGACGGCAACGTTCCGAATTTCGTTTCTTCCCGCGGACTTGAACAGCCAGATTTTCAGCTCTTTTATTCAGGACGAGATCGCGATCCTTCCCGATCGCCTGTACGTCACCCTGGGTACAAAGCTCGAGCACGAATACTACAACGGGTTTAATTTGCAACCCACTGCTCGGATCACGTGGACACCCAGCGATCGAGAGATGTTCTGGGCAGCGATCTCTGGCGCCCAGCGAACACCGTCACGCGTCGAGACCGCGATTCGCTACAACGTAGCCGCATACCCCGGACCGGACAATCTTCCAACTTTGGTCAGCGTGTTCGGGAACCCTAACCAGAAGAATGAGCGCTTGATCGCCACCGAAGCGGGTTTTAGAAAAGATCTATCGGATAGGCTTTCGTTTGATTCGACGGTGTTCTTTAACCAGTATCGCGACCTGCGTTCGAACGAGCAAGGATCCCCGCGCCTGGAGGCGGACCCCCAACCGCTGCACCTGCTCATCCCCACCAGTTTCGCCAGCCTGCTTCACGGAGAGACCCACGGCACCGAGTTGTTCGCCAACGTGAAATTGGCCAGCCGATGGACGCTTAGCCCGGGGTATTCATTTCTCACCATGCACCTGCACCGGGATCCAGGCGGCCTGGATGTGACGACGGGCCCCGCGTCAGAAGGAGGCATCCCTAACCAACAAGCTCAATTGCGCTCGAACGTGAACCTCCCCTGGCATTGGCAGTGGACCACATCGGCTTATTTCGTAGGGCGGCTTAAGGCACAGTCAATCTCTTCTTACACCCGCCTGGACACCAATCTGGCATGGCAAGCGTCGGACAAGATTGCCCTCGGCCTGGTGGGGCAGGACTTACTGAGAAACCTCCACCAGGAATATGCCGGCCCTGACTTGACGGTGAATCCAAGCCTGGTCCGGCGGAGCGCCTATGCGTGGCTAACGTGGCGGTTCTGAATGAGCATGAGGCCATTGAATTTTGCGCGGACTGCGCACCCAATCCTGGGGAGGGCGGCCGACGATCACCCGGACGATTGGGTATGGAAGGCGCGAGCCGTGTCCTCGGCCGCGCGGCTTGCGGTTCTTCTATGCATATTGTTAGCGGTCCGTGGGGAAAGAAGCAGAGCGCAATCGAACGACGAGGAATATCAGGTCAAGGCTGCCTTTCTTTACCACTTTGCCCAGCTTGTCGACTGGCCAGCGGACGCGCTGACAGGCGCCGGCAATTCACTGTTCCTCTGCACGCTTGGAGAAGACCCATTTCACGGGGTGCTCGAAGGAACGATAGCGGGCAAGGCGATCGGATCCAGGGTCATCCGGGTTCGTCACCTCAAGCAACCGGAAGAATTGCACAGTTGCCAGATTCTGTTTCTTGGCAAGTCGCAAAGCGAGCGTATTCCGATGTTACTGGAGGATCTGCACAACGGCCCGGTGCTCACCGTAGGAGAAACAGCAGGCTTCCTCGGCGCCGGAGGAATGGTCTGCTTTCTGCGGGAGGAAAACAAGATCCGCTTCGCCATCAATCTCGAAGCGGCCGAGGCCGCAAGACTCAAGATCGGGTCACGGTTACTAGTCCTGGCTCAAAGTGTTGTGGGCGAGCGCCGGGAGAAGTAAGAGCATGAATTTCAGAGATCTTCCAATTCGGCGCAAACTGGCTTTGTCGATGTTGACTGCGAGCGTATTGGCAGTGGTTCTGGCTTGCGTAGGATTTGCTATCTACCAGCGCCAGAGTTTTCGCGCCAATACCGTCAGCGAACTCACGGCGCTGGCGGATATTCTGGGAGCGAATACGGCGGCCTCCCTGGCCTTCAACGATCAGAAGACAGCACAAGAGATGCTGGGAGCTCTCCGCGCAGAAGACGATGTGTTAGCTGCCCGGTTGTACAACAACACCGGCGATGTCTTTGCCGAATATCGCCGGGCCGACCTCGCTACTGACTACGAGTTACCGGCACGGCAAAGCAATGGAGCCCAATTCAACCGCGACTCCATCACCCTGTTCCATGATGTGTACCTGAAGAATGATAAGACCGGCTCGATCGCGATTATGTCGGACCTGAGCGGATCGCGAGCCCAGCTGCGGGAGTACGCGAGGATCTCAATCCTGGTGTTGTTCATTTCCATCCTTGTCGCGTACCTGATTTCCGCGCGTTTGCTGCGCATCGTGAGTGACCCCATTGTGCACCTCGCCCAGATAGCCGGGAGGGTTACGGCGGACAACAACTACGCCCTCCGCGCAGTCGCTACGGGAAAAGATGAAAGCGGAATGCTCGTACATTCCTTCAACCAGATGTTGGAGCGCATCGAACAACGGGACCTGGCCCTGCAAAACGCGAAAGAGGATTTGGAACAACGGGTGCAACAACGGACCTCGGACCTGCAAATCGAAGTAACAGAGCGTATCCATGCAGAGCAGGAAATGCGGCTGGCCAAAGAGATTGCGGAAGTGGCCAACCATGCCAAGAGCGAATTTCTAGCGAACATGAGCCACGAAATCCGCACGCCGCTCAACGGTGTGATCGGCATGACCGATCTGGTGCTGGACACACAACTCACCCCGGACCAACAGGAATGTTTGGAAACGGTAAAGATGTCGGCCGATTCCCTGCTCAACGTGATCAATGACATCCTTGACTACTCCAAGATTGAAGCGGGCAAGGTTGATCTGGAAGCAATCGACTTCAACCTGCGCGATTGCGCTGAAAATGTTCTAAAAACATTCGCGGCGCGCGCCGATGAAGGTGGGCTGGAGCTTCTGTGTGAAATTTCACGCGATGTTCCCGAAATGGTAGAGGGAGATCCGGGACGGTTGCGCCAGATTCTTCTCAACCTGGTGAGCAACGCAATCAAGTTCACGGATCACGGCGAAGTGGTGCTGAAGTTGGAACTCGAGAGCAAGGAATCCGACACCAGGATCATACGTTTTACGGTCACCGACACGGGTATCGGGATTTCCGATGCGAAGCAGGCGGCTATCTTCTCTCCCTTCACCCAGGCCGATACCTCGACCACACGCAAGTACGGAGGCACGGGTCTTGGCTTGACCATTTCGGCGCGCCTGGCGGCGATGATGGGGGGAAGAATCTGGCTCGAAAGTGAGATGGGGAAGGGCACGCAGTTTCATTTCACTGCCCGATTGAAAGTTCTCGATCAACGTCCCCTCGCGGAACCGATCGCAGCGCCTGAGACTTTACAGGGCCAGAGGATCCTGGTGGTTGACGACAACCGAACCAATCGGCAAATCCTGCAGGGCATGTTGGCCTCCTGGGGTGCCCAAACAACATGCGTCGAAGGTGGAGAAGCCGCTTTGGCGGAACTGGTTTCCGGCGAAGAAGCCGGGCAACCGTTTCAACTGGTCCTGACCGATATGCACATGCCGGAGATGGATGGTTTCGGGCTGGCAGAACAAATTCGACAACACACACCTTTGTTGCAGGTGACCATCATCATGCTTACCTCAGGTGGTTACCGGGGAGATGTGGAGCGCTGCCGCCAACTGGGAATCGTGGCTTATCTGCACAAGCCGATTCGGAAGCGAGAAATGCTGGCAGCCATCGTAACCGCACTTGGCCAACACCAAACCACCGCTCCAACCGGCGCCGTCATGCGGCCAGACCGCCAAGCGAAAAGCCTGCATATTCTTTTGGCTGAAGATAACCGAGTCAACCAGATCGTTGCCACCCGCATGGTGGAGAAGATGGGGCACACCGTGGTGGTTGCCGAGAATGGCCGCTTCGTTCTCGAGCTGCTGGCAACGCAACGCTTCGATCTGGTGTTGATGGATGTTCAGATGCCGGAGATGGACGGACTTACGGCCACGAGAAATATTCGCGAGAGCGAGCGAAGGACTCACCTTCATCTGCCGATCATTGCCATGACGGCGCACGCCATGAAGGGAGATCGGGAGCGTTGTCTCGAAGCGGGAATGGACGGATACCTGAGCAAGCCAATCAACAGCCAACGGTTGGAAGAAGCTATTGCCGGCAAGGTCCAGGTTCAAGCCAACCCTGGCGCGCACACGAACGCTGGGCAAGAGCAAACGGCGATCGCCCCTGCGACGGCCTGGAACATGGCGCAAACGCTGGAAAGCCTGGGCGGCGACGAAACGCTCTTTCAGGAAGTGATGGGCATTTTTCTGCGAGATAGTCCCGGCCACATGGCCAGCTTATGTCAAGCGATAACGCAGGGGAATGCAAAAGCCGTGGAGGAGATAGCGCACACCCTGAAGGGAGAAGTGGGATACCTGGGAATCGCGACCCTCTCACAACATATTCGCGAACTCGAGCAGCTCGGTCAGAAGTCTGAACTTCAGTCCGCCGAGGGCCTATACGCGAAATTTGAGGCCGAACTGGCTGCAGTTACGACCACGATTCGAAGCGTACTGGGCGTGAAGTCTGACGTGCAGCTGGTCGCTGGATCGCCTGCGGGAAGGAAATGAAGACAAGGCAATGAACATGACCGAGCCAGGGAACACAAGCCTTTTGCAGTTCGAGCAACCGGGCGACGCCTGCAATCGAGTGCTGGTTGCGGAAGACGATGCCATGTTCCGCAGGATTCTGCAGAGTTGGCTGGAAAACTGGGGTTATCGGGTGACGGTTGCGGAAGATGGCGCGAAAGCCTGGAATATTCTGCAGCAGGAGCCTCGGCCGCAAATCCTCATCCTCGATTGGATGATGCCGGAGATCAATGGCCTGGACTTATGCTGCAAGGTGCGAGAGCAGAACCAAATTCCTTACCAGTACATACTTCTGGCAACCGCCAAAGACGCCAAGCAGGATCTGGTGCAGGGTCTGGAGGCGGGGGCCGACGACTATCTGACGAAACCGTTCGACAGAAGCGAATTGCGGGCGCGGTTGCGGGCGTGCAACCGAATCCTCACGCTCCAGGACGATCAGATACAGGCACACGAACAAATGCGATTTCAGGCCACGCATGATCCACTGACCGGCATCTGGAACCGCGGGGCCATCCTGGAAACGCTGCGCCGTGAGCTGGAGCGCTCAGCTCGCAGCAATACAACAACGGGTCTGTTAATGCTGGACATCGATCACTTCAAACAAATCAATGACACGCACGGTCACCTGACCGGGGACGCTGCGCTGCGGGAAGTGACGCAGCGCATTGTGAAAGCTGTGCGCAGTTACGATTCAGTTGGGCGCTACGGTGGAGAGGAATTTCTGGTCGTGTTACCCGGGTGCGGCAAAGATGAACTCGATCATGGCGCAGAAAGGATTCGTTCCGCCGTGGATAGCGGTCCTATGTTTCTCAACGGGACGGCGCTGTCGATCACCGTCAGCCTGGGTGCGGCCGTTACCAGCGGCGGAACGATCTCAGACACGCAGTTGCTTGCGGCGGTAGATGGCGCTCTGTACCGGGCGAAAGAGATCGGACGTAATCGTACCGTCCGATCGGACCTGGTGTTCAATTGACCTGCTCGAACTTGTTTCGCTTCATCGCATACCAGATGTTGACCCACCCAAACAACAAGCAAGCCACATTGACGGTTGCATTCAGGGCGCCTCGGGAGAACGAACCCGTATATTGCGCGTGGCGAAAATTGCAAGCAGCGTCGAGCAGTCCAAGGTAAACCATAGAACTGCCCGCTACGGCGGTTGCGGTTCCGGCGCGGCGGTCACGGATGATCAGCCAACGGCTCGCCAGCCAAAAGGCGCCTACAATCCACAACAGATCGGGTAGTAAAAAGCACCACTCGAAATCGACCACATTCGCGGGAAGCTCCCGGTGGTCGGCCCAAAAGGAGACCCAGAACAAAACGATGGCCAACGCTGCAATTCGCTGCGCCCAGGCAAGTGTGCGTTCCGATACGTTCACATTCGACTCCGCCGGAAAGGAAGAAACCTGTAACTCCGTGCTGTAACGCAGTGTTTGACCGGCGCCCGGGAGGACGGGCCCTGACAATGGGTCCAGAAGGGTCTCGGAGGTCTCGGACGAGGGGCCCGGAGTAAGACGCACGCGTGGGCGTTTGCTGATGGAGTGGGATGTTTAAGTTATTGATTCCGCGTGGTGCGCGCGGAGAGATTCGAACTCCCGACCTTCTGGTTCGTAGCCAGACGCTCTATCCAACTGAGCTACGCGCGCATGCGTACCCAAACAAGAGTACCAAACGGGGTCAAAAACTCCAAGTTCTCCACCGTGGCAGGCTGAGGTTGCATCCTAACCATTTACATGGCGCGCCCTTATTGGTCTGGACAAATCTCACTTTCGCTGGTCAGTTTCGGGGTGGAAATCTACCCTGCCAGCACCTCGACACGACCGTTCCAATTTCACCAGATCGACCGTACGACGGGACAGCGAATCCACTATCAAAACGTGGTCCACGACGACGAATGGCAGGAAGATGCCGGGGCGGAACGACGGGCCGGTCTGCATGTCGCCGCAAAGGGGCAGAAGTATGCCGGCTCCCAGGACGAGGAAGAGCAGCATGCCGTGGAGAAGTCAGACATTGTCAAAGGGTACGAATATGAGAAGGGCAAGTACGCAATCATCGATCCGGACGATCTGAAGCGGCTTCGTATCCCCGGCAAAGACACTTTGGAGATCGCGCAGTTTTGCACTGTCGACGAAGTGTCTCCATCGCTCTACGTCAAGCCATACTTCGTTGTTCCCAAGAAGGGCCCGCAAGCTACGGCTTTCGCTATTGTGCGCCAGGCAATGATCGACACCGGCATGGTTGCGTTGGGCGAGATCGCGTTCGCTGGACGAGAACACGTGGTCGCACTCGCGCCGCCAACGGACAGCAAACAGCTGGGTATGATGCTGTACATTCTTCGCTTCGAGGAGGAGCTGCGCGATCCCGCGGAATACTTCGGCAAGGTGACTGCCGGCAAACCGGATGCCGCTCAACTCGACCTGGCCAAACAGCTCATCAAAACGTACACGCGCCCCCTGGAACTCGATAAGTTCACCGACCACTATGAGGCTGCGGTGCGCGAGTTGGTGGAAGCAAAATTGGCCAATAAGCCGCTGCCCCAGCAGAAGGCCACGAAGCCCCGCGGCAAGGTGGTGGACCTGATGTCCGCGCTGCGTCAGAGCCTGGCAACGAAAGAGCTTCCGAAGGCCGCCAACCACAAGACCGGCAAGCAAGGTAAAAGTAAGTTGAAAGTGGTCACGGGCAAGCGCAACAAAACAGCCTGATGCGACTGCCCGATGCGACTGCTTGACGCGGGGGTGCGCGCAGGTGCGCTCGTGCGCTCCCAGCAGAGTTCGGCCTAGGGTTTGATTTGACCTGGGTTGGCCCTTCCTCTACCATTTGGTCTCTCCAGCAGCCTGTTCAGAAAAAGCATAGGTATCCGCCGGCCGAGGTGCGCTTGTATGGGTAGCAATACACAATCCGCGAGCGCTCCCACCGGGCACCTGCTGCGCGTTCTCGGAGCCGGCTTCGGCATTGCTGTCGGCGTCGGCACTACGATCGGTTCCGGCATACTGCGCACTCCCGGCGAGGTCGCCAGCCAGTTAGGGAGCGGCCCTCTGGTTCTTGCGGTCTGGATTCTGGGCGGCGTCTACGCACTTCTCTGCTGTAGCTCGGTGACAGAACTGGGAACCATGCTTCCCAACGCAGGTGGCTTTTACGCCTATGGCAGCCGGGCGTTCGGAAGACGGACCGGTTTCGTGATTGGTTGCTGCAATGCGGTGGCGGAAGTGGTAGCAACGGGCTACCTCGCAGTGGCGCTGGGCGAGTTTGCCGCAGGACTCTTTCCTGGTCTTGACGGGCACATTCCATTGGTAAGTGTCACGGCTGTACTGCTGCTGGCTCTACTCAATTGGATCGGCCTTCGTCCAGGCAGCCGGGCGCAGGAACTTACCAGTCTGGCCAAAGCTCTCGGACTTGTCGGACTGGCGATCGCATGCCTGGTCAGTTCGCCTCCGATATCCGTCCCGTCGCTCCTTGCTGGATCCTCCGGTCATGCTCACAGTCTTTTCCTCGGCCTGGTCGTTGCCCTGCAAGGCGTGGTCATCACTTACGACGGTTGGTACGGTCCGATTTACTTTGTCGAGGAAGATAAAAATCCGTCGCGCAACCTGCCCCGCGCGATGATGGGCAGCGTTCTCTGCTGCACCGCCATTTATCTGCTGATGAATGCCGCGTATCTCCATGTACTGGGAATGGGCCATCTCGCGGGTTCCCAATTACCAGCCGCAGACGCAGCCATGCTTGTATTTGGCAAGTACGGGCAGCAGTTCATTCTTTTCATCTCCATCATTTCGGTCTTCAGCGCGATCAATGCCTGCCTGATGCTCACACCACGCATCCTGTTTGCCATGGCGCGAGACGGACTGTTGCCGCGCAAGGTGACCATGGTGAATAAGGGAGGGACGCCTACGATGGCGCTCTTCCTGTGTGCCTTCTCCGGCATCCTGCTGGTGCTTAGCGGCACATACGATTCGCTGATTGCGGCTGCCTCGTTCCTATTCGTGGCCATCTATATCTCGGGTTTCGTCGCCTTGCTGGTGCTGCGAAGACGCGAACCGAACCTGCCCCGGCCCTACAAGGTGTGGTTGTATCCGTGGACGACGCTCTTAGTAATTTTGGTGTCGGTCGCATTTCTTATAGGATCGGTGATCGGCGATCTGCGGCACAGCCTGTTCACTGTGATCCTCATCCTACTGAGCTACACCGCCGCTTTCCTGGCGACCCGCCAGAAGGCTTAGAGTTTCTGCTTTGGGAGAGTCTATAGAGAATGGCCGGTAAAACAAAGAAAGCGCCTGCACCCAAGACGGCTAAGTCCTCAGTAGGAGGACATACCCTCGCTCCCTCCTCGTCCAGCCTGGTCGACGAACAACTCGGGCGCTATCGCGCCATGCGGGACTTCAACAAGACAGCCGAACCAAGCGGAACACCTGAGACGCGAGGCGCCCAACCTGCCGCCGCGACGACGACGGACGGGCCTCTGCCATTTGTGATTCAGAAGCACGCGGCGACTCGTCTGCACTACGACTTTCGCCTCGGACTGCACGGAGTACTGAAAAGCTGGGCGGTCGCCAAAGGACCAAGCTTCGTGCCCGGCGATAAGCGCCTGGCAGTCCAGGTCGAAGATCACCCGATGGAATACGGCGGATTTGAAGGCACCATTCCGAAAGGCCAGTACGGCGGCGGCACGGTGATGCTTTGGGATGAAGGCACGTGGGAGCCGGTGGGCGACGCGGACGCATCCCTCGCCAAAGGCAACTTGAAGTTCATCCTTCACGGAACAAAATTGCGCGGCAAATGGGTGCTGGTGCGCATGGGGGGCAAGGCTGCCCAGGAAGCGAAACCGAACTGGTTATTGATTAAGGAGCACGACGAGTACGAGCAGACCGCCGAGGAGGAACCGATCGTCGAGAAGGCGCCGAATAGTGTCCTCACGCAGCGCGACATGGACGCCATCGCGCGGGAAGAAGATCACGTGTGGCAATCGAACCGGCCGGAAACTTCGAAGCCAGGCAAGAGCTTTCCTGCAAAGCGGTCGCCTGTGCAAACAGTGCCGTTTGCGCCGATGTCTCTGCCGGGAAAAGCGGAGGCTCTGCCTGCCTTCATTCCGCCGCAACTGGCATCGGAAGCGACCTCCCCGCCTAACGGCGAGCATTGGGTGCACGAACTAAAACTGGACGGCTATCGCATCCAGGCGCACATCGATAAGACTGGTAAGGTTCGCCTCTTCACCCGCAGCGGTCTGGACTGGACGCATCGCATGGGGGCTGTGGCACGGGCATTCGGACAGATCAAGGTCGAGAGCGCGATTTTGGACGGAGAGGTGGTGGTGCTTTCTCCGTCTGGTCAAAGCAGCTTTGCCGATTTGCAGGCAGCCTTCGACGAGGGGGCATCCCATCCCCTGACTTACTTCGCTTTTGATCTGCTGCACCTCAACGGCAAGAATCTTCGCCCCCTGGCCCTGACCGGGCGGAAGGAGATTCTGGCGCAAATGTTGGCAAGCATGCCGGAAGGGGAGACCGTTCGCTACGGGCAGCATATTGCGACTGAGGGAAAGGCAATCCTGGCGGAAGCGTGCCGGCTGGGCGCGGAAGGCATTGTTTCCAAACTCGCGACCGGCGCCTACACCTCGGGGCGCAGCAAATCCTGGATCAAGATCAAGTGCGTTCGCCGGCAAGAGCTGGTCATCGGAGGCTTTACCAAGCCGGCGAACGGAACCGAGGGTATCGGAGCTCTTCTGCTGGGGCATTACGAAAACAAGAAATTGGTCTATGCCGGACGCGCGGGCACCGGTTTCACCCAGGCAACCTCGCGTACATTGCGCCAGCAATTGGAGGCTTTGCGACAAAAAGGGATGGCCTTCGCCGAGGTGCCTCCCTCAGCGGCCAAGGAAGCTCTCTGGGTAAAGCCCGAGCTCGTGGCCGAGGTGCAATTCAGCACCTGGACGGCAGACAACCTGGTCCGGCAAGCGAGCTTCAAGGGTCTACGGGAAGACAAGAAAGCGACGGAAGTGCGCCGCGAGGTTGCAGATGCGAGCCTTGCCGCGACCGCAGAAGCGGCAATCGAAAAGAAAGGTAAGTCAGCCGCAAAGCATGCCCCGCCGAAACCCGATACCGGCGCCCCCGCGCCGTCAAAGGCAGGTACCCCAAACCAGCTCGGCTTCCGGGTGACGCACCCCGATAAGATCATCGATCCGGAGTCAGCACTCACCAAGCAGGCATTGATTGATTATTATCTGGCGGTAGCCGAACGCATGCTGCCCCACGTCGTCGGCAGGCCCCTCTCGCTGGTGCGTTGCCCCAGCGGCACAGGCAAGAAATGTTTCTATCAAAAGCATCTCGGGCCTGGTATGCCTCCGGGCATAGAAGGGGTGGAGATTCCCAATCAGAAAGGTAAGGGCACGGAGACCTATGTCACCGTGCAGGGGGCGGGTGCGCTGGCGGGGCTGGCACAGATGAATGTGCTCGAGATTCATCCGTGGGGATCGACCAATGCCGACCTCGAGCATCCAGACCGCATCATCTTCGATCTTGATCCGGATGAGGCCGTGTCCTGGCCGACGCTGTGTCAGAGCGCATTGGAAGTGAAGGAGCGGTTGGGTAAATTGGGCCTGCAGAGCTTCGTGAAAACGACCGGTGGCAAGGGGCTGCACGTGGTCGCGCCCATCCGGCCGAAGTATGAATGGGATCGGATCAAAGCGTTTACGCATGCCTTTACGCTGCAGATGGAGCAGGACAACAGCAAGCTCTACATCAGCAAGATGAGTAAGGTCGCCAGGAAGAACAAGATCTTTGTCGACTACCTGCGTAACGAGCGCGATGCCACAGCGGTGGCTCCGTATTCGAGCCGCGCTCGCCTGGGGATGTCTGCGGCGCTGCCGTTGGAGTGGGCCGAACTGAAGTCGTCCAAGGCGCCCCGATTCCTGATTGCGGACTTCGACCAGTGGCGGGAACGGCTCCGCCGGGACCCGTGGAAGGCGATGCTGTCGAGTGAGCAGGAGATACCGGCAGGCTTGTTTGAGGCGGGTTAGGCGGGTGGGCCCAGGATTTCATCCTGGATTATTTTCGGTCAGACTGTCCAAATTAGATTTGGTATCAGGGCACGACTTTAGTACGTGCCGTAGAGGCGCTAAGAGGGCGGGGGCTCTTTAGAGTCCAGATCATTCAGGATTTTCTCTCGGGGGGTCTTTCGGAGATCCTTTGGAGCGGCTTGGTAGAGAGATATCGTTTGATGGGCTTCGCCCGTCGTTTTCGGCCCACGTACGCTGAGCGAACGTGGGGCACCCGTCCAGGGGACCAAGCTTGCGTCTGGTCGGCCAAAGCCTTGCGTTGTTGCTTCACCACGGAGATTTTCGCAACTGACTGTGGCGGAATCCCACATCTCGCGAAAAACGAGCGAGATATGGGGCACCCGAGTTCGTGGTTAGGAAAAATTTCTGGATCTAGTTCTCACACACCCTTTTTGGGCGCAGCCGAATGGAGGGATCTTCTGCTGTTTTCTGGACCGCTCAAAGCGTTTTGCCAATAAAATCGACGCGAATCGGTCTAGTAGATGCGGAAGTTCACTTCGATGTTTACTTCCACCGGCACCGGTTTTCCCTGTAGGGTGGCGGCCTTGAACTTGTACTGCTTTACCGCTTCGACCGCTTTCTCGTCGAGTCCCATGCCCAAGTGACGTACCACCTGAACCCGTTGCGGATTGCCCTGCGCGTCCACGATCAACGAGACGACGCAGACTCCCTGGTACTTCGCCCGCCGAGCCTCGTCAGAGAACTCAGGGTCAGGAGAATAAATAAGCTGTGGGGCAGAAACGCCGCCACCCACATGGTAAAGGCCGCCGCCGTAGCCGCCGCCCTCGCCCGGACCGTAGCCGTTGCCTTTGCCCGATCCAATCCCGCCCCCGGACCCGCTACCCATGCCGGCACCGCTGCCGGTTCCATTGGAAGCCGGACCCACGACGCTGGTGCGCGGGTCTCCCAGGTTCGGCAGGTTGTTATTTGGTAACTGGATGTCCTTGGGCATCATGATCGCCGGATCCACCGCCAGCTTGGGATGGTCATTCACGATCACCATCGGCGGCGTGATCGGCTGTTCCTCGAACTTGGGCAACCGTCCCTTCGGCGCTTGCAGAATGTCGTGCGAGCCACCACCACCGCCGCCACCCATCTGGGGCCCTTTGGGAGCGATCGGCATGAATTGGGGCACGTCGACGTTGGTCACAAGCTCAGTCTTTTTTGTCACTACCTTCTTTACCGCAAGGAAGGCCCACAAGATGATCGCCATGATGACTACGTGCACAGCGACCGAAATAATGGAGGAAGCGCGACCCCGGTTCTCCTTCATCGGGTCGACGACCGCAATCGGCGTGGACGTCAGTACAAGAGGAGGCAGCTTCCTGGGGTACATCAGATCGTAAATGTTGCCGGCGATGGTCTTCCACGCCGGTTCATCGATGATCTCGGCAAGCAACTTAGGCTCTCTAGCCTGATCTTGCCTGTTCAGCTCCGGTGGTAGTAAAACCTGATTGGCCATTGAACTCTACGAGAAAAGAGAGCGCGTCCGCCTCTCTCCGCCTATCTCCTCATTATGGACGACTCTCGCCCGGATTGTCTCTCTCCAACAATACGTAACCCGTATCGAGTGAAGATCCATTTCAACGTATTAGACACCTTTTTAGGCCTCGGCGTAAGCAGTTGGTAAACTTTTGCGGCGATCAGGCGAAACGGCTGGGGAGTTACCCTCCCGCCGGCGAAGATACAATTAGAGATTGTTCGTTTTTCAACTGGAGAATGCATGCCGGTGTCCGATCTAAAGGCGACTCTGAACCTCCCCCATACCGATTTCCCCATGAAGGCAAATCTGCCCCAGAGCGAGCCCAAGCGGCTGACGGCCTGGGAGCAGGAAGGACTCTACGAGCAAATCCGGGCAGCGCGTCAGGATGCGCCCAGCTACGTGCTGCACGATGGCCCCCCCTACGCCAACGGAGAGATCCACCTTGGACACGCGCTCAATAAATGCCTCAAGGACTTCGTAGTGAAATCAAAGACCATGGCCGGCTTCAACGCGCCTTACGTCCCTGGATGGGACTGCCATGGCTTGCCGATCGAAATCAAAGTCGACGCCAAGCTGGGGGGCAAGAAACTGCAGATGCCGGCCATCGCCGTGCGCCGTGCCTGCCGGGAGTACGCCCAGAAATACCTCGATCTGCAGCGTGCCCAGTTCCAGCGTCTGGGTGTTTTGGGGCGCTGGAATCGCCCCTATTCCACCATGACCCCGGAGTATGAGTCCAAAATCGTTGAGACCTTCTTCGGTTTTCTGGAAAGAGGCTTCGTTTATAAGGGCCTGAAACCGGTTTTGTGGTGCATGCATGACCGCACGGCGCTGGCCGAGGCCGAAATCGAATACGAGATGCACACCAGCCCCAGCGTCTATGTACGCTACAGGCTGACCAGCGGTCCGGAAGCGATCGATACCCGGCTCGCCGGGAAGCGGGTCGCGACCATCATCTGGACGACCACGCCCTGGACGCTGCCCGCCTCGCTGGCCGTGGCCTTCCACCCGGACTTCGAATACGTCGCCCTGGAGCAGGAAGGGGAGGTTTATATCGTTGCCGAGGCCCTTGCCGCGGCAACCAGAACCGCCTGCGGCCTCGAAAGCGCAGACGAGATCGCCCGTTTTCCCGGTGCGCGACTGGAGCGCGCTACCTTCGCCCATCCATTCCTGCAGCGCACGATCCTGGGAGTGCTCGCCACCTACGTCACCACCGACCAGGGAACGGGTGTGGTTCACACCGCTCCGGCGCACGGCGTCGACGACTTCGCTACCGGCACCCGTTATGGCTTGAGCCAGCTGTGCGACGTGGACGACGGCGGGCATCTGCGCAACGGACTGCCCGAATATGACGGGCTTTACGTCTTCAAAGCCAACGAACCGATCATCGCTTTGTTGGCGGAACGCCACGCCCTGATGGGGCGACAGGACATACATCACTCCTACCCTCACTGCTGGCGCTGCCACCGGCCGGTCATCTTTCGGGCCACGGAGCAGTGGTTTATCGGCATGGAAACACCCATGACCCGTGCTGACGGCTCGGTGACCACCTTCCGCCAGCGCGCGCTGGAGGAGATCGAGGGGGTGAAATGGGATCCGGGTTGGGGGAAAGAACGGATCTCCAACATGGTCTCCTCGCGTCCCGACTGGTGCATTTCACGGCAGCGGATCTGGGGTGTGCCGATCGCGGTCTTTCTGTGCGCCGGCTGCAGGAAGCCGCTGAACGATGCGGCCGTGAACAAGCGGATCGTGGAGCTCTTCGCCGCCGAAGGTGCGGACGCCTGGTACGTGCGCGATGTGGCGGAGATTCTGCCCCCGGGCGCCACTTGCCCATCCTGCGGTACGGCAGCCGGCTTTCAGAAAGAGATGGACATTCTCGACGTGTGGTTCGAGAGCGGCGCCAGCCAGGCAGCGGTTCTGGGCATCGAAAAGGACCTGCCGTGGCCAG
>Ga0182015_10003425_pt1 | contig 17831 bp, 13 predicted proteins | sample 712P3MmetaG_FD_120478 | JGI IMG/M metagenome (GOLD analysis project Ga0182015, IMG submission 120478) | Permafrost microbial communities from Stordalen Mire, Sweden - 712P3M metaG | ecosystem: Environmental > Terrestrial > Soil > Wetlands > Permafrost | place: Sweden: Stordalen | collected...
ATTGAATAACCTCCGCACTACATCGATCACCGTGGTGGCCTCGGCCTCGCGGGCAGCGGTCTTTAGTGTGGTGATCGGAGTGTGCATCACTTTGTTGATGATGCCGCGGCTCAGCGACTCCACTGCCATTTCCTGCTCCGGAGTCAGTGTACCCATGCGGCCTCGCACGCGGTCGATTTCGGCTTGACGGATAGTTTCCAAATGATCCTGCAGCGACACGATGGTCGGCACAACATCAAGCGTGCGCAGGCGGGCTTCAAAGCGCTCAACTTCGCTGGCAATGATGGCTTCGGCGAGTTCGGCCTTGTGACTGCGGTCGGCAACGTGGCTGCTGACTGCCTGCTGCAGATCGTCAATGTCGTAGGCAAAGATGCCGTCGAGCTTGGCCATTTCGGGCGAGACATCGCGGGGCACGGCGATGTCGATAAAAAACATGGGTCGATTTTTGCGGCGGGCCAGGAACTGTTCGCCATGCTCGCGGCGGAAAATGGCGTGCGGCGCGCCGGTCGAGGTGATGACGATGTCCGCGCGGTCACAAGAGTCATACAAGTCGTCAAACTTGATGGCTTGACCGTCGAACTTTTGCGCCAGTCCGATGGCGCGGTCGTACGTGCGGTTGGCGACGAAGATCGAAGCACAGCCGTGGGCCATCAGATGGCGTGCGGCCAGTTCGCTCATCTTGCCAGCGCCGACGATAAAAACGTTCTTGCCCTGCAGGGTTCCGAAAATCTTCTTAGCCAATTCCACCGCAACTGAGGCGATGGAAACCGAAGACGAACCTACCGCAGTCTCGGTGCGCACCCGCTTGGCAACGGCAAAGGCCCGGGTGAAGAGTTGATCGAGTTGGCCGCGTACCGAACCCACGGCGCGGGCAGTGGCATAAGCCTCTTTCACCTGGCCAAGGATCTGGGCTTCGCCGACGACCATCGAATCCAGGCTCGAAGCCATCCGGAAGATGTGCCGCACCGCATCTTTCGCCCGAAACTCGTATAGGTGCGCGTCCAATTCTTTGGCGCTCAAGTGAAAATGCTCGTGCAGAAAACCTCGCAGGTCGGCAGAACCGTTCGTGGTATGAGTGATCATTTCCACGCGATTGCAGGTGGAAATAATCATGCCCTCTTCCACGCCAGGATGCGCAGTAAGATCGCGGCAGCAATCGGGCAGACGCGATTCCGGGATCGCCAGTCGCTCACGCAATTCGAGCGGCGCGCTCTTGTGATTCACGCCAATGAGCTGGTATCTCATGAGGCGGCAAACCTGTGGATGGTAGAAAAATAGTTGGCGGCCCAAGCCACAATGGCGGCCACAAACGCAAACGTGGCCAGCACGGCGGCGCGGCGGCCACGCCATCCCGAATTCCAGCGGGTAACCACCATGACCATGTAGACGGCCCACATCAGGATCGACAAGAGGATCTTCGGATCCTCAAAGTCGATGTGGCCGTAGGCTGACATGGCCACAATCGAGCCCGTAATCAGGCCAAGCGTCATGAAAGGGAAACCCAGCAACAGGGACCGGTAGCCGATCTGGTCAATCACTTCCAGCGCGGGCAAAAAAGAAATCAAGCTGCTGGGCTTCTTGGCTTTCAAGCGACGCTCCTGCAGCAGGTAAAGCAGGCTGGCGCCGAAGCTGAGCACCAGCGCGGCATATCCCGTGAAGATGAGGATGATGTGCGCAATCAGCCATCCCTTGTGCTGCACGAAAGCGGTCAGCAGGACGGGTTGCTGGTCCAAGGCCGCGACAAAGGTCAGGAAAAACACAATCGGGAACACAACCACGCCGGGCGAAGTGGTCTGATAGATGGCGTAGATGATCATAAAAAACGTCATCGAGAAGAAAGCCAGCAGCGATTCCCCGTTGTGCACCGAAGCCCAGACCACATGGCCGGAGAGGAAAAGCTCGACCAGCGAGACGAAGTGGAAGACCATGCCCAGGCTGGCGGCGTGCAGCGCGATGCGGCTGAAAAGCTCGCTCGTGCGGGTGAGCGCAAAGAAGGCGTAGATCAGCCCGATGAAGTAACAAGCCAGCGCGAAGCGCAACCAGAGTAATGCCATAGGCTAGGTAAGTATCAGAGTCCGCTGATTTTAATGCAAATCAGCCAAGTTCGAAGAACTTGTTCTTTCTGCCCAGATACCCCGTCCCTTTCCACGCATTATATTCCGTACAGAGAGCGTGTAACGCGGTTCAAGACACCATCGGCACGTTCTTAGCTTCTCGGTCGGCATCGTCGACCGATCATTATGCCTTAGGCCATGCTGTTTTCAGGCTCTGACTCATTCCACGCCCAGACTCGCGAGCGCTTCTTCCAGCCCGGCGGCATGCACCAGCAGTCGTCGGCCGTGCGCCTTTACATCTTCCAGTTCGTCGAAGGCGCGGAACAACCGGAGCTTGGCGGCAGCATACTGCTCCGCGTCGGTAAGTGGACGATTGTGAACCTTCGTCCACGTAGTCACTGACTCTTCCGGCAGAAAGACGCTTACGGCGTAGGTCAGCTTCCGATCGGAGGTGACATCAAATACGAATTCCTTGGCTGGCGCTTCGGGGTCGTTTGCCAGCGCCGCTCGCTCGCCAACGAAGTAGTACTGGTAGACATATCCCTGAGTGCCGGCGTAGGTCTTCAAGCGGCGGACGGTCTTATCCGGAGACATGCGGACATTATGAACGGTCGTCGACATTTTGTCGTCGTCCCACGTTGGCCAGACTTGCGAATCACCGGGATAGGAAGCGCCCGCGACGCGCGGTACTGAGGTTCGCACTTGGACCATCGCGAAGCTAAATTTCCTGCCAAGATTGCCGATATCTTCCTTGGGAGTTTCGCTGGCCAGTCGCGCCGGCAGCAACGCCAGCGATTTCCCAAGGTTACAAATGATCGACTGGAAATGGTTCACTTTCGGGGCACTCGCAATCCTGGTGATCTACCAGCAGATCCGCGTCTACCATATCCGCCGCGAGTCGAAGAAACGCGAAGAGCTGTTCCAGATCGTCACGGAAAATGCGGCCGACATGATTGCCCTGGTGGACGTGAAGGGACGTCGGCTTTACAACAGTCCCGCGTACAAACGAGTCTTGGGCTATTCCGCGGCAGAACTGGGAGAAACGTCTGCCTTTGAGCAGATCCATCCCGACGATCGTTTTAGAGTGCTCGAAGCGGCACAGGAGGCGCGCAGCACGGGAATCGGAAAGAAGGTGGAGTACCGCGCCCGCCACAAGGACGGCACTTGGCGGGTTCTGGAGTCCATGGCTGGCATCATCCGGGACGAGAAAGGCGATGTCTCTAAGTTGGTCATTGTGAATCGTGACATCACGGATCGCAAACGAGCCCAGGAGCAAGCTGACCACAATTCCTTTCACGATGGCCTGAGCGGGCTCCCGAACCGGCTTCTCTTCCTGGATCGCCTGCAGAGCTCGTTTGATCACGCCAAACGCAACCCGGACCGGCAATACGCCGTCTTGCTCGTTGATCTGGATGGTTTCAAGGTGTTCAACGACACCATGGGTCCGGCGGCCGGCGATCAGGTGATCGTCGAAATCAGCCACCGCCTGGAGGGCTGTCTTCGGCACGACGATACGGTTTCCCGCCCGCAGGCAGCTCTTCCAATGAAAAACACAATTCTCTCCCGAATGGGCGGAGACGAATTCACCATCCTGCTGGAAGGAATAACCGATCCGAGCGATGCGATGCGGGCGGCAAAACGAATTCTTTCCAGGGTGGCCGAGCCCTTGCTGGTGGAAGGACGGGAAGTGCGTACCTCGGCGAGCGTGGGAATCGCTTTAAGCACGCCCGCTCACCAGCGGGCGGAGGAACTGCTGCAGGATGCCGACGTCGCGATGCGCCGGGCCAAAGCCATGGGAGGATCCCGCTGTGAGGTGTTTGACGAAGCGATGCACACGCGCGCCGTTAACCGGCTGAAGCTGGAAAACGAGTTGCGCGACGCGATCGGCCAACGTCAATTCCGGGTCTACTACCAGCCCATCGTGAACCTGGAGACGAACCAGATTACGGGGTTTGAAGCCTTGCTGCGCTGGCAGCATCCGGAGCAAGGTTTGATTTCTGCGTTCAAGTTTCTGGCAGCGGCGGAAGACACGGGGTTGCTGGTATCCACTGGCCACTGGGTCATTCTGCAGGCATGCCAGCAATTGCGTGTCTGGGACAATGAAATTCCCGCGATGGAGGCGGTGAATATAAACGTGAATGTCTCCGCCAAGCAATTGGCCGATGCCGGCTTCGTCACCGACTTGTCAGCGACTCTGCGGGAGACCGGCATCGATCCATCACGCCTGCATCTGGAAATGACGGAGAGCGTTGCGGCTGTCGATGCAAAGCTGACGGCAACGGTGCTCTCGCACCTTAAGCAACTGCGGATAGGCGTAGTCCTCGATGATTTTGGAACGGGCAATTCTTCCTTGAGCGGGCTGCGGCAAATCGCGGTGGAAGCATTGAAGATCGACCGCTCCCTGGTCGGCGGAATGCTGCTCGATCGCGGGGCTCGCGACATGGTGGAATTGATCATCCTGCTGGCACACAAACTAAAATTCAGGGTAATTGCGGAAGGCGTTGAATCCGCCAAACAGCTCGATCAGCTCCGTGAGCTAGGTTGCGATCTGGGGCAGGGACACTTATTTTCATCGCCAGTTGAGGCGAAGGCAGCGGAACAGCTCTTGCGACAGGGGAATGCAGTCCTCCGTGCGAAAGTGGCTGGAGCGCAATAGTCAGTCTTAATCTTTAGGCTATCTTAATGATCGCATTGGGAAGGGTACGGCTTCACGGTCTGCGGAAAAGGGCGATGTCCGACTCCGTTTTGAAAGGGCCGGCTTAACGTAACGCGTGGGGCTCTGGACGCCTCACCCATCAATCTTCGCCTCGCGCAATTGCTTCACCGCGGTTTCGGAGCTGACAGGCGAGTAGTAAACCTCCTTGAACGTATAGGAGCGCGCCTTAGCGGCGACGACGGGCATGATCTCAATGTGCCAGTGGTAGTCGTCATCAATGGTCTTCCAATAACCGAGAGTCTTCGAGGGATGCAAGCTGTTGGGCGAGGTGTGCAGCACCAGATGGAAACCTTCCGTAACTGTGCGAATTCGCTGCAGCGTGCGGCGCAGCAGCGCGGCGAGATTGGTCCGCAGTCCCGGCTTCGATAACCCCGTTCGCTCGAACGAGGCCTCGTGGTTGCGCGGCAGAATCCAGGTTTCGTAGGGGACGCGCGGGGCGTAAGGTCCAAGCGCCACATAATCACCACGGGCTTCAATTACGCGCGAAGCCTGGCGCTCCTCCTGGGTGAGAATGTCGCAGAAGACACATCGTTCTTTGGCCTGGAAATATTCACGGCCTGCTCGCAGTTCATAGAGCACGCGCCGCGGCACAAACATGGTGGCAGTGATCTGAGAAGTGGGATGGCTGAATTCCTGGCCCGCGCTGGGACCATAATCCTTGAAGAAACTGACGTACTTGATGCGCGCGTCGTGCTTCAGATCCATAATGCGTTCCGCTGCCAGACGCAGGAACTGCCCGATCTCATCATCGCTGGCATTCCAGAGCTGACGGTCATGCCTGGGATTTTCCACCAGAACTTCATGAGCGCCCACCGAACTCATGCGGTCATAAATGCCATCGCCGCGCCGGCCGGGCTCGCCTTCAATGTGATACAGAGGGCTGGGATGCACCACAGAGCGCGCCGACCAGCCGCTCGTACTGGGAACCGCCGAGATGACCTGCGTCGAGTGGCTTGAATCCGGGCAGAAAAGGCAAGCGGTTTCAGGGCGCGGCGAACTTTCGGCGGGGTCGTCTCCCGTCATCACCCACGAACGGGTGATGGGATCTTTGCGGAGTTCCATGTATTAGGAAAGCACTGAGGAAGAAGCTGCGTCAACTGCCATTTCTGCATCGCGTTGTGACGCCGTCACAATGAGGCAAGGAATGAGGCTTTGTTATAATCCGCGCCAAGCCCGCTTTCCGACCGAAATCATGACCGAGCCGTCCACTCCGCTGATGCGGCAATACGCTGCCGTCAAGAAAGAACATCCGACCGCGCTCCTGTTTTTCCGTTTGGGGGATTTCTACGAGCTCTTCTTCGACGATGCGATTGTGGCGGCCAAAGAGTTGCAGATCACGCTCACTTCGCGCAACAAAGAGAAAGGCATCGCGGTGCCCATGTGCGGAGTGCCTCATCACGCCGCCGAAGGCTACATTGGGAAGCTCATCCGCAAAGGCTTCAAGGTGGCCATCTGCGAGCAAATGGAAGATGCCCGCCTCGCCAAAAAGCAGATCGGCACAAAACTTGTGCGACGCGAAGTGACCCGCGTCGTCACCCCCGGGACGGCAGCCGATTCGCTTCTGGGGTCTGAAGAAAACAATTTCCTGGCCGCGCTGGCGCAGGTGGGAGAGCGTGTGGGGTTTGCCGCGCTGGATCTTTCCACCGGAGAGTTTCGCGCCACTGAATTTTCAGGAGAGAGTGCTCTGCGGCGGGTGCAGGAAGAGCTGGAGCAATTACGGCCAAAAGAATTGCTGTATGGATCGGCGGCGCCGCTGTTCGATGCTAAAACCAGCCGAGACCACACGCCCCAGCCGCGATCGTCTGGAGTTACCTGTACGGAGACCCCGATCGACGATTGGATCTTCGCGCCCGACCACGCCATTCCGCTGCTGGAGAATCATTTCGGAGTGCTGTCGCTCGAGGGATTTGGACTCGCCGGACGCACCGCGGCGGCGGCCGCGGCAGGCGCGATTCTCTATTATGCGCGCTCCACGCAGCGCGGATCGCTCGACCACGTGGACCGCATCGGCTGGTACGAGCGCCAGAACTGTCTTGTGTTGGACGCGGTCACGGTCAGGAACCTGGAATTGATCGAGCCGCTCTTTGCCGGCACCGATGCCGGAGTAACTTTGTTTCGTTCCATCGACGCCGCCGTAACTCCCATGGGCAAGCGACTTCTGCGCGCGTGGTTGCTGCGGCCATCGCTTGATCTTGTGGAAATCAATGCCCGCTTGGATGCGGTGGAGGCGGTCGTGAAGGACACGATCGCGCGCGAAGAGTTGCGCCGTGCGCTCGATGGCGTGCTCGACCTGGAGCGGCTTCTGAGCCGCGTCACCCTGGAGACGGCGAATCCGCGGGACGTTCTGGCTCTGGCGGCATCGCTCGGAAAGATTCCCGCAATCAAGGCCGCAGTAGGGCGGCTAGCGGCGGAGCGGCTCAAGACTTTGCACGGATCACTCGATGAACTGGGCGATCTGCGCGACCGCATTGAGAAGACGATTGTGCCCGAGCCGCCGCTGAGCTTTGCCGAGGGCGGTGTGATTGCAGCGGGAGTGGATCGCGGCTTGGACGAATTGCGCGAACTTTCCCGCAACAGCAAGCAGGTGCTGGCGCAGATCGAGCAGCGGGAACGTGGCCGGACGGGCATCGGATCGCTCAAGGTGAAGTTCAACTCCATCTTCGGCTACTACCTCGAGGTTTCGAAACCGAATCTGCACCTGGTTCCTCAGGATTACGAACGCAAGCAGACTCTGGTGGGCGCGGAGCGCTTCACCACGCCCGAACTGAAAGAATACGAAGCCAAGATTCTCGACGCGCAGGAAAAGATCGTCGAGATCGAGCGGCGGCTGTTCACCGAGTTGCGCATCGCGATTGCCTCCGAGGCAAAGCGAATCCGGCAGACGGCACTCGCGCTGGCCGAGGTCGATGTGCTGGTGTCGCTGGCTCACATCGCGGCACTACGGAATTATTGCCGGCCGCGCTTCATTGCCTCGGCGGAAGGTGACGCCGGTGATCTCGAGATTGTCGAGGGCCGGCATCCCGTGATCGAGCAGCAGGAGATGGCCGGAGGCAGCGAGCGCTTCGTGCCCAACGATCTTTATCTGAATGCGACGACGCACACGATTCTGCTGCTGACCGGACCGAACATGGGCGGCAAGTCCACTTACTTGCGGCAAACCGCCCTGATCGTGATTCTCGCACAGATGGGCTCGTTTGTGCCGGCGCGCTCGGCGCGCCTCAGCATGGTGGACCGCGTCTTCACTCGCATCGGCGCCAGCGACAACCTGGCCCGTGGCCGCTCAACGTTTATGGTCGAGATGACGGAGACGGCGGCGATCTTGCATACAGCGACGGCGCGTTCGCTTATCCTGCTGGATGAAGTTGGCCGTGGCACCTCGACTTACGACGGCCTCGCGATTGCCTGGGCCGCAATCGAATATCTGCACGCGCGCGTGCGCGCCAAGACTCTTTTCGCCACGCATTATTTCGAGCTGACGGAATTAGCCGAACAACTTTCCGGGGTAAAGAACTATCACGTCTCGGTAAAGGAAACCGGAGGCGGCATCGTCTTCCTGCGCAAAGTCGAGCCGGGAGCGGCTGACCGCAGCTATGGCATCGAAGTGGCCAAGCTGGCAGGCTTGCCGAATGAAGTAATCACGCGGGCACGCGAGGTGCTCGCCGAGCATGAATCGGCGGAACGCGAACTGACGGAGCATCTCTCGCCCGGGGCTACTCCTCCGCCAACACAGCTAACCATCTTCACCCCGATCTCTCAGCCCGTGCTGGAGAAGCTGCGCGAGGTAGACTTGAACCGGCTTACACCGCTGGAAGCGCTGAATTTGTTGGCGGAGTTGAAGAAAGAAATCTGACCACGAGAGCACCGGGCGTACAACGTTTATAAATCGTATTTGATGACTGTTCAGCGAAACACACGTGAAATCGGTCAGCTCCTGATCGTCGGCTTCGACGGCACCGAGATGAAGCCAGCGCTGAGTTCCCTGCTCACGCGACTGCAGCCGGCGGGCGTAATCCTGTTCGCACGGAACATAAAGACCGCCGAACAGACCTGGCGCCTGCTGCGCGATTGTCAGGAATGCGTTTCCACGCCGCTGTTCACTTGCGTCGACCTCGAAGGCGGGCGCGTGGACCGTTTTCGCGACGCGCTAGGCGCAACGCCCTCGGTGGCGGATGTATTCGCCACTGGCGACCGCAAGCTCTTCCGCAAGCACGGACAGATCATCGGAGAGAACTGCCGCGCCCTGGGATTCAACGTTGACTTCGCGCCTGTACTGGATCTGGCCTTCGAAGCCTCACGCAAGGTGATGAGCTCGCGAGCGGTTTCGGCGAACCCACGCGAAACGGCTGCCTATGGGCGCGAGTTCCTCGCCGGGCTGCGCGCAGCGGGCGTCCTGGGATGCGGCAAGCACTTTCCCGGCCTTGGCGAAGGCAAACTCGACAGCCACCACGAGCTGCCGCTGATCGACAAGCCGCTGAAAAAGCTTTGGGCCGAGGATCTGCTGCCATACCGCACGCTCCGTGCCCAGATGCCGATGGTGATGATATCGCACGCAGCCCATCCTCTGGTCACGAAGGCAAAGACTCCTGCTTCGCTCTCGAAAGTTTGGATTACAAACATCTTGCGCAAACGTATCGGCTACCGCAATCTGATTGTTTCCGATGATCTGGAAATGGGAGGAGTTTTGTCGGCAGCTCCGATAGGACAGGCGGCGGTTGAATTCGTTCGAGCCGGTGGAGATCTGTGCCTGATCTGTCATCGTGAGGACTACATTGCAGAAGCTTACGATGAGTTAGTAAAGACGACGGAGCGCGACCCAAAGTTCGCCCAGCGCGTTGCGGAATCGGCGCGCCGCGTTCTCGCGTTCAAAAGGAAGTCGGCGAAGCTACGGCGCAAGACGAAACCACCTTCTGACTCGGCGATCGATAGACTCTCGCGGAACTTGTGGGAATTCAGCGAGCAAGTGCGGCTGGAAGCCCTGGTTCGCACAGAGAATGATCGAGCGGAGAATGATCGGACGGAGAGTACTCGCCAGGAAAAAGCGCGGCGGCCGCGGAAATGACGAAGAAAGAAATGATCGTGGCCGGCGTAATGAGCGGAACGTCCGCTGACGGCATCAACGTGGCATTGGTGCGGATGGCTTCGGCCTCACGCCGCACTCGCTCTGGCGCAGCCCACGCTAGCTTCCAACTGCTCGGGCACGCCGAATACTCTTATCCAAAAAAGGTTCGCGCGGCGGTGCAGGCCGCAATGAATGCGTCGCGGGCAAGCGTCGCCGATCTGGCTCGGCTGAATTTCCTGCTGGGCGAACTGTATGCCGATGCCGTGCTGGCCACCGAGCGGCAGTTTCGTGTGAAAGTTGCTCTAGTCGGCTGCCACGGGCAAACGCTCTATCATCAAGGCGAGCCGCGGCGCTTTCTCGGGCGCATGGTAGCGGCCACCTGGCAGACCGGTGAGGCCGCAATCGTCGCGGGGAAAGTCGGCGCGCCGGTGGTCTCGGATTTTCGTCCTGCCGACATGGCCGCCGGAGGCAAGGGCGCACCGCTGGTTCCTTTTCTTGATTACATGCTGTTCCACGATGCTCACGTCGGGAGAATCGTGCAAAACATCGGAGGCATCGCGAACCTTACCGCAATTCCTGCCGGCGCCTCGGCAAACGATGTAATCGCGTTCGACACCGGCCCGGGCAACATGGTGATCGATGCTGTCACCGAGAAGTTGTTCGGCCAGTCGTTCGATCGCGGAGGCAGGATCGCCGCGTCCGGAAAAGTGCTGGATAAGGTCCTCGACAAATTCTTACAAGGGAATTTCTTCCAGAGAAATCCACCCAAGACCGCGGGGCGTGAGGAATTCGGCCGGGAGTTTGTAAGCGAATTTCTGCGAAGTTGCGGACGCTGCCAAAAGCAAGATGTCGTGGCTACGGCGACCGCACTCACGGCAAAGTCGATTGCTCTTGCGCTACGCTCTTATGCGGTTGAGAACTCAGCTTCCGTGCGCAAACTGGCGTTTCGTGAAATGATTCTTTCCGGTGGCGGAGCGAAAAATTCCATGCTCGTGGCCATGTTAACCAGTGAACTCCCGCCCCTTGGATTGCAACTGCGATTCTCCGACGAATTTGGCCTGCCATCGGCCGCGAAAGAGGCGGTCGCGTTTGCCATTCTGGCTCATGCGACGTGGCACCAGCGCCCTTCGAGTGTTCCTTCGGCAACAGGAGCCAAGCGCGCTGCGGTACTGGGTAAAATCTCGTATCCTTAGATTTAGGCTCGTAAGCAGAGACGCCTCTTGAGATCTGTAAACCTATGCCGATCTACATCTCGTTACTTCGCGGAATCAACGTCGGCGGCCACAAAAGAATAAAGATGGACCGGCTTCGAGTGTCCCTCGAAGCGATGGGATTGGAGCAGGTGAAGACCTACATCCAAAGCGGAAACGTGGTTTTCAATACCGGGAAACTTTCCCCAGCCGCGTTGTCTAAACGAATCGAGGAACGAATTCTCAGCGACTTTGGCCATTCGGTCTCCGTCATCTCCAGAACCGTCGACGAAATCGGCGGCACGATCGCAAACAGTCCCTTCGTGAAGCAGCGCGGAATCGACCCCGAGAAGCTTCATGTCACCTTCCTGTCGGAGATCCCCGCGCCGGTCGCTTTGAAGAAGTTGGCAGACCTAACCATCCCGCCGGATCAGTCCCGCTGTCTCGGCAAAGAGATTTACCTTTATCTCCCAAATGGAGTTTCTGAAAGCAGCTTGATGAAGAGTCCGTTGGATCGGGCGTTATCGGTGGTCACCACAACCCGCAACTGGAAAACCGTCAACGCCATCCACCAGATGTGTCTGGATTGCCGCTGATGCGCCGGGCTTCATTCGTTCTCGCGGCTCTTGCCTTGCTGTTTTCTCTACTCTGCTGCTCCGGCAAGCCAGATCCCAACACCCTGGTGATGCTGATCGAATCGAGCCCCACGAATCTGGATCCGCGGATAGGAGTCGACGCACAGTCGGAGCGCATCGACAATCTGATCTTCGATGACCTGCTCTCGCGTGGTGACAATCTGGATGTGGCCCCCGGCTTGGCTGAGCGCTGGGAGATTCCCGACCCTCTCACCTACGTCTTTCACCTCCATCACCCCGTAACTTTTCACGACGGCCGTCCGCTCACCGCGCGCGATGTGAAGTGGACTTTCGATTCCCTGCTTACCGGAAAAATCCGCAGTGCCAAAGCCGCGGCATATCGCTTCGTCGATCGCATCGACGCGCCGGATGACTCTACGGTTATTTTTCACATGAAAGAACCGGATGCCGCTCTCCTGTGGAATCTATCGGACGGTGCCATCGGTATTGTGCCCTTCAATAGCGGAAATGAAATGACGATCCACCCGGTTGGCTCCGGACCATTCAAGTTTGTCAGCTCCGAGATCGACAAGGAAGTCGTCATCGAACGCAACAATGATTACTGGGGCGAAAAAGCTAAACTCCCCCGTGTGCGATTCGCGGTTGTGCCCGACGCGACTACCGAAGCTCTCGAACTCCGCAAAGGCACGGGAGATTTAACCATTAACGCCCTCACGCCCGACACTGTGCACATCCTTGAGCGTGAATCCAATCTCGCCGTCGAACACGCGCCCGGAACCGAAATACAATATCTCGGCTTCAACCTTCGCGATCCTATTCTGAAAGATGTTCGCGTGCGGCAGGCCATCGCCTACGCCATTGACCGCCAGCCCATGATTCAATATCTCTGGGGTGGATGGGCACAGCCGGCGCGCAGCGTTCTCCCGCCGCAAAGCTGGGCCTACAACGGCGATGTTCCAGCCTATGACCACAATCCCGAAAAGGCCCAAGCATTGCTCGACGCTGCCGGCTATCCCGCCACGAACGGCGTACGCTTTCACATCACGATGAAAACTTCCACCACGGAAAGCACGCGTCTCATGGTCGCTGTAATCCAGCAGCAGTTGCGGGAAGTGGGAATAGCACTCGACATTCGCAGCTTCGAGTCGGCTACTTTTCTTGCCGACATCATTAACGGAGCGTTTCAGCTCTACGGATTGCGTTGGGTCGGCGGCAATCAGGATCCCGATATCTTCTACGTGTTTCACTCCTCGCGCTTTCCTCCGAACGGCGCAAACCGCGGACATTACTCAAATCCGAAAGTAGACGCACTCATCGACCAGGCCCGCCGCGAGGTCGATCAGAACACGCGCAAGTCAACCTATGCCGAACTGCAGCGCATTCTTGCCGAAGAACTGCCTTACATTGACTTGTGGTATCTGGATAATGTTCTCGTCCACAACCAACGCGTGCGCAATCTACGGCTCAATCCGGCGGGAAACTACGATTTTCTGCGCACGGCGGAGCTGGCGAAGTGACCGGGATGGCAATTGACGACTGGCTGCCGCAGTATCAGGTGAGCGCTACCTATTCGGTCTTCGTGCATGCATCCGATGCGAAAACCTACGCCGCTCTGGAGCAGGCTAGTTTCTCGGATCTCGCCATCGTTCGAGGCCTGATGTGGCTCCGCGGTTATCGTCTCGGCCGCGGCAGCATTCCGGGGCCGGACGGCCGGAAAGACGCACGCGGTTCTTTTCTAGAACTGGCTTCGGTTCCTCAGCAAGAGGTGGTGCTGGGCATTGCAGGCCGGTTCTGGAGGCCCGACGGTGGCATCGTTCGCGGCCTCACCCCGGCGGCGTTCGCGGATTTTCGCCGCGAAGGCTATGCCAAGGCAGTTTGGAATTTCTCATTCTCACCAGCAGATGGCCGCACGCAGCTTAGGACCGAAACGCGGGTGCAGACATTCGGCCGTCCGGCAACCTTGAAATTCCGAGCTTACTGGCTCCTGGTCGGTCCTTTTTCCGGGTTGATCCGCAAGGCCATGCTGCACCAGGTCAAGCGAATCGCCGAGCAGCCTGCCGTCTGAATTCGCATGTTACCATCGACCTCTGGTTCTTCTCCATGCGCATTCTCTTCATCGGCGACATTTTCGGACGGCCCGGACGCACCATCGTCAAGGACAAACTACCGGGCATCGTCCGCGATCAAGCCATCGATCTCGTCATTGCCAATGGTGAAAACTCGGCTGCGGGTTTCGGCATCACTCCGGCGTTGGCCGAAGAACTTTTTGAGCTGAATATTGATGTCATCACCACCGGTAACCACGTCTGGGACAAGCGCGAGATTCTCGATTACTTTCAGATGGTGGAAGGCAATGGACACGGGCCTCAACGCCGCGTGCTTCGTCCCGCAAATTATCCCGCGGACATGCCCGGCTGGGGCGTGTATCAGGGTCAAAAAGCAAAGGTCCCTTACGCCGTCATCAACCTGCAGGGACGCGTGTTCATGGCTTCGAACGACGATCCCTTTCGCACTGCCGACCAGCTCCTGCAGAAAATTGAGGCCAAAGTAATCTTCGTGGACTTCCACGCCGAGGCCACCTCGGAGAAGATTTCTCTCGGCTGGTATCTCGACGGACGCGTCACCGCAGTGGTGGGCACGCACACGCACGTACCCACTGCGGACGAACGCGTTCTACCCAAGGGAACGGCATACGTCACCGACGTCGGCATGACCGGGCCCTATGATGGCGTGATCGGAGTGAAGAAGGAACTCGTCGTCAACAAGTTCCTCAACGGCATGCCGGTGCGCTTCGAGCCAGCCACGGGAGACGTCCGGCTGTGCGCTGTGGTCATCGACTGCGACGAGAAGACCGGCAAGGCGCGAGACATTGAGCGGCTGATGCTGAGTTGACTCGTTCCTGCAAGAAAGCGGCATTCCCACGTTCTAAGAGTGCGTTCTGCCCCCATTCCCTAATACGGTAAAGCCGAAGGTACCTGGCACTCTTAGCTATCTGCCGGGAGCGGCCAGCAGGGTAAAATCAAACGAATGCGGAACCTGTGGTCCATTCCGGCGGTTTGTCTTCTGGCGGCCATGCCGGTCGTTCCGGCGTTTGCTGGGAACGATACGAACGTTGAAACTCAGATCGTCTCTTGCGGCAACGGCGTGCCGGGCGGCGTCAACTGCGTTCCCTCCAAGACCGATCTGAAAGAAGCGCGCAACGCTTATGCGCGTGGATTGAAACTGGAGAGTCGCAAGAGCATTGAGCAAGCCTTCGCCCAGTTCGATGAGGCCTCTCGGCTGGTTCCGCAGAATACGCAGTTCTTTTCCGCGCGCGAAGTGGCGAAATCGCAGCTGGTGTTTCAGCATGCGGAGCACGGCGACGCACTACTGGCTACCGCCCGGCTATGGCAGGCTGCGGCTGAGTATCGCGCCGCACTGAAGCTCGATCCCGATAATCAGTACATGCAGCAGCGCCTCGAGGAAGCTCTGCACAACGCGGCGCCTCCCGGTCCGGCCCGGGTACCGGTAATGCTGGCCGACGCCGCTGAAATCCGCCTTGAGCCCAAGGCCGAACGAGCCACGTTCCACTACCGCGGTGATGTTCGCGGCTTGTTTACCGAACTTGCCTCAGCCTATGGCGTGAGTGCTGAGTTCGACGATTCGGTGGAACCCAAGACTTTGCGTTTCTATGTGGACGAGGTCGATTTCTTCACCGCTCTCCAGTTGGCATGCCGCGTCAGCAAGACCATGTGGACCGCGCTCGACGCGAACCAGGTGCTGATTGCGAAAGATAGTACGGAAAATCACAAGCAGTTTGACCGTATGTCGCTCGCCACTTTCAAGGTGCCCGGAGCCACCACCGCGCAAGAGGCTGCCGAACTGATCACATCTCTGCGCAATATCTGTGACTTCCAGAAGATAAATACGGGACAAATTGGAATCGTGGAAGTGCGCGCCCCGCAGGCGACACTGGCGGCTTGTACCAAGCTTATGCGGCAGTTGACCACTGATCGTCCGCAGGTGGCGCTCGATATTGAGGTCTACCAGATCAGCCACAACTTCACGCGCGAAATCGGCATGCACATTCCGAACACTTTCAACATGTACAACATTCCGGTGGAGGCCCTGGCGGCATTGGGCGGAACGAGCATCTCATCACTTGTCAACCAGCTGATTTCTTCCGGCGGCATCAACCAGGCGGGAAGTTCGGCGCTATCGGGGCTTCTGGCGCAACTGCAGGGCGGGCAAAATGGTATTTTCAGCCAACCGCTGGCTACGTTCGGCAACGGCCTTACGCTCTCAGGAATCAGCCTGGATCACCTTACGACGGCGCTTTCCGTCAACGAATCGTGGGCACGCAGTCTGAGCCACGTTACGGTGCGCGCGTCGCAAGGCAACGACGCAAGCTTCCACGTGGGTGAGCGTTATCCCATCCTGAACGCTTCCTACGCGCCCGTATTTAACTCGTCCGCGATCTCCGCGGTGCTGGGGAATCAGACCTACGTCCCGCCCTTTCCTTCGGTCAGTTACGAGGACCTGGGACTGTCCCTCAAGGCAAAGCCCGTCATCCACGGCGACGGAGAAGTAAGCATGGCCCTCGAACTGCAAGTACGCGCGCTCACCGGGCAGAGCTCGAACGGCGTGCCGGTGATTTCCAATCAGGAATACAAGGGCAGCATACGTCTTCGCGATGGCGAGCCCGCGGTGGTGGCGGGAGAAATCACATCCAATGACGAGCTGTCGATGAGCGGAATACCCGGGATTGCAGCCATTCCTGGCCTAAATCAAGGCTTGGCCGATAACACTCGAATGAAAGAAGACGACGAACTGCTCATCGTGATCACCCCCCACGTAGTATCCAACCGGGTCCGGGCCACAGACGAGATTTGGGTGAGCGAAAAATAATACAGTCGGCTTCGGCTGCCGGGCTTCGGCCTCTGTTTATCTATCGCTCGGTACGCGAGCTCGCCCAGCCTCTCGTCGGAGCCTGCCTCCGAACAGTCCAGATTGAAAAGCTGAAGCCCAATGGCCGAAGCCCGCAGCCTGGCTACTTCCCGCCTTTTGCGGCAAAATCCACCAACCCCTTCAGCGCTTCGGCAGGAACTTGACTGACATTTCCGACGGTCCGGCCGTTGATGAAGAGCGTCGGCGTTCCCGTAACATTCACCGACTTGCCCAGGGCCAGCGAAGCATCTACATGAGCCTTGGTTGCGGATGCGGCGGCGCAACCTGCAATGTCCGCACCTTTCACGCCGGCGCCTTCCGCCAGCGCGGTCAGCTTTTCATCGGCGTTTTCGGCCGTAATGTCGGCCTGAGTCTCGTATGTCTTGGCGATGAACTTCCAAAACGCTTCGTTCGACGCTTGCCCTACGCAGTCAGCGTATGCGGCGCCTTTCGCGGCCCAGTTGTGCATCTCCAGAGGAAAATTCTGGAAGACGAAGCGCGCCTTGGGCTCAGCCGCGACCAGCGCCTCAATTGCAGGTTGCGCCGCCTTGCACGCCGGACACTGCAAATCGCCGAACTCGACAATCGTGACCGGCGCAACGTTCGGCCCGCGCGACGGACCGGTCAGACCCTTCTCCAGCAAGTTCTTCGCGCGTTCGAACGGCTTGGCGCCGAACGGAATGATTTCTCCAATGACGGCGTGCTCGCCATCCGCGGTAACGTAGAACCGGCTGAGCTGCTGACCCTGTGGATTGGCAATAACGACGTCGACCTGGGCGAGTCCCGGCACCGGCGCCGGTTTGATGCTGGAAATTTTCCAGCTTACTTGCGGCTCATAGCCAAAGGTCTGCTGCATGAAGGAATCCACCGTGGTTTCCGAAGGAAGATTGACGGCTGCCCCCGAGGCCAACTTATCGCCCCGCTTCTCGATCGTCGCGGATTGAGCAGCCGCCAGATTGCACGCCAGCAGAAACATGAGAATGAATTTGATAGAACTGCGCATAATTTCCTTTCAATTCAGAATCGTTATCGATCAGGAACGCCGGCCTCTCTGACTAGAGTGTGTTCACAATGGTTCTTTGAAAAGGGCCCGGCTTCAGCCGGGCCGCTGCAAGCCCATAAATATCGGGCTTTAGCCCCTGAAGGACGGCCCTGTCCCTTCTAATGGCTTACGAACAAGCTCTCAGCTCCGACCCATTCGCTTCAAACCTCGTTCTTTGCTGCAATGGGAAAACGGCGGCCGTAGCCGAAAGCCTTGGGAGAAATCTTAATGCCTGGGGCCGCCTGCTG
>Ga0182015_10003426_pt1 | contig 17831 bp, 20 predicted proteins | sample 712P3MmetaG_FD_120478 | JGI IMG/M metagenome (GOLD analysis project Ga0182015, IMG submission 120478) | Permafrost microbial communities from Stordalen Mire, Sweden - 712P3M metaG | ecosystem: Environmental > Terrestrial > Soil > Wetlands > Permafrost | place: Sweden: Stordalen | collected...
CGGAGCGAGGATGCGTCGATAGAGCGGGAACTCCCAGCCCCGACCGCGGCCCAGATCCTCCGCCAGAAACGGGAAGCTGATTCTGTAGCCGGTCGCGAACACGATCGCATCGACCGGCTCCTCGCTGCCATCGGCAAAGCGCACGCGCTCGCCGGCCAGCCCGCTCACGTGGGCCCTGCTCTCGAACGCGCGCGTCCGCAGTGCCGCGTTGAGCGTCGGCGAGACGACGACCGGCCAGCGCTCCTCGAGCAGGCGATGACTCGGCGCCGGCAACCCGGCGCGGTCTGGCGTGGCGCGCGCGGCGATCATGGTCGCGCGCATCATCGCCCGCTGCACCGCGAGCGGCACGAGCAGCGCCGCTGCCACGTCGAAGTCGTCGTAAGGCCGCCCGAACGCTCGTCGCGGGATCAGGTGGTGAACGTGACTGCAGGCGAGGATCGCCTTCTCGGCGCTCGTGGAGATCTCCGCGACGATGTCGAGCGCCGACTGTCCTCCGCCGACGACGACCACGCGCTTGCCGGCGAACGGATCGGGCGTCCGGTAGTCGCGCGCATGCGTCGAGATGCCGTCGAAGGCGCCCGGCAGCCGCGGCAGCTGCGGGTCCCAGTAGTGGCCACCGGCGACCACCACGGCGTCGAACCGCTGCGGCTCACCGCGGTCGACCGCCACCTCCCATTCACCGTCCACCGGTGTGGCGTCCCGCACGGGCGCGTCGCAGACGATGTGGCGCCGCAGCTCACGGTGTGCGGCGTATGTCTCGAGGTAGGCGAGCATCTGGCTGCGGTGCGGGAACTCCCCCACCGACTCGGGCAGCGGCAGGCTCGGGAACTGCATCCGCTTGCGCGAGGTGTTCGTCGACAGCGACGCATAGGCGGCCGACAGGCCGCTGTCGTTCGCGTAGCGCCACATGCCGCCGATGCCCGAGCCGGCCTCGTAGGCGGTCACGTCGTGACCCGCTCGCAGCAGCGCGTCGATCGCCGCCAGCCCCGACATGCCTGCGCCGATCACACACACTCGCCGCCTCACCCCGTCAGCTTGCGTGGTCCGCATCATCGCCATACAGTCGTATTGAAACATATGTGACTGTATTGGATACAATGCACCTGCATGGCCACGCGAGACGCGCCTAGCTCAGACCTCACGGGCTACGCGCGCATCCGCAACGCCGCGCTCGAGTGCTTCGCGCGGGACGGCTTCGAGGCGAGCTCCGTGCGCGCGATCGCGCGCACGGCAGGCGTGTCCCCGGGCCTCGTTCAGCATCACTTCCCGACCAAGGCGCTGTTGCGCGATGCGGTCAACGCGCACGTCGTCGCGCTCGCCGCCGCGCCGTTCGCCGATCTCCCGCTGCCGGCCGCCGACGCCGATCCATTCGAGGAGCTGGGCGAGCGCATCACGCGCCTGCTCAGCGAGCATCCCGACGCGCTCCGCTACACGGCGCGCGCGACCCTCGAAGGCGACGAGGCGGCGCTGGAGCTGTTCGGCGCGTTCGTCGCGATCGCCCGCGCGCAGTGGGACGCGCTCGCGCGCGAAGGGCGTCTGCGCGCGGACCTCGACCTCGAGTGGGCGGCGCTTCACCCGGTCATCTTCAATCTCGGCGTCGTGCTCTTCCGCGAGGCGATCGGGCGTCACCTCGCCGAGCCGCTGTTCTCCGCGCAAGGGCTCGAGCGATTGAACGTGGCGATGACGACGCTGCAGCGCCTGGGCACATCGAACCGCTGAGCGCAGCCGTACCGGTACGCGCGTGCCGCCGTGTCGGCATCCGGCTGACGCGTCCGCTTGGATCGCTGTCAATATGCATGCAGGGAGACTTGGACAGGCTTCTGTGACACTCAAAGCGATAACGGCAGTGGGCGTGTGGATCGTCGAGGGCTACCGCTGGGGCAGCAACTCGGCGCCGTGGCTCGAAACGCTGGCGATCATGCTCACCGTGGCGACGATGACCGTGGCGTGCGCACTGATCTTCAGGCATCTGCGACGCCGTGACCGCAAGCCCAAACGCGTAGCCGACCAGTGGCAGACGCTGGCGGTCATGGGCGAGCTGTGTCCACGCGGCTGGCAGGCGCAGATAACCGTCTACGGAGATGGAGCGCCGTTGCCGCTAGATGCTCCACCGGCCCGCGCGCCGCTCGTCGAGCTCGAATGGCAGCAGTTCGATGGCGAGCCGCAGCACGTCGCGGTCTCACGGCGGGCGTGGGCGCGGACGATCGGCGGCGCGCTGCAGATGATGGTCGACGAGCGCGGCACCGACCTGAGCCTCGAGCAGCTGGAGCGCAGCGCCGGCAAGGGCCAGGACATCTGGGACATAGACGCGGGACGGCGCTAGGAGGGAGCCTGCGCCGCCAGCTCCTGCTCCCCCACCGGCGCCGGGTGCAGATCACGCAGCCGGTCGACGCCGGCGAGCGCCGGGAACAGCCGGCTCCAGCAGAGCGCGATCGCGATCGTCAGCGCACCGCCGGCGAGGACCGCGGGAACCGCGCCGAGCAGGAACGCGGCGAGCCCCGACTCGAACGCGCCGAGCTGGTTGGAGGCGCTGATGAACACCATCTCGACGGCCAGCACGCGTCCGCGCAGCCGATCTGGAGTCGCGAGCGCGACCGTCGTCGAGCGGATGTTCATGCTGTACATGTCTACGAAGCCGCTGAGCGCGAGCGCGGCGAGCGACAGCGCGAAAGAGCGCGAGAGCCCGAAGACGACCATGCTCGCGCCGAAGACGCCGACGGCGAGCAGCAGCGTGCGCCCCGCGCGTCCGCCGAGCGGACGGCGTGTGAGCAGCGCGGCGGCGAGTAGTGCGCCGACGGACGGCGCGCTGCGCAGCACGCCGAGGCCGACCGGGCCGACGTGCAGGATCGAGCGCGCGAACAGCGGCAGCAGCGCCACGGCGCCGCCGAACAGCACGGCGAGCAGGTCGAGCAGGATCGCGCCGAACAGGATCTGGGTGTGGCGCACGAAGCGGATCCCGCCGAGCACGCTCGCCAGGCCCGGCGCGTCGCCCGTCCCCGGCGCATCGTCGGCCGCCGGCGTGTGCGTGATCGCCATCACGCAGCACGCGGCCGCGACGCACATGCCGGCCGCGACCCCGTAGACGAGTCCCGCGGAGAGCGGGTACAGCAGCCCGCCGAGCGCCGGCCCGGCGACCGCTCCGAACTGGATCGCGATCGAGCGCAGCGTCATCGCGCTCTCGAGCAGCGCGCTCGGCACGAGCGTCGGCGGCAGCGCACGCGCTGCCGGCGTTCCGATCGCGCTCGCCGCGCCGGCCCCGAGCGCGAGCGCGAGGAACGGCAACACCGCGGTGACGCCGGCGACGCTGAGCGCGACGAGGCCGCCGGCGACGCCGGCGCTGAGCAGCAGCGACACGCAGAACACGAGCCGCCGCGGCAGCCGGTCCGCGAGGTGTCCCGCCGGCAGCGCCAGCACGAACATCGGGATGAACTCGGCGAGCCCGATCAGGCCGAGGTCGAGCGCGCTGCGATGGTTGGTGTAGACCTGCCAGCCGATCGCCACGTCGAGCATCTGCGTGCTGAGGACCATGCCGAGCAGGGCCAGCCACAGCAGCGCGAAGTCGCGCTCGCCGAGCGCCGGTCCGAGCCTTCTCACCGATCGTGGTCTAGCACCTGTGCCGATGCGACCCGGGACGCCGCGCCAGGCCGATCTTCTAGGATCGAAGCTCTACCCGGACCCGATGAAACGAGGGATGCGATGGCAGGCAAGCTCTACACGGCCAAGGCGCACGTCACAGGTGGACGCGCGGAGGGACACGGTCGCTCGAGCGACGGCGCGCTCGAGGTCGATCTGCGCCTGCCGTCCGAGATGGGCGGCCAGGGCGGCAGCACGAACCCCGAGCAGCTGTTCGCCGTCGGCTATGCCGCGTGCTTCGAGGGCGCGCTCGGCGTCGTCACGCGCCGCGCCAAGGTCGAGGCCGGAGACGTGGCGATCGACTCCGAGGTGTCGCTGTCCCCGGACGGCAGCGGTGGCTTCTTCCTGTCGGTCGGCCTCGACGTGACGCTGCCGTCGGTCGCCGACGCGGCCGCTGCCGTCGACCTGGTCCGCGCGGCGCACCAGGTGTGCCCCTACTCGAACGCCACGCGCGGCAACATCGAGGTCACGCTCACCGCCAACGGCGCGCCCGTCGAGTAGCTCCCCCTCGCGCCGGGCGCGCCTAGCGCCCGAGCCTGCGCTCGAGCTCGCGCGCGCGGGTGCCGACGCCGCCGATCAGCGCGCGGATCTGCTCGAGGTCGGCGCGCAGCTCCTGGTCTCCGACCTCGACCGGCAGCATCGAGTCCTGGAGCGTGGCGAGCAGATGGTCGGCGTCCGCGACCGCGGCCACGGCTCCGTCGATGAAGCCCCTGGCTCCCTGCGCCGGCGCACCGGCGATTGCGGCCGCGAACACGCGCTGCGCCAGCCCGTGGCGCTCTGCGAAGGCGGCGTGCGTGCGGCGCGCGCGGCCGTAGGCGTTCTGCACGGGCTTGAACAGCGCTTCCTCGACGGCGTCGGCGCTGTGTTCGTCGAGCCGCTCGTAAGCCTCGCTGAGGGACGACACCGCCGCACCGAGCTTGTCCGCCGCCTCGGCGATCGTGTCGAGCATCTGCTGCCTGGCGTCGGCGGTCGTGTACGGCATGCGAACCAGGTTAGTGGCGTGCTCAGCTGATGGCGTAGGCGAGCGAGACCTGCGTGCTCAGCGTGCACCCAGCCGCGCTTGCCTTTTTGGCGGTCGGGTGCTTCTTGCGACGCTTGGCCGCGGGTTTGCGGACCACCGTCGTGCGGGGCGCCGCCGCGGCCTCGATCGGCGAGACGGACTCGTCGGTCGAGCCGAAGTCCGGCTGTTCGCCCGTGTATTCGACGTATTCAGATTCTTCGCCGCCGCTGCAGCTGATCGAGCCTCCGCCTTCGGCGATGCTCTGCACGCTGCTGAGCGTCACCCCGGCCTTGCTCGCGAGGAATTCAGCCTTGCTCTGGCCGTCGGCGAGCGCGGCGGCCATGCCTTCGCGATATGCCGCCGTCGCGGTCGCTCGATTCGCGCCCTGCGTGATCGGCACGGTCGCAACGCCCTCGACGCTGATGGTGCGCACGGGCACGGTCGTGCTGGTCGTGGGCGCTTCCGCGCCGGCGACGCCGAGCATATTCGCGACTACCAGCCCTGCCACCACTGCCAGCGTCGCTGCGATCGCGTATCTCATCCTCGAGACCGATGCTAGCGCGAGCTGGCGGGCTCGCCGTCGGCGAGCGCCCGCGCGCGCTGCAAGACGGCGTCGATCATCGGCTCGGTCAGCTTGCCGGTGAACGTGTTCTGCTGGCTCGGGTGGTAGCAGCCGATCAGCTGATGGCGCGCGCCCGCCAGCTCGGCGCCGTGGCCGAAGCGCGGGCGTGGCCGGCGCGGCGGGCTCGGCGGGTCCTCGATCGCGGCTGTCAGGCGCAGCGCCGCGTCCCACGCGAACGCGCCGAGGCAGACGATGACGCGCACGTCGCCAAGCAGCCTCAGCTCATCCACGCTCCACGGCAGGCAGCGGTCGCGCTCCTCGGGTGTCGGGCGGTTCGCCGGGGGCGCGCAGCGCACGGCGGCGGTGATCCACGCGTCGCTGAGCGCGAGGCCGTCGTCGCGACTGCGCGAAAGCGCCTGGTTGGCAAAGCCGGTGCGGTGCAGAGCGGCGAATAGGAAATCCCCGGAGCGGTCGCCGGTGAACATCCGCCCGGTGCGGTTTGCGCCGTGCGCGGCCGGCGCGAGGCCGAGCAGCAGCACGCGCGCCGAGGGGTCCCCGAAACCCGGGAGCGGCCGCCCCCAGTACTCCTCCTCAGCGAACGCGGCGCGCCGCTCGCGGGCGATGAGCTCGCGCCAGGCGACCAGCCGCGGGCAGCGCCGGCAGCCGCAGACGTCGGCGGCGAGCGCATCCAGCGCGACGGCTCTTCGCGATTGCACATGGCAGTAGTACCATCGCGCGAGAGATGCCGTTGTGGGTCTGGATCCTGTTTGCCGCCGCGCTCGTGAAGATTCCGCTCGCGGCCCTGATGCTGTGGATACCGTTCCGCAATGACGAGGCGATGGTCTCGCACGAGATCCCCGACTCCCCCGAAGAGGACGGCGGCTCCAAGGCGCTTCCGGCGGGGCCCACCGACCCGCATCCGCGCTCGCCGCGCCCCCCGCGCCCGCGCCGCGATCCGCATGGATCGCCCTCGCCGTCACCACCTGCGCGCGTGCGCAAGCGCACGCGACGGACGCGGACGTCGCCGCTGCACGTCCTTCCCTGAGCTGGGCGCTCAGCGGTTTCGCTTGCGCTGCTGGCGCGCGGCCTTGGCCCTCGCGCGCCGCTTGCGCATCGCGGCCTCGGAGCGCCGCGAGGCGCCTTGCTCGAGCATGTCCCCGGTGGTCGCCGGCGCGACTCTGCGGACGTCGCGCATGATCACGTAGACGATCCCGATCAGCAGCACGGCCGCGACGCCGCCGCCGATCAGCAACAGGCTGCTCGAGTTCTGCGGTTCAGACGTCGAGCTTTCCGACGTCGTCGCGCTCGTCGTGGTCGTTTCCGTCGGTTCTTCTGTTTCTGAGTTTTTCGTGAGTTCGCTCAAGGCGCCGCCTTCGTTGAGGCTCGTGGCGGATGCCGCCGGCGCCAAGGCGCCGGCGATCGCCAGCAGCGCCGCGAGCGCCAGCGTGCATGAGCCCGCGCGCAGGCTCCGCGATGTCGAACGGAAACGGCTCCCCACGCGGCGAGCATACCGGCTGCGAGGCGCGGCGGCCGGCGCAGCGGCGCATCCGGGCCCGCTCCCGCGCCGGCGTCGCCTGCCGCATAGAATGGCCGGCCATGGCCCCCAAACAACGCCAGGTACGGATGGAGCAACGCGGCGGTCTCGAGGCGATCCAGGCGCTCGAGCAGCGCTCGGACGAGGAGCTCGAGACGGAGACCAAATACAAGGCGGCCGCGTTGGCGATCCTCGGCGCGCGCGCGTCCGAGCGCTTTGACGCGGACGCCGCGCGCTCCTATTTCCAGCGTGCGATCGCGGCCGCGCGCCCGCAGGAGCGGATGCAGCTCAGGCGCATGGCCGACGCCTCGCTGGCGCTGGCGGAACGTCGTGCCGGCGACCTCAAGAGCGCTGTCGAGCGCCTCGGCCAGGCGCCGCCGACGGGGCGCCAGATGTTCGCGCTGCGTGCGATGGGGCTGCTGGTCCCCCCTGCCTCGGCGGGCATCCTCGCGCGCATTCGCGGGGTGCTTTTGATCATCGCGCTGATCCTGCTGCTGCTCGCCGTCGGCCTCGGGATCGTCGAGCTGATCTCGCTGCCGTTCGGTGGACTCGGCTTGGCGCCGGGGATCCTGCTCGGCCTGTTCCTGGTGATCGCCGTGCTGGTGGTCGTCAGCATGATCGGGCGGCGACGGCGCAACCGGGCACGCGGCGCCGGCGGCTCCTGACGCTGCCGACCCGCCGCGAGGACACTAGGCTTGCTCGCACCGCGTCCGCGCCTGTATGCCTGCTCGTGAATCCCGCCGCGGGCGGAGGCCGAGCGGGACGCCTCGCGCCGGAGGCCGAGCGGGCGCTGCGCGCGGAGGGCCTGACGGTGCGGCGCGAGGACACGCGCGACCTCGAGCACGCGCGCTCGCTCGCGACCGCGGCGGCGGGCGCCGGCGAGACGGTCGTGGCGCTCAGCGGCGACGGCATGATCGGCGCGATCGCCGACGCGCTCAGATCACTGCCGGGGGCGGTGCTCGGCGTGATCCCGGGCGGGCGCGGCAACGACCTGGCGCGTGTGCTGGGGATCCCCGACGACCGCGACGCGGCGGCCGCGGTCGTCGCAGCGGGACACACGCGCGCGGTCGATCTCGGGCTCGTGGAGGACGACGAGCCAGCGCGGGCCGGCGCGGCGGGCTCCGGCGGACAGGCGTTCGTGGGGATCGCCTCGGCGGGCTTCGACAGCGACGCCAACCGCATCGCAAACGAGGCGCCATCGTGGCTCGGCGGTCTCGTGTACGTGTACGGCGCGCTCGGCGCGCTGATCTCGTGGCGTCCGGCGCGCTTTGAGATCGAGCTCGACCCGCCGGGCGAGCGGCGCTCGTTCACGGCGTTTACGGTCGGCGCCTGCAACTCGAAGATGTACGGCGGCGGCATGCGCGCGGCGCCGGACGCGATGCTCGACGACGGCCTGCTGGAGGTGGTGGTGCTCGAGAACGTCGGCAAGCTGGCGTTCGTGACGCGGATCCTGCCGAAGGTGTTCAAGGGCACACACGTGCGCGAGCCCGGCGTGCACGTGTTCCGCGCGCGCGAGATCGCGCTGAGCGCGGACCGCCCGTTCACGATGTACGCGGACGGCGACCCGATCGGCGAGCTGCCGCTGCGCGTGCGCGCGCTGCCGGGGGCGATCACGATGCTGACCCCGGCGGGCGCCGGCGCGGCCTTCTCGGAGGGATGATGGCGGACACGCTCGCCGCCAAGCTCGCGCTGGCCCGCGGCGTCGGGGCGATCTCGCGCCTGCGCGGCGGCGGCGGCACGAGCGCGCCGGGCAAGCTGCTGATGCGCCTCGCGCCAGACGCGATCGGCGAGCTCGGTGCGCGCCTGGCGCGCGGCAGCGTGTTGATCTCCGCCACGAACGGCAAGACGACAACGGCCGCGATGGTCGCCGGCATCCTCGAGCGCGCGGGCGTGCCGCTGGTGCACAACCAAACGGGCGCGAACATGGCCGGTGGCATCGCGACGACGCTGCTCGACGCGGCGCGCCCGCGCGGCGCGATCGCGGGAGAGCTGGGGTTGTTCGAGGTGGACGAGCTGTGGTTGGCTCAGCTGGCGGCGGAGCTGCACCCGCGAGCGCTGCTGCTCTGCAACCTGTTCCGCGACCAGCTCGATCGCTACGGCGAGCTCGACACGATCGCCGAGCGCTGGGAGCAGTTGCTGCGCGACGGCGCGGGCGAGCGCAAACTGGTACTGAACGCCGACGACCCGCTGATCGCGGATCTCGGTCGCGAGCAGACGGGCGTCCTGTATTTCGGGATGGACGACGACTCGCTGGCGCTCGCCGGGATGGCGCATGCGGCTGACGCCAAGCACTGCCGCCGCTGCGGCGCGCCGTACGCGTTCGACGCGATCTACCTCGGCCACCTCGGCCACTACCACTGCGAGAGCTGCGGCCAGGCACGGCCGCTGCCGGCGGTGACAGCGACGAGCGTGCGCCTGGAGGGCGTGCGCGCGTCGCGCTTCACGCTCGGCACTCCCGCGGGGCACGCGGAGATCTCGCTGGCGCTCCCGGGCCTCTACAACGTCTACAACGCGCTCGCGGCCGCGGCGCTCGCGACCGCGCTCGCGGTCCCCCTGGAGACGATCGCCGCGGGCCTTTCGGCGACGAGGGCCGCGTTCGGCCGCGCGGAGACCGTGACCGTGTCGGTCCCGGCGCTCCCGGCTGATGGAGCCCGGCCGCTGGGCGCGGGCGCGGTTCTGCCTGCGCCTGCGACGCGCGAGCTGCGGATCCTGCTCGTCAAGAACCCGGCCGGCGCCAACGAGGTGCTGCGTACGCTCGCGCTGGAGCCCGGCGAGCACGACCTGCTGGGAGTGCTCAACGACCACATCGCGGACGGACGCGACGTGTCGTGGATCTGGGACGCGGACTTCGAGCTGCTGGCCGGGCGCGTGCGCCGTGCGACCTGCAGCGGCACGCGCGCGGCGGATCTGGCGGCGCGCCTGAAGTACGCGGGCATCGACCCGGCGCGCATCGACGTGCGCGAGGATCTGGCGGACGCGTTGCGAGTCGCGGCTGCGAGCCGGCCCGCGCGCGAGGAGCATCCCGACGCTGCGCGCCACGACGATCGCGACGACGGCGACACGGCTGCACCGCTGTTCGCGCTGCCGACATATACGGCGATGCTGGCGCTGCGCGAGCTGCTCGTGGAGCGCGGTGAGGCGAGCAGCGCGTGGTCGTGAGCGACCCGCACACGGTGCTGTGGCACGACCTCGAGTGCGGCTCCTACACAGCCGACCTGCCGCTGTGGCGCGAGCTCGCCGACGCGGTCGCCGCGAGCGGCACAACCGGCGCGGAGGATCCGGCGCGGGGGTCAGCCGGCGCAATCTTGGACGTGGGTGCGGGAAGCGGCCGCGTGGCGCTCGAGCTGGCGCGGGCGGGTCACCGCATGACGGCGCTGGACCTCGACGCGGAGCTGCTCGCGGCGCTGCGCGAGCGCGCGGCAGGCATGCCCGTGGAGACGGTGCGAGCGGACGCGCGTGCGTTCGAGCTCGAGCGGCGCGATTTCGCGCTCTGCATCGCGCCGATGCAGACGGTGCAGCTGCTCGGCGGCACGGATGGGCGCGTGGAGTTCCTGCGCCGTGCGCGCGCGCACCTGCGCCCGGGAGCCCTGCTCGTGTGCGCGATCGCTACGGAGATCGAGCCGTTCGACTGCGACGCGGGCGATCTTGGGCCCTCGCCTGAGATCGCGCGGGTAAACGGGGTCAGCTACATCAGCCGCACGACGCGCGTGCGGGTGAGCCGGCGCGGCGCACGCATCGAGCGCGAGCGCGCCGTGCTCGCGGGCGCGGAGGGCGCGGAGGGCGCGCGGCGGGCACAGCCGGCGTGGGTGCGCGATGTGGTCGAGCTCGATCGAGTGACCGTGAGCCAACTCGAGCGCGAGGGCCGGTCAGCCGGGCTCGTACCCGCGGGCACGCGTGTGATCGCGGCGACCGAGGAGCACACGGCGAGCGTGGCGGTGATGCTCGGTGCCTGAGCGCGAGGCGCCTGCCGGCTCGGCTCCCCCCCGTCCGTTGCGCGTGTGCGCGCTGTACCCGGACCTGATGAACATCTACGCGGACCGCGGCAACCTGATCGTGCTCGAGCGCCGCTGCGCGTGGCGCGGGATCGGCTTCGAGCTGGCGGCGAGCGGCCTCGGCGAGCGGCTCGATGGGGACGCGCACGACCTGCTCTACATCGGCGGCGGCCAGGACCGCGACCAGCGCCTGTGCGCGCGGGACCTGATCGCGACCAAGCGCGACGGGCTGCGCGCGGCGGCGACGCGCGGCGCGGTGGTGCTGGGCGTGTGCGGCGGCTACCAGCTGCTGGGGCACTCCTACACGCTGGGCGCGGATGAGATCCCGGGCGTGGGGCTGCTGGATGTGCGCACGGTGCGCGAGGACGGGCCGCGCCTGATCGGCAACGTGGCGATCGAGCTCGACGATCTTTTTGAGGGCGCCGCCTCCGGCGGCGAGCGCGTGCTGGCGGGGTTCGAGAATCACGGCGGTCGCACTTACCTGGGCGCGGGACAGAGTCCGCTGGGACGTGTGCTGAAGGGCTACGGCAACGACGGGCGCAGCGGCCTGGAGGGCGCGCGCACTCACAACACGATCGGCACCTACCTGCACGGCCCGCTGCTGCCGAAGAACGCGTGGTTCGCCGACTGGCTGATCGCACGGGCGCTTGGCCTCGACGCGGCGGAGCTGGCGCCGCTGGAGGACGAGGTCGAGCGCGCGACGCATCTCAGCGCGCGTCGTGCGGCCGGCGTGTGACGCGACGGCCCCGGAGACAGCGCCGGGCGCGCGCCGTTCGCGCAAGCGCCCGGGCGCGCGTCAGGTGGCGACGGCGAAGCGCGCGAAGCGCTCGACGAGCCTGGCAGGCACGAGCGCGTGCACGCGCACGCCCTCGGCGGTGTCCTCGCGGCTGACCTCGCCGGCCAGCTCGTGCAGCTCGGCGAGGCTGCCGCCGTCGGCGTATGGGACGAGCAGGTCGAGCGGGCGCAGCGTGTGCGCGAGCTCCTGCTCGAGGCGCTCGCGGAGCTCCTCCAGGCCCTCCCCCGTGACGCCGCTGACGAGCACGGCCTCGGGATGGTGGAAGCGCAGCTCCTCGCGGGCGTCGTCGTCGAGCAGGTCGATCTTGTTGAGCACGAGCAGGCGCGGGCGCTCGCCGGCGCCGATCTCCTCGAGCGTGCTCTCGACCGAGCGCTTCATGAGCTCGAGCTGGGGCTCGGGCGCGGAGGCGTCGAGCACGTGTGCGAGCAGCTCGGCGCGGCTGGTCTCCTCGAGCGTCGCGCCGAACGCGTCCACGAGCTGGTGGGGAAGCTTTGAGATGAAGCCGACGGTGTCGGTCAACAGGTGCGGGCGGCCGCCGAGCTTGAGCGTGCGCGTGGTCGGGTCGAGCGTGTGGAACAGGCGGTCGCGCACGCCGACCTCCGAGCCGGTGAGCGCGTTCAGCAGCGTCGACTTGCCGGCGTTGGTGTAGCCGACGAGCGCGATCGTCGGCAGCGCCGCGCGCTCGCGCTCGGCGCGCTGCACAGCGCGCGTGCCCTTCACGTGCTCCAGGCGCCGGCGCAACACTGAGATGCGGTCGCGCGCGAGCCGGCGGTCGGTCTCGATCTGCGTCTCCCCGGGCCCCCTCGTGCCGATGCCGCCGCCGAGGCGCTCGAGGTGGCTCCACAGGCCGCGCATGCGCGCGAGGTTGTACTCGAGCTGCGCGAGCTCGACCTGCAGCTTGCCCTCGGCGCTATTCGCGTGCGAGGCGAAGATGTCGAGGATCACGGTCGTGCGGTCGACGACGGGCAGACCGAGCGCCTCCTCGAGGTTGCGCTCCTGGCGTGCTGAGAGCTCGTCGTCGCAGGCGACCACGTTCGCGTCGCTCACCGCCGCCGCGGCCTTGGCCTCCGCTACCTTGCCGGGACCGAGGTAGGTGTTGGGGTGTGGCTGCTCGCGGCGCTGGACCATCTCGCCGACGACCGCGACACCGGCTGTGCGCAGCAGCTCGCCGAGCTCTGAGAGGTCGTCTCCGTCCGGCAGCGCGGCAATGCAGAACGCGCGCTGGGCGGCGCGCTGGGTCGGTTCGGTGCCGTTACGGCTTGAATCCATCCAGCTTCAAGTCTAGGCACTCCGGTCGCGCGCGCCGAGACCAGCATCCTCGGCGCGATGCGTGCGCCGGCTTCAGTCGCCCAGCGTGCCGAGCCGCTCCACCGCCTCCAGCAGCCGCTCGTCGGGTGTCGTCAGCGAGATCCGAAACCAGCCCTCGCCCGCCGGCCCGTAGACGGCGCCCGGCGTGAGCACGACGCCGGTGCGCTCGAGCACATGCTCGCAGTAGGCCTCGGAGCTCGCGAAGCCCTCCGGTACGGGCGCCCACACGTAGATCGTGCTATGCGGCGGGCGCACGCTCACGCCGATCTTGTGCAGCGCCTCGCACACGAGGTCGCGCCGGCGGCGGTACAGCTCGCTCATCGAGGCGACCTCCACGTCGGCGTCGGGCGAGAGCGCCGCCACGCCCGCGAGCTGCACCGCCTCGAACAGGCCGGAGTCGATGTTCGTCTTCAGCCGCCAGTACGTCTCCAGCGCCTCGGCGTTTCCGACCAGCACGCCGCAGCGCCAGCCGGTCATGTTGTAGCCCTTGGACAGCGAGAACACCTCGATGCCAACCTCCTTGGCGCCGGGCGTCTGCAGGAACGACGGCGCGTGGTAGCCGTCGAAGACGATCTCCGAGTAGGCGTTGTCGTGCACGACGAGGATCTCGTAGGCGCGCGCGAATTCGACCACCCGATCGAAGAACCCGTCCGGCACGACCGCGCCTGTGGGGTTGTTGGGGTAGTTGAGGAACATCAGCTTGGAGCGGTGCGCGATGTCCTCGTCGATCGCGCCGAGGTCGGGCACGAAGCCGTGCTCGGGCTGCAGCGCCATCAGCACCGGCTCGGCGCCGGCGAGCCACGGCCCGCTCGTGTACACGGGGTAGCCGGGGTCGGCGGCGAGGGCGTAGTCGTCGGGGTCGAGAAACGCGAGGCTGAGGTTGAAGATCGCCTCCTTGGCGCCGAGCGCGGGGATGATCTCGTTGCCGGGGTCGAGCTTGACGTCGAAGCGCCGCTCGTAGAAGTCGCGCACGGCGCCGCGGAAGTCCTCGCGCCCGCGGTTGGTGGGGTACTGGTGCGTCTCGGGCTCGCTGACGGCCTCCTGCATCGCCTCGACGATCAGCGGCGGCGTCGGGCGGTCGGGGTCGCCGATGCCGAGGCTGATCACGTCCACCCCGGCTGCGCGCTTCTCGGAGATCTTGCGCTCCAGCTGGGCGAACGCGTACGGCGGGATGCGCTCGAGGCGCTTACTCGGTCTCATGCAGCTCCTTTTCGAAGTCCTCGCTGAGCTGGCCCGTGAACACGGGCCGCGCCCAGCCTGTCAGCTTGACGTTCAGATCCTCCCGCACCTCGACTTCGAGCTCGCCGCCGTCGAGCAGCACGCTGACGCGCGCGCGGCCGGCTGCGGGCGCCGTCGGCGCCTCGCCGTGGGCCTCCCTGCGCGCGAGCACGTGCGCGATCGCGGCCCCCGTGGCACCGGTGCCGGAGGACAGCGTCTCGCCGACACCGCGCTCGAAGATCCGCGCGCGGATGCGACCGGGACTCGACCCGCCACGCGCCGAGTCAGGGAGCTCCGTGTACCAGGAGACGTTCGTGCGGTGGGGAAACTGCGCGTCGCCTTCGATCGCGGGGCCGATCGCGTGCAGGTCGAGCGCCGCGAGCTCGTCCTCGGAGACGACGTGGATCGCACACTGGGGATTGCCGATCGAGACGTGGCGAAAGCTCCATCGCCGACCGGCGGACTCGACCTCGCCGCGCCCGTCCTCAGGACCGCCGGGGAAGTCCCGGGAGCACAAGCTCGCGCGGCCCATGTCGACGGTGCACGTGTCGATGCCCGTGATCTGCGGGCGGATCGGGCCGGCGGCGGTTTCGATCGCGAAGCTGTCGCGGTCGGTCCAGCCACGCCGGCGCAGATACAGGATCGCCTCGCGCGCGCCGTTGCCGGACAGCTCCGCCTCCGAGCCGTCGGGGTTGAAGATGCGCAGATCCGCGACGTGCGCGGGGTCCGCGGGCGGCGAGAGCAGCAGCACGCCGTCGGCGAACACGCCGAAGTGCCCCGCGCAGAGCGCCCGCACGCGCGCTGGCGTCAGCCCGAATGGGAGCGTGTCGCGCTCGAGGATCAGGTAGTCGTTGCCGAGCGCCTGCCACTTCTCGAATCTGATCGCCGCCATCAGGCGGCGGAGTCTAGGTCAGGCGCGTCGGCCAGGATCTCGCGGGCGAGCGCGAGCGGCTCGCGACCGGTGGCGTCGATCACGCGCACGCCAGCGAGCTTGCGCATCCACGTGAGCTGGCGCTTGGCGTAATTGCGCGTGTGGCGCTTCATCGCCTCGACGTCGCCGGCCAGCAGCTCGTCGAAGCCGAGCGCCTTGCGCGCCGTCTCGGAGGCGCCGCTCGCGTGCGCGCGCTGGACCTCCTCGCGCGCGCCGGCCGAGAGCATCGCCTCGACGCGCGCATCGATCGCCGCGTACAGCGCCTGTCGCGCCATCGTCAGCCCGACGAGCAGCGTGGGACGGCGCAGCTCTGCGCTCCACAGCTGCGACGTCGCCTCGGGCGGCTCTCCGGTCCCGGGATCGGGTAGCTCCCCCAGGTCGAGCAGCTCGAGCGCGCGCACGATCCGCTGGCGGTCGTTCGGATCGAGCGCGTCGGCTGCCCACGCAGCGCGTTCGCGCAGCTGTCGGTGAAGCGCGGGCGAGCCGACGCGTTCGAGCTCCGCCGTCCAGCGCTCGCGCACCCCCTCGGGCGGCGGCGGTCGCAGGTTGAGCTCGCCGAGCGCCGCGCGCAGGTAGAGCCCCGTGCCGCCCACGACGATCGGACGCCGGCCGGCGGCGAGCAGCTCGTCGATCTGCGCGTGCGCGAGCTGCGCGTACTGCCCGGCGCTGAACGTCGCATCCAGCGGCAGGAACGAGACGAGCCGGTGCTCGAGGCGCGCCTGCTCGGCTGCGCTCGCCACCCCGGTGAGGGTCTCGAGGCCCGCGTAGACCTGCAGCGCGTCGGCGGAGACCGCCACGGGATCCTCGCCGCGCGCGCGCAAAAGCTCGGCCACGGCCACGGCCACAGCCGTCTTGCCGACGCCGGTCGGCCCGAACAGCGCGATGATCTGCATGCGGCACCGTAACCTCTACACGAGAGCATGCACGGCTACTTCGATGACGACTCGATGTTCCGCAGGATCTACCGGGAGCGCGCGGTCGCGCTCTCCGGCCAGCGGGCGCTGCTGATGCAGGCGGCGCACCCGCTCGCCGTCCACGGTCTGCTGGCGCACACGAGCGCTTTGGATGAGCCGTACAAGCGGCTCGCGCGCACGGCGGAGACGATGAACACGATTGCGTTCGGGACGCGCGCGGATGCCGAGCGCGTCACGCGGCGGGTGCGCGCGATGCACCGGCGCGTGCGAGGACGGCTGCCCGAGCAGATCGGCACCTATCCGGCCGGTACCCCATATCGGGCGGATGATCCGCGGCTGCTGCTGTGGGTGCTGTTCACGCTGGTGGACTCGGCGCTCGTGGTCTACGGGCGCTATGTGCGCTCGCTCTCACGGGAGGAGCAGGCGGCGTTCTGGGAGGACTACAAGCTCGTCGGAGGGCTGTTCGGCCTCAAGCGCGAGGACATGCCGGCGACGCTCGATGAGCTCGACGCCTACCGCGTGCGGATGCTCACGGGCGATGAGCTGCTGGTGACCGAGTGGGCGCGCAGACGCGCGCGCCAGATCGTGCTCGCGCCCCCCGTGCCGCTGATCGCGCGCCCCCTTCTGGAGACCGCCAACTTCGTGACGATCGCGCTGCTGCCGGACCCGATCCGCGAGCAGTATGGGTTCTCGCCGGTGCCGCCTACGATCATGCGCAAGGCGCTCGTCGCCGGCGGCGCCGACTACCTCAAGCGTGCGGTCATCCCCTTCCTCCCCAACCGCCTGCGACTCGTCCCGGGCGCACGCGCGGCGTAGGGCCGCGGACTATCCCAGCCGAGCCGCCACTCGAGCTCTCAGAACAGGCTCTGCTGGCGGTGTTTCGCGGCCGGCACGGCGCTCAGGGCGATCTCATCCACGTCGGCTGTGCTTCGACGCCGGAATGAGCCGGGAGGACCCCCGCGGCGAGCCAGTCGCGCGAGCCGTTCGCGTTCCTCGCGGGGCGCATATGCGCCGCGCCTGTAGAGCTTCTCGTAGCGAGGCACGAGGTCGGGGCGCTGCGAGCGCAGCCAGCCCATGAACACCGTGCGCACCTCGCCGCGCAGGTGCAGCGCCGAGCCGGCGATGCTGGTCGCACCGGCCTGCGCGGCCGCCTCCAGCAGCGGCTCGACCTGATGCGGCGCGTCGTTGATCCCGGGCATCAGCGGCGCGATCAGCACGCCGGTCGGGATGCCCGCGCGGTTGAGCTCGGCGACCGCCTCGAGGCGCGCGCGCGGGCTCGGCGTATGCGGCTCGGTCGCCCGCCACGCCTTCTCGTCGAGCGTCGGGATCGACAGGCAAGCGCTGAAGCTCGTACGCCGCGCGATCTCGAGCATCAGCTGCAGATCGCGCAACAACAGCGGCGACTTGGTCAGCACCGAGCACGGGTTGCCCGCGTCGCGCAGCGCCTCCCAGATGCCCTGCATCAGGCGGTAGCGCCCCTCGACCCACTGGTAGGGGTCGGTGTTCGTGCCGAGCGCTACGTGCTCGCGTTTCCATGACGCTCGCGCCAGCTCGACGCGCAGGACATCAGGCGCATTGACCTTGACGACGATCTCGCGCTCGAAGTCGCGGCCGGGGTTGAAGTCGAGGTACTTGTGAGTGGGGCGTGCAAAGCAATAAAAGACATGCATGGGAGCAACCCCTGTATGGATTGATCGTCCAGCGGAACGGCATCCGTGACTGCGCGGGGACGCGGTTGAGCACCGACTTGGCGCGTACCTCGTAGAAGCGCATGTCGAGCGCCTCGGGCGCGTCGAATCGGCGCACCGCCGCTGGGTCTCGGTAGCCGGGCAGCTGGCGCTGGCCGAAACGGGGATCCTCGCCGTCGGCGAGCGTCCCCCGGCTTCGGTCGCCGCCGTCGAGGGTGAGGTTGCTCCAACGCACGAACATATGTTCGCATACGC
>Ga0182015_10003427_pt1 | contig 17829 bp, 17 predicted proteins | sample 712P3MmetaG_FD_120478 | JGI IMG/M metagenome (GOLD analysis project Ga0182015, IMG submission 120478) | Permafrost microbial communities from Stordalen Mire, Sweden - 712P3M metaG | ecosystem: Environmental > Terrestrial > Soil > Wetlands > Permafrost | place: Sweden: Stordalen | collected...
CCGGCACCGTCGACTGCAACGCTCGGATCCGCAACCACGTGCAGGCGCTCGAGCGATGCGCCGGGTGCGAGCCCAACACGCTCGAGCGTCGGCCAGAGGTCGCTGACGGCGTGTCGTATTGAAACGGCCGTGCGTACCGGGTCGGTCACGTTGACATCGTAGCCGCGCGCGAGGAAGTAGGCTGCCCAGCTGACGCCTATCGTGCCGGCACCAATGACCGCGACCCGCTCTTCCAAAGCCGCGTTCGGTAACGGTGCCATCGCTAGCCGAGCATGACTTCTTCGAATGATACCGGGCGTGAGATGACTTTGAACTTTGCGGCCACCTGAAGTTGCGGCTCGATATTCGTACGCTCGGCTTTTTCGGCGAACACTGGTTTTACGATCGCGTGGACGGTCTCGAGCGGCAGTTTGGTGTAGCTCACCAGCAGTTGCTCGATTGACGCGGGATTCGCGTTCACGTGCTTCGCGGTCGCGTAGAGCGCCGTGACGATTTGTTTCGTCAGAGCGGGGTTCTTGTCGATGAAGTCGGCACGCGCATACCAGACGCCGAGCGCCCAGTGACGGCCGAGACTTGCATAGACACCTGGAACCGCGCGCACCACGTCTTTAGCCGCCGTTGAAAACGGCTCAACCATACAGCAGGCGGTAATATCCTTGCGCGTAAGCGCCGCAGCCATTGACGGAAACGGCATCTCGACGATCTTGACCTTCGAGGGATCGACGTGGTTGTCGCTCATCCACGCCCACACGCCCAACGACTGGCTGTCACCCAGTGACTGAACGCCGACGACGCCGTCGGCAAGGTCGGCCGGCCCTTTGATCGTGGAATCTTTTGCAACGTACAGACCGACCGCAGCCGGTTCGACATAGATCGTTCCGATCGCGATGATCCGCACCGGTATGTTGTGAATGACCGCATTCGCGATCCCTTCGGGCGTGGCGCTCGCAACGTCGATATCGCCGCGCGCGACGAGCTGCAGCGTTTCCGCGCTGCGAGCAGCCGAGCTCAAGGTGGCCGTAATACCGGCTTGCTTGAAGTAGCCGAGCTGATCGGCGTAATAGGCCTCGGCCTGCGTTGCGGCGGCACTCGCGGCGATGCTGACCGTGGACGTTTGGGCTCGGACCACCGCCGGGAACGCGGATAGTACGGCTGCTCCGGATGCTGCAACGGTAAGCGCGCGACCGCGCGTCATCATACGGTGATCTCGCGCTCGGGGAAGTCATATGTCGTCGACGCCGGAACGCCAGTGAGCGCGTACCCGAGATGTTTTTCGACGGGAAGTTCGATCCACGGTGTGTTCTTTTGAGGATCGCGAACCACACCCAGGGGGTCGAGCCCGTGCTCGACGCGATCGATTTGATCGAGGAGGGTTTTGCGATACAGCGCAACGCCGCGATCGCTCTCGCCCAGATTTTCGACGGCATGATCCGTGATATCGCCCTGCGAGATCATCACCATCATATCTTGGCCGTTGAGGACCTCAGGGCATATACTTGCCCTCAGGGGTCCGCCAAGGATTTTCCCAAATCGGGCTCGCCGTACGTGTCGCCTTCCCCGCCTCGCGCTCGCGGCAATTCAGCCAGTAGTGAGTGGTGTTGGTGTCGTCGGCGGGCACGCGAATTTGATACTGAACCCATTCTGCCGTGTACGGCACGACGGCGATTCCCGGAAAGAGCTGGGGGTGACCGATCGTCCACTCTTCGGAGGCTTCCGTGTCGCCTTCCCATAGACGCTTCTTGATGATGCCGTATTCAAAAAGTTCGAAGTCGATCTTCGCGTGATGCCGTACCGGCACGCCGGGCAATCCCAGTTTTGCGCGCGTATAATTCGTATATTTCATGTGCAAGTACTCGATGTGCAAAGGGTCGAGCGTGTTCTCGGCGACTTGCAGCCAATTGCAGGGCATGCGACTGATACCGATGTCCCACTCCCAATCCTCGCGCACCATATGTTCGAAACGCGGTAGGAGCGGGGCCGGCCGTGCTCCGAGATAGGCCCACAGCAAGCCGGCCATCTCTTGAACGGGATAGGCAGCGATCTTGATGCGCGCCTTGAGCTTACTGCCCTCCGGCTCAGCCGGGGTCTCGAGGCACTGGCCGTCGGCGTTGAACTTCCAGGCATGATATGCGCAGACGAGCGTGTTGTCTTCGACCATCGCGCATGCGAGCGACGTGCCGCGATGCGGGCAACGCTCCGCGACCAGGCCATAGGTTCCGTCTCCCGCTCGGAAGACCGCGAGCCGCTCGCCAAGTACCTTGACCGCCTTGATGGGCCCGTCTGCAAGTTCCGCAACGGCGGCCACCGGCTGCCAGAAACACCGCATGTACGTGCCCATCGGCGTTCCGGGCCCGACGAGCGTCAAGCGATCCTGACGCTGTTTGCGCGCGGCAAGATGATCGAGGGTTGCGGACATGGCAGCGCCTTCCAGTAAGCTTCTTTATTGGACACCAGTACAGTAACGAAAGGTGCTTCCGGTGTCAAGGCCGCCGCTTGCCGCCCACGGTAGGCGATGCATGGCGCCCGGCATAAGCAACGCGCAATGGCAATGCAGCGAGCGCAACCGAAGGCCGCAGCGCGCGTCACGGCGAGCCTGCAATCCGGTCGCGTGCAGCAGAAAGCACGCACGCGGAAGGCGCTCGTCGATGCGGCAATTGCGTTCGTGCGGGAGGGACGTGATTTTTCGGTTGCCGACGTCGCCGATGTCGCGCTCGTCGGACGCGCGACGGCCTACTGCTATTTCCGAACGAAAGAGTCGCTGTACGCGCAAGCGGTGCTGACGTTTGTGTCGACCACCGACTACCCGTCGTTCGATCAAGTGTTCCGTCGCACGGCAGACGTCGACGCACGCGTACACGCGGTCGTAGAAGCGAGCGATGCATCGATTCGCCTGCACGAAGCGCAATATCGCGCGTTGCTGCGCTCGTCGCTCGAGGACGATCCCGGCGCCAAACTGCCGCGCCGTCCCGCGCACCGCAGACAGTGGCTGAGCGAGGCGCTCGAGCCGCTGCGCACGTCGATCGACCGCGCCTCGTTCGATCGGCTCGTCGGCGCACTGAGCCTTTGCGTCGGTATCGAGGCGCACGTCACGTTGCGCGACGTGTGCGGCTTTAGTGCGACCGAGGCGCGCGCGATCAAAGCGTGGGCTGCCTCCGCACTCCTCGGTGCTGCGAACGTCCGGAAGCGCGGTTCGGGCGCGCGCGTGAAAACGAACGCGCCGGCGAAGTCCAAAAAACCGGCACGATTAGATAAGCCGAAGTCATGAGTTCACCGTCGGAGAGCGTAGCGTCTCATCTTAGGCCGGGGAAGGTCCGCTCTAGCCCGCGGCGATCACGGCTTCGGTGTCTCCGTTCCGCAGATGGCACAGCCCGTCGGGTGGCTCTCCGAAATGTGGGCGCGCACGCGATCGATCGACTCCTTGGCCTCGCGCATCACGCGCGCCACGTCGATAGCCGTGAGCTGACCGTGGCGTTTGAGGATCCGCCCATCGACGAACACGGTGTCGACGTTGTTCGGGTGCGCCGACTGCACGATCATGTGCACGGGCTCCGTGAACGGCGCCATGTTGAGCGCGTCGGTGCGTACCAGAATCAGGTCCGCGCGCTTGCCTGGCGTGAGCGAGCCGACCTTGTCGGCGATTCCGAGATCCCGGGCGCCGCCCATCGTCGCCATCTCGAGCGCCGTCCGCGCGGGTAGCGCGAATTCGCTCTGCTTGCGGCCGTTCTCCTCATTCTGGATGCCGCGCATCGTTTCGAACATGTCGGCGTTGCCGCAGAGGATGACCGTATCGATTGAGAGGCTGACCGGATTACCCGTCGCCAGGTATTCGCCGATCGGACCGAAGCCGAACCCCGTCCGCATCTCGGTGAACGGGCTGAAGCTCACGTGAGCGCCGGCTTTCGCGACGCGCTCGATGTCGCCGGGAGCCGGATTGGTGGCGTGGACGAGCTGGATGTCGGGACCGAGGAGACCGGCGTCGTCAAGCGCTTTGATGCCGAACGTCTTCTTCGAGCTCGTTCCGATGTGCATCGTGATCGGCAGCCCGTTCGCGCGCGCGAAGGCGAACTCGCGCCGACAGATCTCGATCGTGTTATTTTCCGGACCCCGCGACGCAATCCCGAGCGTCATGAGGCCGTCGTTGGGAACGTCGAAGTACTGTTTCTTCACTCGTAGCACGTCCGCGAGCGGGAGCGTCTCGTTCGGGCCGGTATTTCGCGAGTATCCGTACGAGAAGTGCACGCGCCCGCCGACCTCGCGGTGCACGGCGAGCTCGGCATCGGCGTACGCCGGCGTGAGCAAGTTGTGTGACCAGTTATGGACGGTCGTCAGCCCCGTATTGAGCGCCTCGGCGAGCGCGAGGCGAACGCCGCGCGCGTTGTCCTCGGGCCTGAAGAGCACGCCCATGACGCGGCTGTAGGGAAAGTACCTCGTCGCCTCGGTGTCACCCGACATGTTGCGGGAGATCGTCTCCCACATGTGCCAGTGCGTCTCGATCAATCCTGGGAGCACGATCATCGTGCGGGCGTCGATGACTTCGGCACCGGGCGCGGAGAGATTCGGTCCGACGGCGACGATCGCTCCGTTCCGCACATGGACGTCACCCTGCGGGATGTTGCCGAGCTTTGGGTCCATCGTGAGCACGTAGCCGTTGCGCACGATATATTCGCCGCGCGCCGGCAGCTGCGGCGCCGGCCCCGCGGCGGCAGCGATCGAGCGGTTCGCGAGAAGTCCGAGGCTGCCGGCGGCCATGCCGGACAGCACATCACGCCGATTCGGAACGATGTTCATGTCAGTTCTCCTTATTAATGTCATCCCGCTACGGAAGGGTTAGCGTCCCACCTTCGCCTTGTGGGATCTGTAAACGTTGCCGTCGGCGGTCCGCTGACCCCGCGGCGTTCTGACGCTTTGGTTCCGAAAACGGCCGTGTTCGGGGAAGATGCGGTCTGCTGTCGCGGCGCGTGCTCGCCGGCCTGGCAAAAGCCGAGCGTTAGTCCGGGCGGTAGACTGCCGGCACATCGGCGACGATCGGATTGCGCAGCACGCCAAGTCCCGTAATCTCGACCTCGACCTCATCGCCCGCGCGCATATGCACGCGGCCCGGGATCTTCTTTCCCGGCCCGTCTCCGACTTGAAGCGAGAGATCGTTGCCGGCGATGTCGTCGGCTGCCGGCGGCAACGCACCGCTCGTTCCCATCGCAATGACGTCGCCCGGCCGTAACGCGTAACCGACGGACAAATAGTGAATCACGGCTTCGACAGAAAACAGCATGTCGTCGAGCGGCGCCTTTTGGCGTTCCACGCCGTTCAGTCGCGTAACGAGCGAATGCGCTGCCGGGTTACCGAACTCATCGGCAGTCATCAGCCACGGTCCGTATGACCCCGATTTCTCGAAGTTCTTACCGAGTCCGAATTGCCGGTTATGCCGCTGAAACTCGCGTACGGATCCTTCGTTCACCGCGCAGTAACCCGCCACGTGCTCCAGCGCACGCTCGATTGGTATGTGCCGCCCGCCGCGCCCGATGACCACGCCCAATTCGCCTTCGTAGTCAAAGGCGCGCGCGACGTCCGGCGGCGGCGCAACGAGCGGCGCTCCCGGCGGAACGAACGAGGCCGGGACGCGCAAGAAAATCTGCGGATGTTCGAGCGAGGTGGTGAGCCCGGTCTCTTGGATGTGCGTTTTGAAGTTGAGGGCCAGCGCCCAGAATCCATGCGGTTGCCGCAACGGCAACGTGAGGGTCACGCCGTCCAGCCGGTGGTTGCCCTCGACCCCGCTCGCCAAGCGGCGCAGCCGATCGAGGCCGTCCGGTTGTTGCAGCAGTGCGTCGAGCGTGCGCGGCAGCGCCGCGTCCAACTCGTGGGCCGCAACGAACGTCGCGTCGCCGGTCAGAACGCCCAAACTCGGCTTTCCGTCGATCTCGTAGGAAATGATGCGCATGACCGGGGGCTTTCGCAAGGTTGCCGGTCATTCCCAGGCGATTTTTCATGGGTTCAGCCGGAATCAACCGTAGGTAGCGATTACCTCGCTCGCCGGAAACGAGCGCGCGAGCACGCCGTACTTGACCGACGCGTCGATGACGGGCTGAATCAACGACGCGCTAAGCGATGTGCCGAGCACGGCGCGCGTCATCTTTTGGATCACCGGCAGTGGAATCTGAGAAAAATCGGCGAGTACCGGGGCCGTCTCTGCGTGGTGAGCATTCGCGTATCTCGCCGTGTCCTCGAGGACGCGGACGAACTTTTGCACGATGCCCGAATTCGCTTTCACCCAATCGTTCATCGCGAACCAGCCGGAGATGAGGTACAACGGTGCTAGTGCCGCGTACGCTTCGCCGAGCACGTGAACTTTGCCGGCGGCCAAGATGCCGTCGACCTGCGGGTGAATGATCAGCGCGGCGGCGATGCGGTGCGTTTCGACCGCAACTCCGGATTCGGTCTGCGGCAACTCGGTAAACTTAACGGTTTTGGCGTCGCCTCCGTTGGCATCGATCCAAGAGGAAATCGTGACGGGATCGATGCTGCCGAGCGCCGCGACCGCGAGCGTTTTGCCGTTCAAATCCTTCGCCGAAGTGATGCCGCTGTCGTTCGCGACGATTAGGTGGCCGTATGGTGCCCTTGGATCGGACACGCCGCCGGGAGCAACGAACGTGAACGGCACGTTCCGGAGGTGCGCGCCCAACACCGACGTCAGACTCGATTTGCCGATATCGTAGGAGCCGCCCGCGATGCCGGCAGCGATCGCCGCCCCACTCGTTTGCTGCGAGATCACGACGTCGAGGCCGGCTTGCCGAAAGCGTCCGAGGTGCTGCGCGAAAACGACGGCCATCGATGCGTCGTCGGGCGTCGTTGCAACGCGGATCGTTGCAAGCGTCGAAGGCTGCGCGTCGGCGACCCGCACACCGAAGGGGGCGAGCGCGGGCCAGAGAGCAGCCGCAAGGACGGCGCGCCGGTTGAGCATCGGGTTCTCCTAGAGTAGCCGCATCAAACGACCGACGCCGGTCGGGCGCGGAGCCCCGGCGGCACGCAGCGTCGCCCATAAGACCGACTGATTGCTCGTCACGAGCGGTTTTCCGAGCGCGGCTTCGACCCGCTCGATGACCTCAAAGCAGGCAATGTTTGCGCAGCTCAGGACGTAGGCGTCGACGTCATCGCGCCGGGCGTTTAGGAGCGTGGTTTCCCACATGCCGGGCGGTGCTGCACAATAGGCGTCGCTTCCGCCGAGATCGGCCGCTTGCATCGCAACGACCTCACAACCCACATCTTCGAAGAAGGTCGCCTCGTGGGCGGTGACCGCCGCCGTGTACGGCGTCACCAGCACGATGCGGCGAGCGTTGAGCGCAGCGAGCGCCTCACGGATCGCGGTCGCGGTTGTCGTGACGGGACCGTCCGAGGCGACACGCAGGGCGGCAAGGAGTTGCGCTTCTCCTTCTTCCCCGTCGGCGGTCGAATTTGCCGTGCAGTGAAACGCTATGGCATCGCAGCGAGCATCCGCCAGCGTCGCCGCCACGGCGCTAACGTCAGGCAGCAACTCGTCGAGGGGGCGGGCGTGGGAACCCGTCATCCGCAGGCGCGCAACGTGCGCGGTCGCACCGTCCGGGAGGACGCGCACCATCTCTTGTTCGACCATACGGTTCGACGCGGGAATGATGAGGCCGATGCGCTTCACACGAGCGCGCCGCCGGCGCCGTCATCTGCACGATAGGCGTTGAGTGCGCGCACGAGGGGGCGATCGTGCATCCGGAAGAGGTAGGTCGTCCGACCCGGATCGCTCTGAAAGGAGACTTTCTTCCACGCCGGCACGGCGATGATATCGCCTTGCGTAAAGCGCAACGTCTCGCCTTGGATGGTCACCGTTCCCGAACCCTCATAGACGTGGACGATCGAGCTGCTGGTTTCACGAATCGGCGGCGTATCGGTCCCGGCATCGACGCGAATCGCCGCCGCACCGATCGTCGCGGCAATTTCGCCGCCCGTACCGCGATGCACGTACGGCACTTCTGCACTCGATCCGGGCGCCGCATCGAGTTGCGCCTGCATCTCGTTCCACGGGTACTTACGGACGGAGGGTTTCGTCGTCTTTTCCGACGGGAATTGTTTGTTGCCGTAGTGCTCGGTGAACACGAGCGGAACGCAACGCCAAATCGGATGGTCGAGCCCGTCCATCCAAATCATGATCTTATCACCTTCGTTTCCATGATCGTGCCACTCATCTTGCGGCGTTAGGACGAGATCGCCGCGTTGCATCATGACCTTCTCGCCCTCGACGGCGGTATACGCGCGGTCGCCCTCGATGATGAAGCGCAGCGCGAAGATCGTGTGCCGATGCGCTCGCGCCACCTCGCCCGGAAGGATCGTTTGGAGTCCGGCATAGAGCGTGTCGGTCGTGTAGGGATCGCCGAGCGCCGGATTGATGAGACTGAACACGCGCCGCTCGGCGAACTCGGTCCCCACCAGCTGTGCCGCAGCCTCGCAAAACGGCCGCATCACCGCGAACGGCCAAACGTGCGGCACGGCCTTCGGTCTCGGTTCGGGGGTAGAAAGCGTGCCGAGCACCGGCCACAGCGGCACGGCATTTTGCTTTTTCGCCGCTTCGAGAAGCGCGTCGAGCGCCGCGGTTGCGTTCGATGAGGTCGTCGTGGTCATGGGGTCCCTCCTATGTCCGGGCAGCCAGGCGCGCTGCGTCGCGCGCGATCGACATATCGGCAACCTTCTCTAACGGGAGAACGGCCTTCTGCACGCCGAGCAGAACGTTGAGTTGTTGCATGTAGTTGATTCGTTCGGGTGTGAGTGCTATCGCGGCGTTGTAGGCCTTATATTGCTGGATCCATTCCCATTGATCGATCGCCAGCTCGTCGGAGTCTTTGCCGACCCCATCGCGATACGCCTGAATGTAGTCTTGTTTCGATCCCGGCGAGTTGGCATACCGATAGCCTTTTCCGTAAGCCGCCAGCGTGCGAACGAGGACATCGCGTTTTTCCGCAATGGCCCGATCGCCGGCAAAAGCGCCTTGATTGGTAAATTGTGGAAGCTCCTTGGCAAAATCGGCGATGGCTCGAACGCCGTACTGCGAAGCGAGCCGGTAAAATTCGTGCTGGGCCGGCCCCGCGTCGACCTTTTTCGCCGCCACCGCTTTGAAGACGTCCGAACTGCTTCCGATGTTGACGAAGTTTACTTTGCTCAAGTCGACGTTATAGCGTTTGAGTAGCGCGGCGGCGGCCATATAGACGAGCGCTCCAACCGCGCCCGTTCCAACCGTCTTGCCTTCCAGATCCTTGATCGTGCGAATAGCCGGATTCGCCGTATACATTTCGAAACTCACCGGGAGCATCGCGCTACCGATGAGTTTGATTTCGGCGCCATTTTCGATGGCCGTGAAGACTTGGCTGAAACCCGTCAAGATCGCAATGTCGGACGCTCCGTTGACGATTGCGGCCATGAGTTTCACGCCGTCCGATACGTTTTGCGTATTCGCGGTCAAGGCGACGGAATCGAAATAGTGCCGGTTCGCGATCAGCGACTGAAGCGCGAATGAATCGTTCGCGCCCGTATTGATAATATTCACCGCACCCGCGGCGCTTGCCGGGTGCGCGCCCGCCGCAACTGCCGCGGAGGCTGCTAATCCAGCGATAAAATGCGAACGCGGAAGCAACTTGGCCGAGAGGATTGGCGTCATTATCACCGACAATTAGGCCTCTTCACGGCTTCTCCTCGAAAAGTTGCTTCGCAGGAGTGCACCCGGAGGTGACGTGCGCCCGCTAAGAACCGCCCTTGGCCTATACGGCCACACCCGAGTACTCAAAGAGGGCCGGGTTAGGCCGCCGGGTCTGACGCTCGATTTCGTCGAGATCACGCCGATGAACGCGGGCTTCCGCAAGATGGTCCGCAACCTCGAGTATGACATTTGCGAAGTGGCCATCACGACGTATCTCGTCGCCAAGGAATACAACAAGGGCTTTACGGCGCTGCCCATTCCGATCAACCACATGTTCCATTTCGCGGACGTGCAGGTCGGTACCGATACCGCCATCGATTCTCCCGGTGATCTGGCCGGCAAACGCGTCGGCGTGCGCGCGTATACGGTGACGACCGGTGTCTGGGTTCGCGGGATCTTGGAGACCGAGTACGGCGTGGACTCGGCGTCGATCACCTGGGTCACCGACGACGAAGAACATGTGCGGGAATACCGCCCTCCCGCCAACGTCATTGCATCGAACGGCGACAGTCTGGTGGAGCTCTTTGCGCGTGGAGACATCGATGCTGCGTTTTCCGGCCGCGCCGGGCTCGGCCGCACGAACGCCGCCACGAGTCGCGATTTCAGACCGCTCTTTCCCGAGGCGGCGCGCTTGGACGCGGAGTGGTACGCGCGCACCGGCATCTATCCGATCCACGGCGTCCTCTGCGTTCGCGACGACGTCCTAACCGAGTATCCCGATCTCCCGCGCATCCTCTTTGAGGCATTTTCGCAAGCGAAAGACGTCTATCTCTCCGATCTCGCGCGCGCCGGCCCGCAAACGGCCGAAGACGAACGGTGGGTTGCCATGCAGGGTATCGTCGGATACGATCCTCTGCCGTTTGGTCTCGAAGCCAATCGCCGGACCCTCGAGACGCTCATTGATTACGCCGTTACGCAAAAACTCGTTACGAAACGCCCCACCATCGAAGAGCTCTTTTGCTCCATCTCATAACGCACGTAAGGAACACACGTTGGAAATCATAGACATCCACCCACACGCGATCTCGAAGGATCCCGTGCGCTACCCATTCGCCCCCGTCGGGGGAAAGATGTCCGCGTGGGCCAAGGAGCGGCCGGTCGACGGCGACGAGCTGGCAGCGTTGATGAGAACCGCCGACATTCGCCGCGCCGTTATCGTTCATGCATCCACGGCCTACGGTTACGATAACAGTTACGTCGCAGATGTTGCCGACGCGCATCGCGACCAGTTCCGCTTCGTCGGCGCCGTCGACGTCACCGCGACCGATGCTCCCGAACGCCTCGAGTATTGGGTCAAGAAGCGCGGCATGGTCGGCTTCCGCATCTTTGCGGCAGGAAGCACGATGGACGAGAGCTCGGGCGCCTGGCTCGCCGATCCCAAGACGTTCCCCGCGTGGGAAAAGGCGCGCGAGCTCGGCATTTCCGTGTGCGTGCAATCGCGCCACGCTGCGCTTCCCATGCTCGAGACATTACTGAAACGGTTTCCCGACGTGAACGTCATTCTCGATCATTTCGCGCACCCGCCCGTCGCGGAAGGCCCGCCGTATCCCGGTCTAGATAGCTTTTTCGGACTTGCCCAATATCGCAATCTTTACCTCAAGCTGACCGAACGGCTCTTTCACGATTTGCGTGCGGGTAAAGCCACGACGCGGTCGTTCCTCGATGCGACGATCGCAGCGTTCGGTACCGATCATATTGCGTGGGGCTCGAATTTCCCGTCGTCGGAGGGCACGCTCATCGAGTTGCGAGACCTCGCACTACGCGAACTGGCCTATCTTCCGGATGCGGACCAGCGCCGGATCTTTTCCGGAACGGCCCGTACACTCTACCCGAGTTTCGCGAACACGTAATGGCAAACGCGCCGGTCGTCTTCAACACACTCCTGGATACCTACGGGCACACCAGCGCCCTGAAGGACGGCGGCATCTCATCTCCGCGAATGCGCTTCGCGTTCTCGGACATTCTCCCGATCAGCAGCGCCTTCGGCAAGATGGCCGAACATCAAGAGTTCGACATTTCCGAGATGTCGATCGTGACGTTCATTCAGGCCCTCGCGCTGAACAAGCCGCTTCTGCTTCTGCCGACGGTCATGATGAGCCGCATCCATCACGGTGCGATCATCTGCCGGACGGAGGGCAGCATCACCGCGCCGGCCGACCTCGCCGCCAAACGGATCGGCGTTCGGTCGTACACCCAAACGACCGGCGTTTGGGCGCGCGGTATCTACCACGCGGAATACGGCCTCGACCTCGATGCGATCACGAACGTCACCGTCGAGGCCGGGCACTTGGATGAGTATGTCGAGCCGCCGAACGTCGTGCGCGCCCCGAGCGGCCGCAAACTCGAGGCGCTGCTGCTCGCGGGCGAAATCGATGCCTGGATTGCCGGCCGGGATGCGCCCAAGCGGCCGGAATTCCGCCCGGTACTCAAGGATGCCGGCGCCGCCGGTACGGCATGGTTCGAGCGCACGAAGGCATTTCCCATCAATCACATGATCGTGGTTACGCGCGCTGCCGCCGAGCAGTATCCCTGGTTACCGGCCGAACTGTTCGACCTGCTCAAGCGTGGAAAGGAACGGTATCTCAACGATTTACGCAGCGGCAACGCACCGCTTCCGACGGAGCCGTTCTTTGCGCACGTGTTTGGCGCCGGCATCGATCCCTTGCCATTCGGCGTCGAGGCGCTTCGCGGCTCGCTCGAGGTGGTGATCGATTACGCCTTCGCACAAAAGCTGATTCCGCGCAAATTTACGGTCGACGAGCTCTTCGATCCGTTGACCCGATCGTTAGCATAGCGAGTTGAGTACGTCGAAACTCGCCGTCCGGAATGTCTCTAAGTCGTTTCGCGTTGCCGGCGGCGGCGACTCATTCCGCATTCTGCCCGTGCTCAGGGCGGTGAGCTTCGATGTTTTTGAATCGGAGATCGTCTCGCTGATCGGCGAAAGCGGTAGCGGCAAGACGACGATGCTGCGCATCATCCAGGGCCTGATCAAAGCGGATGCGGGCGAGATATCGGTCGGCGGAGCGGCGATTCGAGGACCGGGTTACGACCGCGGTATCGTGTTTCAACAAGCGAACCTCTTGCCTTGGCGCACGGCCCGGAGCAATATCGAATTCGGCCTGGAGCTCAAGGGGGTCGGACCGGAAGAACGGCGTACGCGCGCTGATGAGCTGTTGGGGCTGATCGGCTTGACGGAGTTCGCTCATCAATACCCGCATCAGCTCTCGGGCGGCATGCAGCAACGCGTGGGCGTCGCGCGGGCGCTTGCGATCGATCCCGAGATCTTGCTGATGGACGAACCGTTCAGCGCGCTCGACGCACAAACGCGCGAGCTCCTGCAGTACGAGTTGCTGCGCATTCACGTTCAAACGAGAAAGACGATTCTCTTCGTGACCCACGACCTCGATGAAGCGGTGTATTTGAGCGATCGCGTGATCGTGATGGGCACGCGGCCCGGTCATATCAAGGCGGTTATCAACGTCCCGTTCGACCGGCCCCGGCCCACGTTGACGGAAATGCGTGGCAACGCGGCGTTTCTCGAGCTGCGCGATCACATCTGGCAGCAGATCCGTCCGGAATCGCAAGGGGTGTCGCGTTGAACGCCGCCGAGCTCGAGGCCGCACCAATCGATGCCGGCGATGCGCTCGCGCGGCGCAAACGCCGGTTGACGATCATCCGGGTGTCCTCCATCATCGTTGCGTTCGGTTGCTGGGAAATCTTCGGGCGCCAAATCAACCCGCTGTTCATGTCGTATCCCAGCAAGATCGTCGTCGGCGCAATCACGCTCATGCAAGACGGTGTATTGCAGACGGCGCTGGTGGAGAGCCTTCGGACTCTCGTGCTCGGCTACGTCGGCGGCGCGCTCGTGGGCGTGACCGCGGGCCTCTTGGTCGGCCGGTATCGTGAGGTTGAAGCGGCGACGGACTGGCTGATCAACGCGCTGTACGCAACTCCGCTCGTCGCGCTGATTCCACTGGTGATCTTATGGTTCGGCTTAGGTTTCCAAGCGAAGCTCTTTATCGTGTTCCTGTTCACCCTGTTTCCGGTGCTCATCAACACCTCGATCGGTGTGAAGAACGTCAGCCGATCGCTCATCGACGTCGCGGTCGCGTTTGTCGCAAACGAGCGCCAGATCTTCAGCAAGATCATCTTGCCCGCATCGCTGCCCTACGTCATGGCGGGCTTACGCCTCGGCATCGGCCGCGCCATCATCGGTATGGTCACGGCCGAGTTCTTTACCGCAATCAGCGGCCTCGGCGGCTTGGTCGTCAAGTACGGAAACAATTTTCGAACCGACGAAATGCTCGTGCCCGTACTCATTTTGATGGGCTTGGGCGTACTCCTCACCGGTGCGCTGCAGCGCGCGGAACAACTGATCGCGCCGTGGAAAACGAACGAACACAACGACTGACGCCCGTCGATCGCCGGCTAAAGTAGCGCGTCGAGAAAACGCAGGGTCGCGTTGTGTGCGATCGCGCTGCCGAGACCGTCGACGGCGTCGAACGAATGGTTCGCCCACGGGAGCTCGATTGCAACATTGCGGACGTGCAGCGCGGTAAGGCGCGCTGCGAAGTTGCGCTGAAATTCCGGCCGGACCAGTTCGTCGCGATCGCCGATGATCGCTAAGACCGGGGGCATGCCGGTGTGCGCGTTCTCAAGGGGCGCAGCTGCACGATAGGTAGCGAGATGTTCTGCGTCCGGCGGTCCGCCGAGATAAACGGCTAAAATCTCGGCCGCGCCGGCCGGATCGGGCCGGGGCGGCTTCTTCCAACCGTTGATGAGATCGGTCGGCGCGTAATAGGCGACCACGGCGCGCACGCGCAGCGGCTGCACGCGTTCGCCGGCAAGCAATGCGAGCTGCGCGCCGGCACTACGGCCGAAAAGCGCCACACGCTCGCGATCGACGTGCCAGCCGTTGGCGCTCCGGGCGATCGTCGTAAGGGCATCGTCGACGTCATCGATTTGGACCGGGAAGCGATGCGCCGGTGCGTGACGGTAGTCGATCACCGCAACCGCATATCCGCGCGCCGCATACCATTGGGCGAGCGGAGCCTCTGCCGCCCGCGAGCCGGACGTCCACGAACCGCCGTAGATCGTCACGATCAACGGGGGCATCCCCGGCAATTGCGGCCGGTAGAGATCGAGCGCTAGGGTCGTGCCGTCGCGCAGCGGAACGGGGATGTCGCGCGTGACGTCGACGCCGACCAGCGCGTGCGGACGCAGTGGTGAGATGCCGTTCGCGCGAAGCGCGTCCTCGCAGTGCCGCCACGTTCCCACGGCTGCAAGCGGCGGCCAGGCGAGTGCCGCAACGCTAAGAGCGGACATGACGATCACGACGGCGCGCCACCGTCCGCGAACCAACAACGTGAGGCCGGCCCCGATCGCGGCGAAGACCCAAACGAGTGCGAAGCTGACTTCCGGCACCCCGATAGCGAAGTCGAGCGTCACGATCGTCGGCCCGGGGATGACCGTCCACATCGCGATTGCAAGCAGCAGCACCGCGCCTCCGACGGCGAGTAGGGTCATCGTTGCCTCCGGTTGGTTGGAAAAAATAATTGCTCGGCCTCGCGCATTTGCCTGCGCAGGAATATGTTGCTTATGGCGAATGGGAGTACGCATGAGTGCCACTGATACCGTGCTGGCCGGCGTCGAGAAACTACGGCAGAATTTGCGCGATCGGATTGCCGCGCACAAAGCGCCGTTTCACGTCATCGACGTGGCCATAGCGCAGGCGGCCATCGACCAATTGGAGAGTGCCGAGCCCGAACACTGGGCGGCGGTCTGGAGCACGCCGGCCGCAGCGTTTGCCGAGAAGGCCAAGGCGCGCGAAGCCGCCGGCGATACGGACGGCGCGCGCGAGAACTATCTGCTCGCGTACGGTTTCTACCACGTGGCGCGTTTCCCGTCGCCCATTCACCCGGCAAAATACGCGGCCTATCGCAATTCCATCGACATGTTCCGCGCCGCCGGACGCTATTTCTCGCCGCCGCTTGAAGTGATCGAAGTCCCCTTTGCCGGTCGTCGCGAGAGTGAAGGCAAAACGGTGACGTTCTACGTGCGCCGCCGGCCGAGTGCCGTGAAAGCGCCGGTGCTCATTCGCTGCGGCGGCGTCGACACGTGGAAAGAAGAGCGCAACGACTACAACGATCTGTGTATCGCGGCCGGATTCGCGCAGATCAACATCGACGGCCCGGGTGTCGGCGAGTCGCCGCTCCCGGGGTCGATCGATGCCGAACGCATGTATCTGCCGATGCTCGACTGGATCCGCACCCAGAGCGATTTGGACGCCGATCGCGTGCTGTTCGTGGGTATGTCGTACGGCGGCTATTGGTCGACGAAGATCGCGCACTGCTATCACGATCGCTTTGCCGGCGTGGTGAACTGGGGCGGCGGCGTCGATAAGTTCTTCAGTCGCGAGTGGAGCCTAAGTTCGTTGAGCGCGAGCAGTTATCTGATGGATCTCGGTCCGGCTCGGGCGCGGACCGTCGGCAAGACGACCTATGAAGAGTACATCGCAGGAGTCGAAGGCTTCTCACTGCTCGAGCAGGGCTTGCTGGACGGCCCGCACGCACCGATGCTCGTCGTAAACGGCCGGCACGACGAACAGGTGCCGTTCGACGATATGCTGCTGCTGCTCGAACACGGCGCGCCGAAGGCGGCCCGCTTTTTTCCGGGCGGCCACATGGGCTACGGTCCGAACACGTTCCCGACCGTGCTCGCGTGGCTCAAGCAGCAGGTCAGACTGTAGCGAGTTTCCACGCCGGTTCGCGGATCACGTTTGTCGCAACCTCGAACGTGCTCGCGAAGACGTGCCGCGTCAGGTCGTTCGGATATTCCCACGGCAAATTGCTGTAGAAGTTTAGCCGCAGAAACTGGTCGGAATCGGGCGGATCGGTAACGACCGAGTGCGCGATGCCGCGCGGGATGATCGTGCACAGTCCCGGGACGCAGTGCACGTTTTCGAGTTCGGACATATCGAGCGCCGCGCCGCGAAACTGGATGCGCACCTCTTCGCTGCGCAATGCACGGTGAAACGCGAATTGCTCGCCGATGATGTTGTACGTCTTCATCTCGAGATACGGCGCGCGGAAGATCGGCGGTGGTTCGCCGCTCGAACCCGCCACGTCCTTGAACGTATCGAAGGCGCGCAGCTTGATGATACCGCTGACCTGTTCTTTGATTTGCGTACTGGACGCGCCGGCGAGCGAAGCGTAGTCGCGCTCGACCGACGTGAAGCTGTTGGGGCCGTCGTCCCAGCGAATCATGCGCTCCGTGACCCGGCCGCTGCGTTGCGGCTCCTCCGAACCGGGCGGAATCGCCCAGTTGGGGCCGCCCCGCCGCGTGACCGTGAATTCGGTCCGGCTCGTCTCGTTGGCCTCGTTCATGAAATGAACGAACGGCGTGGAGACGAACGCGAACCAGCGCAAGCTGTCGGCAGTGCCCGTTGCACGGTGCGCGATGCCCTCCGGAATGAAGATCACGTCGCCCGGCGCCGTGACGTATTCGCCGTATTCGGTTTCGAGCGTCGTCGTGCCGGCGAATTGGAAGTACACGGTATCAAAGTCGACGTGGCGCCGGAAGGTGTCACGTGTGCCGCACACGCTCTCGACGCCGATGCGATGATCCGCATTTTGCAATAAGATCAACGCTTGGTTCGGCGTGGCCAAAAGATCGAATGGGCGGAAGGGCGGCACGCGATACGTGCTCTGCCCGGTCTCCATCAATCCGGCCTTGTCACGTAACGACCACGTCTCGATCGGCGGGCGGGTCGACGTGTGCCAGGTGGTCATGAATTCACGGCGCGATTCGCTCAACGGTCTGATCCTTTACGCCTTCGAGCGCGGCATCGGCCCGAGTTCTTTGAGTGCTTGGTTGAGAAACGACTCGTTGACCACGTCGGCGACGGCGATCGTAGGGCTCGTAATGATGTTCTGTTTGCGAAAATAATCGAGGTCGCGGGCGACACTTTCGAGTTCGAGCTTGGCATCCGGTCCAACGTATATGGCCGTCACCTCGCGATAGAGGTTCTTGTCCGTCGGCTTGATGACGTCGTTGAGGATCCCGACGACATCCGATCCGTTGGGCCCGTTGAATTTGCCGTCCTTGAGTGCATTGAAATA
>Ga0182015_10003428_pt1 | contig 17828 bp, 23 predicted proteins | sample 712P3MmetaG_FD_120478 | JGI IMG/M metagenome (GOLD analysis project Ga0182015, IMG submission 120478) | Permafrost microbial communities from Stordalen Mire, Sweden - 712P3M metaG | ecosystem: Environmental > Terrestrial > Soil > Wetlands > Permafrost | place: Sweden: Stordalen | collected...
CCGATTGTTCGGTCGATCAGCAGGGACAATCGCGAAATCAATTTCAAAACCATCGCCATCGATGACGGACGACAGGGACCCATGTAGGTTCGATAGGCCTATCAAAACGATAGCTATCATCGGAGCCGGTAATTTTGAGCTGCAACTATGCTAAGATAAGGTTCGAGTGGAATAGTCCTCGCCAAAGCGGCGTTGTCCGAAGGCTTCACGTCAATCCGGATATTCGAACAACGAAGCGATATCGGCGGCGCATGGTCATTCACACCTTTATTCGAGCTTACAGTAGGCTATATACCACTGAAACAAGTGAACCGCCTTGTGTTCCTAGTGTCGATGCCTTCACAATCGATCCGCCTCTCAAGGGGATCCCCCCGAAGTTCATTTCGCCGATGTACACGAACTTATGGGCAAATACACCTCGAGATGCTATGACATTTGCAGACAAAGATTTTCCTGAGGGGACACCATATTTTCCCTTTCGCAAGCAGATACTGCAGTACCTGAAAGAATACGGAAACGATATTAGACACCTCGTCGAATTCAATAAGGAGGTTGCTCGAGTAGAGAAGAATGGGAAATGGTGTTTGACAATACGGGACTTGTTGACGTCATCCAAGAAAGAGACTGTTGAAGAATTTGATGCTGTGGCAGTTGCAACAGGTTCCAAGAAAAGTGGATTGTCTAACGGTAGGACATTACGATATTCCGAACATACCGTCAATCTCAGGAATCGAGACCTTCCCTGCGAACAAGATTACGCATGCGAAATACTTCCGTCACCCGTCGGCCTATGAAAATAAAAATGTTCTACTCATCGGAAATGGACCGTCTGGTGCAGACCTTGCAAACCAACTTCTTTACCACGCTCATTCAGTCGTACGATCGGTCCGGTCAGAACCGAACCCCCTAGCAGTTGCAAATCCGAAAATCAAGGACCTCGCTCCCATAAAACGATTCACTAAAGATACGATTGAACTAGTCGATGGCACAACTCTCAAGAATATCGATAAGGTCATCTTTTGTACCGGCTATCTCTATACTCTGCCCATGTTTCCCAAGGAAGCAGGGTTTATTACTCGGGATGGAGCATTTGTTCACCAACTCTACCGCCAGACGTTTTACGCCGAAGACCCAACATTAGCCATCATGGGTCTCCCCAAACAAGTCATCCCATTCCCCACGTTTCAAAACCAAGCCATCATAGTTGCCAAAGTATGGGCAGGAAAATTGCCTCTGCCGTCTCGAGAGGTTATGAAGAAAGATGAATTTGCAAGGCTGGAAAAGAAGGGATTTGAAGCTCCAAAATACCACTCGTTCAAGTATCCGGAGGATGTGGAGTTGGCGGAGGGGTGGAGATTGTGGGCTGAGGAGGATAAGTCTGAGGGATGGGAGAAGAGGATGAAACCGTGGCGCTGGACTGAGGAGAAGGTGAAGATAAGGAATGGCGCGCCGGAGATGAAGGGGAAGTTTTTGAAAGAGATAGAGGAGGGGAAATGGGACGATTTCCAATTTCAGGAGCCTTGAATTGTAGAGTGATGATATAGAATCTTAGAGTATTTATAATTATACATTACAATTGAGATGTGACGAGAGATGTCGAGATCGTTTGTTTCAAAAGTCGTTGTTCAAAAGTCGGTGCTACTATTCTTGAAGAGCATGAGATCGTCGACGATGTGCGGGAGCTCAACCGAGCTATTGTTACTTGAAGAGGCGCGCCAAATCTTAGCGATTTGGAGTCGCATATGTGGGTTATGCTGCGTGGGGGTCAAACCGTCAAATGAATTAATCTCTGTTCCGTCGAGATTTCCCGAAACGCTTGTGACAATCCCACAGAACATCCGGAGTCGGGACGGGCTTGTATGACAGTAAAGCTTTTCCGTATCCTCCGGCGAAACGAAGTCCGAGCGCCGAACCTAATGCAAACACATTTTTTCATTTTCACAACGGTATTGTAACAACACGATCTGTGCGTAGTTTCGGGATGCGGTCCCACGGACCAGAAACCTTCTCAGATCCGAGGACTCGAATTAAGCTTTACGGCTTTAGAGGTGATCGACCCCGGGTTTAAGTCACCAGTACGTAATCGTGCATCATCATCATCGCCACACACGCTTCGACGTACGTCGCACCCCTCTCTCCCTCGGTCCGTCGTGATATATCTGAACGACGACCCCCTACGGTAGCGCCTCATCCTCCGCATCATGTCTCGCAACTCTACTCTTCCCTCTCAAATCCCCATTCTCCCCCTCTTTGAGCAGGCCGTTCTTTTCCCAGGTCTTCTCCTCCGTCTCCGTATCACAGACTCGACTTCCACGGCCTTGCTGTCCCATGTTCTCCGCTCTGATCAGGCGACCCTTATAAACCTCGTTCTCGGCTGTATTCCTGTCCGACGTGGAACGGGTATTGCAACACTGATTGGTGATGAAGGGGGAAAGGCGAGACCTGCTCTTCCGGCTCCCGAATCCCCAAAACCTGAAAATTCCGAAGAGACAAAAGCGCCACTTCCAGACGCGGAGTATGGATGTTCCGCTCGAATCAAGAGTCTCTCTCGACTTGATCGATCATATGGCACCACGGGATTCGTTCTCGTCGTCGAAGGTTCCTTCCCGGTGTGCGACGTTGGCTGAAGACAGGAATTTCCCGTTTCCGAATCGATAAGATTACCCAAAAGTATCCCTACATCGAATCGCTTGTGACGCATTTTACAGATGAAGCACTTCCGATCGCGGCGAGCCCACTCCTCACTCAACTCAAGAATACGGCCAGTGATCTCGTCAGACAACTCAGTCCCGCTGGTGCGGCTTTGCAAAAGACATCTCCGATCATGCGACTGGAGGGATACATCACACGTGCTGATCGGGGTGACGCAGGACAACTCGCGGATCTGTGTCTAGTGGCCTTTGAAGGACGATGGGATGACAAAGTGACGATTCTGGCATTGACAGATGTCAAAGCTCGCGTTGAGAAGGTTCTGGAGATTTTGACTCGTCAACTTGGAGTTCTTCAAGTCAGCAAGAAACTGAATCAAAATATCAGCAATAAATTGACGAAACAACAACGAGAGTATGTTCGTCCGCATTCACGTCTGACAATAGGTTCTACCTCCGTCAACAGTTGAATGCTATCAAGGAGGAACTTGGGACCAAAGACAGTGACGGTGGAGGTGAAGAGGATGATATTGCCGAACTACAGAAGAAGATCGAGAACGCTCAACCTCCACCAGAGATCATGAGTATTGCCAAACGAGAGCTGCAACGATTGAAACGGGTTCCTCAAGCCTCGGCTGAGCACAACGTCATTCGGACATATATCGAGGTCTTGGCAGATATCCCCTGGTCATTCGGCACGAAAGACGATCTTGACATTGGTCGGGCCAGGAAACAATTCGACCACGATCATTACGGGTTGGAAGAAGTCAAGAAACGATTACTAGCATACCTCGCAGTTCTAAAACTCAAACGCTCTCTCAATGAAACCAAACAACTTACCGCTCCTCCTCCCACCTCTTCCGACAAGTCGTCGCCAAGTACATCTAAACCTCCAAGTACGGAGATCGCACCCAAGGCGAACCGTCGGGACCACTCACCAATTCTCCTCCTCGTTGGACCTCCAGGTACCGGAAAAACCAGTGTCGCACAATCCGTAGCCAAAGCCCTCGGTCGTAAATTCCACCGCATTTCCCTTGGTGGCGTCCGCGACGAGGCCGAAATCCGTGGTCATAGACGAACATACGTCGCCTCACTCCCCGGTCTTATCGTCCAAGGACTGCGAAAAGTTGGCGTCAATAATCCTGTGTTCCTACTTGATGAAATCGACAAGATCGGAATGAACAATTACCACGGCGATCCATCGGCGGCGATGCTCGAAGTATTGGATCCGGAACAAAATCATACGTTCAATGATCACTACGTTGGATCACCAGTGGACTTGAGTAAGATTTTGTTCATTGCGACAGCGAATTCCGAGTATACTATTCATGGTGCGTTGTTGGATCGGATGGAGGTTATTGAGTTGCCGGGATATACGTTCGACGAGAAGAAACATATTGCGAGGGAACATCTTATCCCCAAGCAACTCGAGACGAATGCGTTGACGATGGATCAATTGGAGATTGATGATAACACGGTACTGAAGATTATCACTGCGTATACGAGGGAAGCGGGTGTGCGTGGTTTGGAAAGACGATTGGGTGCGGTTTGTCGCTCAAAGGCGGTTCAATACGCAGAGAAGAAGGAACAGGACAAGGAGTCCGAGTATGATCCGCATGTTGCTATCGATGATCTTGAATCTATGTTGGGGGTATGTCTATTCATAAGTACAAGCAGCTAATACCAGAACGAACGATACGAAGATGAAGTCGCTCAAGCAACCGCTATTCCAGGTGTTGTCACCGGGTTAGTCGTCGCAGGAGGATCAACTGGAGAAATAATGTTCATCGAGTGTACCGACATGCCTGGATCTGGAAACCTCCAACTCACCGGTCAACTTGGCGAGGTCATGAAAGAGTCGGCATCGATCGCCATGTCATGGGTCAAGAGCAACGCCTTCGTCCTAGGACTCACCAACTCCGCATCAAGTATACTTGTCAAAGATCGCGACGTCCACATTCACTTCCCCGTCGGCGCCATCCCTAAAGATGGACCTTCTGCTGGTATCGGTCTTGCAGTCGGACTCGTCTCACTACTATCGCATCGTGCAGTGGATCCTAAAATCGCCATGACGGGGGAAATCTCATTGCGAGGGCATGTCCTTCCGATCGGCGGATTGAAACATAAGGTTCTAGCTGCACATCGTGCAGGAATTGAAACAGTTTTATTGCCCAAGCGCAATGAAAAAGATTTGAAGGAAATTCCAGCGGATGTGAAGGAAAGATTGCAGTTCCGGTTAGTTTCAACAATGTGGGATGTGTTGAGGGAAATTTGGCCCAATTACCTCAAGGATGATCTCCGTGTGGAGTCTAGACTGTAGTTCTAGACGGTAGTTCTAGAAGCAAGGTACATATTTGATATCAATTGAGCGATTTAATTTACGCTTTGTGGCTTCTTGGGAAAACAGACTTCCTTTGTTTTCAACGGAACAAAGGAAAGACCGACGAGGACAAAGGGACCATTGTCTCAATTCGATCGGCAATAGGAATTAATTTGTTAACTCAAATTTTAGCCTTCCACGCTTTGACCCATTACCACAGCTTGAGATCCCCGATTATAATACAAAACCCAATTAATGATATATGGATATATAATAGTTACTTTATGATATTTACGTCCAATTTAACGAAACGGAACGCCAAGATCCTTGAGAGATGGGAGTTTGACCAAGTCCGAGTCGCCGGCTTGGTCACGATGACGCTCGATTGCTGAGCTTGACCCTGTTCGAGGCAGTGCAGGCCTTTGAGTGTACTGGCCGGATTCCGATTGGTGAAGGCCAGAAGGAAACGAGCCTCTTCGCGTTAAATTCGGATGTGACGATTCAGGCCCGGCAGGGTGCGGAAGTAGTGGCTGAGAACGTGTCGGAGCTACGGCGAACTGTGATTCCGGTCGCGTGGATTCATAGGGAGAGCGCGGAGCCGGGATTGGCTCGTTCGAGTGGGGGCCGGGAAATTGCGAGTTAGAATACGGGTAATAGTTCGGAGAATTTGGAGCCGGGTACGCCCCGTAACTAGGTGCTGCGCTCGAAGGTGATGGAATATCAAAATAACTGGAAGTATTTCGGTTCGTTCCCATGGCATATGCCGTTGCGGGTGGGGTGGGATGTGCGTAAGGATGGTGCCGATGGGTTTGCGAACCTTGACTGAAACTTCGGTTGTGGTGGAAGTTTTCTCGGCGAAAAGATTCCCGAACATATGACGACGAAGATTGCAGTTTCCAAGAATCGTCAGAAACGTGCCGATTGAGATAAGACGGCCGCCGGTGCTCCGATTGCAATGAACCGCTTGACGGAGTTGAATCCTTGAGACGAGGTCGGCCTCGGCGCTTGTGCTGCACATCGACGCACGAGTCTTGTTTCTCCAGAGACACGCACCTCCGACACGGGCGGTTCGCTACACAAAGGATCAGCGCACGGGACTACGGAAAATATTAACGCCGCAGGTGGGATCGACGGCTGATTGGCTCAGGGTAAGCGACGGACAAAGATCGTCCTCGCCATTGGAGCGATCGGCGCGGCATAGGACATTTTCTGAAAGCATGACCTAGCCCAAACTTTAAAACGGGCGCAATGCAATCAAAAAAAATGCCCCGTTTCCGATACCGGACCCCTCCCCCCGAGCCGCATCATCCCCAATTAGGGAGCCACACCGGGAAAAGAAAACGTAAAAACACAAGGAAAATAAACGAATTTTCGAATAAAAAAAAATCCGAAAATATGGGGCGCCTGCGCGCAGCCGCCGCTTGACATGCATGAAGCAAATCGTCAAAAAGCGGCTGATTGCATGCATGATAGGAGGGGTGGAGAAGGAAATTTGAAACAATTTCATAGATAGACAGAACAAGGAAAGGGGTTGGGGAGGTAGTACCGTCACATGCAAGGTGAGCTTTCTTGCAATTAACACATGCGCTCGCTACATGTGCCTTGTTTCGACGCAGGAGTGGTGATACGAGGGACGACTGGTGAGGAACTGCGACGTGCGACTGAGTTGTATACATAGGTAATAATCGAGCCGGATCACTCATATGTTGTTCGCCGCGGTATGTTGGCGCTGGATTGTGCTCCATAATGTCCTTGAGCCCTTGTTCCGGCGATTGCTGCAACGCCGAAGGGTGGTGTTGGTGACGTCGCGGCTCGGTTGGTGATCTTGGTTCTCGAGTTTCATGAGGAAGCATTTCGTCCAACGCCGGAAGCGAAGGACGAAAAGGGGGTAGGTGAGGCGAGGTTTGCTCCAGAGATTCGTGATACGTTGGGAATTGAGAATAAGGTGTCAAAGGAGGACTCAGATAGTATTGCTGATGCGCGTTCGTCAACGTCGATCGATCAGCGGCGGTCGGGAAAAGAGCAATGGAAGTAGGCTTCGTTCCAGGTGAAGGCATGGAGATTGAAAATTGAAAGACGAAATGAACTTAGAGAAAGGAATTCGAAAGAACCGCTCAACACGAGGCCTGAAAGGACGTATGACCGGAAGCCGGATTGGTGCTCTTCATATTATATATCAAAGGTGGTCGGTGCTTCAAGCGCGGCGCATTATATTTTAATATTTGCGTGTCGAATTATGCAATTTCGATAGTCTAAAATTCTCCGCCTTGTTTTAGCTATGGGAAAAGTGGGGTGTGTGGTAAAAAGTCCATCATTTCCGCAACGCCCCAGATCCGCCCGTGTATTCGGCTCGGATGATTATGTATCCCTTGCGGTACCTACATATTTCATTGGCTGATTCAACATTCGGCAATACCATTCCTCCTCAAGCCACAGCAGAGGTTTCCACCCTTCCTCCCACCCTAGGAGGAACAGGCCGCGATGCGATTACAAACATGTGGAGAAGCACACGCGTGCCGCTACCTATCTTGGCGACTCTCGCTTGGGCGGCTCCACTTAAAATCGTTATGGACCACGTGGGAATGATCCTCACAACTTTGACTTGCATGTGGTGCGGGGGATTTCAAATGACAGGGAGCCACCGTAAATGAAAAAGCCCCGAGGAGTCATTTTTGACCACAAAACATGACGGAATTGGTATATGGCGCCACAGGGATCGCCCGATGCTTTTTGCGTTGACCCTGAAATACATCCAATCGCAGCCACCGTCTGGACAACAAACCAGTGCATTGATCGTCGGTCTGCCAAATATAGAACGGGATCGCCGGAAAATAAGAGGTACTTATCGAGATCGCCAAGCCCTTTCTTTGACCGGTCACCGATATATCATATTCTCCATTTAACTGGCGGATGCACACCTAAGTTTAAGAGGTTTTTCTCCGAACGAGATTGTTGCCCTTTCTTTTTCTCTTAAAGAAAAAAAGATCGTGGCTTGACAACTCCACACTTTTACAATTATATGATCCTGATACACAATTGATATCAGCAACCAAAAATCAAACCTGATCCGCGATCCATGAACGCGGCAATCACATGACGACATTTCATTTTAAGGTCCAAACGCGGAAGTTGGAAGTTGGAATGAAGATTTTGACGGGACAGCTTTCAGCCATGGTCGACACAACAAGCCTTGCGGATAATGTGGCGCTCCTGGTTCTAGATACATACCACACTTTAACGAAATCCGGTAAGCCTTCCGTGCGGACAAATGGAATCTCCGAGTGGTCCATTCTAGCGGGATTGATAGCTCAACAAAAAGGTACACACCTTCGCAAAAGTTATTGCGGGCAAAAATGGCTCACAAACTAGATAACTCTTTACACTGTCTGAGTTTGGCCACCGGTGTGAAATGTTTACCAAGTAACAAAGTGATCCAAGCGCAGGGTCTGGCCCTTCATGATTCTCACGCCGAAATCCTTGCAATTCGTGGCTTCAACAGGTTCCTTATCTTTTCCTCAATAAGGCTGACAGCAGATTCCTCCTTGACGAAATTATTAGAATCCAAAACGAAAAAGATTCTTATCAATCTCCCTGGTTAGTGTCGTGCGAGGCTGCAGAGAACGAATTTCTCTTCAATTTCAATGCAAATGCGATTTTCCTCTTCATTTCCGGCACACCCTGCGGCGACGCGAGTTTGGATCTGCTTGCAGAAGACCCCGATAATGCGACACCATGGACTAGACCTGAGGGAATAATTGCGCCGAGCTCTCTACACGGACACGAATATATTTGGGAGCATGGAAAAGTTCGATTTAAGCCTGGTACACCTTTACGCGATATATTGTTATTGACAATCTTCTCCAGGTCGGGCGGATTCACCGCGAACTTTTTCAAAATCATGTTCAGACAAACTGGCATTGAAATCATGTACATCGCTACTAAATACCTTCCTCTCGACCGTCATCGATCCGTCGTCTTGTTACCTCGACGCCTTGGTTGTTCCTCAACAAGCCTACCACGAAGCGGGGTTTCATCGAGCGTTTGAAGAACGTCTCAAATCCGTGTCCGCGACAGACTGGCCGCCGCAATATCGAGTACAACCACCTACCATCCTAACCACCAGTCAAACGTTTCCTCCGACATTGACACCGCCAAAGCTTAGCGAGCTCAAAACCTCCGCTACAGCCCCTGCGTCCGTAGTTTACGTTGACGGTCGTCAAAGTCAAGTGTTGTTGAATGGCGTCAAGATGGGGAGCCCATTCCCACCGAATATGCGGGGATCCAGTTATCTCTGCCGTGTTCGGATGGTGCAGGATATCTCCGACCTGATAAGCCGAGAAAAGCTCAAGTTTCCCGATTCGGACCAGGTGGCGAAATGCAACACGTATGCGCTGTTAAAACGGCAGTTGGGAAGGCGATCCGAGCTCGTCAAGCATTGTGCGAGAGAAGCGTTGGGTCATTGGGCAACGAACGAGACCGACGGCGATTTCATGCTTGCTGTTGTGCGCCCCCGCTCGACCGACGAGTATTAGCGACTTTTCTAGCGACGGCTTCCAAAACTTGGCGCTCCGCCCGCAACGCTTCAAGTTGTTTGGTCAGTTGACTCCGCTCTGCATTGAGTGCAGTGATAGCCTTTTCGTGGGCTGCAGCTTCCACATGCGAGGAAACTTGGTCTTCAGTGACAAGAGAGCTTGTTCCGGTGTTTGTGTTGTCCATGGAGGTGGGACTGGATCTTCTTCCGAATCCCGCTCGTGTGCGTGGGGGGGGTAGAGCGTTCGTGCGTGGGTTATTATCGCCGTTTTCAACTCGCAGAAAAATCACAAAAAGGAGGCGGATTTTCACTGCATCCCACGCTTTCTCCCGCTAAATTACGCCGGAGATTTCGGGCAAAATTAAAATCGCCCGACATGCCCCCGTCACTGTAGCAGCTTATCTTTCCTATCTCCTTAATGCCACGCACTGGTGCTCGACTCCTTTTCGAGGCATGTCTTCAAGGTAATCCCATTTCAACCCCCGTTTTTCCGTACTTTGCGTTTCAGGCGTTATGACGGAACTAAAGTTTGGGCGATCTAGTACATTGAAGGACCTGACACAAGACCTTGACGTCTTCTTTGGATCGGAGGTTGTTTCTGCTGAGTTCCAACAGGATTTGTCGACTTGCATCGAGGACTATGTCAAACTTCATCAAAAGGGAGAGCAAGGCCATGAGTCACGAAAAATATTGGAGGATTTAAGAGATGTGGCGGCAAAGAACGCCGCTGGCGGCAATTCTAAGTTGGCGATTCTGCTCAAATGTCTCAAGGAGTTGCGAAAGATGTTGGAACCGGACGATGTAATTGACATTTTCGAAGACACAATCATTCACCCCATCCTGAATCCCTTCGGTCAGAATCGAGCGACGTTGGCCGACGCAAGAGAAGTCTTACTATTTTGCCTGCTTCCCAGTTCAGAGGATACCGAAGATTACCATATGCACGCGCTTCATTTCCGTTTATTCGACATATACATACAGAAATCCAAAGAAGTTTTACAAGGAACATCATCCATTCAAACTGCTCAGGCGATGAAATTCAGTATCACGACGATCGAAAAAGTGTTGTTGGATTTTGGAAACAAGTGCCCGCAGGTATCGCTATTCATTGTGGTTCAATTCTGACGCGTAGGAATTCTTAAGAGCTGTTGACAAATACTATCTCGTGAAAGAGTAAATTTCTCCTTGTTGGCGTTCTGATCTCGATAGGTACCGCCTCGTGGCCACTGGACTGTTGTGTCGATTCTGCGCCGCGCATGACCATCATTTCAGCAAACTCTTCGACAAAGATGGAGGATTTGACGCGGATCTATTCGACCATGTCCTCCAATGTCTTGAGGTAAATTCCTCTTTCCAAACTCGAATCTAAATAACAGATCGACACTTCGACCGCAGTTGTCACCATGTCCCTGACTTTCCTGGTGATGCTGTTACCCAATGTCTGCAACAAGATTGGCCAACAACTCCCGCAATTGCTTTTCATCCTCTACCGATTGGTTTCCTTTACCAAACCAATAGAAGCATCAGAAGACAGTCCTGAAAGTCCTGAAGAGCCTCCCTGGCCGTTGGGACATCGCAGGGAATCATGGGATGCTGCCGGTACGGGATCTACGCTACGAAGTCTAATATTAGATGCCTCTGAAGACACTTTTCGCGCGGCTGCGCCCCGGATAGACCAGTTGTTCACTTACCTCTATGGATTGTAAAAGCCACAAAAAGATGTTGCTGACACTTATAGATTTCCCATAAATTTGCTTCAGTTTCTTAAAGGTCCAGTAGATTACTTGGAACTACGACACATTTTGATGACTTCGCGGGACGAAGAGTACTTTAAATTGCAGGTGGAGGTAATTGCCTTTTTCTAAACCCTGCTGAATCACAGACAATTCTAGCGCGACACACATTTAATCCCGATATCCTGAGAGCAACGTATGATCCATCTTCATAGCCCTCACTGATTGAAGGGTTGATTCTGAAATCAAATCTCCAAGTTGGACACATCTCTCGCCCGAAGAAATTGCGACCAAATGCTCGAGTCTAGACTCCGCGCATAAGGCTTTTGCCAAACCCGCAGAACGTAAATCGGAACCTCCCTCCGGTCCCCTTCCCAAACCTCCGACCTCAGCACTCTCAAAATCCCTCGATATTCATGGTCATCGTAATGGTGTTGTTCCCGGCTCGGAATATCCATCTACGCAACCACCGTCTTGGATGCCTGGTCGTCCTCGTCTTGGAAATGGCGCTCCTCACGATGACGGACCGCATAGCATCTATAGTCCAATCGGTGCCTCTCGGTTTCGAAGAAACGGAAGCATTCACGCTAATGGAACTGAAACCATCGGATTCTTTCCAGAAGAAGAGGGCGGGAAACCTGCTCGTGATTCAGCTGAGAATCTTCCCTTCAATGTACGGACAAGTCAGACGCAGTCCGAATCCAGCAGCAATGTCGACGAAAGCAAGCATTCTCAAGATATGGCTGATACCCCTGAAATCGTTTCTGCACTCGAAACGTATTTTCCTTCACACCACACGAGCTAACATACAGCGAACTGAAACTATTACAAGCTCAAATTGAATTTGAGAGGTTACTCAAGCGTCGGTATCTGCAACAAGTTGCTCGGCTTCAGGCAAGGAAGATTCAATTCTCCAACAACGAGATTGAACGCGAAGTTTATGTATCTTCTTGATAAATTGAGCTGACAACAGAACACGGAGATATCAGAATTGAAGCAACAACTCGCGCAAAAGGATCACAAACTTCATCAAAAGGATCAAGCCGTAGCGTCCTACAAGCAACAACGCGCCGCCATCGAAGAGAGACTGTACGAGAAGATTACATTCGCAAACGACGATCGACAGTTCTGGAAAGAGAAAGCCAAAGAACTCAAGGAGTCGTTGGAAGCTTCGGAACGCGCCAACGAAAGTTTAAAGAAACGAGTAATACAGTTGACGAACGAACACGCATCAATCGGCGCCGCTCCTTCACCGCGAGATCAAGAGTATCGAAAAGAGATCGAAGAACTACAAAATCTCGTTGCTATAAGACAACTGGATTTCGAAGAGGAGAAGAAGAGAGGTCAAGATAAATACTCCCAACTGTCTCAGGAGCTCAAACGGTGCAGCGAAGATAATCGAAAATTGGCTCGTGTGGCAAACGATTTCGAGAGACGACTTCTCGCAAAAGAGGATGCTCCTCAGCCAGACGGAGTTCGATCGTTGATGGATGTCCGCGCAGGGGAAATTACTGCTGTGAAGGAGAAGCTACATAACAAGGAATCGGAATATCGTTCCTTGGAGGACTCGTTCCGCATGTTGCAAAGGGCAAAACGACAACAAGAAGAGGAATTCCGAGAACGAGAAAGGTTATTCAACTCGACCTCCCAAGCTCATTCGACGCTTCTCGAGGATACACTTTCCATTGATTCTCGCAGGGTGAGAACGAGATGGGAGGCCGACATGCCCGGGGATTCCGGCAGAATATCACCCGAATCGTATGCAACAACCGGTGGATCATCTTCTCGACCGGACACGATTGCCGAGGCCGGCGGTCCTACAGGCCCCCACCTTGTTTCGATCCCGATGGTAGAGAATATGAGTACGAGCACCATTGCAACTATGCGTCCCACAGGAGCCTCCTCTCCCGTCGAACATTACAACCCCTTCGCTGCCAATCTACCTCGTCGTCCAACCGGCCCGACGGGAAAATCCGGCAACAAAATCAACGCCAAGTCTGAGATCCGGATTTACGGAAGGTACGTGTCTCTAGTGATTTCCGCTGACTTGTCTAGGGGTGGAGCGCAGAACATGGGAATGAAAGCAAAAAAGAAGGACAAGGCCGAAGCGTAAATGGGGTAAATAAAATTGACGAAAATTTCAGGATTCTTGTAGGATTGGGTACGAATGTTGTATTTAGTTAGGGGGCGTCAGGGCGCCGGTGGGGGAAAAGGTTTACAGGAGTCGGGCTTTTGGAGTTCGTATCTATATAATTCTCTTCGGCCTTTATAATTCAATCAGCTTTCAATCGATACGGCGACCTTCAACGAGCACTGTCCACCGGAGAAAAGTGGTACCTTGTTTCAGTGGTGGTGGCGCCGCGACACCGATCCGGATAGTCGGCGCTGCCCGCACGTCTATATGTAGGCTATATGTGATCTTCATCGCGTCTGCGGGGTATTTAACTACCACTACAAATCCAAAATCTCTTCAAAGAATATCGACACAATGACTTCGTTTCATTTAACTGACGATCTATCATCACTAAAGGGCAAAGTGGCCGTCGTGACAGGTAATTTCCGCTCCGCACACCCCACTATAGTCTAGTGGCTAATCTTGGAACAGGTGGTTCAAGTGGAATAGGAAGAGCCGCAGTCGAGTACTTTTGCGAGAACGGTTGCAAAGCTGTCAGTCTTGACATCAGCGATCTTAAGGAGCCTGTTCCAAAAGGGGTGTCATTCATCAAATGCAATGTATCCAAATGGGAGGATATCCGAAAAGGCTTCGAGGAGGTGAGGAAAGTACATGGACGTGTCGACATTGTCTGTGCGAATGCTGGCAACAACGACAAAGAAGATCTGATTCGAAACGACGATCTTGAGCCCAATTGGGACACATTGGACGTAACACTGAAAGGGATCATGATGAGTAACTTCTCCTGAAACTTCAATTAATATTAGCGGTCAAGGCAGCGGCGTTCCACTTCCGGAAAAACAACCCTGTTGGAGGCGTGGTCATTATAACAGGCTCGATAACATCGTTTGTCCCAGCTCATGAAGGAGCGTATGTCTACTCAGCATCCAAATATGGAGTGAGATCCAGAATTATCCAATGCTAACCTGAAGGTTCTCGGTATGATGAGGTCAATGCGCCTTGCTTTCCCAAAGTTCAATTCACGCATTCATCTCGTCTGTCCCTATCTCACAGGTTAATCTTTGTCATTTTCAATCCTAACTTCTCGCAGATACCGGATTGAGGAACCAGTCGGCCTCGAAAAGAGAACTGTACCCCGATCAACCTGTAAACGAGGCTATTGACATTGCGAAAGCCATGGCAACATTGGCTGCCGATGAGAGTTTAAATGGTATGTTCTCTTGAATGTAACGCTCATCTGTGTAGGGAAAGCGGTGATTTGTATCGGTGGTCGTTATGTCGAGACTGAGGAGACACGCGAGAAGTTGTTGCCTCAAGTTGTCTCGAACGAGGTCACAGAAAAATGGGCACTTGTAATGAAGAAGAACCCTTTCGTTCATATGTCTGGACAGTAAATTATATTAGAGATGTCTAGCCCGGGCTATGGAACACGCGAACAGAAAACAAACCTGAATATAGAATTGATATTCCCTGCCACTCAAAGTTCTTGTCGTCGGCTTTTTGCCCGAGTTTCAATTTGTCGTGCTTGTCAATGCTGACCAGCTTTACTTCCTGTACAATTGATGAGGGCCTTTCAATTTTATGTCCCCGACTCCAGGTGGCTCCTAAAGCAGTTGCGCTTTCCTGGCTTCTTCTCGTATTAACAAGAAAGTGACTCGCCGGGGATTTTAGGACGCCATCCCTCACTGATATACGTTGTGTGACGCGCTTTCCCTCCCGGACGAACCGGAACGAAGTCAGAGTGGCGTATGCCAAGCTTTTTCTTCTTTCCGACTTTGCTCGACAGTTGGACTGGATAGACGGACAATAGCGAATCCGGCAATGTGACATTGGTCGGGCCGAAGGTTCCATTTCGGAGAAATTGTGGAGATTACCGGGAGAGTTTAATTTCCTTTATGCGACGAGATTGAAGAACCCCAGAGGTCTAAAGTGGGACACATGGGTGTGGTTGGTTGAAAGTGCGTGAGACTTGGGTTGGACGTTATTACTGATGTCATTGTTCGGAAATCGTTAGGATATTGTGGGGTACGGGAAATTGCTTAAACGGTTGTGGCGGATATGAATGAGTCGCATTGGTGAGGATGTTAGCGCAGCACTCGGCATTGCCCTGGATTGGAGGTTGATATGCGTGGAATGTTGGGGTGGAATGCTGCGGACGGCTTAGTTACTGGGGAGTAAGCTGGATGCTCCGGGTTTGTATCTTCTATTAGAAAGAGGTTCGGGGAGTGTTACCTTTGTTTCAAGACTTTGGCTGGAAAAAATAAACTGAAATCAATCAACGCGTGCCTGACTCTTAAGAACTCGGGCGATTTTTTTGGGCTGTTGTTTTTTCGTTGCAGGCCGCTGATTGGATGGTCGGGAAATTATTTAGCGGGCACCGGCGGACGCCGCAAATTTAGGGTTATTTTTTGTTTTGCATTCCATCGACGTCTGTGTCGCATTCCTCTGATCAAACTTGTCTCTAACGAATTGATATGCAAGTACATGCATCTGCCAACGGGAGAACCGGTATCGTTTACCGCCTGGTGTGGCGCCAACGTTCCAACCGTCCACAATCCATCGCATTACCCAGATTCCCTACGTAAACACACAAAACCCCGACGCGATGTTCCAGAAGATAAATAGGCCCACTCCCACATCACAGTTCCCGCATCAATTCAATTTCTAATCCTCACCCCAGTCACTCCTTGACCTCTCAGTCCACTCTCGACGCTTGTCTATTTTTTGAAGTACAAAAACAAACCCACAATCAAACCAGTCGAAATGATCTTCAACACTGCTCTCGCAATCCTCGCTCTCGCCGCCCCAGCTCTTGCTGGTGGTATCCCTTCCCCGTCTCCTTCCGGAATCAAGCTCGGCTGCATGACCGATCAGGACTGCTCCTGGGGAGAAAGCTGCGTGCACAACATCTGTGTCGCTGCCGCTGCTTCCAGCAAGCCTCCTCCACCTCCTCCTACCGGTTCCGCCGGCCCTAAGAGCTTCAAGTCGACTGTCACCAAGCACACTACCGTCACCTCGACTATCACGACTTGCTCGAATGGCGCATGCAGCACCACCTGCCCTATCTACACCTGCTGGGGAGACAGCTGCGATATCTGCACCGAATGCGAGGCGAAGGCTGAACCCACGCTCACCGTCACGGTCATCGAATGCAGCTCATGCGAGGGTGGATACACTACATCCACTTGCTACCCGGATGTCACCGTCACCGTCACTGCATGCAACACTTGCCTCACCTCCAGCGAGTGCACGACCTCCCCCACGAGCACATGCACTACGAGCGTCGCACCCGTCCCAGTCTACCCTTCATCCTCGATCTGCACGACCACCGCCCCCGTCGTTTCACCCACCATGCCAGTCTGGTACTCGGGTGCTAACCGCGCACACGTCGCCTACGGTGGTCTCGTCGGTATTGTCGCTGTTGCTGCTTTCATGCTTTAAGTGGACGGGCATCTGTAGACGGACACATATCTCGATGAACGTTGTCAAGTTTATTTCGCCTGCCTTGATTGGTAGCAATTGCTGGTCGGGATAGTCAACTTCTTCTATAATCATAACTGTATATTCTTGAATATTTTAACTGTATTGTGCTCAGGAAGCTTCAGCTACTGGCTAAATTGAGGCATCTTCAAAATAATCGATTGAGCAGTTCCGACCGCTCGGTCCGCGGTGCCCAATCCCACATCTGTTTCGTCCCACCTTTGGCCGTTGGATAACGGCGTTCGGTCACCGGTGACCGGTGTGGAATTTCAATAAACTTTGTTTTTGTTGCCCACGTGCTTATTCGTCGCATTCCTGAGATGGACATAGCCGATGAAATTTTAAAGTTTAGGTATGCTGACTCAGCTCTCGGGAGTCGGAAACTCGGAATCCCTCTTGACAGCGGCAATATAAGAAGTGTGGGGGTCCATCATGAAAGAGGTCCAAGCGTGACAAAATTATCCACGTTAGGATTTGCTAAACGCTTGGACCCGCTTTTCCGAATTTAACAAAATTGCTCACGAGTCACTGTGACGCAAAGTGTGTGCGCTGTGCAGCAAGGTGCATAACAATCAATTTTCGGCGGAACAGATCCGGGGAGTGGGACCCCTGAAATTATACCAAGCCGCACTGGCCGCTATCCTATCGAAAATTAATAGAACCCCATGCAACGATCAGCGCTATCGAAAAAGTGGCAAACTTGGCATGCAAGCACGCACGCTCCTTCTTTCACACTGGTTTCATAAACCTTAAACGGTTTCGCCGACGATCGTATACCCAAATGCGGTATTTCAAGTCTTTTGGACATTTGACACAATTTGTACATTTCCACCTTCCCACGTGGTGTTTTTAGGATATGTCCAGATTATTTAGCTGCCTAGACGGTTTTGGCTGATCAAAAGTAAGGGGCTGCCCTGTAACTGGATAAGCCAGCCACCAACTTTAGAGGTGGGATAAAAATCGCCCGCCAATGCGCGAAGCC
>Ga0182015_10003429_pt1 | contig 17828 bp, 14 predicted proteins | sample 712P3MmetaG_FD_120478 | JGI IMG/M metagenome (GOLD analysis project Ga0182015, IMG submission 120478) | Permafrost microbial communities from Stordalen Mire, Sweden - 712P3M metaG | ecosystem: Environmental > Terrestrial > Soil > Wetlands > Permafrost | place: Sweden: Stordalen | collected...
ACGCTGGCGATTGCGACCTCGGGTACGGCGGCTGCACTCAACGAGGCTTGCGGGTTGCTGAGCAAGAACGGCGCCAAGACGGCGCCGAGCGTTAGGAAGCGGGCGAAAGCGCCCGGTGCGTCTGCGAGCGGCATCGCCGGCACAAAGGACGTGAGCAAGCTGGCCAGGCGGCTGGCAAAGTTGACCCTGCCCGAACGCGAGGCTGTGCCGGGCATTGGCCCGCGCCGTGCGGAGATCATTGTGGCCGGGTCTGAGGTATTTGCGGAGCTGCTTGAGAGCTTCGGTCTGCCGGGGTTTCGCTACTCGCCGCTTGGACTACGCGACGGCATCCTGGCCCAGATGCTTGCCGAGCAGGATGCGAGCGCGACGGCGCACAAGGAGTTTGAGCACGAGCGGTGGGAGAGCGTGCTGGCCACGGCGCGGCGCTACGGCGTGGACCCGCGGCAGGCCGACCCGGTGCGGGCACATGCTGTGCAACTGTTTCGCGAGTTGAAGACGATCCATGAGCTGCCTGCGGAGTACGAAACCTGGTTGCAGGCCGCCGCTATGCTGCGCGACACAGGCAAGTTCATCAACCACCAGGGGCATCACCGGCACACACAGTACGTTATTTCGAGTTCGGAGATGTATGGCTATACCCAGTTGCAGCGGACATTGGTTTCAGCGATCGCGCGCTACCTGGGCAAGAGCCGCCCGCAACCGGGCGATCGGGCGCTCAGAAATATCCCCGCCGACGAGCACAAGCACGTACACCGGGCGGTCGTGCTGCTGAGAATGGCTGTGGCGCTGAACCAGGACCGCGCCAGCGACGTATTGCGCGTGGCGGCCAAGATCTATCCGAAGCGGGTGTACCTGGAGTTGAAGCCGGGACGCACCGGCGCGGAGCTGGAACTCTGGTCGCTGCGAAAAGAGGCGGGCTACTTCCGCGAGGTCTTTGGGCGGGAACTCTTGCCGGAGCTGGCGTAGATGGCGCGAGCCATGCGCGGATCGATGAGCCAGCGCAGCAAGGCCGGGTGTCGATCCATGTCAACGCGTGCGATGGAGCCCTTGCGCATGCGGATGGCAGCGCCGCCGTTGCCGGTGATCAGGCGGCCGAGGAACTGAAACATGTTCGGATTGTGGCCAACCACGAGTACCCCCTCGCGGTCTGCATACTTGCTGAGCATCTTCTGGAAATCGCTGTAGCTTCCGTTGAGGCCCAGCGCGGGACTTACCTCAACTTTGCCTTCATACCCGAGTTCGTTGCCGACCATCTGGGCGGTCTGCATGGCCCGCTTGAGCGGGCTTGCGACGATTACGTCAATCTGCACCTTGAAGGCAGAGAGCATGCGCGCCATGAGAACGCACTGTTCCTTGCCCTCCTTGATGAGGGCCCGCTTGGCATCGAGTGTGGGGTTTTCACGCGGGACGCCGGCATTGGCGTGGCGCATCAGGTAGAGATTCATGGCGATCATTGGGCGGGGACTGCAAGAGCCGTCTCCACTCGCCCGGAGAACAGATATTAACACAACTGTAACAATCTGGGTGGGTTTGGGGTGGGGACGAAGGGATTTTGGGGTCGGATATGCGCAGCGTCAGGCCGGCGGCAGCGTCGAGGAGGAGGCCGTAGTTTGCCAGAGCTCACTCACAAGCAGGCCGCCGAGACGGGAGCGGCGCTCAAGGCGCTTGAAACCAGCAGCGCTGAGTGCGGAAGCATAGTCGGGGAGGGTTCGCTGGCGAAGGCCGGTGAGCAGGCCAAAAGCGAGGTAGAGCCCGCGAACGATTGGCCCAGCGACGAGCCGGCCAAACCAGCCAGGCGGCACCGCGAACTCTGAGACCACCCACAGTGCTCCAGGGAAGAGAATTGGCTTGAGCCGGAGGGCAGGGGCCAGGATCTCGTCGGTCGAGAGGCAGTCGAGGAAAAAGTGGGTGACGACGAGGTCATAAAAGAGGGTGGGATCAGTTGTGGGGCGAGGGGATCGCTGCCAGGTGCGGATATCGGCGTGCTGGGTGGTGAGGCTGGCCGCGTTCTGACCACAAGTTCGAGTAAGGACGGCGAGCATGGCGGGGCTGGAATCGACGGCGTGAACACGGATGGATGGAATCGTGCGCAGGAGCTGTGCCGTGAAGCGACCGTCGCCATCTCCAAGGACGAGGGCGGAACGGCAGTGGGTGAGGCGCGGGAGGAAGGTGGATCGGCAAAGCCCGAGAAACGGCCCGAAACTGGCCCATTCCATCCAGCGGTAAGCGTGGGCCAGTCTGTCGAAGGCAGGCGCGGGTTCTGCCGGGATGGGGCTCATGGGCGGAAGGCTGAGGCGATCTGCGGGACCAACACGATCAGAGGGACGAGCAACGCCAGGTCAGCGGAGGCGCGCAGGCCGAGTGGGGTCAGCCTGCAGCGGTTGTGGTTAAGGAGCGCAAGCAGAAAGGCGCTGCCGGCACCCGAGGCGATGAGGAGCGCAGCCGCCGGATGGCTTGCCCGGAGTGTTGCGCTCAAGGCAATTCCAGCAAGCGTGAGGATAGATCCGGCGTGCGAAATGTGGGATGCGGGTGCACCTGCCTCCCATCGGCCAATGGCGTGGTAGTTGAGCCAGGCGAGCAGCATGAAGAAGACTGCGATGAATGCAAGAGGCCAGAGCGGAGCGGTCAGCAGAGCAGCGCGAGGCCACACCGGCAGCATGCACCCGCAGGTGAAGATTGCCGCGACGAGGATTTCGTTGCCGATCTGATTGAAGGGAAGGCGATCGAGGATCTTTCCCGGGGTCGGAAGCCAGCCCAGTCGAGAGTCGGGGTTGCGGCGCGCATGCACCCCGGAGAAATAGGCGATGGTTGCGAGGCCGAGGGCCGCGCCGCGCTCGCGCGCTGGCACGGGAACAAAGACTAGAACGATGGCAAGGGCGGCGGAGGCCGACGCAACTGCGAGCGAGGCGAGCAGCCGGCGGTGACGCCAGTGAAAGCGATGGCGATGGCGCAGGCGGCTGGGCTGCATGCTGGCGAGTGCCGAGCGCGCGTCAAGCAGGCGATCCACGATGTAAACGGTCCAGGTGACAAGGCCGACGAGCACGGGAGCCCAGAGCGGAAGATGCACGCCCGCGGCGCAGGCAACGCTGAGCGTCCAGAGAACGGCTACGGTTGGCGCGTCGAGCGAGGCCATGTGCCAGAGGGAAAGCGGAAGCAGCGCGTCGAGAGTGCGCGAGGCAGTTCGGCCGTCCGCGATGGGCTCGGCAATCGAGCGCAGAATAGGGCGCAGGGTGGGAAGGGTCCGCAGCACTTTTTTGATTGTATGAGATTGGTAGATCAGCGGTGTTCGAAGATCCGAGACGCGCTTTGCGATCTAGCGGGCCACCGAATCGGGCCTGGAGTAAGATTGGGACAGTTATGGCGCCGGAAAGGGGAAGGGAATATGGCGACGACAGCTCAGATTTCAATCGATACCTATTTGACCACTTCCTATCGACCGGACGTCGACTATGTCGACGGTGTGCTGGAGGACCGGAACGTGGGCGAATACGATCACAACGTCGTTCAGATGGCGATTTTGTTTTGGTTCCATCAGCATGGCAGAGAGTGGAGGATTCGAGCGATCCAGGAACAGAGAACCAGGGTTGCTTCCACGAAGGTGCGCATTCCGGATGTGTGCGTCTTTTCTCGCGAAGCGCCCATCGAGCAGGTCTTTGCCAGGCCTCAGTTGATCGCCATCGAGGTCCTGTCGCCGGAAGACCGCCGCTCCCGCATTGAGGCGAGGATGAACAACCTCCGCGAGTTCGGTGTTCCGAATCTCTGGGTTGTGGACCCGGCTACTCGCAGCGGATGGGATTTGAGCGACGGGAACTGGGTGAGCAAAGAGCGGTTCGAAGTGGCTAACTCGCCGATCTATCTTTCGCTTCCGGAGCTGTTCGCGAAAATCGATGAAGACAACGCCGATTAAGTTGGCAAAATGGGCCTGCGAGGTTTTAGCCGGCGGCGGTGGCTTTCTTCGCAGCCGTCCGTGACCTGACCTTGACCGTTGCATGCGGGGTCGCGCCATTCTTGGTGGCAACGGCCTCGGCGGTTGGAACCGGAACCGCGTCGAGTTTTATAGCAGGGCCGGGAATCGCGTCAATGTCGACCTTCCCTTCGGCCAACTGGATCAAAAAGTCCTGACAGGAAAAGGGCGGCACATCCTTGAGGACTTTGCTGGCGCGGACGTAAGTGCCGTCCGGCTGCTGCAGGCGGGCCTTGATCGTGTCGGCCATTAGCGCGGGCAAAATCTCAGTATGAATGCGGTCGAGCGCCGCGGGATCTCTCACTGGGAAGACCACTTCGCAGCGCTCGAAGAGGTTGCGCGGCATCCAGTCGGCCGAACCGAGATAGATTTCGCTTTTGCCACCGTTAGCAAAATGGTAGATGCGCGAATGCTCCAGAAAACGCCCGACAATGGACCGCACGCGGATGTTGTCAGACAATCCTTTGACGCCGGGGCGCAGGATGGAGAGGCCGCGCACAATGAGGTCGATCTGCACGCCGGCTTGTGAAGCCGCGTAGAGGGATTCAATGACCGAGGGCTCAAGCAGCGCATTCATCTTGGCGATGATGTGCGCCGGGCGTCCGGCCTGCGCGTGCTCCTGTTCGCGGCGGATGAGGCCTAGGAAGCTTTCCGCCATGGTGAGTGGCGCGACGAGCAGCGGCAAGTAGTCGTTGATTTCGGCGTGAGCCGTGAGGTAGTTGAAGACCATGTGGACCTTCTCAGTGATCTGCGGGTCCGCGGTCAAAAGACTGAGGTCGGTGTAAAACCGGGCGGTGACGGGGTTGTAGTTGCCGGTGCCGAGGTGGCAGTAGCGGCGGGTTACGCCGTCTTCGTCGCGCCGCACCAGCAAGGCCAGCTTGCAGTGGGTCTTCAGTCCAACAACGCCGTGGAAGACCTGCACGCCGGCGTCTTCCATGGCGCGGGCCCAGCGAATGTTCGAGGCTTCATCGAAGCGCGCCATCAGTTCGACCACAAGCACCGCTTCCTTGCTGCCGCCTGCTTCGGTGAACGCCTTGAACATGGGCGAGTCGTTGCTGGTGCGGTAGAGCGTCTGCTTGATAGTGAGCACTGCGGGGTCTTTAGCGCCCAGCTCGATGAATTCGACAACAGGATCGTAGGAGTCGTAGGGATGATGGAGCAGAATGTCGCGCTGGCGAAGCTCGTCAAAGATGGTGGCGGACTTGCGACTGATGTGCAGCGGCTTAGGCGCAAAAGGGATGAACTTGAGGTCGGGCCGACCCACATCGCTTGAAAGGAACATGAGCCGCGACAGGTTCACGGGTCCATCGCCGCGAAAGACCTGGTCTGGATCGAGCTCGAAGTTAACACGCAGCCGCTCGACGATCTCAGCATCCGCGACGGCCTCAATCTCCAGGCGCACTGCGTCGCCCTTGCGGCGGTTGTGCAACTCAAAGCGGATTGTTTCCAGCAGCGACCGCGCCTCTTCTTCTTCAAAGTAGAGGTTTGAGTTGCGCGTCACGCGGAAGGCAGCGTGTGCGAGCACCGCGTATCCGCGATACATGCCGGCGAGATTCTGCGCGATCAGGTCTTGCAGCAGAAGGTAGTCGAAGCCGCCGTCGGGCGAGGGCAGGCGGACAAAACGAGGCAGCGCGCGCGGAACGGTGACAACGCCCAGCACCTGGGGTCCGGAGCTGCGCCTCTTTGCCCTGAGAAGGAGCGCGAGGCAAAGAGCTTTGTTAAGAACTCGTGGAAACGGGTGGGCCGGATCAATCGAGACGGGCGTCAGCAGAGGGTCGACGTCGCGCTGAAAGTAGTTCTGGGCAAAAGCGCGCTGGTCTTCAGAGAGTTCCGTCCACTCCAGCAGGCGGATGCGGTTCTTGCGCAGCTCGGGGATCAGTTGCTGGTTCCAGCAGCGATACTGGGCAGCGACAAAGCTGTGAATCTCGGCCGTGAGCGCCGCAAGGGACTCGTCCGGTCGCAAACCGTCAAAGCCTTTCTCCTCGTAGCCGTCTTCGATGCGTTGCATCAGGCCGGCCTGGCGGATTTCGACGTATTCATCCAGATTCGACGCGGTGATAGCCAGAAACTTGACCCGCTCGAGCAGCGGGTTGGTCGGGTCTTCGGCCTCTTCAAGCACACGCCTGTTGAACTGCATCCAGGAGTAGTCCCGGCCGTTGAATAGTTTCTGTTTAAGGGAAGTTCTAGCCATGCGCTTCGGTCCAGGGCACCGTGTTGGAAGTCTACAGGCTTTGGGGCGGTAGCTGCATCGCCTGAGAATTACGGTCAGATGAAAAATACTTGACAGCCAATCTATTACGTCATACGGTATATTACGTGAAAAGTAATAGTTATCTCAGCCCGCCTCTACTCGTCCTTTCAAGCCTTGCGGACGGCGATAAGCACGGCTACGCCATGATGGAAGACATTGAGCAATTCGCAGGAGTCCGGCTCGGCGCGGGAACCCTCTACGGTGCTATCACGCGCCTGGAGCAGCGCGGCTGGATTCGCCCAGTTGACTCTCTGGTCCGCCGCCAGCCTTATACGATCACCGGCGCGGGCCGCGAGTATTTACGCGACCAACTAGGCGAGCTTGAGCGCCTTGTTCGCACCGGCCAGCGGAGGCTCAAACATACATGAAATCCATTGTGAGGATTCTTGCGCGGCTTTATCCGGCAAGCTGGCGGGCGCGCTACATGCATCGAATTGCTTTGCTTCTAACTCTGGTTTGTTGCTGCCATGCAGGTCTCGGGCAATCGGCGCCAGGGCGCTCGCCACCTCAAACTCAAGACGCGGCCCCCGCTATTCCCGAACTAGAGGTTGTAGCGATTCGACCCATTAAGGATGGGTTGGCAATGAGGACCTTCAATATTCTGGAAAACGGTGTTTCGTTTCGAGGAATCTCAACAAAGGATCTCCTTCAAAGAGGATTTGGAGTTGAACAGGACCGCATTATTGGGATTCCGGGATGGGCAGATTCGGATCGATACGACTTCCAGGCGAGAGTTGATGATGCGTCCAAGTTGAAGTGGAGAATGCTGTCGAGGACACAGCAGATGTCGGCTCTGCTCCCGATCCTCAGAAATAGGTTCAGTCTCAAATTCCACCACGAAACCAGAACACTTCCTGTGTGGGCACTTGTTGTCGGCAAGGGCGGACCAAAGCTTCATGCGGCGAGGCCCGGCGACACCTATGAAAATGGATTAAAAGGGCCGGATGGCCCAATGGGCCCAAGGGCGTTCAGGATGTCGGAGCAAGGTGAACTGACAGCGCAAGCAACTTCTATTCCGGAATTTATCTGGTTTCTCGGGAGGCAAATCCCAGGTGCTACGCCCCCCGATGGGGCAACAATCGCTGATAAGACAGGGCTGACTGGCAGGTATGACATTACCCTTCGGTTCGCCCCGGAGAACTACGTCTCCCCGATGAAACCGGACAGCGGAACAGTCAACCCTTCAGGCCCGTCGATCTTCACGGCTCTTCAAGAACAGCTTGGACTGAAGCTGGAAACGCAAAAAGTTCCCACTGACGTGATCGTGATCGACCATATCGACCGGCCCTCAGAGAATTAGAACGGCGGAGGCTCAAACACACATGAAATCGATTGTGAGGATACTTGCGCGGCTTTACCCGGCAAGCTGGCGGGCGCAGTACGGCGCAGAGTTTGATGCCCTGCTTGAGGATGTAACGCCGTCGGCACGCCAAGCGCTGGACGTCTTTCTGGGAGCGATGAGCATGCAGATGACGACCTGGAACTTCGGCAGGATTTTAATTGTCGGCGGAGTCGCTGGTTTGGCATTGGCCTCCATCGGCGCCTTTCTCAGGCCTGCCCAATATGTCTCTTCTACAAACGTTGAGATCTATGGAAGCGACAATGCAGCGCTGTCGTTGACGGACAATCTTTTTAAGAGCGCATTAAGCCACGAGTCGCTGGCTGCCGTCATCCAGGAGCACAACCTCTATCCACGCGAGCGGGGCGATGAGTCACCGGACGAATTGGTGACCAGGATGGAAAAGGCTATTGCACTTCAATCCGCCATCGTGAATCCCTCTAATGCTCCCGGGATGCGAAACCTCACCATCGACTTCAAGTACTCCGACCCGAAGGTAGCCCAGGAGGTCGATGGGGACCTAGTGAGCAAGTTTGTGTCTCACAACCTGACGATGCGAGAGGTCAATCCTGGCGGCCCACCCAGACAATTTCATGTTGCTGAGGCTCCGAGTCTTCCACTCAAGCCTTCCGGGCCTGGCCAATTTGACTCTTCAACAAAAGTTGAAATGTACGGAAGCGACAATGCCGCGCAGTCAGCGATCGAAGACCTTTCCAAGATCATTTTGAGCCGCGAATCGCTCGCATCCATCATCGAGCGGCACAACTTGTATCCACGCGAGCGGGACAGTGAGTCACCAGAAGAATTGGTGACTTCGATGAGCAAGGATATTACGATTCAATCCGTGAGGGCGAACCCGCCGGTGCGGAACGTCACGCTCGATTTCAAGTATTTCGACCCAAAAATTGCCCAGGAGGTCAATGCAGACTTGATACAAAAGGTCATGGAGGGCAGCTTTAAGATGGCAATAGCCACCAAGGGCGGCTCACACTTGATGGCTGTACTCCCTGACCGTCCAAGTCTTCCAGTTGAGCCTTCCGGTCCGGGCTGGGCGATGAACACTGCGGCCGGCACGATGGCCGGAGCGCTTCTTGGCCTCGTGCTTGCATCGTTGATCTGGTTTGGGCGGAAAAGAAGGGCCGGCGCGCATTAATCTGTGCGCGGTCCAGACTCAGGTCAAGTTGACTCCCCGGCGCGATGGGTTGAGGATAAAAGCTCAGACAGCGCGCTTGAAGACCCCATTTGAGGAGTCGAACTTATGCCGCAGCAAAGTGCTTCCCCGCAGAACAGCCTGATTCCCCCGCAATCAGTCCCCCAAGGCGCCCAGCAGTTCACCGACCGTGTGCAGGGGCTTCTTGACGGCCAGCAGAAAGACAACGCGGCCGTCGCCAAGGCCTTCGAGGGCATGGACGCCCCCGTATTCGAGCAAATGATCGACATGATCGCCGCCGGACTCTACACGATGGCGTCGATGCTGGTGGGCGAAGGAGAAGAGAGCGTGCGGCTGGTGGAAACGGCGATCGCCAACGCCGATGTGGCTGCTTGCTCCAATGCGACGGTGGCGCGCCAAAGCTCGCGGCGCGCGTTGTGCGCGGCGGCGCTGGAACTGCTGGCCCACCGCGATGCCAGGAGCTTGCAGGCTCCCGAGGGCCTGGAACACGTAGCCACATGCATCGAGGACGACGACTTGGATTCGGCCGGCGTTTCCCGCGATGAGCTGGAAGGGATGATGGCGGGGCCGGACCGCGGGCGTCTGCGGACGTGGCTGACCAGCCTGCCAGCGGCCATGCGGACTATCTTTGTGCTGCGAGCGGTGGCAGGGTTCACGACATCCGAGACCGCCGAGATGCTGGCCGCACAGGGCGGGCCTTCGGCTGCGGGCTGGACTCCGGAAGCGGTGCGCGAACTATTCAGGCAGGGGCTTTGCTCGCTGGCTTCGCAGATGATCCAGGCCACGTCGCGGGCCTGAGTCCGTTTCCCGTTTGAGTTCCGGTTTCCCGGCCAAAAATTGGGCCCAAAACGCCCGACTCCCATCGTCTCGGTCACAGGTTTTCCTATGCCGGTTCGGTACAATCCATTTAGAACCCTTCTGGCTGGTTTCCGCATCCATTAAGAGCGAACAATCTTAAGCAGAAACGCCTGGCGAGAGGAAAAACCGGGCGACTTTGTGCCGCTGTGAGTTGAATGACCTTGATCTCACCTGAATTTCCAATAGATTTCGCACCTCGCACCGCAAACGCGGCGCGGGTGGCTCCGCGTCTTTCTGAAAGGCTTGCGGCGCTGATCGCTTTTGTGGTCTGTTCGGTCGCACCGGGCGCAATGGCTCAACAGGCACTCGGTCTTCAGCCGCCACAGGCCACCGGGCCCACTGCGCAGAGCTTCCAGGGTAGTGTTGTGAGCGGCGAAGCGACTGCCGGCGTGCTTGACCTGTCGCTCGACGACGCCATCCAGCGCGGTCTGAAGCACAACCTGGGCGTGATTCTAAGCGGGACAGAGACGGCCTCGGCACGGGGCGCGCGCATGAGCCAGCTGCAGAATCTCTTGCCCGAGATTGACGCCAGCGGGAAAGAGACCGTGATGCAGGTGGATCTGCCTGCCGAGGGTCTTCGGTTCCCCAATTTCCCCAAGGTGATTGGGCCATTCGGCTACACGGATGTGAGAGCGACGCTGGCGTGGTCGCTTGTGGATATTGCTTCTCTGCGTAGCTACCTGGCAGCGCGGCACAACTTTAACGCGACGCAGCTCTCAGCGGACGACGCACGTGACATGGTAGTGCTCACGGTTGGCAATGCATATTTGCTGGTGCTGGCCGATGAGACGCAGGTAGAGAGCGTCGATGCGCAGGTCGCCACGGCCAAAGTCTCGCTCGACCAGGCGGTAGACAATCACAAGGCTGGCACCGCGCCGCTGCTCGACGAACTGCGCGCGCGGGTGGACTCGCAAAGTCTAGATCAGCAGTTGATCGTGGCGAAGAACTCGCTCGAAAAAGACAAACTTGCGCTGGCCCGGACCATCGGCCTGCCGCTGGCGCAGAAGTTCAACTTGACTGACAAGGCGCCTTACGCGGCGTTTGACGAGCTGGATGTGGACGCGACCATCAAACAGGCCCATGCCAACCGCAAGGATCTGGCCGCGATGGTGGAGATGACCAAGGCCGCCGAGGAAACGCGCAAGCAGGCGACGGCCAACCGCTTGCCCAAGGTCGTATTCAACGGAGATTACGGCGACATTGGACCGACGCTTGGCCATTCGCATGGAACCGGGGACGCAAGCGGAACGCTCACTGTGCCGGTGTTTGCGGAGTTTGCACTGCGCGGCGTAGCCCAACAAGCACAGGCTCAGCTCGACCTACAGCGTGCAGAGTTGAGCGACAAGAACGCGCAGGTCGACGCCGATGTGCGCGATGCGCTGCTCGACATCGCCTCATCGCAGAAGCAGGTGGAAGTGGCGCGCTCAACGGTCGACCTGTCCAACGAGGCATTGAAAGAATCACAGGAGCGGTATGCCAACGGTGTGAGCGACAACCTTGCGGTGAGCCAGGCCGAGCAGTCTGTTGCGCAGGCAAACAGCCAGTATGTGACGAGTCTCTATCGGCACAACGTGGCCAAGCTGAGCCTGGCGCGGGCCCTGGGAGCGGGGCAAAGCTACAAAGATTATTTGGGAGGAAAGTAACAGTGGCGGATTCGACAGAAACACCGACGCAAACAGTGCAGGCGGCCGAGCCGGAAGCCCCACCGCAAAAGAGCCGCAGAGGCATCATTGTGGTTGTGGTGCTCGTGGTGATCGCGGTCGCGGTTGGGCTGTGGTGGCGCTCCACGTTGACCGAGGACACCGACGATGCGCAGGTGAATGGCCACCTGATCCAGGTGAGTTCGCGCATCAACGGGCATGTGCTCAAGGTGGATGTGGAAGAGAACCAGTTGGTGAGCAAGGGCGACGTTATCGCCGAGCTTGACCCGCGCGATTTTCAGATTGCAGTGGAGAATGCCCAGGCTGCCCTGGCAAACGCGCAAGCCAACGCCGCGGCCGCCAATGTAAATGTGCCGATAACCAGCATCAATGCGGGAAGCACACTTCGTTCGGCGGACGCCGACGTGAGCGGTGCGAACTCCGGCGTGGGTCAGGCTGAGCAGCAACTCGAGGCGGCACACGCGAAGGTAACCGAAGCGCTGGCCAACCTGACCAAGGCCGAGGCAGATCTTGTGCGCTATAAGCCGCTCGTGGAGAAGGACGTAATCAGCAAGCAGCAGTTCGACGCGGCAGTGGCGGCACGGGATGGTGCGAAGGCATCCCTTGCCAATGCGCAGGCCAGCGAGCGGGCTGCCAACGACGGCGTGCGGGTGGCTCAGGATCGCGAGCAGCAAGCGCAGGCACAGCAGAAGTCTGCCCAGACCGGTCCCCAGCAGGTAGCCGTGCAGGCTGCCCGGGCCAAAGCGGCAATGGCCCAGGTGGAGGAGGCCAGGGCGCAGCTCGACCAGGCTAACCTGAACCTGAGCTACACCAAGATTGTGGCTCCAGCGGCCGGCATCATCACGCGCAAAAGCGTTGAGATCGACCAGAACCTGGCAACCGGCCAGAACATCCTGACCTTGGTTTCGCTTGAAGATCTGTGGGTGACAGCGAACTTCAAGGAGACTCAGCTGAAGCACATGTCCGCAGGCCAGGAGACCGAGATCGAAGTGGACGCGACCGGCAAAACCTACCACGGCAAGGTGACGCAGATTGGCGGCGCGACTGGTTCGGTGCTGTCGCTGTTCCCTCCTGAGAACGCGACCGGCAACTACGTGAAGGTGGTGCAGAGGGTTCCGGTGCGCATCGACTTCACCGATCTGAAGGACGAGGACCTGCAACATGCATTGCGGCCGGGGCTTTCGGTTGAGCCGAAGGTGCGGGTGAAGTAGGAAGACAGTGGTCAGTTGTCAGTGATCAGTTGTCAGTGTTTCGCCCCTGGCCCTGCATTGGGCTGGGGGCGTTTGCTTTTACGCGCTACTTGCCAGCCGGCTGGTCGAGGGGAAAGAACTCCACATCGCGGACGCGGGCCGGGGCTGAACCGGGCGGAGTGGGCGAGGCGTAGAAGGCCAGACCGCGGCTCGTAGCGGCGGGAAAGATGAGGCTGGTGAAGACAGTCTCGCCATCCTCGGCGAATACCTCGATGGAGTTGTGGTCGACGACGATCTCGAGGGGAATCTGCACGGCTTGCGGATGCCTGAGCGGCACCGAGACGCGGCCCGTGAAATTGGGCCCAAAGTTGGTTTGGCCCGAGTGGGAGCGATCGACGAAGATTCTGCCGGTCGTGAGGTCGATGCCGACCACAGTCTCTTCGCTCGCGGGTGCGTTGGCGTCGGTCGTACTGCGGCGAAGGCGAATGCCGCACTCAGCAGCGTCGCCCGGCTCAAGCATCAGCCGCAGCAGATACACACTACCCCCGAGCTTCGCGGCTGTCAGATGCGCGTTGGCCTCGTCCACGGGGAGAAATGGCGCGTTGCCGAACCAGGCTGTGTCTGCCTTGTGCGCGGGAACCTGCAACACCGGATGCTGGATGAGTGTGAGCGGCTCCTGCGAGTAAGTGAGTCGCGGATAAGCAGGCGCCTGGCGCAGGGAGATGCTGCGCACGATAGACATCTCTCCACGACCCGGCAGAGAAGGCAACTGGGCGGCATACTGCCAGTTGCTCATCCAGCCGAGCCAGAGCCGATCCTGATCCGGCGTAGTGTTCGAGAACGTCGTGGAGGCGTAGAAGTCTTTGCCGCGATCGGCCCAATGCGGGCCGGAACCGGGATGATCCTCAGTGAAGCGGAATCCATCGAACTGGCCAACGAAGTATTGGTCGGCAGAACCCCCAGCCGGGCCGCCGGGATTGATGTTCACATTCAGCACCCAGCGGCTTCCGTCCGCCTTTTGAAGGCGCTTGCCCTTGGCATCGCGCACCGGAAGCTCAAAGAGGTCGGGGCACTCCCACACGCCGCTGACTGCGCCCGCCGGACCGAACTCGCTGGCCTGTTCCCATTTTTTCAAGTCTTTTGATCGGTAGATGCGCACTTTGTGCTCGGCGGGCAGTGCCACCACCATCACCCAACTCGCGCTGGGCGCGTGCCAAAAGACCTTGGGGTCGCGAAAGTCCTTCAGGCCGAGGTCGACCACTGGATTGCCCGAAAACTTTGCCCAGGTTGCGCCGCCGTCGCGGCTCACGGCGAGATTTTGATTCTGCCGGTCGGCGGATGCCCCGGTATAGATCGCAATAAGGCAGTTGGGAGTCTTTTGGGAGGCGTCGGCGCAGAGACCACTGGTGTTGTCGCGATCCTCGACTGTTGAACCGCTGAAGATCATCACGCCGTTCTCCTCGGGCAAAGCGACGGGCAACTGCTTCCAACGGGTGAGGTCGGTGGAGACTGCGTGACCCCAGCTCATATGGTCCGATTGGTCGCCGAACGGGTTGTATTGGAAGAAAAGGTGGTATTGGCCATCGAGAAAGATGGGCCCGTTCGGGTCGTCGATCCAATTGGGAGACGCGTTGAAGTGGATGGCCGGCTGCCACGGCGACGCGGCGGTCTCGGTGTGCCGTGTAGGGGCCTGTTGCGCGGACACGTGCAGGACGGGCGCCAGCGCGAAGATGACCGGCGCCATCCCGGCGAGAAGCGCGCTCAGGGTTTTGCGAAGAGATCTCCTGGTTGCGCCGAGAGAATGATTCCAATCCATGAATTGATTCTACTGAGCCGTTTCAATCGCGTGAACAGGGGGCAATTCTTCAGCGCAATAGTGCATCGATCAATTTCGCGCTGCGGGACCAAACCAGATCCTCACCGTGTTGTCTGCGCTGCCCGAGGCCAGGTTTGTTCCATTCTGGTTGAAGGCTAACGAAAGGACAGGTGCCGAGTGACCCTCGAGCGTCTTGAAGGCCTCGGTGGAAGAGCTCGAGACGTCCCACACGTCCCACAGCTTGATGGTCGTGTCGGCGCTGCCAGAAGCCAGCGTGTGCCCATCGGGCGTGTAAGCGATCGCCCGCACCGCATCGGTGTGGCCACGCAGTGTGCGCGTTAGCTTGCCCTCGGCGACGTTCCACAGGTTGATGGTCATATCATCGCTGCCGGAGGCAAGAATGCGCCCGTCGGGCGAGAATGCAACGGAATTGACCGGCCGCGTATGGCCTGACATCGAGGACACGACAGTGCCGGTGTCAGCATTCCAGAGCTTTACAATGTTATCCGCACCGCCCGAGGCAATCGTGCGTCCATCAGGCGACCAGGCAATGGCATTCACGTCGGCTGTGTTACCCGTAAGGATCCGGAGAATCTTGTCTCCCCCGTTATTCCAGATGCGAATGGTGCGGTCACGGCCCGCAGAGGCGAGGAGACGTCCGTCGGGGCTAAAGGCGACGGCGAGCACCTGGTCTGTATGGCCGCTCAATGTTGCCAGCACCTGGCCGGAAGCTGGGTCCCACAGCTTCACGCTCTTGTCCCAGTCGGCGCTGGCCATGTAGGGGCCGTTGGGCGGAAAGGCGACGGCCAATACATTGTCTTGCAGAGTGGTTGTGGCCTTGAGCGTGTTCATGTCCCAAAGTTGAATTGTGTTGTCGCGACTCGCCGTGGCCAGCACGAGTCCGCTCGGATTGAACGCGACGGACACGATGGGCGCGGTCTGCGATTGAAGTGTGGCAAACTTTGCCTTCGGCTTGTAGAAGTGCTGCACTGCGAAGGCGCCAACGACCACAACCAACAGGGCAGAGACAAGAATCCACACCGGTACGTTCTTTGACTTTTTCGCTGCGGGGTCGACCGCCGCGCCGGGTCGTGTGACGACTGCGCCTCCGCTCGTACGAATGGAGTTGGTCCGAATCGAGGTCGTGTGCTCTCCGATTCGGGTGGATTGCTCGGCGGGCCTGACCGATTTGGTCATTACCGATGTCAATGAGGGCGGAATCCCGGACTTCGTTGCACCGGCAACGATGTGGACCGTAGGCGTCTCTGCTTCGGAAGGGCGGGCGGGAGCTTGACTGGGCCTGGGGGCGAGTCCGGGTTCGTGGAGCGTGCGGGATGTCGGCGGTGGGGCAGGTGTGCCGGCTTGAGCCGGGCGCGAGAATGTTTCCACTGGCCGCGCTGGGCTGGACGAGGAGGTTGCGTTAGGGAGCGAATTGACGGCTTCGAGACGGCTGACTTGCGCCGACGGACCGGCCTGACGATGCTCGGTTGCAGTCGGAGTAATGGGCAGCGCCGCGGGCCGCTTGGGTGTGAAGATCGCGGTCGGCGCATACGGGTCGGGCGCACGCACCGGAATCGACGGGTCGTAGTCGATTCGCGTCATCAACGCCAGGAAGTCCGCGACATTGGCGGGTCGCGCGTTTCGATCCTTGGCGAGGAGGAGCAGCACAAACTCGTCAAGTCCCCTCCACTTCACTAAATCCGGCCTCAGCGAACTCGGCGCGATCGGAGGCGCGTTCAAGTGTTTCTGCGCCCAGCCGTGGTAATTCTCGGCTTCAAAAACCGTTTGCCCGGTCAGCATCTCGAAGAGCACGCCGCCTAAAGCATAAAGATCTGCTCGGCCATCGAGATCGGCGGCTCTCATGCCCATCCATTGCTCAGGCGCGGCGTAGGCCATGGTCAGCAAAGTGCTTCCGGTCTGCGTGTGCTGGCTGCTTTCGCGCGTGGCCACGATGCCGAAGTCTGCAATCTTCGGAACCAAATACTCCCGGTCGCGCGCCATCAGAATGTTCTCCGGCTTGATGTCTCGATGAACCATTCCCTTGGCATGCGCCGCGCCCAGGCCTTCGGCGATGCCGTGGGTGATGTTCAGGGCCAGCGCCACATCGAAGGGTTTGGGAGCAGTTTTCAAAAAGTCGCGCAGGTTGGGTCCGTCGACATACTCCATCGAGAAAAAGAGCGCTCCGTCTTCGGCTCGCTCGGGATCGCCGCAATCGACGACATTGCGGTTGCGCACCTGGCGCAGCGTCCGCACCTCGCGCAGGAAGCGGCTGGTGAAGTTCTCGTCTTCGCTCAACTCCGGTGAGAGAAACTTCAGCGCACGGGGCTCGTCCATGAGCGTGTGTTGCGCCAGATACACAGCGCCCATGCCGCCTTTACCCAGCTTTCTGACAATGCGGTAAGTGCCGCGGATGAGCATGCCCGGACGCAGGTCGCGAATCTCGCTCAACAGCCCGCCATGGGTGGGGCAGGTGTCGTGGCTGTCGTGATAGCCGGTTTCGCACTGTGGGCAAATCTTCATGTGGGGCGCCGAGCTTCAGACTCAGGATGAATGGTTTCGGACGATTGGGGGCACCAGCATTGTGCCAGCCACGCTTATGCGCGTGCAACCAGACTTGCAAGAAGAAGATATGTTCGGATCGGAGGAAGATGAGTTCGGTTAGACTGGTTCGAGCACTCACATGAAAGACTCACTGCACGTATCGAAAGAGAATTACCTCAAGGCGATTCTCGAAGCCGAGGCCGAGGGCCACCAGGTGATCCCGGCGATGCTGGCGCACTGGCTGGAGGTGTCGGCCCCCGCGGTCACCATGGCGCTGAAGCGGCTCAAGCGCGACGGATTGGTCGAGGTCGGCGCGGATGGAATCGTCCGGCTCACTGCGGCGGGCCGCGAGACAGCCTACCGCACGGCGCTCCGTCATCACCTGATCGAGCGGATGCTGAGCGAAGTCTTCGGGATGGAGTGGTACGAGATTCACGAGGAAGCCGAGCGGCTGGAGCACGCCGTGTCACCCGCCTTCGAAGCCAAGCTGCGTGAGAAACTCGGCGAAGGCGGTGCCTGTCCGCATGGCAATGCGGTGCTGCCAAGAAATCCCGGAGAGCGCAAAAAAGGCGGTGAGGTTCCACTGTCTGAGGCGGCTGCGGGCAGAAACTACCTTGTTACGAGCCTGCAAGAGCGGGACCCGAAGCTACTTCTTTTCCTGCACGATGCCGGGATCGGTCCCGGGCAGCGGTTGCGTGTTCTGAGCCAGAACTACGATCAAACGGTTTCGATTGAGCTGCTTAGCGTCGGTTCTGTGCCGAGTTCGATCTTGGGCAGGCTGGCAGCGGAGGCAGTTTGGCTGCGGCCGACATGAATGTGTAATTAAATATAAGAAAATATATTAACCATGATTAAGTTGCTGTGGCATACTCAAGTTGAGGGCCCCCACCGGGCATCGTCCGGCGGCCTTTTCTCCCCGACTCGTCTATGTCCACAGAAGCTCTTCACCGACTCCCAATTCCCGAGCCGTCGCTACCCGAGGTCCACTCGAGTGTTGGCATTTCGGGCTCGCGTGTGCCTTGGCGTCGGCTGCTCGG
>Ga0182015_10003430_pt1 | contig 17824 bp, 12 predicted proteins | sample 712P3MmetaG_FD_120478 | JGI IMG/M metagenome (GOLD analysis project Ga0182015, IMG submission 120478) | Permafrost microbial communities from Stordalen Mire, Sweden - 712P3M metaG | ecosystem: Environmental > Terrestrial > Soil > Wetlands > Permafrost | place: Sweden: Stordalen | collected...
GATGCCGGGGGACAACATCAAGATCGTGGTGGAGTTGATCGCCCCGATCGCGATGGAGCAGGGGCTGCGCTTCGCCATTCGCGAGGGCGGCAAGACCGTCGGCGCCGGCGTGGTCTCCAAGGTCATAGCGTAAAGGCCAAGGTAAACAGAAGGGCAGTAGCTCAATTGGCAGAGCGGCGGTCTCCAAAACCGCAGGTTGGGGGTTCGATTCCCTCCTGCCCTGCCACCTGAGCAGGTCCTTAAGGTCTAACGGCAATGGCTGAAGTGCAAACCTCGGAAGGGGCGTCCGCGAAAGACACGGCGCTCATGGCGCTGTCGATTCTCGTCTTATTGGCGGGAATCGTGGCGTTCTATTGGTACGACGAAGACGCCTTGGCGCTTCGCCTGGGGATGGTCGGCGGCGGAGTGGTGGTCGCCGCGGGGCTCCTCTGGATCAGCTGGTATGGCCGCGAGTTTCGCCAGTTCGCGCAAGCCGCGCGGGTGGAGCTGCGCAAGGTGGTCTGGCCGACCCGTGAGGACACGGTCAGGACGACCATCATGGTGATCGTTTTCGCCATCATCATGGGCGTGTTTTTTTGGGTGCTCGACATGATTTTGACCTGGCTGATCCGGTGGCTGACCGGCCAGCCGCCCGCCTGAGGAACTCGGAGAGTCTATGTCTCTGCGATGGTATGTAGTTCACGCCTACTCGAATTTCGAGCACAAGGTGTCCGAGTCGCTCAAGGAGCGCGTCAAGCGCGCGGGCCTGGAGAGCAAGTTCGGCGAGATTCTCGTGCCCACGGAGGAAGTGGTCGAAATGCGCGACGGCCAGAAGCGCAAGTCCGATCGCAAGTTCTTTCCCGGCTACGTGCTGGTACAGATGGAGATGGACGAGGACACCTGGCATCTGGTGAAAGAAGTTCCCAAGGTCCTGGGCTTCATCGGCGGTACCAGCGACAAGCCGGCCGCGATCACCGACAAGGAGGCCATGTCGATCCTGCGCCGGGTGGAAGAGGGCGTCGACAAGCCGAAACCGAAGGTGCTGTTCGAGCCCGGCGAGGTGGTGCGCGTGACCGATGGTCCTTTCAACGACTTCAACGGCGTGGTCGAGTCGGTGAACTACGAAAAGAACCGGCTTCAGGTGGCCGTGCAGATTCTGGGCCGCTCGACGCCCGTGGAGCTGGACTTCTCGCAGGTCGAGAAGGGTTGAGTGATTTCTGGCGCGTAAGCGCCCAACAGGGGAGCCGCTCGAGAAGCGGCGCTTGCACCCACAGGAGTTGATCGATGGCGAAGAAAGTTACGGGCTACATCAAGCTGCAGATCCCTGCAGGCCAGGCCAACCCGAGCCCGCCGGTGGGTCCCGCGCTGGGCCAACAGGGTGTGAACATCATGGAGTTCTGCAAGGCGTTCAACGCGCAGACCCAGAGCTTGGAAAAGGGATTACCGACCCCAGTAGTGATCACGGTGTACAACGATCGCAGCTTCACGTTCATCATGAAGACGCCGCCGGCGTCCGTGCTGATCGCGAAGGCCCTCGGAATTTCGAAGGGCAGCGCCACGCCGAACACTTCCAAGGTGGGCAAGATCTCGCGCAAGCAGCTCGAGGACATCGCCAAATTGAAGACGCCGGATTTGACGGCAGCAGATCTCGAGGCTGCCGTGCGCACCATTGCGGGAAGCGCACGCAGCATGGGCGTCGACGTGGAGGGGGTGTGACATGGCAGCCATAGCGAAACGCACCAAGACCTGGAAGGAAAAGCTTCCGCCGGGCAAGACCTACGCCATCGACGAGGCGCTGAAGCTCGTGAAAGAGCTCGCCACCGCGAAGTTCAACGAGTCCGTCGACGTCGCCGTGAATCTCGGCGTGGACGCCACCAAGTCGGACCAGCAGGTTCGCGGTTCGACGGTGATGCCGCATGGTACCGGTAAGACGGTGCGCGTGGCGGTGTTCACCCAGGGCAAGAACGTCGATGCCGCCAAGGCGGCCGGCGCGGACATCGTCGGGTTCGAGGATCTGGCGGAGAAGGTGAAGGCCGGACAGATCGATTTCGATGTGGTCATCGCGAGCCCCGATGCCATGCGCATCGTGGGTCAGCTGGGGCAGATCTTGGGCCCCCGCGGCCTCATGCCGAACCCCAAAGTGGGCACGGTGACGCCGGATGTGGCCGGAGCGGTGAAGAACGCGAAGTCCGGCCAGGTGCGCTACCGCACCGACAAGGCGGGCATCGTACACGCGCAGATCGGCCGCGCGAATTTCGAGCCCACGGCGCTGAAGGAGAACCTGATGGCGCTGATGGCGGATCTGCAGAAGATCAAGCCGGCCACTTCGAAAGGTGTGTATCTCAAGCGGGTGACGCTGTCCTCGACCATGGGTCCCGGCGTTGCCGTCGATCAGACGAGCCTGGGACTTTTATAGGACGGAGTCGCTTCGACTCCGTTGATGTTGCGCGCAAGCGCATGAAAAGATGGAGGGTTGCGAGGGCCGGAAGGCTCGCGCACCCACCGTCGAAGACCGCAGGCGGGCCGGACTCCCATCGGAGCGAGGGCTCTTAATGCAACGCCTGCGCAGATGGTGGGACCCGAATCAGGATGGCCTGGTAACGGTCGCACTTAATTAAGGGTACGGCGGCGTACCCGCCCAAGGATGGGCAAGAGTGGGCGGGAGCGGCGGCGCTTTCGCCCGGTGTGACGCTTCTAACCGGGAGGACTTGATGGCACTCAAGTTGGAAGACAAGAAAGTCGTGGTGGCGGAGGTCAACGCGGTGGCTGCGAAAGCGCTGTCCGTGGTGGGCGCCGAGAACCGTGGCTTGACCGTGACGCAGATGACCGACCTGCGCGCCAAGGCGCGCAAGGAAGGCGTTTATCTGCGGATCGTCAAGAACACGCTCGCGCGCAGGGCCGTTGCCGGCACGTCTTTCGAGTGCATTACTCCGGCGCTGAAGGGACCCATTGTTCTCGCATTCTCCAATGACGACCCAGGCGCGGCGGCGCGCATCGTCAAGGCGTTTGCGAAGGACAACGACAAGCTGGTGACGACGCTGGTGTCGCTGGGCGGGCAGATGCTCAAGCCCCAGGACCTCGACCGCGTGGCTTCATTGCCCACGCGTGCGCAAGCGGTGTCGTTACTGCTGGGTGTTCTGCAGGCGCCGATTTCGAAGTTCGTTGGAACGCTGGCGGCTCCCAACTCCAAGTTGGTGAGAACGCTCGCTGCCGTCCTGGAAGCCAAAAAGGGCGCTGGGGCTGCGGCAACCAATTGAACGTGACATTTAACCTGATTCGGGTCGCAAGACCCTTTAGATTTTTTTCTGGAGACAACAATGGCTGTTACTAAAGACGAAATCCTCGATGCGATTTCCAAGATGTCCGTCATGGAAGTGGTCGAGCTGATTTCCGATATGGAGAAGAAGTTCAATGTCACGGCGGCTGCTCCCGTCGCGGCGGCGGCGGCCGGCGGCGCTGCCGCGGCAGCTCCGGCTGCCGAAGCGCAGACCGAGTTCACCGTGACCCTGACCGAGTTCGGCGCCAACAAGGTCGGCGTCATCAAGGTCATCCGCGAGATCACCGGGTTGGGCTTGAAGGAAGCGAAGGACCTGGTCGAAGGGGCTCCCTCGACCGTCAAGGAAGGCATTCCGAAGGCGGATGCCGAGACCATCAAGAAGAAGCTCGAGGACGCCGGCGCCAAGGCTGCTATCAAGTAGTGACCGCCGTCCATACGCGCAGCCCGACGGAGGCCGCCATGACGGCGTCAGCCGTCGGCTGCGCGTTCGATTTTGATTTGCATTTGGATTCCTTTGCCCGCGGAGCGGGCACTATCGGACGGGGTCGCCTCGACCCCGTTGATGTGGCGCGTAGCGCCTGGAGACATTAGATATGGCTTACTCGTTCACCGAAAAGAAGCGCATCCGTAAGAACTTTGGCAAGCGTCCGAGCATCCTCGGCACGCCGTACTTGCTCGCGATCCAATTGGACTCGTACCGCCGGTTCTTGCAAGCGGATACGCCGGAGACCAGTCGCGACGACGTCGGCTTGCATGCCGCCTTCGACAGCGTATTTCCGATCTCCAGCTATTCCGGAAACGCGACGCTCGAGTACGTGAGCTATCGCCTGGGTGAGCCGGTGTTCGACGTGAAGGAATGCCAGCTGCGCGGCCTCACTTACGCCGCGCCGCTTCGGGTGAAGGTGCGCCTCGTGGTGCTCGACAAGGAAGCGAGCGGCGCCAAGAAGCCCGTCAAGGACGTTCGCGAGCAGGAAGTGTACCTGGGCGAGCTGCCGCTGATGACCGAGAACGGCACGTTCATCATCAACGGCACCGAGCGCGTCATCGTCTCGCAACTGCACAGAAGCCCGGGCGTCTTCTTCGATCACGACCGCGGCAAGACCCATTCTTCGGGCAAGCTCCTGTTCTCCGCGCGCATCATTCCCTACCGCGGCTCGTGGCTGGACTTCGAGTTCGACCCGAAGGACTGCGTGTTCGCGCGCATCGACCGGCGCCGCAAGCTCCCGGTCACCATCATCCTGCGCGCGCTCGGCTATACCGAGGAGCAGATCCTCGACATGTTCTTCGAGAAGAACGTGTTCCATCTGTCGAAGAAGGAAATCACCTTCGAGATCATCCCGCAGCGCCTGCGCGGCGAGACGGCCTCGTTCGAGATTCGCGTCGGCAAGAAAGTGATCGTCGAGGAAGGCCGGCGCATCACGGCACGCCACGTGCGCGATCTCGAAGAGGCGGGCGTCAAGCAGCTGCCCGTGCCGATCGAATATTTGCAGGGCAAGGTGATGATGCACGACATCGTCAACACCGAAACCGGCGAAATCCTGGCGAAGGCCAACGAGGTCCTGACGGTCCCAACGGTGGGCAAACTGATCGAGAACGGCATCACCGAGATCCGGACGATCTTCGTCAACGATCTGGACCGCGGTCCCTACATCTCGGACACGCTGCGGATCGACCCGACCAAGACCCGTCTCGAGGCGCTGGTCGAGATCTACCGCATGATGCGTCCCGGCGAGCCGCCGACCAAGGATGCCGCGGAGAACCTGTTTCAGAACCTGTTCTTCAACTCGGAGCGCTACGACCTCTCGCCCGTGGGCCGGATGAAGTTCAACCGCCGCGTGGGCCGTGAGGAAATCACGGGCTCGGGCGTGCTGTCCAAGGAAGACATCATCGATGTCATGAAGACCTTGATCGACATCAGGAACGGCAACGGCCAGGTGGACGACATCGATCACCTGGGCAACCGCCGCGTTAGGAGCGTGGGCGAGATGGCGGAGAACGCCTTCCGCATCGGCCTGGTGCGTGTCGAGCGCGCCGTCAAGGAGCGCCTCACCATCGCCGAGAGCGAGCCGATCATGCCGCAGGAGATGATCAACGCGAAGCCGGTGGCGGCCGCGGTGAAGGAATTCTTCGGCTCCTCGCAGCTCTCGCAGTTCATGGACCAGAACAACCCGCTGTCCGAGGTGACTCATAAGCGCCGCGTGTCGGCGTTGGGCCCAGGCGGCCTCACGCGCGAGCGCGCCGGATTCGAAGTCCGCGACGTGCATCCGACCCACTACGGCCGGGTATGTCCGATCGAGACGCCGGAAGGTCCGAACATCGGCCTGATCAACTCGCTCGCGGTGTACGCGCGCACCAACGGCTACGGGTTCCTCGAGACCCCGTACCGGCGCGTCTCCAACGGCAAGGTCACCGATCAAATCGATTATCTGTCGGCGATCGAGGAAGGCCAGTACGTGATCGCGCAGGCGAACGCCACGCTCAGCGAGAAGGGCGAGTTCGTCGATGATCTCATCTCCTGCCGGACGCAGAACGAGTTCACCTTGTCGGCCCCCGACAAGATCGACTTCATGGACGTGTCGCCGAAGCAAATCGTCTCCGTGGCGGCCTCGCTGATTCCGTTCCTCGAGCACGACGATGCGAACCGCGCGCTCATGGGCTCCAACATGCAGCGCCAGGCGGTGCCGACCTTGAGGTCGGAGACGCCGCTCGTGGGCACGGGCATGGAGCGGGCGGTTGCCATCGACTCCGGCGTCACGGTGGTGGCGCGCCGCGGCGGCAGCGTCGACTCGGTCGATGCCTCCCGCATCGTGGTGCGCGTGAACGACGATGAGACCACCGCGGGTGAGCCCGGCGTCGACATCTACTCGCTCACCAAGTACACGCGCTCCAACCAGAACACCTGCATCAACCAGCGGCCGCTGGTGAAGGCGGGCGATGCCATCAAGCGCGGCGACGTGCTGGCGGACGGCCCGTCGACACACTTGGGCGAGCTCGCCCTCGGCCAGAACCTCCTGGTCGCGTTCATGCCGTGGAACGGCTACAACTTCGAGGACTCCATCCTCATCTCCGAGCGCGTGGTCGAGGAAGACCGCTTCACGACCATCCACATCGAAGAGCTAACCTGCGTGGCGCGCGACACCAAGCTCGGTCCCGAAGAGATCACCGCCGACATCCCGAACGTGGGCGATTCCGCCCTCGCCAAGCTGGATGAGGCGGGCATCGCCTTCATCGGCGCCGAAGTGCGTGCCGGCGACATCCTGGTGGGCAAGGTCACGCCGAAGGGCGAGACCCAGCTGACGCCGGAAGAGAAGTTGCTCCGGGCCATCTTCGGCGAGAAGGCATCGGACGTGAAGGACACTTCGCTCCGCGTGCCGCCCGGCATGGACGGTACGGTGATCGATGTGCGCGTGTTCACCCGCGACGGCGTGGACAAGGACTCGCGTGCGCTTTCCATCGAGAAGGCGGAGCTCGAGCGGGTCAGGAAGGATCTGGCCGATCAGCAGCGTATCCTCGAGGACGACTTGTTCCAGCGCGTGCGTGGGATGATCGAGGCCAAGCCCGCCGAGGCCGGCCCGAAGCGCCTCAAGCCCGGGTTGGCCGTGGATGATGCGTATCTCGCCGACCTGCCGCGGGAGCAGTGGTTCGAGATTAGGTTCCAGGACGAGGACCTGAATGCCCAACTCGAGACCGTATCCGAACGGCTGAAGGGTCAGCGCAAGGCGTTCGAGAAGCGCTTCGAGGAGAAGAAGGCGAAAATCACGGCGGGCGACGATCTGGCGCCCGGCGTGCTCAAGATGGTGAAGGTGTATCTCGCCGTGAAGCGGCGGGTGCAGCCGGGCGACAAGATGGCGGGACGGCACGGCAACAAGGGCGTGATCTCCTCCATCGTTCCTGTCGAGGACATGCCGTACATGGCGGACGGCACCCCGGTCGACATCGTGCTGAATCCGTTGGGCGTGCCTTCGCGCATGAATATCGGTCAGATTCTCGAGACGCACCTGGGTTGGGCGGCGAAGGGCGTGGGCGCCAAGATCGGCAAGATGATCGAAGCCCAGCAGGCTGTCGCGGAGCTCCGCAAGTTCATCAGCCAGGTGTACAACGAGACCGGCGGTCAGAAGGAGGACATCAAGTCGCTTAGCGATGCGGAAGTCGTGGAGCTGGCGAGCAACCTGCGCCACGGTGTGCCGATGGCGACGCCGGTGTTCGACGGTGCGAGCGAAGAGGAGATCAAGAGTCTCCTGGCGCTCGCGGACTTGCCGACCTCGGGTCAGACCGTCCTGCACGACGGGCGAACGGGCGAGCAGTTCGAGCGGCCGGTGACGGTCGGCTACATGTATATGCTGAAGCTGAACCACCTGGTCGACGACAAGATGCATGCGCGTTCCACCGGGCCGTACAGCCTGGTCACGCAGCAGCCCCTGGGCGGCAAGGCTCAGTTCGGCGGTCAGCGCTTCGGCGAAATGGAAGTGTGGGCGCTCGAGGCGTACGGCGCCGCGTACACGCTGCAGGAGATGCTCACGGTCAAGTCCGATGACGTCAATGGGCGTACTCAGATGTACAAGGCCATCGTCGACGGCAACCATGAAATGAAGGCCGGAATGCCGGAATCGTTCAATGTCTTGGTCAAGGAGATCCGTTCCCTGGCCATCAACATCGAACTCGAGAGCGAGGCTTAATCCATGAAAGATTTACTCAAGTTGTTCAAGCAGCAGGTGCCGGTCGAGAACTTCGACTCCATCAAGATCGGGCTCGCGTCTCCGGACATGATCCGCTCCTGGTCGTATGGCGAAGTGAAGAAGCCGGAAACCATCAACTACCGCACTTTCAAGCCGGAGCGGGACGGCTTGTTCTGCGCCAAGATCTTCGGGCCGGTGAAGGACTACGAGTGCTTGTGCGGCAAGTACAAGCGCCTGAAGCATCGCGGCGTCGTGTGCGAGAAATGCGGCGTCGAGGTGACCCAGTCCAAGGTGCGCCGCGAGCGCATGGGACACATCGAGCTCGCGAGCCCGACTGCGCACATCTGGTTCTTGAAATCGCTCCCTTCGCGCATCGGCCTCATGCTCGACATGACGCTGCGCGAGATCGAGCGCGTGCTGTACTTCGAGGCCTTCGTGGTGGTCGATCCGGGCATGACCTCGCTCCAGCGCGGCCAGCTCCTGACCGACGAGATGTACCTCGAGTCCATCGAGGAGCACGGCGATGAATTCGACGCCCGCATGGGCGCCGAGGCCGTGCACGAGCTCTTGAAGTCGATGGATCTCCCCGCCGAGGTGGTCAAAGTCCGCGAGGACATGGCCAACACCAACTCCGAGACCAAGATCAAGCGGCTGTCCAAGCGCTTGAAGCTGATCGAGGCGTTCATGGAGTCCGGCAACAAGCCGGAGTGGATGGTGCTCACGGTGCTGCCGGTGCTGCCGCCCGATCTCAGGCCTCTGGTGCCGCTCGACGGCGGCCGCTTCGCGACGTCGGACTTGAACGATCTGTACCGCCGCGTCATCAACCGAAACAACCGCCTGCGCCGGCTTCTCGAGCTCAATGCGCCGGACATCATCGTGCGCAACGAGAAGCGCATGCTGCAGGAAGCCGTGGACGCGTTGCTCGACAACGGCCGCCGCGGCCGCGCCATCACGGGCACCAACAAGCGCCCGCTCAAGTCCCTGGCCGACATGATCAAGGGCAAGCAGGGCCGGTTCCGCCAGAACCTCCTCGGCAAGCGCGTCGACTACTCCGGCCGTTCGGTCATCGTGGTCGGCCCGACGCTGCGTCTGCACCAGTGCGGATTGCCGAAGAAGATGGCGCTCGAGCTCTTCAAGCCGTTCATTTTCTCGAAGCTCCAGCTCCGCGGCGAAGCCTCGACCATCAAGGCCGCCAAGCGCCTGGTGGAGCGCGAGGGACCGGAGGTGTGGGATATCCTCGAGGAAGTCATTCGCGAGCATCCGGTGCTTCTGAACCGCGCACCGACCCTGCACCGCCTCGGCATCCAAGCGTTCGAGCCGGTGCTGATCGAGGGCAAGGCGATTCAGCTGCACCCTCTGGTCTGCACGGCGTTCAACGCGGACTTCGACGGCGACCAGATGGCCGTGCACGTGCCGCTGTCGATCGAGGCGCAGCTCGAGGCGCGCGCCTTGATGATGTCCTCGAACAACATTCTATCGCCCGCCAACGGCGATCCGATCATCGTTCCGTCGCAGGACGTGGTGCTCGGGCTCTACTACATGACGCGCGAGCGCGTGGGGGCGAAGGGCGAGGGCATGGCGTTCGGCGATGTCGCCGAAGTGCATCGCGCCTACGAGAGCCGCAACGTCGATCTGCAGGCCAAGGTCAAGGTTCGCTTGACCGAGCACGTGCGTAACTCCGAAGGGCACGTGGCTCCCAATACCCGCGTGGTCGACACCACGGTGGGCCGGGCGCTTCTGTCCGAGATTCTGCCCCACGGCCTGTCGTTCGATGCCATCAACCAGGACATGACCAAGAAGACCATCTCCGGGACCATCAACATGTGCTATCGCACGGTGGGCCTCAAGGAAACCGTCGTGTTCGCGGACCAGTTGATGTACACGGGCTTCCATTACGCGACCCGCGCCGGCGTCTCCATCGGGGTGGACGACATGGTGGTGCCGCAACAGAAGACCAAGATTCTGTCGGCCGCCGAGAAAGAGGTGAAGGAGATCCAGGAGCAGTACTCCTCCGGTCTCGTCACCAACGGCGAGCGCTACAACAAGGTCGTGGACATCTGGTCGCGCACCAACGATCAGGTCGCCAAGGCCATGATGGAAAAGCTCGGCACCGACGAGGTGACCAATTACAAGGGTGAGAAGGTCCGTCAGAAGTCGTTCAACTCCATCTTCATGATGGCCGACTCCGGCGCCCGCGGTTCCGCGGCGCAGATTCGCCAGCTCGCCGGCATGCGCGGCCTGATGGCGAAACCGGACGGCTCCATCATCGAGACGCCCATAACCGCGAACTTCCGGGAAGGCTTGAACGTACTGCAGTACTTCATCTCGACCCACGGCGCGCGCAAGGGCTTGGCGGACACCGCGCTCAAGACCGCGAACTCCGGGTATCTGACCCGGCGCCTGGTCGACGTGGCGCAGGATCTCGTAGTGACCGAGATCGATTGCGGCACGGTCAACGGGCTGTCGATCACGCCGATCGTCGAAGGCGGCGACGTGGTCGAGGGCTTGGGCGAGCGCGTGCTGGGACGCGTGGTGTCCGAAGACGTGGTCGTGGCCTCCTCGGGCGAGGTGCTGGTCAAGGCGGGCATGCTCATCGACGAGAAGCTCGTGAAGCTCCTCGAGAAGATGGGTATCGACCAGGTCATGGTGCGTTCGCCCATCACCTGCGAGACCCGCTACGGCGTGTGCGCCCAATGCTACGGCCGAGATCTGGGCCGCGGTCATCGCATCAACATCGGCGAGGCGGTCGGCGTCATCGCGGCGCAGTCCATCGGCGAGCCGGGCACGCAGCTCACCATGCGTACCTTCCACGTCGGCGGCGCGGCTTCGAGAGCAGCGGCGGCCAACGGCGTCGAGGTCAAGAGCAAGGGCACGATCCGACTGCACAACATCAAGACCGTGCGGCACGAGAGGGGCCATCTGGTCGCGGTCTCGCGCTCGGGCGAGTTGGGCGTCGTGGATGAGTTCGGACGGGAGCGCGAGCGCTACAAGATCCCGTACGGCGCCACCATCACCGTGAACGACGCGGATACCGTCGTCGCGGGACAATCGGTCGCAAACTGGGATCCGCATACCCACCCCGTGGTGACGGAAGTCGCCGGCATGATCAAGTTCTCCGATTTCGTGGACGGCATCACCGTCGCGACCCAGGTGGACGACGTCACCGGCCTGACCTCGACCGTGGTGCTGGATCCGAAGCAGCGTGGCTCCGGCGGCAAGGATCTGCGGCCGGTCGTGCGCCTGACCAATGCCAAGGGCAAGGAAGTGACCTTCGCCAATACCGATATCCCGGCCGTGTACGCGCTCCCCGCGGGCGCCATCGTGAGCCTCGAGGACGGGGCCAAGGTGTCGGTGGGCGATGTCATCGCCCGCATCCCGCAGGAATCCTCGAAGACCCGCGACATCACCGGCGGTCTGCCGCGGGTGGCGGACCTGTTCGAGGCCCGCAAGCCCAAGGATTCGGCGATCCTCGCCGAGCGGTCGGGCACGGTCAGCTTCGGCAAGGAGACCAAGGGCAAGCGCCGCCTGATCATCACCAACGAGCAGAGCGACAAGTACGAGGAGCTGATTCCGAAATGGCGTCATCTCAACGTGTTCGAGGGCGAGCAGGTGGAGAAGGGCGAGGTCATTGCCGACGGCGAGCCCAATCCGCATGACATATTGCGGCTCCAAGGGGTCGAGGCGCTGGCCAACTACCTGGTCCGCGAGATTCAGGACGTGTACCGGCTGCAGGGCGTGAAGATCAACGACAAGCACATCGAGGTCATCGTGCGGCAGATGCTGCGCAAGATCGAGGTGTTGGATGCCGGCGATTCGGCGCTGCTCAAGGGCGAGCAGATGGACCGCGGCCGGCTCTTGGATGTGATCGCCAAGCAGAAAGCCGAGGGCAAGCATCAGTCGACCTGGGAACCGCTCCTGTTGGGCATCACCAAGGCCTCGCTCGCCACCGAGTCGTTCATCTCGGCGGCCTCCTTCCAGGAGACCACCCGCGTGCTCACCGAGGCGGCGGTCCGGGGCTTGAAGGACGACCTGCGCGGGCTCAAGGAGAACGTGATTGTCGGCCGATTGATTCCCGCGGGCACCGGCTTCGCGTATCATGCACGCCGACGACGCGCTTCGGATGATGGCCGACGACGCAGCTTCATGGACGTGAGCGGCGGCATGGGCGAGACAGACGATGCGGTACCGGCGGGGGACACAGAAGCAGCCGAATAACGATAACTAGAAGACGAGCAAAGAAGTGGCCCCGGGCTCGAAAGAGCCCGGGGCCTTTTTTTATATGGCGGCATCCACATCCAGACAGGGGTTGCAGGCCGGCTCCAGCATTCACGGAGTCGCCTTCGGGCTCGCCGGCTTCGGCGTCTTCCCCCTGCACGATGCCTTGGCGAAGATCCTGGTCCACGATCTCTCCGTCTGGCAGATCATGTTCGTGCGAAGCAGCGTTATCCTTCTGCTGATCACCGCATTCAACGGACCGCGCCCGTTTTCCAGGGCGTTCAAGTCACCGGTTCGGCTGCTCTTGGGCGCCCGTGCGCTCATCCTCGTGGCTGCGTGGGCGCTTTACTATTCGGCCGCCCGCTATCTGCCCCTCGGGGAGCTGGTGACCATTTACTTCGGCTCCCCGATTCTGGTCACCTTCATGGCCGGCCCCATTCTGCGGGAACGGGTCACCACCGGCCGCTGGCTCGCGGTTGGCCTCGGCTTCGTCGGCGTCCTCATCGCCTGCCGCCCCGGTTTCGGCGCTTCCGGGCCGATACTTCTCGCGCTCGGGGCAGCGGGCCTCTGGTCGCTGTCCACCATTTTGATCCGGCTGACCAAGCTCGCGGAGCCGACCAGCGTGAACATGGTGATGACCAATCTGGGGTTCTTCTTTCTGGCGGGAATGATGCTTCCGTGGGTCTGGAAGACACCGTCGCTGGTCGACGATGCGCTCCTGGCTGCGCTCTCGCTCGCCGGTGCGCTGTCTCAATTCCTGGTATTCGAGGCGCTTCGGCGAGCGTCGGCCTCCACTATCGCGCCGCTCGAGTTCACGAGTCTCGCGTGGGCATTCCTCATCCAATATCTCGTATGGGGCAGTCCTCCCGACGCGTTCGTGCTCCTGGGCGCGCTGCTCATCGGATCGAGCGGGCTGATCATCATTTCGATCGAGTGGCGGGCTCATGCCTCGAGGTGAGGCGTCTTCGAAGGGCGATCAAGCCTCCCAGTGCAAGCAGCGATGTCACATCCAACGTACCGCCCCCGCCGCCGCCCGATTTTGGGGCAGCATTCTCGGTCACTTGCGCGGAGGAGGTGGCGGTCGGTCCGTTCACCGTCGCGCTGCAAGTAAGCGTAAATTTCAACGAGACCGAAGACGTCGCCAATGCATAGGCCTCGGTCACCGTCTGGCTGCCGTTCGCAGCCTTGGTACCCGGCCAGCCGTCTCCGACGCCACCGCCCGTCGCGGTGCAGCTCGCGGCATAGGTGGAGACCCAAGTCAGCACGGTTGATTGGCCGGTGGTGATCGTCGCAGGCGAGGCGGACAGGGAGACCGTGACGGTCGGCAGAGACCAGGTAACCGACGTGCTGGAGCCCACCGACGATGTGCCGGGGGCGGAGCAATGGATTGCATAGGTGACGGCGCCTGCGGTGATTTCAGTCAAGGAGACGGTGCCGCTATGCGCGATGCTGCCCTTGAACGATTTGTTCTGGCTGCTGGCCGTAGCCGTGCACGTTGCACCCGGCGATGACGTCCAGGTAAGAGTCAGCGGCTGACCAATGAAGGCGACGGCCGCACTCGGCGTCAACGACGCTGTGACCGGTGCGGTGCCCGACAGCGGCACGACGTAGTTGACGCCGCTCGATGTGACGGTAAGGCCGCCGCTCAGGGCGCCCGCCACGGTCGGCTTGAAAGCAACTGTGGCTGTGCACTGCGCGCCGGCCGCGAGCGATGTTCCGCAATTGTTGGTCTGCAAGAAGTTCGCGGATACCGAGACGCTAACTGATGCGGGAGCGGCTCCGGCGTTGGTCACGGTGACGGTCTGCGTCGCGCTGGTCGCGCCCACGGCGATCGCGCCGAAAGATAACGTGCCGGGCGTGAAGTTGATCGAGGGCGCCTGAATGAGATAGGCGTGGCCGAGATTGGTGCGCGAATCGACGCCGTTCGCCAATACCAGAATGCCATTGTTGATGCCGCGTGCCTCGGTGAGCGTCACGTAGGGCTTCAACGGATCGCTGGAGCCGATCAGCGAGTTCAAGTCGATCATCACGCCGCTGTAGAAGAATGCATGCGTGCCGTTGCTGCCGGTGAAGCCCGAGGCGCCCACGATCTGGCCGGTCGCGTTGATGGCATAGCCGGTGCTGGTCGTACCGCCGGGAAGCGCGCCGAGATTTGTCGGGGTGGCGCTCGTGTACAGGAAGGCGTAGGTGTTTGCGCCGCCGTTGAATGCGAGCGTGCCCGTCACCTGCCCGGCGTTGTTGATCGCGTAGCCGACGCCGGGACCTATCGTGGTGAACGCGCCGTTGCTGTATAGGAATGCGGACGGTGGATCGGCGAACGTGCCGGTGAATTCGCCGGTGTCGTTGATACCGAGAGGAACGTTGATGGGCGGAGCCAAGGATGCGCTGCAGATGTCCGTGCCCGTGCAATTCGGATCCGTGGGGCCGGTTACATTTCCGCCAGAGGAGTAGACGAAGAAGCCAACTCCGCAGCATGTTGGCAAGATCCAGGCGCCCACTATTTGACCGTTGGCGCTGACGCCGGTTGCGATGGTGGAATCTTGGGTAGAGGAGGAAAAAAAGAAGGCCGGATTTGCTTCAATATTGGTCAACGTGCCGTTGAGATAAGAAATTGCTACGCCACTCGCATTGCCGGCCACCAACCCGGAATCGTTGATCGCAATACCCACGGCGGGTGTCGTCGTTCCCGGCAGTGGAGGAAGCGGCGTCACCGTGCCGTTGCTATAAAGGCCGGAGCTGAGAATCACTTGCCCGCTGTTGTTGATCCCATAGCCCGTGCCGACGCCGAGATCAACCAACGCGCTGGTCTGGGCGCCCGCCGATTCGGTAATCAACGCCATAGCGACCGCGCAAAGCAGCAACATCGCTGGCCACATCCTGTTCACGCACGCTCCCTCCGTCACTTTGACATCCTATCACGCGCTGCATGTGGGCCTGCCGGTGGTCGGTGGAGCGTCCCGAGCGAACAAAACGCTTCGTCACTTGGACTGTCGGTGTCGGTTACCTCCCTTCGCATTTGTTCGATCGATGTTGGGCAGCAATCCCGCGAACAAGCCCAATGCGGGCAGGTACGAGCAGAGCCCATAGACCCGCTCGATCCCCCAGCCGTCGGCGAGCGCGCCCAAGGCTGCTGCGCCGAGGCCGCCGACGCCGAAAGCGAGTCCAAAGAACAATCCCGATACCATGCCGACCTTGCCCGGCGCGAGTTCCTGCGCGAACACGACGATGGCCGGAAAGGCCGACGCCAAAATCAGCCCGATGACGACCGCCAGCGGACCGGTCCAGAAGAGGCTGGCGTATGGCAGCATCAAGGTGAACGGCAGGGTGCCCAGGATCGAGAACCAGATGACCCGTTTGCGGCCGACGCGATCGCCGAATGGGCCGCCGAGCATGGTGCCAACGGCGACCGCTGCGGAGAACGCGAACAGCTCGAGCTGGGCATCGCGCACCGACAGCCCGAAACGATGAATCAAATAAAACGTGAAGTAGCTGGTCAGACTGGCAAGGTACACGTACTTCGAGAACACCAGCACCAAGAGCACGCTCATGCCTCGCCGCACGGCTCCGGCGGGCAGTGCGGCGTGGGCTGCCTTGCGGGAGGCACCGGCGCTCAACCGCGCGACACCATGGTGCTTGTACCACACGCCCACATTCCACAGGATCGCTCCCGAGACCAGGGCCAGCAGCGCAAAGAATGCCAGGCTCGACTGGCCCCAGCGCACGACCACGAGAGCCGCAGCCAGCGGACCTAGCGCGCTGCCGACGTTTCCGCCGACTTGAAACAGCGCCTGCCCGAGGCCGTGGCGGACTCCCGCTGCCATGCGAACGACCCTCGAAGATTCCGGATGAAACACCGATGAGCCCACGCCGAGCAGGCTCGCGCCAAGGAGCAGCACTGCATAGTCATGGGCGATGGAAAGCACCATCAGCCCTGCCAGCGAAAACAAGGTGCCGCCGGGCAGCGCCAGCGGCGTCGGGCGCCGGTCCGCATACCAGCCCACCACCGGCTGCAGTATCGACGCCGTGATCTGATAGGCCAGAGTGACGATGCCGATCTGACCGAAGCTCAAGCCGAAATCGGCCTTCAGGCTCGGGTAAATCGCAGGCAGGAGCGACTGCATCATGTCGTTGAGCAGGTGACAGCAGCTGACCGCGAGGATGACCGCGAACACGGTGCGCTCCGCGTGCACCGAGGCCCGCTCACTGTTTGGGTTCACGCTATTCTCGAGGGTCCCGGATGCCGCTAGCCCCGTCTCAAAGCGCCGCTCGAAACAGCTCTGAGACGTTTTCTGCGTTTTGCGCCCACGTCAGCCGGGCGGCCCGCTCGCCCGCACCCCGGCCAAGCCTCGCGCGCAACTCGGCATCCCCGAGAAGCCGATCCAGCGCGGTGGTGGCGGATGCCTTGTCACCGGGCTCCACGCTCAGGCCGTGGACACCGTCCTTGGCCACGTCCGTGATTCCGCCGTCCGAAGCGAAGACGATGGGTTTGCCGGCCGACATGGCCTCGGAGAAGACGGTGGCAAAGGGCTCGTCGGCGCCGATCAATGCGAAAACATCGCACCAGGCCATGTATTGCATGACTTCCCGATGCTTGAGGGCTCCCAAGAGCACTATCTGCGACCCATGGCGCGCCTTCTCGAGGGCCGCCCGCACCGCCGGCATGTCGTCGCCGTCGCCGCCCACCGCCAGCAGCGCGTCGGGATATCGGGCCGCGATGCTGTCAAAGGCCTCGATCAGCAGGGGCACGTTTTTTCGCTTGTACATGAAGGTGACGCATAGCACGACCACGTGGCCGGCGAGGGAGGGAGGGCGCGGGACGCTCGCCATCTCGCGCGGCACCGGCTCGGCGCCGTTGTGGAGCGTGACGGCGGGTACGCCGGGGAAAATGCGGTTCATGGAGGCACGCATGCGATCCGCGACGGCGATCCAAGCACCGATGCCAAGGGTCACGCCGCGATAGAAATCCCGCCGCGCCGCGTTGTGGGCGCAAACGTCGATCTCCTCGAAATCGTGCTCGGTGATGAAAAAGGGAACGCCGAGCTTGCGCGCGACGCGCGCTGCGACAAAGCCGGCGAGTTGACCGTGATGAGCGTAGATCACATCGGGGGCGTAATCGACCGCAATCGCCAGAAATTTGCGCGATGTCGCGACCCAGGCGGGCTTCACGAACAAGCCGGGACGGCGGTGGAAGGTCTTGGACAGCGGGCCGACAGGATACACGGGCCAGGGGATGTACAGTGCATCGATATCGCCCCAGGTATGGCGCGGCGGACAGAGTGCCGATGTGCCCCGGCCCAGGATCTTGGTGACCAGCCTGGGCACAGCCGGAACCGGCGATACGACGCGGACCTCGTGGCCGAGCGCGCGAAGCGCCGATACCTGCGAAAGAGCCCAGGTCCCGATGGTGAGGTTATTCGGTCGCGGGAAGTGCGCGCCGAAAAATAGTATTCTCATTGCAGGATGGTACCCGCGCCGATGAGTCTCGTCACCGCCGCGGCTTGAGTTGGGTCTGAAAGATGCAGGGCCGCCTCGTGGCGGGGAGGCTGTCGATGCCGAGTGAAGTCAGGGGTTTGGGCCGTGGTATTGGAGCGCTTCTCGGCGCCGAGCTCTCCGTGAGCCCCAGCCGGGGCGGCGGGACGTTGCCCGTGGCGCTCATGAGACCGGGCGCGTTTCAGCC
>Ga0182015_10003431_pt1 | contig 17822 bp, 12 predicted proteins | sample 712P3MmetaG_FD_120478 | JGI IMG/M metagenome (GOLD analysis project Ga0182015, IMG submission 120478) | Permafrost microbial communities from Stordalen Mire, Sweden - 712P3M metaG | ecosystem: Environmental > Terrestrial > Soil > Wetlands > Permafrost | place: Sweden: Stordalen | collected...
CAACCGCCTAGCGCGCCTAGCGCGCTAGCCTAACCAAATGAGCAACTCCGAGGCTGTCCTTAATATATGGCATGCTCGTCGAAGCAAGGCGGCGGGTCCCGGCCGAACGGAAGAAACGCCCAGGTAAAGCGTCTGCTAACTGATCAGGAGAGCACAGCCGAACCGAGGATCCGGGGTCGAGCCGGAGATGTCCTGGGGAACCGTAAAAGATCGTGACTCGTCGCCCGGCTCTTCGCGCACTCCAATCCACCTCAAGGCAGATTTTGCCCCGCAAAAGAGTCGTCCCGGCAATTTGGGGAAACCTCACAAGGAGGAGATAAGAATCCATAGCGAGTTGGGATTGAATGCATCCGCCGCACTAACCAGGCGGTCTCAAAGGCATGGTTTTCGGTCGCCTCTTGGTTCCTGCTTCATTTCGAGGGTAGCTCTACCCCCGAGAAGCGTTTGCAGGCAGCAAGGAGTTCCTCCTGCCGGTCGGCATCGCTGGCGGATGGATTCGGCGTACGAAGCTTCATGTGGTAGAAGTACTTTCCCGTTACCATCGCACCCGGATCGTCGCTTGCCGCGAGCCACACTTGCGTGCGATGTCCTTGGTCGAGGTCGTCCGTCGCTCCCGCTCCTCCCATTTTGGTTGCCACCCAGCCGGGCTCCAGAGCGTTCGAGAAAACATCTGGCCAGCGGCGCGCGATGGCGAAAGCCAGAAGCACATCGTGCAGCTTGGTATCGGAGTAAGCCTGCTGTCCACGCCAGGGACGGTGCTCCCAGGCGACGTCCTTCAGATTGGCATCGCCCGCCTGGTGCAGGCCGGAGCTCAGATAGACCAGGCGCTTCGGTCGCTGCATGAGGGCGGTCAGGATATAGGGGGCGAGTGTGTTGACGGCAAATACCTGCGGCAGGCCGTCTTCGGTGGCGATGCGCCGGGGTTCCCTGTAGCCCATGCCCGCATTGTGGATCACCGAATCGAGGGCGCCGAGGGCATTGACCTGTTCGGCCATCTTGCGGGTTTGGGCGATGCTCGCGAGATCCCCAATGACGACGGTTTCCGCCCCAGGAACGGCGGCCAACGCTTGCCGCCCTCGCTCCGCGCTACGAGCGTGGAGAACGACCTTGTGTCCTTGCTCGATGAGGAGCAGGGCGGCCATGCGGCCGAGGCCGTCTGCGGAACCTGTGATGAACACACGAGCCATGGTCTACGGCCTCTCGGTATGCGAAGGGAAGCTTGGCGGAGGCATCAGAGCGCTCCCCTCACCAGCCGTCAGCTATCCTTGCGGTAAAGAAGCTCGCGCATGGCTTGCCGCCGAGCCTCGTTCGCTTCGCTCTGAGTCTTACGTTCGTCGGCGTCCATGCGGGGCTTGGTGGCGGATTCCGTTGCCTCGACAGTGCTGCAGGCCGGGCAGCGGTTGGCGAAACCGGGCTTATCCGGCTTCAGCTCAAACTCTTCTGAGCAGACAGTACAGACTTTGATGGGGAAAGCCATGCAACTCTATGATAATCGAGCCGATCCATCACCGCCCGGATTCCCCTGCACCTCTTTGGGACTGAGGGCCTCAAAAGGCTCGCTGGACGATTCAGCGGTGCCTATTTCCGGGCGCTACTGTTCTCTAAGCGCCACCAAGGGTTCGATCCGAGCAGCCCGGCGCGCTGGAATATAGGCTGCCAAGATTGAGATCGCGCCCACCAAGATGGCCACCATGAGGAATATTAGCGGATCGTTCGGTCGAATGGCGTACACCATGCTGGTCATGAGGCGCCCGACCGCGAACGTAAGCGCCATTCCGATACCGGTTCCGAGCAGAGCCAACTTCAGACTCTGGCTCAAAACCAGATTCATGATGTTGCTGCGAGAGGCTCCAATCGCCATCCTGAGTCCCAATTCCTTGGTCCTCTCGCGTATCAGGTATGAAACGACTGCGAACAATCCAACTCCCGTTAGGACGATCGCCAGACTGGCCAGTCCGCCCAGACGGGAAAGAGCGAATCTCCAGGGATCGAGCGCGCTGCGGACGATTTCGTCCATGGACGTGGCATAGTCAACCGGTTGCTCCGGATCGACGCTCTGCACCGCCTGCCGAATTTGCGCCCGCGCTGAGCCCGACGCATCGCGACGCAACAGAACGATCTGCATCGAGGGAAAGGACATCTGCTTGTAACAGACATACATAGCGGGAGGCGGCTCGTCCTCAATCGTGGCCCTGACATTGCCAACAACGCCCACCACGCGCCGCGGAACCGGGGTTTCGCGCAGTATGGAAATATATTTCCCGACGGCGTTTTCACCGGGCCAGTATTTGTGCGCGAAGGACTCATTGACGATGGTTACTGGTTGCGCATCAGCGTCATCCGCGTCGGCAAAATTGCGACCGTCCAGGATCGGAATATCCATCACGGGGAAGAATCCAGATCTCGGTTTCAGCTGCACCAACACCCTACCGCGCTTCTACCTCGACGCGGCGTAGTGAAACGGTCGGTCTTCAATGCTCTTCCAGAAGTAAGCGAGAATAATCACACTTGCAATCGCTGCGTAGGCGCACCACAAAGAGGTGAATGCATATCGCTTAATCGCCATCACGACCAGCAGTATGCCGAGGTTAGCTACGCCGAAGACCACCATGTCCTCTACCTTCGAGAACAAGAGCGAACCACAGGTCGCAATGACATAGAGAACGGCGACGAAAGTATTGTTGGTGGCCGCATTCATGTACACGATGCTGTCGCCGCGGACGAAAATCTGCAAGGGATAGGCGGTCAGGGCCCAAAGGATATAGAGGGCCGTCAATCCGCCAACCACGAGGAACGGCACCATGCGGCGGCGGCTTTTCGCATCGGCCTCAAATAGAAGCACGCTGAGGGGCAGTAGAAATGGAAGAAGCCCCTGCGCATACAGCATAAATGCCGCCCCCATGTTGTGGGCAACCTTGGCGGACAGGATTCCGTCCAGTCCAAGCCAGACGAAGCCCTCGATGAACTGGTGAATGGCAAACAGCAAAGGCAGCGAGGCAAACAGAAGTTCGCGCCTGTGTTTCACTCTGGTCAAGGTCACGACACCGACGCCTGCCAAAACTCCACTGCCGATAAAATTCGCCGCCGCTGAAAAACACATGTCGGACCTTCCTGCCCTCGGATCTTTCGACCGGCTGCAACCGAGTGCGTGCTCCTTTGTCACTATCACAAATCCTCAAAGCCTTCAATCGGATCGCCTGCGGGCTCCGATGGGCCCAGATCTCACGCCGCAATCGTTGCTGCTTTTCATTTCGCGGCCTATTTTGCGTTAATCTTCACGATCGCTTGGATGGGCGCACTTGCCGTGGCTCTGGGGAACCGTTTCTTGGCGCTTTGTAGAACTACAGTGCCCCAAATCCGTTATCATGAAGCCGGGTCAACAGAAGAACAATGAAGTCGAAGTCATACCTAATCTGGGTTCTGGGCGCGCTGATGGCGATCGCCGCGGTCGACAACATACCCGACCCGCCGGCTGTGAATCCGCACACGATCAGCGTGGCTGCCCGCCTATCTGACGCACGCGGTGGCATATGTAAGCGGCGCTTGAATCCCGATTGGTCCGGCAGCTCTTCTCACCTCCAACTACGCTCCGTCGCCTTCATCGCGGCTCCCGAGCCGGATCTTCCGAGTGATCGGGTCGTCCTAACCGGACAGGCGGCCGATCCATCTCCTCCGGCACTCGCAGCTCGACGCAACCTCTAATTCCCACTCGTAAGGGCAGCATTGCGATGCTTTCTCACTGATAGCGTCAGCCCCGACGTCGACATCCATTTCCGAAGACCAATTGGTGCGGGCTGCCTTTTCATTTCTGGAGATGCTTGGCCGCGCATGGTCGGAGATTGTCCACGAAACAGCAAGGAGGACTACCGTGAAAACTTCAGCCATTACTAGCGCCTGGTGGAAGATTCTTAAGGGAGAGCGGCCCTCGCTTTCCATTGAAATTACCAAGGAGTGCCCGCTGCGTTGTCCGGGGTGCTATGCCTACGATGTCGCCCATCTGGGCGGCGGAATCACTTTGCGAGGTCTTCGTGATCGCAAAGGGCAAGAACTGATCGACGGGGTTCTCGAGGTGGTCGACCGCCTCAAGCCTTTGCATTTGTCGATCGTCGGGGGTGACCCGCTGGTCCGGTATCGCGAGCTCGAGTTGATGATTCCGCTGCTGCTCGATCGAGGCATTCACGTCCAAGTCGTCACCAGCGCCTTTCGGCCTCTTGCGCCAGCGTGGGCGACTCTGGCCAAGCTGCAAGTCGTCGTGTCGATTGACGGACTGCAACCCGAGCACGATGTCCGGCGTGCGCCGGCCACCTACGCGCGAATCTTGGGAAACATTGCGGGCCAGAAGATCACGATCCATTGCACGGTCACCGGTCAAATGATGAAGCGTCCCGGCTATTTGAGGAAATTTCTGGAGTGCTGGACCCCCAGGGCGGAAATCCGCAAGGTATGGTTCAGCCTGTTCACTCCCCAACTGGGAGATCGGTTGCCGGAGATGTTGCAGCCCCATGAGCGTCGACAGGCCATCGCCGATATGCTCGCACTGCGGAAGGAGTTTCCCAAACTGGACATGCCGGAAGGCATGATTCGGCAGTTCGCCACACCCCCGCGCCGTCCCGAGGACTGTGTTTTTGCGCTCACTACCCAGGTGCTATCAGCAGATTTGCAAACCAAAATTACCCCCTGTCAATTCGGGGGGAATCCGGACTGCGGTTCGTGCGGATGCGTCGCATCCATGGGACTGGCGGCCATAGCCGCGCATAAGCTGGGCGGCATCGTGCCCGTCGGAGCCATTTTCAAAGCCTCGATCCGAATCGGTCAGATTGGCCAAGGCCGGCCCCAACCGACTGCCGAGCGGCCGGCAGTCGAGGAAAGACACCGGCTGCTTCCCCAACCATAGAACAGTATGGAGGCGCGTATGCACAGGTGGACCCTGCAGATTGATATCACGGTGCTTTGATGGGGACCGCTGAGCAATTTTCGTTGGCGGGTGATCTGCTGGGAATACCATGGCTGAGGCATTTATGAGCCTCTATTCCTAGAAAATCCCCTCTTAGGCGGTCGGAGCGAGGGGCTCGAACGTTGCTCGACATCCGAGACGTTCGAGGGTTGACCTCCGATGAAGGCTTGAGCCGGCAGAATTACCTCCGCGCCCCTGACCATTCTCAACCGGGTATGACGCAGAGGCACGCTCTTCAGCCGGTTAGGTTGTAAATCAATCCGAACGGATCCTTGACATAGCATCGCGGAAAATCCGGTTCATCCTTGACGACTGCGCAACCGTTCTTCAGCAGACGCACTTTGGCCTCTTCGACGTTACCCACGGTGACTTCGAGAACGGGCCCAAGTGCCGGGCCCCGCTCGATGAACAGGTTGATGTGCTCGCCGTGTAGGCTGACCATATTGGGCATCTCGCCAGTGATCTTAAATCCGAGTTGCTCGACGTAGAAGGATGCAGCGTTTGCGGGATCGGGCGCTTGAATCAGAATATCGGTACCAAAGCGGTTTGCCACCTGGGCTCCTTCGCGCTCGTTGAGCGCCCTTGAGGTATGGTCGAACCGGCCGAGTGTAGCACCAATCGGGCGGGGTCACGGTTTATCGGAAATACCCGTCAAACCGGCGGGAGGAGTTTGGGCAAGCCGCGAGAGCGAAGAGAGAGCTGACAGAAAGAAGTACAGCGGGATCATGGGGTCCGTGGCAGAGCGCGGCAGCTGAGCGCGGGAATGGCGGCTAGTGTATAGTCAACGGGTTTTCGAAGTCGGAGAATGAAATCCCGGCGCACCCCAGGCAGGTCAGCATGATGCGGAAGGTTTGCAGTGCAATTCTTGTGATCGTTCTCGGCCTGGCTCTCGCCGCACCGGCTCGCGCCAACACCCTAGACGACGATGCCCGGAACATCATTATCGGAATTGTGGCGGTGACTGCGGCCATCGCGGTTCTGGTCACCGTTCTGATCATTCGTCACAACTCTCCTAAGAGCACTATCACCGGCTGTGTCCAATCGGAAGCCAACGGGATGAGCATGACGGACGAAAAAAACGGGCTCAATTACACGCTGTCGGGTTCGACGATCGGCGTCAAGCCAGGCGATCGAGTGACGTTGAAGGGTAAGCGGAAGGACATAGGCACGAGGGTGGGCTTTGAAGCCCGAAGGATAGTAAAGGATTTCGGAGCCTGTCAGCCCTAGCAGCCCGTGGGCAGAGGCAGCGCTTTACTCGTTTGACTCGGCCGAAACGGTTCCGCGGTTCGTAGAAAGCAATTCGACGAACAGTTCCACGACGTAAAAAGGTCGAAAGCGGCCGCTCTGATCAGACATACCTTTTCTTGGAACTCATTAGCGATCCCGTTTGTCCGTTTCCGGACAGCTGATTCCATGAGCGCACAGTCCGTAGCCTTCCGATCTATGACATTGCTTCCGTTTGCGCCCTGAAATGAGCAGCCTGTACGGAGTGGGGGTTTGGCCCGCAGTTTGCAGTTCATCAGCACATGGACGCCCTAGCAATGCGGGAAACGCATCCCGTGACGACATCCGAGACGGGCCGCGTGCTGATCGCCGACGATCAGAAGCACATTCTGGACGCCCTACAGATGCTGTTAGGCAGCCGCGGTTTCTCGACGGAAGCGGTCACGCATCCGGCCCACGTGTTGCGGGCCCTCGAGACAGGACCATTCGATGCCGTCTTAATGGACCTCAACTATACCTGCGATATCATCGCGGGCGGAGAAGGGCTGGAACTGGTGTCACAGATTCGATCCATGGATAGCCTGCTTCCCGTGCTGGTGATGACAGCTTGGAGCAGTGTAGACCTGGCGGTCGAGGCTATGCGGCGCGGTGCTTCGGATTTTACCCAGAAACCCTGGGAGAATCAGGACCTTCTGCAAAAATTGCACAACCAACTGTCGTGGGCACGAGCGCAGCGGCGGGTGCAACGGCAGCGCGACGAAGAACTGCAGGAGGCCCGCGAGATTCAGGATAGCCTGCTGCCCAAGAGATTGCCCGAAGTGGCGGGCTATGAGGTGGCCGCCATGACCCAGCCGTTGCGGTTCGTGGGCGGCGACTACTACAACGTCGTGCGTATCAGCGAGCGACACACTGTGCTTTGCATTGCTGATGTAGCGGGCAAGGGCTTGCCGGCAGCCCTACTGATGTCCAGCTTGCAGGCAGCGCTAAAACCGCTGATCTCGCAGAGGCTGGCGCCGCGTGAATTGTGTCACCGGCTAAACCGCATCCTGTGTGATCTAACGCCAGTGGGGAAGTTCATTTCATTTGTTTATGCTGTGCTGGACAGCGTAGAGAAACGACTGACGTATTGCAACGCCGGGCATAACCCGCCACTGTTAATCCGGGCGGACGGCACATCCACGGAGCTAAAGGCGGCAGGAGCGGTCTTGGGACCGTTCCCCGACTGGTTCTATGAACAAAGCGAACTGCAGATGAGAAGCGGTGACAAATTGCTGCTGTTCACCGACGGGTTGGTAGAAGCCTGCAATGCGGATGAGGAATCTTTTGGGGAACACAACCTGATCCGTATCGCGCGGGAAAATCCCACTTCTAGCGCCGAGGAATTGATGGGCTTATTGATGCGCGCGGCCTCGCAGCATGGCGGCGAACATTTTCAGGATGACGCCAGCCTCATCGTGTTGAAGGAAACTGAAGGAGCCACTTTAGATCTGGATGGAGGGGTGCAATGATCAGCTGGTTCCAGGATCTTCGCTATGCTCTCCGCCAGTTGCGCAAATCTCCCGGATTCACCATCGCCGCCGTTTTGACGTTGACCATGGCGATCGGCGCAAACGCCGTCGTCTTTAGTGTTCTGAACGGGCTGATCCTGCGCCCCCTGAACGTGCCTCAGGCCGAAAGCCTCTATCTAATCGAGCGCGCCAGCGATAAGGACACGAGCCAATCGTATCCCGACTATCTCGATCTGCGCGATCGCAACCACAGCTTTGACAGTCTGGCAGCTTATGGCCTTACTCAGGTAGCGATGAATACGGGCGAGGGTCCATCCCTGATCTGGGGCATGGAGTCGAGCAGCAACTACTTTGACGCATTGCGGATTCAGCCGTACCTCGGCCGTTTCTTCAACCTTTCCGATGATCATGGTCCGAACAGCGCTCCTTATATCGTGCTCAGTTACGCATATTGGCACAGCCATTTTCACGATGATCGTGGCGTAGTGGGCCGTACGGTTCAGCTGAACAAGCATCCTTTTACCGTCCTCGGCGTAGCGCCGCCTGAGTTTCGCGGGACTGTAGTGTTTGTCTCTCCTAACTTCTTTGTGCCCATGGTGAACCACGAGCAGGTGGATGGGGCGAGTGACCTGAACGATCGCGCCAGCCGGTGGGTGTTCATGGTCGTGGGGCACTTAAAGGCAGGAGTCACTCTGGCCGAGGCAACCGCCGATCTCAACTCGATTGGGTCATATCTGGAAAAGACTTATCCCAAAGACGAACGCCAAGCAGGCTTTTCGCTGGCGCGCCCAAACCTTCTGGGCGATCAGTTTGCCCCTGGGGTGCAGGCATTCATCGCGGGATTGATGCTGCTGGCCGGGTTGATTTTGCTGGCCGCATGCGCCAACCTGGGAAGCCTATTTGCCGCCCGCGCGGCTGACCGTTCGCGGGAAGTTGCTCTGCGACTCGCTCTCGGAGCGAGCCGCACACGCATTCTGCGCGGGCTGTTTACCGAATCCGTGCTGATTTCGCTGGTCGGAGGCGTCTTCGGACTATGGGCCAGCGTGGTGTTTTTGCGCTGGTTGAGCGCGTGGCAGCCATTCGGGAATTTCCCCGTGCATACGCCGGTGAACCCGGACGCAAGGGTTTATGGGCTGGCGTTGCTGCTGAGTTTAGTCAGCGGATTCCTGTTCGGAGCGGTCCCGGTAAGGCAGGTGCTGCGTACAGATCCCTACCAGGTCATCAAGGTGGGATCAAGCACAGGGGTCGGGAGGCGCATTACTGCCCGAGACGTATTGCTGACCGTTCAAATCGCGATCTGTGCCGTGCTGGTTACATCTTCGCTGGTTGCCCTGCGTGGGCTGGTGCACTCGATGCACAGCAATTTCGGTTTTGAGCCGCACAACTCTATGCTGGTAGGCGCCGATCTGCCCATGGCAGGTTACCGCGGCGATGGAGTCGCCACAATGCAAAAGCGCATGCTCGATGCCGTCGCGACCGTTCCGAGGGTGGAGTCTGTCGGATTAACCGATGCGCTGCTGCTCAATGACCAAAACACCTCGAATGTCTTTACCGATAGAACCACAGATCTGCGGTCATCGAGTGCCGCCGCCAGCGCTTACCTGTACCACGTATCTCCCGAATACCTTCACGCCGAGGGCACTACGTTGCTGTCCGGCCGGGCTTTCACCTGGCACGACGATAAGGACTCGCCGCGCGTCGCGGTGGTGAATGCTGAGTTTGCGCGCAAGATCTTTGGCTCGGTGCAAAACGCGATCGGTGGTTATTACAAGCTGCAGGATGGAACGCGCGTACAAGTGGTGGGTATTTCGGAGAACGGAAAGTATGGGAAACTTACCGAAGAACCAAAACCCGCGATGTTTCTCTCCATCCTGCAGTGGCCCTCCAATTCCGCATGGATGGTGGTGCGCTCAAGCCGCGATCCGCAACAACTCGGCTCGGCCATACGGAGTGCGCTGTACCAGCTCGATCGAGGGCTGCCGGTCGTGATTGAAACGCGATTGGACGAAATAGCCGGCGCCCTGTTTCCTCCCCAGGTGGCGACGGTGGCGCTGGGCGTACTGGGCGCGATGGGCGGGATGCTGTCCATAACCGGCATTTTCGGAATGGCGGCGTATTCGGTCGGCAAGCGCCTGCGGGAGTTGGGGATTCGCGTTGCCCTCGGCGCACAACGTAAGCAGGTGTTACAGGCGGCGCTTGGACAGGCTTTCAAATTGCTCAGCTTGGGTTCGGCAGCGGGATTGCTCCTCGGACTTCTGGCGAGCAGGGTCCTGGCTCTCGTGGTTTATCAGGCAACTCCCCGCGATCCGCTGGTCTTGGCTGGGGTTGTTCTAACTATGGCGCTGATGGGGCTGTTAGCTACGTGGATTCCGGCCCGCCGCGCGCTGTCGGTTGATCCCATGATCCTGCTGCGCGAGGACTGAACCAGCGTGGCACAGGGTGGGATATGTTCTTCGCCTCGCAAGATGAAAGCCGCCCATCTTTGCCTACGTTTCTGTCGCTGTCCCCTGAAGTCAGTTGTTGCTGACAAACGTGGCTATCGGAAAGCTCTATTCGAGATGTTGCAAGCTCGAAATCTGCTTTGTAACCTACTGAATGTGACTTCGAACCACACGCTAACATCAGCCGGAAAAGAGCCGATTGAAGGTGCTTAACCCCCTGCTTCCGGTAGGGGTTTTCGCGGGAGAAGGTCGATCCCCGATCACGGATGGAGTTAGGCTACCGCTCATGAAGGGCGCGCGATCCCAAGATCTCCTGGTCCGGGTTTTTCTCTGTTCGGCCCATTCCCATGCGCGCATTCTGCACACCGTCCCTTCTCGGCGGGCGCGCGACAATTTCGCTTGACCTGTCACATACAGCTGTAGTAAATATTCGGCAAGCGATAGGAGACGCAACGTGGCCGAGCCCAAATTGTCTAGACTGGAATTCCGGATTATGGAGACGCTTTGGACTCGAGGAGAATGCTCGATTCGCGAAATCGTGGAGGCCTTTCCCAAGAAAAAGCCTGCCTATACCACGGTCCAAACCACTGTGTATCGACTGGAAGCGAAAAACATTGTTCATCGCGTGAAGCGGGTCGGGAACTTCCACATTTTTGCCGCCGCAGTTTCCCGCAAGGCGGCGCAGCGCAGACTGATCGATGACCTGCTGGCATTTTTCGGAGGGCGCACGCAACCCGTGATGGCCCACCTCATCGAATCCGGCAAGCTGTCTCTGGCAGAAGTAGAGGAAGCGGAAAAGACATTGCGCGCGCTTTCTCTCAAGGAGAAGTAGCCATGATGTTTCCCGCATTCTGGAGCGAAGTCTGGACAGCCCCGCTGATCAATCACCTCTGGCAGTCCACCGTGGTCGTCCTCGTCGCCTGGCTCCTCGCCTTGGCCCTGCGAGCCAATCAAGCCCGCACCCGCTACTGGGTGTGGATGATCGCCTCGGTAAAATTTCTGATTCCATTTTCGCTGCTGATTGCGGCCGGGGAATGGCTTCGCACCGCCTTTGCTGCTCCCCTCGAGCGTCCGGCGCTGGCTGCCGTGATGGAGCAGATCACCGAGCCCTTCTCGCAGACGGTATCGGCCGCCCCAGACCATTTCGGCCGCGCTGCATTGGTTTCCGCGCACCCCAGCCATCTTGTGCCGGCGATCCTGATTGCCATCTGGCTGTGCGGGTTTTTCGCCATCGTATGGTCCTGGGCGCGCGGGTGGTGGCAGATTCGGGCGGCGGTTCGCACCGCGTCGCAGATAGAGTTATTGGCAGGGGTGCCCGTTCTCTCCTCGCCTCGCCAGCTTGAGCCCGGCGTCTTCGGCATTTTTCGCCCGCTGCTTCTGCTGCCCGAGAACATCAGCGAACGCCTTTCCGCACCGCAGCTCGCCGCGATCGTCGATCACGAAATGCACCACGTGCACCGGCGCGACAACCTGACCGCCGCCATCCACATGCTGGTCGAAGCGATATTCTGGTTCCATCCCGCGGTGTGGTGGGTCAAGGCTCGCCTGCTCGAGGAGCGCGAGCGGGCCTGCGACGAAGCGGTGCTCAGGTCGGGCAACCAAGCGCAACTCTATGCCGAGAGCATCCTCAATGTCTGCAAGTTCTACGTCGGCCCCTCGATGGCTTGCATGTCGGGCGTCACCGGGTCCGATCTGAAGCGGCGCATTGTGCGCATCATGACCGAGCAAGTTACGCACCAGCTCGATTTCAGCCGGAAACTTTTGCTCAGCCTGGCCGGGATTGCCGCGGTCGCCCTGCCGATCGTTTTCGGCCTGGTCCACATCCCGCAGGTCCGAGCGCAATCCGCCGCTGAAAATCCGGTACAGGATATTGCGGACACCTGGCAGGGTACGCTTCACGCCGGCAGGGACCTGCGAATCGTGTACAAGATCTCTAAGGCGGATGGTGGCGGATACAAAGCGCTTTCTTACAGCATCGATCAAAGTGGCGATCCCATTCCAGTCACCAAAATCACGCTGGAGGGCAGGACCGTGAAGATGTCGCTCACCATGATCGGGGGCACCTATGAGGGCAAGCTGAGTGCGGATGGCAAGTCGATGGTCGGCAGCTGGACGCAGGGGCCCGCCCCTCTACCCCTGACCCTGACGCGTGCCACGCCCGAAACGGAATGGACCATCCCGCCGCCCACGCCCAAGCTGGCGCCGATGGATGCCAAAGCCAATCCCAGTTTCGAGGTCGCGACTATCAAGCCGAGCAAACCGGATGAACCAGGCAAAGCGTTCCTGGTCAGAGGGAATCGGTTCACGACCGTTAACACCACTCTGAGTGAACTGATGTCGTTTGCCTACGGAGTCCATCCTAAACAGGTCATAGGCGCTCCCGACTGGGCCGCGACAGATAAATTCGATATCGACGCGAAACCCGACGGGGAAGGTGCGCCCAACGACAAGCAATGGAAAGGCATGTTGCAGAAACTACTCGTCGAGCGCTACAAGCTCACCTTTCACCACGAGAAGAAAGAGCTTTCGGTTTATGTCTTGTCCGTTGCCAAATCGGGGCAAAAGATGACCAAGAGCGAAGGGGATCCAAACGGCCTACCCGGGCTGTTCTTCCGTGGGCGGCTGGGAGACTTGCACGTGACCAACGCAAACATGGCGGACTTCGCCGGCTTGATGCAGGAGGCGGTGCTCGATCGTCCGCTGCTCGATCAAACCGGGATCACCGGAAGGTGGGACTTTACCCTTGACTGGACACCCGACGACTCGCAGTTCAGCGGCATGGGAGTCAAGATTCCTCCCCCCACCGATGGCGCCAACCAGCCACCCGCCCTGTACACCGCCATCCAGGAGCAGATCGGACTCAAGCTGGACGCTACCAAGGCGCCCGCCGACGTCATGATCATCGATCATGTCGAAAAGCCTTCGGAAAACTGAGGCGGGTCGAACCTCGGGGAGAAGCGAACGCAGTGTCACAGCGGCGAATGTGTCGAACCTTCCGGCTGGCCTGCGCCCTGCTTTGCACTCTAACCGCGTTCGCGTTTCCCGTGCTGGCCACCGCTTCCGAGTACCACGGCCAGATCACCTTTCGGGGCTGGCCGGTGCCGGGAGCTACGGTCACAGTGATAGAAGGGACGACTGCGGTCCGCACAGTCTCTGACCAGGGAGGCCTGTTCGCCTTCGCCGACCTGCCAAATGGGCCGGCCAAGATCAAAATCGAGATGCAGTGCTTTCGGACGATCGAGGCCGACCTCACGATCACGCCGCATTCTCCTGCAGGCAAGTGGGAATTGACCTTGCTTCCGCTCGACCAGATCATCAACATTGCGCGCTCGAAGCTCGCGCCGAACTCCCCGACCCCAGTCATCTCCCACGCGGCTGCGAAAAGTCCGGCGGCAGGCGACTCTTCAAACGGCACCGCGCCGGAGATACCCAAACCGCAGGAGGACGCGAGCCAGGAGCCTTCGGATGGGTTCCTGGTCAATGGCAGCGTCAACAATGCGGCGACCTCACGCTTTTCACTCGACCAAGCCTTCGGCAACAAAAGATTCACCAGCAAGAGTCTCTACGGTGGCGGACTGGCCATCTTTCTCGACAACTCCGCGCTCGACGCCCGCCCCTACTCGCTCAGCGGCCTCGAACCCCCCAAGTCCTCCTACAATCGCATCACCGGCGTCTTTACCCTCGGAGGGCCCATCAAGATCCCGCATCTGCTACCGCACGGGCCGATCTTTTTCGTTGCCTACCAATGGACGCGCGATCAAATCGCTGAGACCGAGCCCGGCCTCGTACCCACGGCGGCGGAACGGACGGGCGATCTCGCCGGCCTGCTCACCTCGCTCGGCCAGCCCGTTCCCATTTTCAATCCGACAACGGGCGCGCCCTTCGCGGGGAATATGGTACCGGTCAGCCCGCAGGCGCAGGCCTTGTTGCAGTTTTATCCGCTGCCCAACCTTACCGGCAATCCGCTTTATAACTACCAGGCGGCGGTGCTCAATAGCAGCCATCGCGATGCGCTACAGTCGCACCTGGACAAGACCATCGGCCGCAAAGACGAACTCTACGGAAGTTTCAACTTCCAGAATACCAAGGCGGGCGCCACCAGTTTGTTGGGTTTCACAGATTCGACCGATATTTTCGGGACCAACCTGAGCGTCAACTGGGCACACCGCTTCAGCCAGCTCCTTTTTCTCTACGCAAGCTATCATTTCAGCCGGCTGAGCACGAACACCGTGCCCTACTTTGAAAACCGCGAGAACGTCTCAGGCGCTGCTGGCATCTCGGGCAACGATCAGGATCCAGCCAACTGGGGACCGCCCACGCTCAACTTTTCAAGCGGCATCGCCCCCCTGACCGACGCCGAGAGTTCGTTCAACCGGGCCCGCACCGACGCTTTTGCAGCCTCGGCCGCCATCTATCACCGCCGCCATGACCTTACCCTGGGCGGCGATTTTCGCAAGCAGCAGCTCAACGATTTCTTCGAGCAGAATCCGCGCGGCATCTTCACCTTCACCGGTGCCGCAACCGAAGGACCGGCGAGCAGCGTAACCGCTGGCGGCTCGGACCTCGCCGACTTCCTCCTCGGCGTGCCCGACGCGAGTTCGCTCGCCTTTGGCAACGCGGACAAATATCTCCGCCAGCCGGTCGACGACGCCTACGCGAGCGATGACTGGCATATCCTGCCGGCGCTCACGATCAATGCCGGCCTGCGCTGGGAATATGGGGCGCCCATCACTGAGGTTCACGGACGCCTGGTCAATCTCGACGTGGCTCCCGATTTCACCGCCGTGGCTCCGATCCTCGCGAGCGACCCCTTCGGGCCGCTCACTGGCATTCACTATCCGAGCTCGCTGATCCGCCCCGACCGGCGCGGCTTTGAACCCCGCGTCGGCATCGCTTGGCGTCCCATTCCGGCTTCGACCATCGTGGTCCGCGCCGGCTACGGTGTCTATCACGACACCTCGGTCTACCAAACCTCGGCGCTCGCCCTGGCCCAGCAGGCCCCGCTTTCAAAGAGTCTGAGTGTGGCCAACAGTGCCGTCTGCCCGCTCACGCTGGCCAATGGCTTCAACTCATGCTCCGCGACCACCAACGACACCTTCGCCATCGATCCCGATTTCCGCGTCGGCTACGCCCAGGTCTGGCAGTTGTCGCTGCAGCGCGATCTGCCAGCCGCGCTGCAGCTCACAGCCACCTACCTGGGCATCAAAGGCACGCGCGGTGTGCAGCAGTTCCTGCCGAACAGCTACCCGATCGGCGCAGCGAACCCCTGTCCCGCCTGTCCGTCGGGCTTCGTATATCAAAGCTCGGGTGGCGATTCCACGCGCCAACAGGGACAGGTCCAGCTGCGGCGCAGGCTCCGCGGCGGCTTCACCGCTTCGCTCCTCTACACCTTTTCCAAATCGATCGACGATGATGCTATGCTCGGCGGTCTCGGTCACGTCGCCGCCAGCGCGCAAAGCCAGGGCTCGACCGATTCATCTGCGGGCGAGGCGCCGACCGAGAGTCCGGCCACGCCCGCGGCTGCCGTTGCCCAGAACTGGCTCGACCTCGATGGCGAGCGTTCGCTTTCGAGCTTTGATCAGCGTCACTTGCTCAATTTGCAGGTGCAATACACGACTGGCGAAGGCCTGGGAGGCAGAACGCTCATGACCGGCTGGCCCGGCCGGCTTCTGAAGGGGTGGACTTTCCTGGCGGCGATGGTTGCCGGCACAGGTCTGCCAGAAACCCCGGTGTATTTAGCCACCGTCCCCGGAACCGGATCGATCGGCACCATCCGCCCCGACCCAACCGGCGCCCCCATCTCGATCGATAGCGCAGGGGCGGGCCCGCACCTCAATGCCCGAGCCTACACCGCGCCGCTCGCCGGAGAATGGGGAACCGCGGGAAGGAACTCAATCACCGGTCCCGGCCAGTTCTCGCTCGATAGCTCCCTCGCGCGCACCTTTCGCCCCAGTGCGCGCTTCTATCTCGACGCCCGGGTAGACGCCACCAACCTGCTCAACCATGTCGTCTTCACCGGCTGGAACACAACCGTTAACAGCACGCAATTCGGCCTTCCGCTAGCCGCTGGCCCAATGCGCAGCCTTGAAACTTCGCTACGCCTGAGGTTCTGACATGAAAATGTCTGTCAGAATCCTTCTTCTCTCACTCGCAGTCGCCACCCAGGCGGCCGCGCAGCAGGTCGGTCAAAACAAGCCGGCGGGCGCATCCGAGACCTACACTTTCTCGGTCAAGGCGCACCTGGTGGTCGAAACCGTCGAAGTCAAGGATAAGCAGGGCAAATTCATCCCCGGACTCACCGCCCGGGACTTCGCGGTCACCGAGGACGGCGCCCCGCAGAAAATCACTTTCTGCGAGCATCAGGACTTCCGGACGGATGTGTCGCCGTTGCCGGTGGTCGAGCCGGGCAGGGAAGAGCTCAAACTCTACAAGCGACTCACCCGTACGCAGATCTCGCCCGAAGCCCCGGACAGCGAACGCTACAAGAATCGCCGCCTGCTGGCGCTCTATTTCGACATGTCCGCCATGCGCCCGGCCGATCAGCTGCGCGCCCTCGCGGCCGCCGAACAATTCCTGCGCACTCAAATGACCACCGCCGACTTGGTCTCCATTCTCCGCTACCAGGGCGGTTCGGTCGACATCCTCCAGGACTTCACCGCCGATCGCAATAAGCTACTCAGCATTCTTGAGACCCTGATCGTAGGGGAGGGTCAGGGATCGGCTGAGACCATCGACGACGCCAGCAGCGCCGACACGGGCGCCGCATTCGGCCAGGACGACAGCGAGTTCAACGTCTTTAACACCGATCGCCAGCTCTCCGCCCTTGAGACTGCGGCCAAAATGCTCGGACAGCTGAACGAGAAGAAATCCCTCATCTACTTCGCCAGCGGCCTGCGCCTCCAAGGCATCGACAACCAGGCCCAGCTGCGTGCCACCGTCGACGCCGCGATCAAAGCCGGGGTCTCTTTTTGGCCGGTCGACGCCCGAGGACTGGTAGCCGAGGCGCCGCTCGGGGACGCGACCCAAGGCTCGCCCGGCAACTCCGGCATGTACACCGGCGCCGCCTCGCTGGCCGCGAGCAACGACTTTCAGCAGTCGCAGGACACTCTCTACGCCCTGGCCGGCGACACCGGAGGCAAAGCGCTTTTCGACAACAATGACTTGACGCGCGGCATCGTGGACGCCCAGCAGTCCATCTCGGACTACTACAGCATTGGCTATTACACGAGCAACACGGCCCAGAACGGCAGGTTCCGTCGGGTCAAAATCTCCCTTATCGCGGATTCGAGCGCGAATCTCTCCTACCGCCAGGGCTACTACGCTGACAAGCAGTTCAGCCGCTTCACCGCCGTCGACAAAGAGCGGCAGCTCGAAGACGCGCTGATGCTCGAGGACCCGATCACCGAACTTTCGATCGCCATGGAGATCGATCACTTTCAGCTCAACCGAGCCGAGTACTTCGTCCCCATCGTGGTCAAGATCCCGGGACGTGAACTCGCCCTCGCCAAGCGTGGCGGCGCGGAGCACACCCTCATTGACTTCGTAGGCGAGATCAAAGACCTGGGCGACGGCATCACCGTCACCAACGTCCGCGACAACGTCAACATCAAGCTCTCCGACGCAACTGCCGTGGAGCTCGCCCGTCGTCCGATCGAGTACGACACCGGCTTCACCCTAATGCCCGGAAAGTATCTG